>WBZR01000327.1_pt1 | contig 79335 bp, 70 predicted proteins | sample 5204231 | NCBI WGS metagenome assembly WBZR01 (sample SAMN12412403, study PRJNA552823) | activated sludge metagenome | isolation source: activated sludge from anammox sidestream of wastewater treatment plant... | place: USA: Virginia | collected 2017-08 | reverse complement strand
GCCGTCAGCAGTAATGTAATAGAGTTTTTCCTGTTCCGGCTTCATCCGGGCAATGTAATCATCCAGCGAAACGGTCTGTTCTTCACGTTCATCATGTGTCGAAGTAAATCTCAACAGCTTGGCGATACGCTCGCGGTTGCTATAGTCTTCTGCAATCCCCTCCTTCAGCACCTGGCCGAATTCGCGCCAGAAGGTTTTGAATTTTTCCTGATCTTCACTCTTGTCACTCATGGCAAGATCTTCGATCAATCCCAGCACCTTCTTGACCGAGCCTGCACGAATACTGTCGATATCTTTCGATTCCTGCAGGATCTCACGCGAGACATTCAGGGGCAGATCACTTGAATCGATGATACCGCGGACAAAACGCAAATATCCCGGCAACAGTTTTTCCGCATCATCCATGATGAATACCCGCCTGACGTAAAGTTTGAGGCCATGGCGATGTTCACGATCAAACAAATCAAACGGGGCATGAGCCGGGATATACAACAACTGGATATATTCCTGCTTACCTTCGACTCGGGCATGCACATGAGCAAGTGGTGGCTCGAAATCATGAGCAACGTGCTTATAGAATTCGTCGTACTGCTCCTGCGTAATTTCATTCTTTGGCCGGGCCCAGATCGCGCTGGCCTGATTGATGGTTTCATCCTCGTCGCTCAACCGGTACGATTTGCTCTCGTCATCCCACACTTCCTTTTCCATGACGATGGGAAGCGTAATGTGATCAGAATACTTGCGGATGATGGAACGCAGCCGGAAGCTGCTCAGCAGTTCATCTTCTCCTTCCCGCAGATGCAGAATGATTTCAGTACCTCGATCCGGCTTTTCCACAGTTTCCAGCGTGTACTCACCCTCGCCACCGGATTCCCAGCGCACACCGTGTTCGATTGTCAATCCAGCACGGCGCGTAGTCAGGGTTACTTTATCTGCAACAATGAATGCCGAATAAAAACCCACACCAAACTGTCCGATCAGGTTGGCATCCTTGGCCTGGTCACCTGTCAGTGAATCAAAAAATTCACGCGTACCGGATTTGGCAATAGTCCCGATATTATTGATCACTTCCTGTCTGGACATACCGATACCGTTATCGATAATCGTGATGGTGCGAGCCTCTTTATCGTAAGCAATACGGATCTTAAGATCAGGGTCGGATTCGTACAGCGCCGCATCGGACAACCCTTCAAACCGCAGCTTGTCTGCCGCATCTGATGCATTCGAAATCAACTCTCGCAGAAATATTTCTTTATTACTGTACAGGGAATGGATCATCAGCTTCAAAAGCTGGTTGGCTTCAGCCTGAAAGTTCAAATGTTCGATGTTTTCCGCAGTTTGCATGCTTTCCTCCTTTAAAAATACGCTAACATTGTGCGGTCAGGTTTCCTGATTTCAAGCTGTTTCAACTTCGAAACCCTTATTCCGCAATTTTTCACTTTGTTAGATTTGTATGAAATTTTTATCTTTTATTTTTCTGGTGTCACTGTGTGCTGTTACTTCTCAAATCAACGCCCAGGTACCAGAACTGCCACTCGACAAAATCAAGTTACCGCCAGGTTTTTCCATCAGTGTCTGGGCGAATGTGCCGGATGCACGCACAATGACACTGGGTGACAAAGGAACGGTATTCGTCGGTTCGAAATCAGCCGGTAACGTTTATGCCATCACGGAAAATGCAGGAAAACGCCAAATCCGGATCATTGCCAGCAAGCTTAAAATGCCAAACGGAGTCGCATTTCATGACGGCGCATTATATGTCTCCTCCGTCAACAGGATCCTGCGTTTCGATAATATCGAGAATACCCTCGACCAGCCTTTACCGCCGCGCATTATAACGGCTGATTATCCTAAGGAAACCTACCACGGCTGGCGCTTCATCGCGTTTGGCCCGGATGGCTGGCTGTATGTCCCGGTCGGTTCATCCTGCAATGTCTGCGAAACAGATCTGGAACATTATGCCCTGATATCACGTATCCGGCCGGATGGGTCAAATTATGAAGTATTTGCAAAAGGTGTTCGTAATACGGAAGGATTCGACTGGCACCCCGTCACTAAAGAATTATGGTTTACCGATATCAGCCGGGAGTGGATGGGAGACAATTTACCACCCGATGAGCTGAATCACGCATCCAACCAGGGCTTGGATTTCGGTTTTCCGTATTGTCATGGCAAGGAAGTTTCTGACCCCAAACTCGGGGCAAAGCGTGATTGTAATAAATTCATTCCTCCTGCCGTTGAGCTCGACCCGCACGTTGCTCCCATGGGAATGCGGTTTTACACCGGCACTATGTTCCCCGCTGAATACCATAACGGAATCTTCATCGCAGAACATGGCTCATGGAACCGCAGCACGAAAATTGGCTATCGCCTCGAGTGGGTACAACTCGAGGTAAATGAGGTCGCCAGAAAAGAAATTTTTGCTGAAGGCTGGCTGCAGGAAAACGAAGCCTGGGGCAGGCCTGTCGATGTTCTGGTAATGCCGGATGGAGCGTTGCTGGTCTCGGACGATATGGCAGGCGTGGTTTACCGTATCAGCTACGACCAACCATAAAAGCCGTTTTCACCTGCCAGTTAAAACCTGGAATCGAATCACATGGAATGCTGAATGGCGGACAAACTCAGTCCCATAAGCATTTGAGGGAACATGCCCAGCAGTATTATGGCTAGGCCATTTATGCTAACGAGTACTTTGACATCCGGCTTGAACATAATCGGCTGGGTTTGTTCCGGCGCATCGAAATACATAAATTTAATGATGCGCAGGTAGTAAAACGCACCTATCAGGGAAAGCATGACTGCAACCACCACCAGCCAGATGTATCCCGCTTCCAGGACAGCCTGTAGCACGGAAAGTTTTGCATAAAATCCGATCATGGGCGGAATACCGGCCATCGAAAACATTACCAGCAGCATCATAAAAGCGAGCCATGGATTACGCTGGTTAAGTCCTTTGAGATCACTGATCTTATCCGCTTCAAATCCCTCTCGCGAAACCAACATGATGATACCAAAAGCACCTAACGTCATCAGCACGTAAGCGATTACATAAAACATGGATGAGCTGTAGCCATTTTCTCCTGCCGCAATGAAACCGAGCAGAACGAAACCCATATGTGAAATAGTGGAATATGCCAGCATCCGTTTGATATTCTGCTGTGCGATCGCCGCGATATTCCCCACAGCCATGGAAGCAACTGCCAGTAATACCAACATTCCCTGCCAGTCAGTCACGAGATCACCCAGACCTCCCACCAGCAATCTCATGACAAAACCAAATGCTGCAAATTTGGGTGCTGATCCGATGAATAAAGTAACTGCTGTAGGCGCACCTTCATAGATATCCGGTGCCCACATGTGAAACGGTACCGCGCTCAGTTTGAAGCCGATACCTGCAACGACAAAAACCAGCCCGATGATAAAAATTTCATGATCTGCCTGACCGGAATGAATGACTTTTGCCAACTCCGGCAAATGCAACGTACCGGTCGCACCATATAACATGGACATGCCATACAGCAGAAAACCGGAGGCCAATGCACCCAGAACAAAGAATTTAATGGCAGCCTCGGTTGCAATGGCTGATTCACGCTGTAATGCCACCATGGCATACAGTGAAAGAGACAGAAGCTCAAGCCCCAGATAGAGTGTTATCAGGTGATTTGCCGAAACCATGACCATCATGCCCAGCGTTGCAAACAGTGCAAGACTGAAAAATTCGCCTTTTAACAATCCTCTGGTACTGATATAGGATCGGGAATAGATCAGTACCGCTGCAACCGTCACATAAATCAACAGCTTCAGAATATCTGACATCGCATCGCCGACGAACATGCCAGTAAATGTGTATCGAACTTCTGTGGAATAGATACCACAGGTAACCAGTGCACATCCTGCAAGTGTCAGCAAAGATAAATAAAATGCCAGATAGCGATTTCTCTCACCGGCAAATAAATCGGCAAGCATCACCACACAAACCATGAGCAGCAGGAAAATTTCAGGGTAGGCTGGTGTAAAGTCAGGTAACAGAAAATCCATGAAAAATCCTTAATTTCCGGTCAGGAAAAAACCTTCATCATCCAAAAAATATTGTTTAAGTGCCTCAAAGCTTGGTACGTGCGACATGTTCAAGCAGATTATCAACCGTGACATGCATGACCTCAGTCAATGGTAACGGATAGATACCAAGCCCCAGCACCATTACCGCCAAAATAGCCAGGATCAGAAACTCACGTGAGGAAATATCCTGCATTCCTTCTACGTTACTGTTGGTGACTTCACCAAATATGACCTTTTTGTACATCCACAAGGTATAGGATGCACCGAGTATCAAAGTGAGTGCCGCGAAGAAGCCATACCAGAAATTGACTTCGATGGATCCCATGATGACCATGAATTCTCCGACGAAACCGCTGGTGCCCGGCAGCCCGGCATTGGCCATTGCAAACAACATGAACAATGCTGCAAACATCGGCATTCTGTTTACCACACCACCATAATCGGCAATCTGGCGAGAGTGCAGGCGATCATACAGGACACCTACACACAGAAACATTGCACCTGAGATGAATCCGTGAGAAATCATCTGTACCATGGCTCCCTCGATTCCGTATGCATTGAACAGGAAGAAGCCCAACGTCACGAACCCCATGTGAGAAACCGATGAATAAGCAATCAGTTTTTTCATATCCTGTTGCATCAACGCAACGATACCGATATACACAACCGCAATCAGGGATAAAACAATCAGGATTCCCGACAGCTCATGACTTGCATCCGGAGCGACAGGCAAAGAAAACCTGAGGAATCCATATCCACCCAGTTTCAGCAGGATAGCGGCCAGTACGACAGATCCGCCGGTAGGCGCTTCAACATGTGCATCAGGTAACCAGGTATGTACCGGCCACATCGGCACCTTGACTGCAAATGCGAGCATGAATGCGATGAATATCAGAATCTGTGCTGTCATCGGCAAAGGCAGATGATGGTAGTCCAGAATCGAGAAGCTGCCTCCTGAGGTCTGATACAGATAAATCAGGGCAACAAGCATCAACAGTGAGCCAAGCAAGGTATAAAGAAAAAACTTTATGGCGGCATAAATCCGGTTAGGTCCTCCCCATACACCAATGATAATGAACATCGGTATGAGTGAAGTTTCCCAGAAGGAATAAAACAACACGGCATCCAGAGAGGAAAATACACCATTGACGACACCGGACATGATCAGAAATGCTCCCATATACTGAGAAACACGCTCCCGAATCACTTCCCACCCGGCAATCACGACAATTGGGGTTATAAAGCAATTCAGAATGATCAATGGCATCGATATTCCGTCTACTCCCAAAGAGTAGAAGACGTTGAGCCGCTCAAACCAGATGAGATGTTCCGTAAACTGCATGGCACTGGTTGATGGATCAAATCCACTGTACAGAGGAAGAGCCACCAGAAACCCGGCCACAGCTCCAACAAGGGAAAACCAGCGTACAGCCCGTACGTTCCGGTCACCCATCACCAATACGATCAGACCAAAAATAATTGGCAGCCAGATAATCAGACTTAACAGCGGAAATCCAAACAACATGATCTTTTCGTCTCAAATTGCATATCAATGCGTGTTATTTATCCCAGAGAGTCAGCAATAGTAAAAACTACTTCTTCCCTGAATCCTAGAAATGAAACAGCCACAGACTCATCAACACAAAAACACCCACAATCATGCTGAATGCGTAATGGTAGATATATCCTGACTGGAATCGACGGACTACCGTAGAAAACCATGCAACAGCCTTTGCAGAACCATTCACCATCAAACCGTCAATAACTTTGATATCCCCGTATTTCCAGAGCACGTTACTCAGAGAGCGCAAGCCACCTGCAAATAACCATGAATAAAATTCATCGATGTAGTATTTGCGATCCAGAAGAGTATAAACAGGGCCGGCAATTTTCCGAATTTTCCCCGGCAGCTCAACCTTGTACTGATACAGGAACCAGGCAGTAAAAATACCGGCCATTGCCAGCCAGAAAGGCAGTGTCATCAATGAATGAATCATCATTCCCACTATGCCCGTGTAGTGTTCTTTCATGAGCGCCACCACATCATGCTGCTCCTGTATCTCAATAACCCCGGCAAAATAATCTCCAAAAAGCAGCGTACCAATCAACCAGCCTGATGCGACGGTTGGAACGGCCAGCACAACCAATGGAATGGTCACTACCCAAGGCGATTCATGTAAATGCTCCCGCGTATGCTTATCCATTCGTGGCTCACCATAGAAAGTCATGAACATCAGCCTGAAGGTATACAGTGCGGTAACAAAAACCGTTGTCAACACACAGAAATAGGCAAAGCCTGACCCAGGAAGCTGGGAGAAATGCACCGCTTCAATAATCGCATCCTTGGAAAAGAAGCCCGAAAATCCAGGGACTCCCGCACTGGCCAAAGCAGCGATGAACATGGTTGCAAAAGTAATTGGCATATACCTTCTAAGCCCTCCCATCTTGCGCATATCCTGCTCATGGTGCATCGCAATGATGACCGAACCGGCTCCAAGAAAGAGTAAGGCCTTAAAAAAGGCATGCGTCATCAAATGAAAAATAGCTGCTGAGTAGGCCGATGCACCCAGTGCAACCGTCATATATCCAAGCTGCGACAGAGTAGAAAAAGCGACAACCCGTTTGATATCATTCTGAACTACTGCAACCAGTGCCATAAACAGCGTCGTAATGCCCCCTATTACCAGAACAGTCGACAGTGCAGCTTCAGAATGCTCAAACAGTGGCGACATACGGGCCACCATAAATATACCGGCTGTCACCATAGTGGCAGCATGAATCAAAGCAGATATCGGGGTGGGCCCTTCCATTGAATCCGGCAGCCAGACATGCAAGGGAAACTGGGCAGATTTACCCATCGCCCCAACAAATAACAGCAGGCAGATGACAGTCATCAGCATCCAGGATTGACCAGGCCATATTTCGACTGAACGGGATGCCATATGCTCTGCATGAGCAAACACAAGTTCGTAATCCAACGTACCGAAATACATCAATACCAGGCCAATACCAAGCAAAAAACCGAAATCTCCAACTCTATTGACAAGAAAAGCTTTCAGATTCGCATAGATTGCCGTTGGGCGTGTGTACCAGAATCCGATCAAGAGATAAGAAACCAATCCAACGGCTTCCCAACCGAAAAACAACTGCAGGAAGTTATTGGACATCACCAGCATCAGCATCGAAAATGTGAACAGCGAAATGTAGCTGAAAAAGCGCTGATACCCGGGATCTCCGTGCATATACCCGATCGTGTATATATGCACCATGAGTGACACACTGGTTACCACAACCATCATCGTGGCAGACAATGTATCTATCAGAAAGCCGATTTCAAATATCGTTTCACCAGATGTCAACCAGGTGTAGACACTACCGTTATAGGTATTCCCCTGTAATACATCGACAAAAATGATAATGGAGGAAACGAGTGACAGCGCTACCAAAATGATTGTTGCGCGGTGACTCCATATCAAACCAACCCGTCGCCCGAAAAGGCCAGCAATAATGGCTCCCACCAAAGGGGCCATTGGAACCAGTAAATAAAGATTTTCCATTTAAGCCATCAATTACCAGAATTGGTTTAACAAATTGCTTTTGATCTCGAAGACACAGGGATACTCAGCCTTTCAATTCATCCAGATCATCCACGTTAATGGTGCGCAGATTTCTGAATAGTGCAACTAAAATTGCCAGTCCGATGGCTGCTTCAGCTGCAGCGACAGTCAGAATAAAAAACACGAAGATCTGCCCCGCCGTATCCTGTAGAAAATGTGAAAAAGCGACAAAATTCATATTGACGGCCAATAGCATCAATTCAATCGACATCAGCAGGATAATGACATTTTTCCGATTGAGAAAAATACCGACGACCCCAATGGCAAACAGGAGAGCACCCAGCACAAGATAATGTGATAGTGAGACCAAGATGATTACCTTTTAGATGAAGAAAATAGGAAACAGATGGAGTCCTGAGCAAAAATTATTCTTTTCTTTCTGCTGGTATGGATATAACTTTTAACCGCTTTTCACGACTAGCAGCTACTTGTTTTGAAACATTCGAAGATTTTTTATCGGTTCGGTAACGCAACGTTATAGCAATGGCAGCAACCATCGCTACCAGAAGAATGACGGCTGACAGTTCAAAAGCGTATACGTAGTCGGTATAAAGCAATTGTCCCAACTCTTTCGTATTACTGTAGTCCACTGATTTGGAAACTGGAATTTGTATATTTTCAGGTCCGAATTGTTTACTCATCAGTACCATACCTATCTCACCCGTCATAATCAGAGCCAGTATGGCGCCAAACGGGAACCACTTCCAGAATCCTTCCCGCATACGATCCAGGTTGATATCCAGCATCATTACCACGAACAGGAACAACACCATGACTGCACCGACATATACCAGAATCAGAACGATGGCCAGGAACTCTGCTTCAAGCAGCAACCATAATCCGGAAGATGTCACAAAAGCGAGTACCAGTAATAGCGCCGAGTGAACAGGATTGCGCAGTGTAATCACTCCCAGTGCAGCAATGACTACTACACTTGCCAGGCTATAAAAAACGAAATCCTGTAAATTCATAAATTTATATCTGTTTGTTAGCGATAAGGAGCGTCTGCTGCCCTGTCTCTGGCTATCTGTTCTTCATAGCGGTCACCCACTGCCAGCAGCATCTCTTTCGTATAGGTCAGATCCCCGCGAACTTCACCATGGTATTCCAGAACACGAGTCTCAACAATCGCATCAACCGGACAAGCTTCCTCACAGAAACCGCAAAAAATACATTTAATCATGTCGATATCGTAACGAGTGGTCCGGCGCGTACTATCGTCACGCTGTTCTGATTCGATAGTAATCGCCATGGCCGGACATACAGCCTCACACAGCTTGCATGCAATACAGCGCTCTTCCCCGTTAGGGTAACGGCGTAATGCATGCAACCCTCGGAAACGGGGTGATTGGGGCGTCTTCTCTTCCGGATAATGCACAGTGATTTTGGGCGCAAACAAATAACGTCCAGTCACTTTCATCCCTTTCAGCATTTCAACCAGCAGAAAGGATTTAAAAAACTGCTTGATACGTTCCATTTCGCTATTACTCTCAGTTAAACCAGAGATTCAACGGGAAACTTTGCCGAACAACCTCTGGTAATTGCATCACCATACCCAGCACCACAATCCAGACAAGTGTGAGCGGGATAAATACCTTCCAGCCCAGTCGCATAATCTGGTCATAACGATAACGCGGGAAGGTAGCACGGAACCAGAGGAAAAAGAACAGCATGAAGGCTATTTTCAGAAGCAGCCAGACCATGCCGGGAATCAGATTAAAAGGGGCGATATCCACAGGGGGCAGCCAGCCACCCAGGAACATGATGCTGGCCAGAGTCGCAACCAGAATCATGTTGGCATACTCGGCAAGGAAAAATACCGTAAAGGCCATTCCTGAATAGTCTACATGGAAACCTGCAACGATCTCCGATTCCCCCTCCGCCACGTCAAAAGGCGCTCTGTTCGTTTCAGCCACACCCGATATGAAATAGACCAAAAACATCGGGAATAACGGGATCAGGTACCAGTTCAGAAAACTGCCACCCTGCTGCCCTGCCACAATATCTCCCAGATTGAGACTTGAAGACATCATCAATACACAGACCAGCGCAAATCCCATCGCCAGCTCATATGAAACGACTTGTGCAGCAGAGCGCATAGCTCCCAGGAAAGCATATTTTGAATTTGATGCCCAGCCGGCAATAATGACACCGTAAACTCCCAGTGATGTCATGGCCAGAATATAAAGCAGGCCTGCATTGATATCCGCCAGCACCAGCTCCGGCGAAAAGGGAACAACGGCCCAAGCAGCCAATGCGGGCCCTATGGCAAGAACCGGTGCAAGCAGAAACAGGAATTTATTGGCGCCTGTCGGAATAATGATCTCTTTCATGATTGCCTTGACAGCATCAGCTATGGGTTGCCCCCAGCCACGCAACCAAGGTATATCAAAGAAGGTCACTCTGTTTGGCCCCACCCTGACTTGCATATAGGCGATAATTTTTCTTTCTGCAAAAGTAAGATAAGCAACTGCCAGAAGTAACGGAATGACAATCGCCAGGATCAGCAGCAGATTCTTTATCAGCAGAAAGAGAGGTTCCCCCCATTCACTGCCAAACAATTGCTCAAATAATGGTTGCAAGCTATCCATTGATTAAATCCCGATCCAGATTTTTATGATTTTTCCAGCTTGATTTCATCGAACATCCCGCCTAATCTGGATGTCTGCAAGTGAGCACATGCCAGTCGGACACAGTTATCAGGCAGGTTGGTATCAGCGAAAATTTCCAGCTGAATTGTCTCACCCTGCTGTTTTATCTTGACTGTCTCACCAGCCTGTATTCCAGATTTATCAAGTAGGTCAGGTGAAGCAAATGCAACAGGTGATACGGCATCATGTGTTTTCTGTAATGAGCTCGCACGCCTTACGATTGGATCAGCCTGATAAATTGATACCTCACCAATCCTTTCAATGCCACTATTTTTTTGATGATTTTCTGAAATTGAAAACGCTTCCAAAGCGTTATTCAAGCCACGTACAAATTCTTCTTCTGCAGACACTATTTCTGCACGAACCTGTTCTGATGAATCGTAATCGAATCCTTCCAATTGCAACAGATTTCCCAATACCCGCAAAATTTTCCAGGCGGGACGTACTTCACCGAGAGGAGGTACTACACCACTGAAACTTTGTATCCTTCCTTCAGTATTAACAAAAGTGCCGGATGTTTCAGTAAAAGGAGCAACAGGCAAAATAACATCGGCATAATCAGGAATGTTACCTTTGTAACTGCTCAATGAAACTACAAATTCAGCTTTATTCATTACCTGAAGCGCCCGCCCCGTATCATAACAATCCAGTTCCGGCTCCAGGTTCAACAGTACGTAAGCACTACAGGCTGGTTCACCATCGGATGCGCCTAACCCCAGCATCTGTCCGGCATTCAAACCAACCTTCTCTGATACAGTTTTATTTACAGAATGAGTCCCGGTGCTCCATGGTAACGCACCCGCAGAATAGGCTCCCACACTATTTGCAGCTTCACCCAGCAAACCAAACTGTGCTTCGGTTATTTTCGAAACAGCCAGTGCCGCACAGTGTAGATCAGCAAAATGAGGGTGATGCTGAGCAAGATTACCCAGAAAAACAGCAGCTGGAGCGTGGTTGATGAGACTATTCGCAATTCCCCGTGCAACTTCAGAAATTTCAACTGCATTTGCTGCAGATTTAATATGCCCGGGCACGGGAATATTCTTGATTTCTGCTGCTGCTTTCAGTACCTGTAATACCATGTCAAGCATAGCTGAAGGAGCAACAATCGCGCGATAGGCAATCTTGGTCAACTGATCGTCACCTGATGGATTGATCAGACTTAACTGCCCCCCCTCTTTTACTGCCTGACGCATCCGCTGGGCAAGCAGCGGATGATCTTTACGCAGTGTACTGCCAATGACCAGCACAGCTTTTAACTGTGAAACCTCGGCAATTTGCATTCCCAGCCATGGTGCTCCACGCAATACGGCATCGGTACGAAAATCAGATTGACGTACCCGGTGATCGATATTGTGACTGCCCAGTCCACGCATCAGTTTTTGCAGTAAGTAGAGCTCCTCCAACGTGCTATGAGCAGATCCCAATGCACCTATACTCTGCGGCCCCTGATTTTTAACGACATTGCTGATGCCCTCAGCAGCATAGGCCAAAGCCTCCTGCCAGCCACATGCCTGCCACTGTCCGGATTTTCTGATCATTGGTACCGTCAAACGGTCTTCCGAATTCAGTCCTTCATAAGAGAACCGGTCCTTATCTGACAACCAGCATTCATTGACGGCTTCATTCTCACGCGGTAATACGCGCATGACCCGATTTTTTTTCACTTGCACGACCAGATTACTACCCAGCCCGCAATGCGGGCTGATCGATTTTCTGCGTGATAACTCCCAGGTTCTTGCTGAATAGCGGAAAGGTTTACTGACCAGAGCACCGACCGGACATAAATCGATTACATTACCAGAAAGTTCAGAATCAACCGCTCTGCCGACGAACGTCAGAATCTCGGAATGTTCTCCCCGGCCAGCCATTCCAAGCTCCATGATTCCGGCGATCTCCTGGCCAAAACGAACACACCTCGTGCAGTGGATACAGCGGGTCATATCCGTTGCTATGAGCGGACCAAGATTCTTGTTGGTCACAGCCCGTTTGGGTTCCTGATAACGGGAACCGCTTGAACCATAGCCGACAGCGAGATCCTGTAGCTGGCACTCCCCTCCCTGGTCACAAATCGGACAATCCAGTGGATGATTGATCAGCAGAAATTCCATCACCCCTTTTTGTGCAGTCACCGCCTGCTGAGAATGTGTCGATACTTTCATTCCTTCGGCTACCGGTGTCGCACACGCAGGTAACGGTTTGGGTGCCTTTTCGACCTCTACCAGGCACATCCGGCAATTAGCCGCTATTGACAGCTTTTTGTGATAACAAAAATGCGGAATATAGATCCCGATCTGCCTGGCAGCATCCATTACGGTACTACCCTGCGCAACCGTTACCTGTTTGCCATCAATTTCAATATTAATCATCAGCAATAAATCCCGGAATCAGTGGGAATCAGATAAACATGACATAAAAAACCGCAGCCTACCTAGACCATGCACTTTTTATGTTCGATATGGAAAACAAATTCATCCCGGAAATGCTGCAGCATTGCTCTTACCGGCATTGCGGCAGCATCACCCAGCGCACAGATCGTTCTACCCTGGATGTTATCCGCTAGATTATCAAGCAAATCCAGATCTTCAACCCGCCCCTTTCCGTGCTCGATCCGGTTGATGATCCGGTAAAGCCAGCCTGTTCCTTCCCGGCACGGAGTACACTGGCCGCAGGATTCCTCATAGTAAAAATAAGAAAGCCGCTCCAGCGCACGCACCATACAGGTCGTGTCATCCATGATGATCACCGCGCCCGAGCCCAGCATGGAGCCTGCTTTTGCTATTGAATCATAGTCCATGTCAGTTTCCATCATGATGTCACCAGGCAGAACCGGCATTGACGATCCACCCGGAATACATCCCTTCAGCTTTCTGCCACCACGCATCCCGCCAGCAAGTTCCAACAGCTTTGCAAAGGGTGTTCCCATGGGTACCTCATAGTTACCCGGCTTATTGACATGTCCGGAAACTGAAAATATTTTAGTACCACCGTTGTTTGGTTTACCGAGCTGCAGATAACGCTCCCCTCCGTTACGGATGATCCAGGGAACAGAAGCAAATGTTTCTGTATTGTTGATTGTCGTAGGTTTACCGTACAAACCAAAATTGGCAGGAAATGGCGGCTTAAAGCGTGGCTGACCCTTTTTTCCTTCTATGGATTCCAGGAGGGCGGTCTCTTCTCCACAAATATAGGCACCGTATCCATGATGGTTATAAAGTCGGAAACTAAAGCCGGAACCCAAGATGTTATCCCCCAGGAAACCTGCGACATTCGCCTCCTCGACGGCCTCCTCCATTCGTTCGTAAACATCCCATATTTCCCCGTGTACATAGTTGTAGCCGGTACGGATACCCATCGCATAGGCGGCAATCAACATACCCTCGATCAGGATATGGGGATTGTAACGCATGATATCACGGTCTTTGAATGTACCCGGCTCACCCTCATCAGAATTACAGACGAGATACTTCTCACCCGTATACTGTTTCGGCATGAAACTCCATTTCAGTCCCGTCGGGAAGCCCGCGCCACCGCGGCCGCGCAGTGCAGATTTCTTGACTTCATCAATTACTGCCTCGGGAGAAATTTTCTGTGAAAGAATTTTTTTCAACGCGGCATAACCGTCACGCTTAAGATAATTCTTTAGCCGCCAATTATCCGAATCCGCAGTATCCACACCTGCCATGATGACTTGAGTAGGCTGGGTCATCTGTTTAATTCCTCAAGCAGTTTATCTATCTGGTCTTCAGTCATGAAACTGCACATACGCTTGTTATTGACCAGAAGCACCGGCGCATCCCCGCAGGAACCCATACATTCACCTTCTTTGAGAGTGAATAACCCGTCTGTCGTGGTTTCATTGAAACCAATACCCAGTTTCTGTTTAAGATAATCTGCCGTCTGGTTTCCACCTGACAATGCACAAGGCAGATTGGTACAAACCGTAAGCTTGTACTTTCCGACCGGCTTCAGGTTATACATATTGTAGAAAGTCGCAACTTCATAGACAGCAATTGCAGGCATCTCAAGATAATCTGCAATGAAATCCATCGTTTCAGTTGCCAGCCAACCTTTTTCATCCTGTGCGATCGCCAGTGCAGACATCACGGCCGATTGTTTCCGGTCAGCAGGATATTTAGCGACTTCCCGATCAATTTTTCTCAGAGCTTCAGTGCTTAACATCGACGAACTCATCTGTCTATCTCACCGAATACAATATCCTGGGTACCAATGATTGCTACAAGATCAGCAATCATGTGTCCCTTGGTCATTTCATCCAGTGCTGCTAAATGTGCAAATCCAGGAGCACGAATTTTCAAGCGATAAGGCTTATTGGCACCATCTGAAACAATATAAATACCAAACTCGCCTTTAGGATGCTCCACAGCCGCATAAGCTTCACCCCGCGGAACATGCATACCTTCCGTGAACAACTTGAAGTGATGAATCATTTCTTCCATATTCTGCTTCATGGCCAATCTGGATGGTGGAGCAACCTTATGATTGTCAGTAATCACAGGACCAGGATTTTTTCTCAGCCATTCGACGCACTGTTTTATTATATGGTTTGACTGACGCATTTCCTCGATACGCACCAGGTAGCGATCATAACAATCACCATTGGCGCCGACGGGAATATCGAAATCCACCTGATCATAAACTTCGTATGGTTGTTTCTTGCGCAAATCCCATTCCACTCCGGATCCGCGCAACATTGGGCCGGTAAAACCCAGTGCTTTGGCACGATCAGGCGAAACCACACCAATATCGACCAAACGCTGCTTCCAAATCCGATTATCTGTCAGCAATGCCTCATAATCATCAATGTAGCCTGGGAATCGACGAGTGAAATCCTCAATGAAATCAAGCAGTGAGCCTTGCCGGTTTTCATTACGTGCACGCGTCGCCTTCTCATCGTGTATTGCTGATGGCTGGTACTGCGGCATATTGTCAGGCAGGTCACGATAAACCCCGCCTGGTCGGTAATAGGCAGCATGCAACCGGGCACCCGACACCGCTTCGTAACAATCCATCAAATCTTCCCGTTCGCGGAAAGCATATAGAAAAACCGTCATCGCCCCGACATCCAGCGCATGAGCGCCTAGCCACAGCAGATGATTGAGGATACGTGTTATCTCGTCAAACATTACACGAATATATTGCGCTCTGATGGGCACCTCGATCTGCAACAGCTTTTCGATCGCCATCACGTACGCATGTTCGTTGACCATCATGGATACATAATCCAGACGATCCATGTAAGGTACAGACTGTACGTAAGTCTTGTTTTCTGCCAGTTTCTCCGTGGCCCGATGCAGTAATCCGATATGAGGATCAGCACGCCGGATAACTTCGCCATCCAGTTCCATCACCAGACGCAGAACACCATGAGCTGCAGGATGCTGCGGCCCAAAATTCATAGTGTAATTACGAATTTCAGCCATTTCCTAAGCACCCTCTCATTTGAAAATCCCACATGCCCCGGCAATCAGTCATAGAGTGCTTCATATTTCCTCTCTGCCATATTGTTCTTCACGAATGACATACGGTGTAATTTCGCGAGGCTCGATTGTAACAGGCTGGTAGACAACCCGTTTCTGATCAGGGTCATAACGCATTTCCACATGTCCTGACAAAGGAAAGTCCTTGCGGAAGGGATTTCCAATAAATCCATAATCCGTCAGAATTCTTCTGAGGTCAGGATGATTATTGAAAATGATTCCAAACAGATCAAACGCCTCTCGCTCAAACCAGTTGGCTGAAGGCCATACAGGCATCACCGAATCAACCATGGGAAATTCATTGTCTTCCGCAAAGACACGCACGCGCAGCCTGTGATTATGCTTGACTGAAAGCAAGTGGTACACGACAGCGAACCGTCTGTCCTCCCGTTTATATCCCGCATGTGTATCTGTCGAATATTCACTGAAATCCACACCACATAGATCAATCAGCGTATCAAACCCCAGATCCTGATGATCTCTCAATACCTCAGCGATATCCGGCAGATCCCGGGAATGCACCAGAAGCGTCAGCTCCCCAAGCGCACAACTGATATCAATTTGCCGATCACCCAATATTCTCTGTAAATCTGCCGCAAGTTTTTCAAGGCGACTGTTTGTCATTTCACCCCCTAGCTAGCGCGCGATTGTATTGGTACGCTTAATTTTATTCTGTAACTGAATGATTCCGTAAAGCAGCGCTTCAGCAGTTGGTGGGCAGCCTGGCACATATATATCGACAGGCACTATCCGATCACACCCACGTACAACTGAATAAGAATAATGATAATACCCACCGCCATTTGCACAGGATCCCATGGAAATTACCCAGCGAGGTTCAGCCATCTGATCATAAACTTTACGTAATGCAGGTGCCATCTTATTACACAGCGTTCCGGCAACAATCATGACATCTGACTGACGGGGACTGGGGCGAAAAACAATACCGAACCGATCCAGATCATAACGGGATGCACCCGTTTGCATCATCTCGACCGCGCAACACGCCAATCCGAAAGTCATAGGCCACATCGAGCCCGTACGCCCCCAATTGATCAAGGAATCAAGGCTAGTCGTAACAAATCCTTTGTCTAATACACCCTCAATACCCATTATTCAATCCCACTCCAAAGCACCTTTGACCCATTCGTAAATGAAACCTACTACGAGTAATCCAAGAAATACCAGCATCGCAACAAAACCAAACCACCCGATTTCTTTCAAGACAACAGCCCAGGGAAATAAGAATGCAATTTCCAAATCGAATAATATGAACAAAATTGCGATCAGGTAATAGCGCACATCGAACTTCATACGCGCATCTTCAAACGCACCAAAACCACATTCATAGGGTGACAATTTTTCGGCATCCGGTTTGTTTGGCGCCAGCAACCATCCTGCCAACATTGATAACACGCCGATTGCCAGCCCGACCAAAATAAATAACAGAATCGGGAAATAATTCCCGAGCATGGTGTTCAGCATCTTCAATATCCTTACTAAAATCACCAAACTCAGATCATACAATGATCTGACATTCAAATATGCTTGCCTGGTGCCGACGGCGAGAATCGAACTCGCACAGCTTTCGCCACCGCCCCCTCAAGACGGCGTGTCTACCAATTCCACCACGTCGGCCAAAAACCTCAACCGCTCGCTTTCAACGAGTAAAAACTATTCGGGAATTTCTCCAACTCTGGAAGCATCACCTTCTCCTTCCTTCTCTGAAGTTCCGAGTTTATCACCCCCTGCAGCAGGAACAGCTACTTCACCTGATTTCATATCCAGTTTTTGCATAACACTCTCTTCACCAGAATGACTGGTGCCGGAAAAATATGTTAGCGTTAGACTGGTAATAAAAAAAACCGTAGTAGCCAACGCAGTCATTCTGCTCAGAAAATTAGCCGACCCACTGGCACCAAATAGACTTCCAGATGCACCACTACCGAAGGCTGCTCCCATATCAGCACCTTTTCCCTGTTGTAACAGGATCAGAATGATGATTATGACCGCAGCGATAATATGTACCGACCAAATAAGTGTTTCCACAATACATTATCCCCAATTAATTCTGTGCTGCCAGACAAATCGAAATAAACTCCACGGCAATCAGCGAAGCCCCTCCGATCAGCCCACCATCTATATCAGGCATTGTGAACAATTCACGTGCATTATCTGCTTTTACACTTCCACCATAAAGTATCTGGATATTCTCAGCAATCCCGCCGCTATGAACAGCTATCCGACTTCTTATAAATTTATGGACATCCTGCGCCTGTTGGGGAGTAGCAGTCTTGCCAGTACCGATTGCCCACACCGGCTCATAAGCTATGACTGATTGTCCGAGCGCTTCGATACCTGCCAGATCAATCACGGCATCGAGTTGCATAGCGATTACCTGTTCAGTCTCATCCGATTCACGCTGAGCCAGGGTCTCACCTACACAAAGTATTGGTGTTATCGAACGCTCTTGTGCAGCACGAAATTTTTCAGCGACGACCTGATTCCCTTCGCCGAACAGTGTTCGTCGTTCTGAATGACCCACAATCACGTACCGACACCCTAAATCGGCCAGCATATCTGCCGATACTTCCCCGGTATAAGCTCCGTGGTGGTACTGACTGACATTCTGCCCCCCCCATAGCACATGAGAGCCCTCAAGCACTGACTGTGTCTGTGCTATATAGGGGTAAGGCACACACACCACACAGGATACATTCTGCAACGAGCGAGTACCTGAAACAACCGCATCAAGCAACTCCTGATTCCGAACCAGGCTGCCATGCATTTTCCAGTTCCCGGCCACAAACCCTGCACGCCCCATCATCCCTCCTGTTTATCCAGCTTCAGACTCATAAAACCGGGGGATGCTACCCGCGAAACCGGGTTGCGTCAATGCCCGTATCACCCGATCTGACATATTCACAACCGGAATTACTCTGATTTGCTGCGTCCTGAAGCAAAATATAATAAAATACTGCACATAGTGTTTTGCATAAATTTGCCCCCGTTTAACCAAGGTTGACATGAAAAAACTCGTTCTCCTGCGACACGGAGAAAGTATCTGGAATCAGGAAAATCGCTTTACCGGCTGGACTGACGTCGATTTAACGCCCAAGGGACTAAAAGAAGCCGAAGAGGCAGGCAGATTGCTTCGCGAAAACGGTTTCTCCTTCGACATTGCTTATACATCTCTACTCAAACGGGCAATTCGTACGCTCTGGATCGCACTGGACGAAATGGATCAGATGTGGACCCCGATCGAGCTCAACTGGCGACTCAATGAACGGCATTACGGGGCACTTCAGGGTTTGAACAAAGCAGAAACCGCCAAACAATATGGCGATGAACAAGTACTCGTCTGGAGACGCAGTTACGATATCCGCCCACCTTCCATCACAATCAACGACGAACGCTATCCCGGCTTTGATCTTCGCTACAGAAACATGTCATCCGGCGATATTCCGCTTGCTGAAAGTCTCAAAGATACGGTTGCAAGATTTCTGCCCTACTGGAATCAGTCAATCGCTCCGCAAATCAAGGGAGAAAAAAAGGTAATCATTGCTGCACATGGAAATTCGCTGCGCGCTCTGATCAAACATCTCGATAATATCTCGGACCAGGATATCCTGAATTGCAATATACCCACAGGGATTCCGCTAGTTTATGAACTGGATGACGACTTGAAACCACTCAACAGTTACTATCTGGGAGATGCTGGCCAAATTGGGGAAGCCATTTCGGCGGTCGCCAATCAGGGTAAATCCGGAGCTTGATGTTTGCCGATTTAATTACAAGTTCAAAATCAACTCAACATTGCCTTTCCCGGAAAGCAAATAGATTGCTTAGAGCTACCTTTCTGTTGCTTTCAGTCAATGTGTTTTTACCTTCCGTGCTGTATGCAATTCCCCAGGCCAACCGGGATAGTCAAAAACAGTTACAGGAATTACGTACTCGTATTGATGCTCTGCAGAAAGATCTGGTTGATAAAAAATCTTCGAAAGCCAAGGTGGCTGATGCACTGCGTGAATCTGAGCGATCCATAAATGATCTGCACGCAAAACTTGCCAAACTCGCACAACAGCAGAAAAATGCACAAGAAAAGCTGAATCAACTGCAAAACAGCTCGGCACTGCTTCAAGACGATATCAATAACAGGCAAAAACAGCTTGGAAAGCTGATCTATCATCAGCATCTGGCAAAATATGGGAATTATTTGCCATTATTACTCAAGCAGCAAAACCCTGATAAAGCCACACGTAATTTTTATTATTACAGTTACATTGCACAGACGCGCTCAAAAAATATCGATAATTTACGCAATCAACTGACTGCTTTGGACGCACTGGCTCACGAAAGCCATATTCAGAACGAATCGCTTAAGCGGATCCACAATGAGCAAATCCATCACAAACGACAGCTCGAACTGGAAAAAAACCGGAAATCAGAAATTCTGGCAACACTCTCTAAAGAAGTTACCCGCCAGCAGAAAAAAATTGATGAACTTAAACAAGACGAGCAGCGCCTTTCCAATCTGATTGAAAAACTCAACAGACAGCTTGCCCGGAAAAAAAGCGCTCCGGCCAAAGCAGATGGAAAATCGGTATTACGCAACGACAAATTACCTGACAGCACTGAACACAGGGGTTCCTTTGCGGCACTGAAAGGAAAGTTGAGATTGCCCGTCAAAGGGGAACTTGCCAACCGTTTTGGCAGTCCACGCGAAAGCGGAAGCATCAAATGGCAAGGGTTGTTCATTCGTTCTGCCGGAGGTAACGAAGTCAAAGCAATTGCAGGTGGAGAAGTGATATTTGCTGACCGGCTGAGAGGATTTGGAAATTTGATGATTCTGGATCATGGCAACCACTACATGAGCCTGTACGGTAATAATGCAGCAATCCACAAACGGGTAGGCAGCAAGGTTAAAAGTGGTGATACGATAGCAACCGTTGGTAACAGCGGTGGAAACGCTGAGACAGGTTTATATTTTGAACTCAGATATCAAGGAAAGCCGTTTGACCCGTTAAGTTGGGTAAAGCTGGAGTAATCGGGATTGAGCCGATACTTCTATCAAACAATAGCTTAAATTTTAATTGGCATTACAGAACTTCCGAAAACACAAAGTGCGGAGCAAACACACACCATGCATAATTTTATGAAGAAAATCAGTTTAGTTTTTGCCGGCGTCATTGCTGGAATCATGGTCAGCCTGAATTTCTCCGCCATCGCCGACAAAGAAATCAAGGAGGAACTGCAAACGCTCCCGATTGAGGAGCTGCGTACATTTTCCCAGGTTTTCGGGCGCATCAAAAGCGACTATGTCGAACCTGTAGAAGATAAAAAACTGATTACCGAAGCGATCAACGGGATGCTGGTCGGGCTGGATCCGCATTCGGCTTTTCTGGACAGTGAGGAATACAAAGAACTGCAGATCGGTACACAGGGAGAGTTTGGCGGACTGGGTATACAAGTAACAATGGAAGATGGCCTGGTCAAGGTTATTTCTCCGATCGAAGATACACCTGCTTTCCGTGCAGGCGTCAAAACCGGTGACCTGATCATAAAAATTGATGATACCGCCGTAAAAGGTATGACCCTCAACGATGCTATCAAGCGGATGCGAGGAAAACCGGATACCTCGATTACACTGACTGTCATTCGTGAAGGTGAAGCAGAGCCCCTTACCTTCACACTCGTTCGTGCCATTATCAAAATTGACAGTGTCAAATCCAAGCTTATTGAGCCGGGTTATGCCTATGTCCGTATCACCCAGTTCCAGGAACGTACTGGTGAGAATCTTGCGGAAGCCATTACTAAGCTTTACAGCGGAAGCAAAGTCCCTATGAAAGGTCTGATACTGGATTTACGAAATGACCCGGGTGGATTGCTGAACAGTGCTGTCGCAGTCTCAGCTGCTTTTCTGCCGAGCAATGCGCTGGTGGTATACACTGAAGGACGTACAAACGATGCCAAGATGCAACTTCGCGCCAATCCTGAATATTATCTTCGTGGATCAGGGCGTGATTTCCTGGCCAATCTCCCTCAAAGTATCAAAACCATACCCATGGTGACACTGGTCAACGGCGGTTCGGCTTCTGCCTCGGAAATCGTAGCGGGTGCTCTGCAAGACCATAAACGATCTATTGTCATGGGTTCGCAAACCTTTGGCAAAGGATCGGTACAAACTATCCTGCCGCTCAGCAATAACACAGCTATCAAACTGACGACAGCACGTTACTTCACGCCCAATGGTCAGTCGATACAAGCAAAAGGCATCACTCCGGATATACTGGATGAAGAAACTGACAATGACTCACGCCTGTTGAGAGAAGCCGATCTCAACCGCCATCTGAGCAATGGTCAGGAAGAAAAAACCGATAAGGCAGCGGCATCCGACAAAAAAGGTGCACAATCTTCCAAAAAATCAAAAAACAAGGCAGATAAGAAGCAGAAAAAGCATGAACCCATGGAATTCGGATCTAGTGATGACCTGCTGCTGGCCAAAGCAGTCAATCATTTGAAATCCATGGCTCAGAAATCCAAGCATAAAACAGCCAAATCAACTCAAAGCTGATTTTTTCCTGAATGAGGTGGCGGGAGTACTGTGGATGATCAGCAGCTTTTACGTTACAGCCGCCACCTTTTATTACCGGAAATCGATATTCCCGGCCAGGAAAAGTTAACACATTCCAGTGTTTTCATTCTGGGGGCAGGTGGTTTAGGCTCTCCTGCTGCGCTCTATCTAGCTGCCAGCGGAGTTGGAAAATTAACTATTTGCGACCATGATCAGGTCGATTTGACAAACTTGCAACGCCAGATTCTGCATGAAACCGCCTCGATTGGTAAGTTCAAGACAGATTCTGCCAGAAATACACTGCAACGCATCAATCCGGAAATAGAAATTATCTCCTTGCCGGAACAGGCTACTGCCCGCCTGCTCAACAGAGAAATCAAAAGCGTTGATGCTGTCATCGATGCCAGCGACAACTTCTCAACACGCCATCTCATTAACCAGGCCTGCCTTGCCCATCGCAAACCTTTGATATCAGCAGCGGCTGTCCGGTTTACCGGGCAGATAACCGTATTCGACCTGCGCCATCCTGATAGCCCCTGTTACCACTGTCTGTTCCCTGATTCAGGTGACAGTGATGACCCCGCATGCGCAATCATGGGTGTATTTTCTCCACTGACAGGTATTATCGGCTGTATCCAGGCAGCTGAGACCATCAAAGTATTGCTGGGAATCGGTGAAACACTCCATGGTCGGCTACTTCTCCTGGATGGACTAACCATGCACTGGCGTTCACTCAAGCTGAGTAAAGATCCACAGTGCCCGACATGTCACTCTGCTTCAGTGCAAAACCTGTCTGATTCTCAGTAAAACAAGTCAGCCGGGGATTTGAAACTGCGCTATCGCCAGACGCGCATACAGTTCACTGGATTCCATCAATTCCACGTGTGTACCCAGTGCTTCCAGACGGCCATGATGAATAAGAGCAATGCGATCAGAAGTCAGGATGGTACTCAGGCGATGGGCAATGACAATGGTTGTCCTGCCTGTACTCAATCTGGTAATTGCCTGTTGCACCCAGTGCTCACTCTGACTGTCCAGTGCACTGGTAGCTTCATCCAGTAATAAAACCGGAGCATCTGCCAGAATAGCCCGGGCAATTGCCAGCCGCTGTTTCTGGCCACCCGACAACCCCAGTCCGGTATCACCCAGGCTGGTCTGGTAACCTTGTGGTAGAGAAACAATGAAATCATGTATAAAAGCAGCTTTAGCCGCCATTTCGATTTCCGCATCTGAAGCATCCGGGCACGCATAACGCAGATTCTGCTCGATACTGCCATGAAACAGCACAGGATTCTGAGATACCAATGCAAAACTGCGCCTGAGATCAGACAAATCCAGATCGCGGATATTCACACCTTCCAGACTGATGCAGCCCGACCGCACATCATAGAAACGCAGCAGCAAATCGAATAAAGTTGATTTGCCTGCGCCCGAGAGACCAACCAGCGCCAACGTTTCACCCGGGCGTACCGCCAATGAAAAATCATTGATCACTTGTATTTCAGGCCGTGATGGATAAGCAAAACATACTCGCTGGAACACGATATTGCCTGTCACTGCCGGCAATTGACGAGGATCGGCAGGCGAACTGATCTGGCTGGGCTCCTCCAACAGCTCCATGGTTCGCTCCGCAGCCCCCGCAGCACGCTGCAATTCCCCCAGTACCTCTGATATCGACCCTACCGCCGAGCCAATGATGATGCTGTAAAAAACGAATGCCGCCAGTTCTCCCCCACTGATTTTACCTTCGATCACATCCATGCCACCGACCCAGAGCATCATACCGATCGCACCGAATACCAGAACAATTACCACCGCGATCAACCAGGCACGTTGTAATGTCCGCTGGCGGGCGATATGAAACGCATCCTCAACATACTGATCGAAATGCATTTTATCCATTGCCTGATGGTTATAGGCCTGCACTGTCTTGATCTGCCCAAGCATTTCTCCAACATAAGCGCCAACGGCCGCTACCCGATCCTGGCTTTGTCGCGACAGCACACGCACGCGTCGGCCAAACAGCAAGATGGGAACTATGACCAATGGAATACTCAGCATAACGATCACCGTCAGCTTGACATTGGTAATAAACAACCAGACGATGCCACCGGCCAGCATAATCAGGTTACGTAACGCTACCGAAATGGAAGAACCCACTACGGATTGCAGCAAAGTCATATCCGCAGTCAAGCGAGACTGGATCTCAAGGCTACGGTTGGCTTCGAAAAATCCAGGATGCAGCTCGATCAGATGTGCGAAAACTTTGCGCCGTATATCTGCGATCACCCGCTCCCCCAGCCAGGTCACCCAGTAGTAACGTGTAAACGTACCTATCGCAAGCAGTACCACCAACAACAGAAAAACCAACACATACCGGGTCAGCAGATCAGGCGACTGTGTAGCGAATCCACGATCCACCATCAACCGTATCCCTTGCCCTAGCGATAAGGTAATTCCGGCAGTCAGGAATAACGCTGCCAGACTAAAACTTAACGATAGTTTATAAGGTTTGAGGAAAGCAGCCGTTTTCAAAACAGCCTGCCAGCGATTGCTCGTCATGAATAAATCCCGGAGCTAAATCTCGGATCGGGCAGAAAAAGGAAACAAAGACGGAAATTCTGAATTTTGACGATCAACAGTATAATTACAGAGCTTTCGATTTAATTATAACAGCAGGATAAATGAAACATTCAGAAGCAGAAAAAGTTGGCGTGCTATTCGTCTGTATGGGAAACATCTGTCGATCACCCACTGCAGATGCGGTTTTCAACCATCACGTCAAATCAGCCAGACTGGAACACCTCTTTCATATAGATTCTGCCGGAACTCACGCCTATCACATCGGCGAACCACCGGATCGACGCTCACAGCAGGCTGCACTCAGACGAGGCTACAACATGCAGGGTTTACGTGCCAGAAGAGTTGTACCAGAAGATTTTTCACGCTTCCAATATATTCTGGCCATGGATCGTCATAACCTGGAGGAATTGCAGCAAAACTGCCCGTCACGATATACCAGCCGGCTGGGAATGTTCCTGCAATACAGTAACCAATGGGATATTCGTCAGGAAATACCTGATCCATACTACGGCGGCAGCCACGGATTCGAAAGAGTGCTGGATTTGGTAGAAAATGCGAGTCAGGGATTGTTAAGGCATATACTTGGAGACACGAGTACCTGAAAAAGCCTTACTATAATGCCTCCCTTGAGGACAGAGTAGCTTTTAAAAAATTAAACTGACATGTTTGAATACATTTATAGCCGTTTTTTATCAAAAAATATCTCTTCTCATCATATTAAGAAATTTCTAACTTATATTGGGTACGATTACCGCCATTGGACAAGGCCGGTAATGCACAAAGCCTGTACCCAATTACTCGCTGATAGAGGGGTAGAAAATTTTGATGTCCTGGAAATTTCTTCGGGCGAGTATTGGCGCACGCTACCTTTCCGAAGCTATCGGGAAATGAACTTCCCAGAATATGATATATGCAAAGATACTTTGGACGACAAATTTAATCTCATTATTGCCGATCAAGTTTTCGAGCATCTTCTCCGGCCTTATCAGGCGGCTAAGAATATTTATTCCATGCTACAACCAGGTGGATATTTCCTAATTTCCACTCCTTTTTTAATAAAATATCACCCTATTCCCTATGATTGCACTCGATGGACAGAAACAGGAATTAAATATTTTCTGGCTGAAAGCGGTTTTCCGCTTGGGAGCGTAATCACTGGCTCTTGGGGTAATCGTGCATGTGTGAAGGCAAATTTCAACCGCTGGGCCAGGAGAGGCTGGTTTGGCTCACTAAAAAACGAACCAGATTTTCCCGTTACAGTATGGGCATTAGCCCAGAAGCTATAGAGAAACGAGCTAATATTCTAAATCCTAGACAACACACGAGACTAATGGACAATCTCTCTAAACGAGCTATTGCTGTTTTTGCACATAATGAATCTCGCAGAATAATAGACTGCCTTGAAGCATTACGTCTTTCTCCTTTACTGCCAAACACAACTTGCTATGTTTTAGCAAATGGCTGTACAGATGATACGGTTACACGTGCAACCGAATATGCTCTGACGGCACCATGGGTTAAAGTTATTGACCTCAAAATTGGTGATAAAGCGAATACTTGGAATTATTTTGTATATGAGATAGCTCCTGAAGCTGAAATTTATTTTTTTACAGATGGAGATTGTCAGATTGAGAGTAGTGCACTTCAGCACCTAGAGGAATGTCTGTTATCCGATCCGCATATTAATGCCGTCTCAGGCGTTCCGAGCTCTCGAAACCTGTCACTGGGAATTTTCAGGTCAACAATCACTTCAAAAGGTGGTTTTGCGGGTAATCTGTATGCACTTTCACAGGGTTTTATTACCAGGCTGCGTAAAAAGCACGTACGACTTCCTCACGGCTTGATTGGGGATGACAGCCTGATAGGAGCCTTGGCATTATGGGATCTTGACCCGAGTACTCAGTGGAATCATGCGCTTACCCGGATAGTAGTTTCTGCAACCTTTAGATATGAATCTATTATCCAAGCATCACTTCATGACCCAATGTTCTATATCCGCCGGTTAAAACGCTACAGTCTGAGACATTTTCAGAATCAATTAATTAAATCTCGTATAAAACAACTAGGACTCTCCGTATTGCCCTACCATATCAACACCCTTTATCTCGAAGCTGAAGATCAAGAACTTATACCAAGGCGTTCATTAAAACATTACTATTTCGACTATGGGACAATCAGGCTGATTCGTAATATACGCAAACTTCTTTCAAGTTCAGGAAGATAAAGTAGAAATTCAGTATTTTTCCCTTGGCTCCAAGTTCCGCCACCCTTCAGATGTTACCCATTTCTTTGTCAATACGACCAACACCATAATGTTATACGGCAAGTCAAAATAGCCCAGACTTAAAAAAGCCCCTCCAGTCGCATATCCCACAAGGCTGACTTGTACCATGGCTCCCAGCTGAGCTGCCCAAAGAGTGTGTTGATTACCACGGGCATTCCTCATTAACCAGCCAGCCTCACGATAAGTAGTTATCCATAGCAGAAGAAAAAGAAACAGCCCGATGAAACCATGATTCCCCAAAATCTCAAAATATATACTATGTGCTGCACGCACGATAGTTTCATACTTACCGTAAAGTAAAAAATAGTCGGCATATTGATAACTCATTCCGCCACCAAATAAATTATGTAATGCCACCTCCCATGCCACCCCCCATGCATTGATTCTCCCCATGGCAGAACCATCTGCCTGATATTCCGAAATAGTATCCATCCGTGCCCACCACTGTTCCGGAAGCATCGGGATCATTGCGACTGCAATGATGAGAATAAATACTGCCACCTCTCCTTTTTTTGGACTGCGCCACCAAAACACGCTACCCATGGCAATAATCGCAAGTAGTGCCCCTCGAGAATATGACCCAAAGGCAGAAACAGCACACAACAACATTACTGCGCTTAGTATATGACGCCATGCCTTTCGTGTAATCTGAAGTTGCAAAAAATACACTAAAGGGATAATCATAATCAGAGCCAGTGCGAACTCGTTATTACCCTCAATAAAAGTATCAGGAGGTCCCCATACGCGATGATTCCCCAACGTTATCAGTGTGAAGAATCCTCCCTTAGCACCTAATATTGCCAGTGAACCAATCAGAACCCAAGCAAACGCCATAATGTGCTCCTTGGTTTGGAGCAAGGCCAAGGTGACAAACATCATTAAATAGATCTTTGCGGATCGACTCCAAGTCCAATACCCTTCTGAGACATCACGACTCATAAGCCAGGATATGGTCATCCATACAGCAAACAAAGCAAAAATAATGACTGGCAATCCAATAAACGGTGAGCGTCGTTCTCTAGTAAACGCCAATCCAAGTAACGTCACTCCCGCAGCAAAAGCAGCAACTGGTGCAGTAGAAAGTACCCCCCATGCATAGCGGTGTGGGTTCATAGTACTCAACCAAGTCCAAAGCAGCACTCCAGTCCACGCACGACGTAATGCATATAACCCTACAACTAGGACAATAACTCCTATAACAATATCGCGTAAAGACAAGATAACAGGCCAGTTATTCTTTGCTTGTAACTATGAACCGTGGAAGCAAAACAGTTACCAGAAACAGTACAAAGCTGAATATAGAAATAATTCCAAGAAAAATAACAATCAGGAGTTTTGGATCTTCAAGCCATCGTGGACGATAAATCAAAGAAGGCTCATCCGTGTATCGTGCCAAAAACCTGCCAATAAATTGTGTTAAAGAATTTTTCTCCCAATTTATGGTAACCGGATAGGAGTAATGTATACCATCGGCACCTCTGCGATAAAATGCAATCTTGCTTTCTGCGCCACGCTGAAGAGTCAGTTCATCAAGCCTAGTCTGAAGAATATCACTGTTGTCACGCAAATCCCTAACCCCATAATAACGGCCAGCTAATGAAGGAAAGGAAATGTTATAAACAGGATCGACGACTATCGGCCCATCTCTAGCCTGAGCTTCCACAACAGTATGCCCAAACGAACAAATGCCGCATGGAGCCAACATTACCAGTGTCGCAGGAATTTCTATCTCATCCAGAATCGCTGCCAACAATCTGGATTTATCTGAACAATCTCCACCTTCTCGTAAGATTTGAATAGGAGTTGGGCCTAATGATGACAGGAAAAAATAGTGGTTATTTTTAGCAAAACCACCTGTATGGTATACAAGGTCATTTAACCGCTCAATATCCTGCCCGTTAACGTTGTTGCCCCGTATGACTGTTTGAGCAAATGTCAATAATTCTTTATTGTCAGAACGCCAATCAAATAGAACATATATCCCTGCCATGCTCGAAAGGAAAGTAAATAACGCTGCTACCATTCTCACTTTATAAACATTCAAGCTCCATTGAATCATTGATTTATACTCTATTTTGGAAAATCAACTCAGATTCTTACCGCTCATTGCACGCATAAATTCCCTGAATCTATCCTTTAACTCAGAGTGTTTAAGGGTACATCCACCGTGGCTTGCAAATAACCAATTTATCATCACAATCGTAGCATCTACCTTTAAAACAGTAAGCCAGAATATTTTCTTCACTCATTAGTCGGCAATAGCATTAGTCAGTTGTATTTCGCCTCTCGAATCGAACTGGTGTACTCCAGGAAATGAAAAATTCGTGGTATCAATAGATAATAGCCAAACTGGAAAGCATCTGCTATCAGCTTCAGATAGTGGTATTTACTCACTATAAAGAATACTCAGACCGTATCTTTGAACGTATTAACCATCTGACGCATTACCCCATTGCCGGGGCAGTCTATCAGATCATCAGCCAATAAAACAGCAAAGGGCTCATTCCCTATGATCGGCCTGACACAGAGTACAGCATACCCGAACGCTTCTGGCTGACGAATATAAACGCAAGATACTCCTTTGTGAACAATAGTGCACAGTTGAGCAAATAAGTCATATTTTTTCCTCCTTTCCAATCAGTGGCTTATACACAACAGGCAGTATTTCCCTGGGGTTTGCCTTGGTAGTGGGCAGAAAACGTGTTCCCAGATCAGCAACAGGAAAAACTGCTTTTCGAATTCTGAACATAAATACCCTCAGCCAAATACTTGGTTAGACTAGCGATCTGTAAACATCAAACAGATCCCGAGCTACACCATCCCAATTTAAATGAAGCACAGCACTGCTGCATCGCTCTGATGAAACCGGGTCAGTCAAAAACTGACTGACTGCCGATCGAATCTGTTCATGATTATCAGGCTCGATTTCTGCAAGAACCTGATGCATACCACTCGCATCCATACAATGGTGCTTTGTTACAATGGCTGGCGTTCCCGCAGCCAATGCTTCAAGAACACTTAACGGCATTACCTCACTACGACTTGGTAAACAAAATACCCCGGCAGCCGCATAGGTAGAAGCGAGTAATGGATCCTGATAATCCATCGCCCCCAAATAAACCACATTGGGAAAATCCAGAAGTCGGGCTAAATAATTCTTGTCGGTTTCCAGGCACTGGCCAATTAGCACAACTTTACAGGATGTACCCTGCAAAGCCTGCACCAATGCCAACTGATTTTTATGACTGTTAATTGCCGCTACACACAGTACAAACCCTGGCTCCAACCCATATTTTTCGGTAAACGGATCTGGAGAAGTTTCAAAAAAACGCTGAGGAATTCCGTTCGGAATAACATTGATTTTACTGGGCGCAACACCAAAAGCATCAACAATCGATTTCTTTTCCACGTCGCCCAGAGCAACGATAAAATCACTGGACCGCAAACAAAAATCAATTTCTCGATAGGTCGTATGTATATGCCAGCCTGATAACTTGCCCACCAACCGATCCAGGAAACGTTCACGGAGCCCGGTATACTTTGTCCAGTCGGGCTGAATCAAAGGTGAAATGACAACGGGCTTAGCAACCCCCTTGGCAGCCTCCACCAAACGATAATTGCCATTAATCGCCGAAAACACATGTACAAGATCATAGTCAATCAGCTTATCTTGATTGGGATTAATCAGCTCCACCTGGATACCTAACCGCTTGAGTGCAGCAATCGTTTCCAGTATCTGGATCTGCAGTCCGCCCTGTCTCTGAAACAGCATGGGGTAGGAAAGAACTGCAACCTTAAAATTGTCAGGCATTGGTGTACTTGGCAAAATGATGCATTCGAATCGCATGTTTCAATAGCCACGACATATCCCGAATTCCAAACTGTGTCAATAAAATACAAAGCAGTAAATAAGGCCTGTTGATCAATGAAGTTCCACTTACCAGAATTTTCATGGCGTCACTGACTATCTGTTTATCAATAGTTCTGGTTTTAGACCATTGATATGTCCCATCTTCAGGCAATGGCAATGGAGCCGATAAATGACCGGGATAATGTTGCCAGGTTACCTTGGTAATCACATCCGGAAAAAATTGCAACCAGTCATGATACATTTTATGGAAAAGTGTATAGCCTGGCTCAAATGCCATTGATAACGTAACAACTTCAGAATCAAAAAAAGGCAAGTGAAAGTCTATACCATATAGGTCGATATTCTGAAAAAAATCCTCTAAATGACGACGCTGATCATTCTCCATTAGAAAAATAATCATTTTATTTAAAGGCTGTATTCCATTCTCTTCCTGTAATAAATTAAAAATATATTGCGTTGGATAGTTTAAAGCTGTCTTCCTATATTTTTTAGACAAAATTAGATTTCTAAATGGGCTTGAAACAAGATTAGCTGCTTGCTCATAATTGCTATTATCCAAGCAACCGACTAATTCCCGAGTTAAATAAACTCTGCCTATACCAACACTACCTCCATCACCAACCCAAACTAACTTGGGCCGGAAGTAATTAACACCCTCTTTTAATTTTCTGTTAATTTCGTTAGCTACCATTAATGGCCACCCAGGCCCAAAATCACAAGGTTCAAATTCTTTCTCGGTATGTGACAACCCCAGTTTTTCTGTATATTGCCTGGCAATTAAACAATCGTAAGAAGAAGAATCTCCAAAAGTATAGGTATCTACCGCGATACCCTGGTTCCATAATTTGGTTACAACACAGCGTGAATCAAGTCCCCCGCTGAAAAGTGCATTAACTCTCGCCTCATTGGTTTTAAGTCTTAACTTGATCGCTTGAGAAAATTCACAATCAAAGATTTTCAGTATTTCCGAATTATTCTTTCCAGGTACAGCAGCCTCTTGTAATGACCAATATCTGCTTTGTTTCAATGCATGAGAATCAAGCACCAAATGTGTACCAGCAACAAGACTGTAAATATCTTTATAACCCGTACGATCAGCCAAACAAAAACTAAATACTGCTTTTTCCACAGCGCCATGGATATCTAGTGCCCGTTCAATACAATCCAGCTCTTCCAGAACACGCAGGGCTGTAGAAAAATACAATCTACTTTTCTGCAAAGTGTAATAAACAGGCCTACACCCTAGTTTATCGACAAACAAATGTAACTGCTTTTTACCATTAAAATAAGCAATACCGCAGTAAGTACCTCTACTTTCAGTAAGCGCGCCTGCATGTTCATCAAATAAATCCTGTTGGATTTTTGCTGCTGCTAACGGCCGGTCAAGCGCTTGACCATGAATATCAGGCAATACAGGATTCCCTGCCAAACAAGTTACTCCATATTCATCCTGGTGCCAGCCTTCTTCCTGGTAAGCCTGCACATCAAATTTGAATAAATAAAGATGTTTATCCGCGTAATATTTTGTCTTGTTGGAATTGTCACGATTAATCAAACAGGCCAGGCGATCTCTGAGAACATCACTAACATGATCCTCATCAATAGAAAAAATTCCAGCAAAGCCACTCATGCTTCCCCCAAGATCAGATAGAATAAAGCACCCCGCCGCAAGCAGCAGGGTATTAACTACGCCTTCCAGACCCGCTGGCTTTCAGCCAGCTTCGCGCCTCAAGGAGGCTGTCTCAAAACTCCTTTTGAATTCTGCGATGCTTGTCTTCATCGGAGCTCTGCAAGATTAGTACCTTCAGGCAATGTGTTGTGCGAGGACCAGTCGGCCTGAGAAACACTGGGTACACAGCGCCAGGTAAATCGCGTAGAAATGGACAGCGGTGGCCCCTGAGCAGGGCTACTGCGCGAGCCAAGTTGTATGCCATCGCATGCAACGCGAACTCGCACCTGACGACAACTAGCCCACGACGCCGCAGGTCTGAAAACAAATCAAACTGCCGATCATCCAGGCGAGGAACTTTACGGGGCTGCTCATATATTTTTAAATCCGATAGTGTAAAGTTTTGTATCCTTTTGCGACAGCCTCCAAGGGGTGGGGAATTGAGCTCGTAGAGATTAAAAACACTTCTATCGCCATTTCTCAAGATATAAATAAATCCGCATACTAAGCCCTGATCAAGGATGCTAATAGACATTTCCAGTTTTTAAAATTTAGCAGGTCAAATCTGATAGCGTAAAGAGCCATTCTTCTTGCTTCAGAATAATCTTTTATCTCACGATAACCGTAAGAAAGACCAAGATAATGTTTTGCTATCTTAGCTAGAAATATAGATCGATATTCTTGAAAAGATTTTTCAGATAATAACGACTCAAAAACCTTGATGCGCCACTTGGCTGTATTTAAATACGATTTAGTTGAATTGTTACTATGCTGCCGATAAAAGGCACAAATTTTTGGAACAAAAACAAAACCTGTAGAAATCCTACTCAACCTTAAGAATAGGTGATAATCTTGTTGTAGTCTAAAAGAATTATCAAATCCACCAATTTTTTCAATTAATTCCTTCCTGATCATGGAAGAAATTGTGTTAGTTAATCCGCTACACAAAAGCTCGCTCATAGGCTCTTCGACTATTACCTCTCTATTTAATTGATACACCTCCTTTAATACCCCAGTAGAAAATTTATTCCTAAAAAAACTTATTTCTTTTATTTCCTTGTCATCCTGCCATATAGAAAAATCAGCTCCGATCCAACCACATTGAGGATATTGCTCAGCTGCTTTACATCTCATATCCAAACTGTATTCGCTATATTTATCATCAGCATCCAAGAATGCAATCCAATCGCCCTGAGCATATCGAATACCACAATTTCTTGCTGCACCAGGCCCTCTTTCATTGATATTCTCAATCACCTTAACAATATCATTGTTGGAATAACCATTTCTCAATAGTTCTAATGCATCCAATGTTTCCGGATCATCATTATGATCATCTATAACGATAACTTCCAGAAGGTGTGACTCACCCTTCTGATTCAACACTGAATCAACCGCCTCCAGCACATACCTACCAGATTTAAAACACGGAATAATCACACTGACTTTCATAGTAGTGGCCTAACACCTAAATTATTTCCGATTGATCAAACTTACCGCCCCTTTCTCACAATCATGTCGATGAACATCAAACTCTGTAAATTCACTGGTAGCCCATCTCTGAACAATCTCTTGCTTATCAGATCAATTTCTATCATCCAATTTTTATTAAGCAACAGCAAACAAAGGTCAAAAAATAACAGATATAATTGCGATCAATAAGAAATCAGCTAAATATTGGCTTATATTTACCTTTTTTTCGCATGCCGTTGACAACTCCTTTCAAATACTCTATATTAAAAAGTGTTTCAATTATTTTCTTTTTATCTGAACCAATAATTATGAACCACCAGTATTTAAGTTGATTTATTATTAACTTTCTCCACATCCACCTTGGAGCACCTAACAATAGTGGTTCATGGCTATCTTCCCTACAATATCCTGCAGTTTCTCCAGAACGTAAGTTACGGTGTCTCAGCCATGTAACAGAACATCTATCTTTTGGTATGTAATGAAATACTAGCCCGCCCGGGATATACCAACCCTCAAGCCCATTTTTCAATAAAGCATCTTGAAGTCTCGTTTCTTCACCTACAAAGCCAGAATTAGGACCGGTTGTCGCAAGCGAATCAAATCGATACTCTGAGTCAAAAACTGCTCGAGAAATTGCGATATTCCCGCCCAATAAAATAGGAGTGTTAATAGAAAATTTCCTCTCTCCCAAGTGCAGACCTTTTGCCGAGAAAGGTAAAAATTCTATCAGCCAATCTTCCGGTTTTTGTTCGTAATCGGGCATAAGAGGCCCTCCCATGAAAGCTACAATTTTTTGATCTGCTTCAAAAATCCCCTGCTCATAAGATATCAGACAATCTTCATGGATTCGTATGTCATCATCGAGAAAGAGGATCCAACTACCAGATGAATTTTTTGTTCCAAAATTTCTAGCTTTCCCCAAATTTGCCTCGTTCAAATACAAATAAGTTATAGGAACCTTGACATTATGTGATATCCGATTACATATTGTCTCTGCATTAAATTTCTGGCCATTTTCTACAACGATAATTTCAGCTAATGATTCTGGAATTTTTGCTTTGAAAATCGAATTCAACAGCAACTCCAGTCGACTTTTATTCCCGTATGTAGGAATAACAATTGAAAGTGTATTTTTCGTCATTTATAACTAATCTTTTTTTGTAGCAAAAATGGATGATATTGTAAATTTCGCTATTATGCGTTTGTAAATTTCCTCTCCATATAACGGATGCTTAACGAAATAAATTGAGAATATCCACGATAACGCAAACAGCAGTGCTGATAAAAACATACCCAGAGCTTCATCTGAAGCCGCTTCCGGTTTGTATAATATATTCACAACAAACGGAGGGAAAATTGATAACAGGGTAACAAACAAGCTGCTTCTTAGGGCTTCAACCATTTTTGCAATATCCGTAACTTGACATATGTTCTTGAGATAGTAGAGAAATGGGATTGTAATGGTGTAAATGATAGCGGTAGCTATTGCAAAACTTTGCATGGTTAAAAAGAAAAAAACAGTAGCAGCGCGGAATAGCGCACTAATCGGTTGAATAGTTAGGTCAAAGCGTGTCGCCAGATCAATTCTTCCACGTGCAATCAAAAGTGGTGAGACCAAATTACTGGTGGCAGAAGCAGCTCCTGCCAAACAAAACCATGGAACCAATTGCGCTGCTTCGTCCCACTGGTTACCAAAAAGGAATCGAATAAGCTCAAGAGAGTAAAGAGAAACAAATGCATAAAATGGCCAGGCAAAAACTGTGATATAACTTACCGAACGAATATGTTGAGCTTCTAAATCCTGCCCATCACGATAACACCTTGCAAACGCAGGGAACGCTACATTTCGTATAGCCCCCATCAAATCCCGATGAAAAAGGTACATTAACCCTTGAGCACGACTAATCATCGCCACAGACCCCATACCAAGAATACGACCCACAACAAGGTCGTTGATATCCATTGAGATAGTAGTAATCACAGCAGCGGCTGAAGTCCGGCTACCAAAATGCAGTACACTGCGCCATTCAGAAAATCCAGGCATCAGTAATCGCCGATCTTCACGTGCAAACCAAGCCCCAGCACCGGTAACGATGTTTGTAACAACAGCACCAATTGCCATGCTCTTTGCGCCGAATCCATTCCATGCTAATCCCACTGTAACCATGAAGCCGACTATTGCTGCGCTTACAGCAACTACAGCTAATCGATTAAATATTAATGAACGCCGCAAAAGGGAAAGTGAAATAGTGCAGAAAGGAAGCACGAAGAAATTAAGAGAGCTAATCTGCAGAATCTCTACCATGCGCGCTTCATCATAGAATTCACTCAGAATTGGTGCACTAAAGAAAACTACCAGAAACAGGGTACTTCCAATCAGTAATGAAAAGCCAAATACCGTACGAATATGTTCATCCCTCAAATCTTTTTCCTGAATGAGGTAACTACCCATACCGAAATCACGCAGTACTTGGGCAATGCCGATAACAGCAAGGCTCACTGAGTAGAGGCCAATCTCTTCAGGGGTCAACAAACGTGCGATAAGGATATTGCCCAGTAGAGAAATCGCTATAAGCACATAACGTTCTGAAATGGAAAATGCCAAAGCATGCCGAATACTGCTCATACTATAGAGAGGCTCAATAAATTTTGAATATTCAAGGAAATTTCGTTAACCAGAAATTCTATCGTGGACTACCGATTTTTAATGTGTTTTGGCATTCGTACCCAATAAATTCCGCAAAAAAGCCTCAAACATCAATAGTGTCCAGATAGGGGCACTGTAGTCTCGTCTGGCAGATTGATGCTGATCCAGCATTTTTTTGACGAACGCCATATCAAAAATTCCCGTATCCGCCAACGTATTGCCAAGTAATGCTGTACGTACACGTTCACGCAACGGGCCGCGAAACCAGCTGGCTAGCGGTACGGCAAACCCCATCTTGTTCCGATAAAGCACTTCATGCGGTAAATACGGCTCCAGCGACTTTTTCAGAATGTACTTTCCTTCCTGCTGGCGTAATTTCATAGAGGCGGGCAATCCCGAAACCCATTCGACCAACTCGTGATCCAGCAACGGGACCCGCACTTCCAGTGAATGCGCCATACTGGCACGATCTACCTTAGTCAGGATATCGCCTACCAAATAGGTTTTCATATCCAGATACTGAATCAGTGACAAAGCATCTTTTGTCGGGCTTTTATCCGCATAATCACGTAACACCTCTACCGCCCGATAGCCCTGCAGATCACGATAAAAATCCCGGGTAAACAACTGCATACGCAGCTTATTATCCAAAATGGATACGCTGTGAAAATAACCTTCCACGGAATCGCGCGCAAGGGATTCAAAAGTCGTTTTGGCACGCAAAAACTTTGGTGCCCAGTCCGCCTTAGGATAAACACTGCCCAACAGACCAAATAAAGGTTTACGCAATCCCAAGGGTAATTTTAAACGCAACTGTTCCTCTATCATGTGCCAGCGATAACGACGATAACCGGCAAAATTCTCATCTCCTCCATCTCCGGAAAGCGCTACTGTCACCCGTTTCCTGGCTAACTCACAGACACGATAAGTCGGAATAGCAGAGCTATCGGCAAATGGTTCATCGTAGAGCGTAGCCAGTCGATCGATGAGATCAAAATCATCCTGTTTGACCTGTTCGGTAAAATGTCGAGTCTGGTAGCGATCAGCAACCAGTTGAGCATAGTCTGACTCATCAAAAGCGGGATCGGCAAAAGCGATTGAACAGGTATTGACTGGTTCTTTCATCAGCCCCCCCATCATCGCAACGACAGCACTGGAATCTACGCCTCCAGAAAGAAATGCACCCAGCGGTACTTCACTCATGAGGTGACTATCCACCGCATTTCGCAATCGGAGAATCAATTCTTCTGCAGCTTCCTCTTCACTCAGAGAACCATGCGGTGTAAACGGTATATCCCAGTATTCGCGGGATTGCACAGTCTGTTGTCCACGCTGCAATGACAACAGATGGCCAGGATTCAGTTTGAAGGCATTTTTAAAAATAGTTTTTGGCTCGGGGATATAGCCATAAGCAAAATAGTCTTCAATCGCCCGATGATCGAACGTTTTGTCAAAATCCGGATGAACCAGCAAGGCTTTGAGTTCCGAGGCAAACAGAAATAATCCGTTATCCAGCAAGGTATAGTAAAACGGTTTGATACCCAGCCGATCACGTGCCATGAACAATGTTTGCCGGTTACGATCCCACACACCAAAGGCAAACATACCGCTGAAGCGTTCGACACAACGTTCACCCCATTCTTCCCAGGCATGCACGATCACTTCCGTATCGCAATGGGTACGAAATCGGTGACCCAGCGCTGTCAACTCTCCGACCAGTTTCTGGAAATTATAGATTTCACCATTGAAGACAACGACCACGCTGCCATCTTCATTGAACAATGGCTGCTGACCGCTGGATACATCCATGATCGACAGGCGACGGTGCCCTAATCCCAGCCCTGATTCAACATATACCTCTCCTTCATCCGGACCACGATGCGTCAATGTTTCATTCATGCGATGAAGCAGATTACGGTCGATCTCACTTGTACTGCGCGTATCAAATACACCTGTTATGCCACACATATTTTTATCCGGTCAGTTGATCGTTTTAGTTTTTGATTTATAACCCAGTACCCGATCATAAACCGCAAGATAACCATTTGTCATTGAACGCATACTGAACTGCTGCTCAATGATTGCTCGTGCATGCTGTCCGTGCTTGTATACCGCGGTATTATCCTGATGATATTGACTTATTGCACGGGCCAGCGCGACCGGGTCTCCCGAAGGCACCAGACGGCCGGTTTCCCCCTCCAGAACCAGTTCGGTATTGCCTCCCACCCGGGTTGCAATAACCGGCAGGCCACTCGCCATGGCTTCCAGAACAGTATTGGAAATCCCTTCCCCTAAAGAGGGCAGTACGAACACATCCATTGCCTGCATCAGCTGAGGAACGTCGTCACGTTCTCCCGGAAGCCAGGCAAATTGCTCAACTCCGGCTGAGCGCAGCATGGCCTTGCATTCTGCTCTCGCCACACCCTCTCCTGCAATGATGAGCCGTAATGGCCTGTCGGTTTCAGACAATTCATTTCGCAGCATCAGAAAAGCCTGTACCAGTGTCGGAAAATCCTTGACTGCCGCCATTCGGCCAACACTCCCCACAACGAATGGCCTGCCAGCGAAGAAATCCGGAGGAAATATCTCGACCGGAACAGTGCCACCTGGATGGAAACGCAGATGTTCCACGCCGTTATAAATCTGGTGTACTTTCACTGGAGATACCTTCACCGTATCAATCAACCAGTTTTCCAGATCTCTACTGACGGTAATGAAGTGGTGGATAAACGGGCGAATTGCCTTGCGCAACAGATTGTATTTCCAGTTTTTACCGTCGAGGTCAAAAATATCCCGGCCATGTTCCCCATGCACCCGTGCCTTCACACCTGCCACAGCAGCAACCACCTGAGCTTCCATAGCTGTAAGATTACGCGTGTGCACGATATCCGGCTTAAGTTGCCTGAACACTCTGTAAAGTTTGCCGTAGACACTGAAATCTTTTCCTTCGCGTTTGTTCAATGCAATGATCTCGACATCATCCCGGTTAAGGCGTTTGTGAAATTCCGAGAATCCCTTGAGGCAAATGATGGCATGCCGATAACGATCCGCAGGAATATGATTGATCAGATTCACCAGGCCATTTTCGAGCCCGCCTACTCCCAGATGAAAAATTACGTGCGCAATCAGCGGAGGATGGGACATTCTCTGATTTCTGATTTAGTCAGTCTGCACGCTGTTGACAGCTTGAAGTTTCCCGGCAATCACTGGCTTCATATCAGCCATAAACTCGCGCAGTACTGCTGCAGCCTCTTCCGGATCATGCTCATAGCCCGCAGCAATGATGATCTCGGCGCCATCATCTCCATTGCGCCAAACTCGATTTAGCGCCTGAATCATTTTGGCAACGTAAGGGTCAGCCGTTTCATAGCCGATCAGCCAGAACCACCTCCAGATCAGTAAGCGCTCTTTCGAAGCATGTAACTGATTCTGGTGCACAGTGAACGGTGCATCACCCAGTGAAATATTCCGCTTGCTTCCATCCACATTTCGCCACCTGCTGTCCCGGTCACTCACCAGAACATTGCTGGAACTGACCAGTTTGTTATCCTGATCCTGATTCCGGTAATATGTTATATAAAGACCAACATGTTTATTTTCGTGATAAAAATGACCAATGAACTGCCTGGGAGAGCCAATATAACCAGGTATCCAGTCAGTAAGAGAAGCTGAGGCTGTACTCCATTTACCGGAAAGATCTGCCACACTGATTTCCGGTACCGGGCGTACATCGGATTTATTATTCAAATAATTCAGATAAACTGGCCAGATCATGGCAATTGCCACCACCAGTCCAGCCATGCCCAACGTTGATTTAATCGGGACGGAAGAAGATTCCAGGTCAGCCGGAGAAGAATTCTCAACCGATACGATTCCATCAAGATGATCTTCCCGCCAGAATGAGCCGATCCAGAACAGCAGCAGCATGACCAGACCAAAAAAGATCCAGCCATAAATCAGATGATCGACACCGACCGCCAGTTGCATATCACTGAGATGACCGGTCATGACGATCAGATATGCGCGCACCCCGTTGGCAACGATCGGCACTACGATCGAAAATGCAATGAATATCAGTCGCCGGCTGATACTGTGGTAGGTCAGATAGGCGTAAAGTGTTCCCAACGTCACCGAAGCAATCAGATAACGCACTCCGCTGCAAGCTTCCACAACCGACCAGTTACCGCTGGGAATACTGAAGAAACTCCCCTCACGATAAACCGGAATACCGGTTGCCTGTAACGCGCCAACGGTAAAATCAGCTGTAAAATCAATGAGAGGTGGAATGAACACTTCACCAAACGGCACAGCAAACAGCAGATATGCAAGTGGAAACAGAATGGCACTGAAAGCACGCAGACCAAGCAAAGCCCAGACGATCATCGGTATCATTGCGATCAGCGCATATTGCTCTACCACCAGGACACTTGCAGCAGAAGCCAGCAACCACCCCAACCCCAGCCCGACCAGCACCGGTAACGGCATATAGTCAGGGCGGTATTGAATCGTCGACAGCATTGCACGCTTTTTCCAGATCATGTACACGCTGAACGGGAGGATCAGGTAACCATGAGCATAGGTATCAGACCGGTTCCAGATAGCTACCATCGATTCGACGGTTGTATGATAAATACCCAGGATGACGGCGATTACCAGCAAGGTGATCAATGCTGTCACACTTCGCCCGTTGATCATTCTGCTGCCGACAGCAGTACGTTGTGATTGAACTGTAATATTCATGGCAAAACCATCAGTCAAAATAACCTTCCGCTAATGTATCTGGATATGGCAGAAACGGCCCATTTTTACTGAACCTTAACCTAGGGTGCCGCAAGCAACGCATCGATTCGTGACAGATTAGCCGGCCAGGTGTAATCCTGCAGAACTCGTTCTCTCGCCAGTCGTCCCATGGTTACCTGTTCATCAGAGTCGAGAAGCAAGAGAATCTGCTCAGTAAAATCCCCGGCATCTCCAGCCACGATCAGTTCCTTCCCTGATGCGGCATGAATTCCTTCCATCGCCTGTACGGAAACAACAACAGGTTTTTGCATGGCCATTGCCTCCAGCACCTTGTTCTGGATGCCGCGCGCAATCCGCAAGGGAGCAACTGCCACTGCTGCATGTATAAGATACGGCCGAATATCCTCTACGGCGCCGGTCACATAGATACCCGGCAAATCTGCCAGCATCTGTACCTGTCTGGCTGGTTTAGCACCCACAATATAAAAATCGACATCCGGCTGTTTCGTGCGTATCGCAGGAAACACTGAATTTGCAAACCAGCTTACCGCATCGATGTTGGCCCAATAATCCATGGCGCCTGTAAACACCAGCACTTTCTTTGCAGCCGGATAAGGATTGAGATAACTGCGCTGAGGGGAAAAAAAATCGGTATCGACACCATTATTGAAGAATGTCGTCTTACTTGCTGCATCCGGCGCAAGCTGCCGGAATAACTCCGCCTCTTTTTCCGAAACAAAAGTTGAATGGCTGAATTCTTCCGCCACTTTCCTTTCATAATTCAGCAAATATCGTGATTCCCTGTGATAAATCCGGTTGAACGGCCACGGCTTTGATAAAGCGTACTGCCGCCATTTATCCGAATCCACATCAACGAAATCAATGATGCGCCGACAACCAGATAAATGTTCAACATACTGCGCCATAGCAGAAGAGAAAACCACAATATTCTGTATGGATTCATTGCTGAACAGCGCTTTAATCCACTGCATCAACCTCGCGTCGCGATAATAAGCCAGTGTCAGCGGATCATTCCCGGACAACGCAAACAGGCTTCTTATCCTGGCTGACAGCGGACTCAGCCTGACAATGCATACATCCTGACAATACTTTCTGACTTCATCTTCATACTGCCAGTCTTCTTCATCATCAATGAACGTTCCCAGGTACACACGATAACGCTTGCTGAGGTGCTGCAGAAGATGAAAAGAACGTATCTTGTCTCCCTTATTGGGTGGATAAGGAATTCTGTGTGTCAGATAAAGGAGTTCCCGCATCCTTTCTTAACCCAGATTTTTAACGATATGCGGGCCGAGCATATTGGCCAGAGCCAAAGGCATCTTCTGCCAGGCCTTGATAAAAAGCTGATACTTTGGATTAAGCGGATTATGTTCAGGAATCGTTTTTGCTTGATGGAGCTGGTATTCATAAAACAACGGCTGCGGCTCAAACCCCCAATTCTTTTTAAAACTGTATGATCCGGTCCCTCGCTTGCTGCGTCCGAAATCGAAAACCCGGTAGCCCCGTTCACAGGCACGCCGCATCAGTTCCCAGTACATGAAATCATTACCCGCCAGATCTCGAGCCGCGTCCGTTCCACCACCATAATAAGGCAGCACTTCATCCCGGAAATAGAAACTCATGACTGCGCTGACTACATTTTCATCTTTAGTGATAATGAGCAGCTCACAATCTTCTGCAAAAACACTTTTCAATAACCGGAAATATTTGCGGGAAAAAACTGGCGTACCCAGGCGATGTACACTGGCCGAATAGGCTCGAAAAAAATGGTCGGTATCCTGATCCAGATAGCTCTGCAACTCATATTTCATCCCTTTACGTACCATAGCACGCTGCTTGCGGGGGATTGCCAACATGTTTTGCTCCACATCAGGATCCATGGTTTTGCGGAATGTAACGTATAAATCTTTAGTGGGCCAATCATGGTGAAAAGGGTGAAGGTGACGATATTCCAGATAATCAACCTTCAGATATGTTGCCAACATCTGGGCTGCCTGATCAAGGCGGGTTCGTGCGCTGTCCGATATTGCAGCAATACCGCCATATACACAAAATGGCAAAGCACTCAGGCTATGCCCAAATAACCAACTGTCAATCTCTGCCAGAGGCAATACACCTTGAATACACCCGCCCTCTTCTATATACAGGAACCAGGTTTTATGCCCGAAAGCTTGTTCTATCACCTGCTTCCATCCGGCACGGTGAAAAAAGGTCGCTTCCGGACAAGCCATGATGAACTCATCCCAGGCCTGGAATTTATCTGGGGATAACACAGAAATCCCTGATAATGCACCTGGAAACAAATAAGGCGCATTCTGCACGATAGAACCGCTGAAACTCACACCGACTGTCGCAGGAAAATCTGATCCATACGCCCCCAGTCAAAATGCCGGATCAGGGCATCGAGCCGTTTTTCCATACGACCCAGATTAAGGTAATGACGAAAACGCGTCTTGAAGCTAATTCCCACTTGCCGGGGCTGATCGGGATCGATCTCCCAAGGATGAAAATAAAAAATTGCTGGCTGTTTATCAATTGAATTGACTCTTTGTAAAAACCAGCGCGAAACCGCATAGGGCCAAAGACGGAAATAGCCCCCCCCACCTGCTGGAAAATTACGGCCGAACAGATGTACGGTAGTCACCGGTAATTCGAGTATCTCTCGGGAAGTATTGGGGTTAAAAGCAAAACGTGGTGCATCCGGCATACCGTAGTGATCGTGTGCTACCGGATAAATGCTCGAACTGTACCGGTAACCCGCTTCTCCCAGACAATCCAGTGCCCAGAGATTGTTTCCGTTAATGGAAAAGCTTGGGGCACGATATCCCTGCACAGACTGCCCGCCAATATCTTCCAGCAAGGATTTACTGCGAGCAATATCATCATAAAACTGCCCACGGCTCAGTTCAGTAACACGGTGATGAGCATAACCATGACTGGCCAGTTCATGGCCATTCTCAACAATTCTTTTTACCATGGACGGATAACGTTCTGCTATCCAACCCAATGTAAAAAAAGTGGCCTTGATTTCATGCTCGTCCAGCAACACGAGAATCCGGTCAATATTGCGCTCGACTCTGCATGGCATATTATCCCAGGATGAACGCGGGATATGGCAGGCAAAAGCCGACACCTGGAAATAATCTTCCACATCAATGGTCAACGCGTTACGGATCATAAGATTCATTCAGGAGAAACTGCCAGATCAAACTCTTTCTGAATATCGAGCATTACTTCATTTGCTTCAGCCTTACCCAATATCTGTAATTCTTCCAGGCACCCCATGATCAGCAATCTGTCACAAAACAGATTGATTTTACGAGGAATCCCAGCAGAAAAATTATGTATCACTTCAAAAATCTCATCCTGTAGCACAGGACTTCCATTCCAGCCGGCTTTTTGAAGACGATGTTCGATATAGGCCCTGGTTTCCGCCTGATCCAGCGGACCCAGATGATAGGTGGCAATCACTCTCTGGCGCAGTTGCTGCATTTGACTGCCGAGCAGCGTCCTCCTGAACTCTGGCTGGCCAAGTAAAAAGGTTTGTAACAAAGGCCTGTTATCTGACTGAAAATTCGATAACATCCGCAATTCTTCAAGTGTCTGCGGAAGAAGATTTTGTGCCTCATCAACCACCAGCAATACACGTGTACCTTCCCGTTCACACTTACGCATAAATCGTTCGAGCTCAAGCAGCAATGCAGCCTTGGACAAACCTTCATAAGAAAGGCCAAAAGCAGCAGCCACCATTCTCAAGGCATCATCCGGGTCCAGCCGTGTACTCACCAATTGTGCAGCCGCCACCCGCTCTTGCCTCAACTTCTGGAACAGGTAGCGCATCAGGGTTGTTTTGCCAGCGCCTACATCACCCGTAATGATAATAAAACCATCTTCCTGCGAAAGGCCGTATTCAAGATAAGCCGCAGCACGTTTATGCCCCCGACTGGGAAAAAAGAAATTCGGGTCGGGTTTTAACTGAAACGGCTTCTCGGCAAAACCATAGTAGGCTAGATACATAAAATTTCAATTTTCTAAAAATTCATGTTCAAAGTAGCCGTTATCGCATTGGCATCATAGCTGCCGTTACTGCGATTAGACTCACGGTGGAGATGATAGTACATGATCGCCCCGCTGATATTGGAAGTGAATCGCTTATTCAAGCCAGCCGTTACTATTATATTGTCATCTTCCTGACTGGTTACATCATAACTGGTTCTGATATACCCCAAATTGATATTGGCATTCGTTCTGGGAGACAATCGATAGTTCCATAGTATATTACCTCCGGCCTGTGTAGTATTTCGAGTCAATGCTGCATTACCGATACCAATCAAATCGGCATCCTCCTCATCCGGGCTGAATGACTTTCTGGAGTAGTTGAATCCACGAAATACCAGTGAGTTTTTTTTACCATTCAAAGTAAGCGAAGCCTGTAAACGTCTAAGCAAAAACAAACGATTGGTCAGAAAATTATTCGGGTCAGAAAATGAGAGCGGAAGCCCTTGGTTCAATAATGCTTCTCCTCCCTGAACGCCGGAAAATAATTGACCCAACATAGAGGCACTCAAAATTGAATCACCAGTCAGGGATTGCTGACCGAAAGTAGAGATATCCTCTACGTAACTCAGATTCCATACCGTACCGCGAGTACGGTGATCAACTGATGCAGCATAAGTATTACCGAAAAACCTTTTCCCTCCTGACGCATCAATTTTCGTCCTCTTGGTAGGTGTCCAGGAAAAACCGGTTGTCCAGAAAGGGCTGGATGTCCGCCCTCTTATCGAAATAAAACTGTTGCGTTCATATCCCGCCGTACCGATCAGGCTAAATTGTGATGTGACTATATATCTGAGCGTGCCAGTTGTTCGCTCCAGCTCGATCGTTTGCAACCTCCCAAGATTGGGCCTGGCATATTTTCTGTCGATCTGTGTATGGCTGTAATTGATTCCCCAACCAAGCGTCCTGAACGCCGAACCACTGTTCAGCGAAAAAATTGCTGTATCAGAGCTGCTATTGGAGAAACTATTGGTATTCGAACTGACTTCACCGTGAACATAGCGAACTTCACCTGAAGCGAGATTACTGAAACGCTGGCGCACATAGGGACTGATACTCCACGTATAAATGTTTCTCCGATTTCCCGTCAGACTGGCGTTATCCAATGCCAGCGGCCCAAACAGAAAAGCATTCTGCTGGGAGGTAGCAGCTCGACCATCTACAAAAAAATGATGCTTGATAATTTCAGCAGTAGCATCAGCATTCAATTGGTTCCGTATACGAAATTGTTCGCTTTTTGCATAAATGAGACTACTCAGAGTGTAATTAAGATTGGATTTAAAGCGACGCCCTTCACCGGTTATACTTACCCCCGGGTTGATTTGTGTAATAAACTCCCCTCCTCTGCCAGCTCCACCAAACCCTCCGAAACCTCCTCCACCTAACCCCACGTTATCAGTATAAGTCTCGCTGACTGTTAACCGTGGCTGAACACTCCACTCTGCGGCACCCGCCTGAAAAACCCAACTACTAAAAAAGAATCCGACAGCGCAGCCAACCCTAAAATATCTCTCCCAACGAGAGAAATTGCCATTATTGCACCAAAACAATTTCATCAATAATAGCCGTAATATCCAGTACTGCCATGTGCCTTAGCTTTGTTATAAATGAGATTGACCACATCGCATGCCTCAATCTGCTGCAAAGCTTCCTTTACCGTCTGCTGGGTTGTCCTCTCTGCCTCGACTACCAGCACAATTTGTCCCATCTGGCTTGCCAGCACTCGCGCCTCACTAGTCAACAATAACGGGGGAGAATCAAAAATCACCACACGATCATGATAGCGTTGCGCAAGCTCTACCAGAATAGAATGCATACTCTGGCTGGCCAGCAATTCAGTTGCATGTGTATGGCGCCTCCCTGCCGGTATCAGCGTCAACTTCTTTATATTGGTTTTCATCATCACATCAGATATCGACAGCTGTGAATCACGAAGCATATCCAGTAATCCCGGTTCTTCCGGACTAAAGCCCAAGGTTGCAGGAATAGAGGGACGCGCCACATCAGCATCTACCAGCAAAACCCGATGATCCATTTCCATTGCGATACTCATTGCCAGATTCAGTGAACAGAAACTTTTCCCTTCTCCGGACAAAGAGCTGGTAACCATGATCAGGTTACCGTTCTTTACTCCACTGTCCGGATTGAATGCGTTAGCAAGTAACGGACGCTTTATCAGCCGAAACTGTTCAGCTATTTCAGATTTAGTATGGTGAAGCGTGACAACACCCTTACGGTGCAGATTTTCCAGATCGACTTCGATTCTTTTAACTGTCTTTTTTGTATCAGCAGCTTTATTAATCCGATCAGATCCCGCCTCTTCTTTGATAATCCTGCCGTGCCCAGTTTTTTTACCCGGCACTCCATCAGATGAAAATAACGAATCGGGGCCAATTCCTTCACGAGAATCATGCTGCGACACACCGCCTGGCATAAAGCCATTCATATCATTCTTTACAAGCTTGTCCGCAGCCCTTTCTATCAGGCTCATATCCACTCCATCATTATATTACAACCCTTACACCATCAATTCAGGCAGCTGTCATCCCATGTGGCTTTACATAAATCATCAAGACAACATAGCATGCCATCAGCATCAACAGAGAAATACCAAACGCATAAATCTTCCTCTTGTCTTTTAATTTTTGCTGTTCTGTCCATACCATTGGAACCGTCCCCAGAATCGGCAAACCTGTCAGCTCCCTCAAAGTACTCTGGCTATGGAATGTTGGCCGGATCTGGCTAATAATGAAAGCAAAACCAATTCCTCCCGCTAGGGCTCCAATCAAAACAAGTGTAAAAAATTTCTTGCGATCCGGTCCGGATGGAGCTTCTGGAACCGTAGGAGGATCAACGATCCTGAAGGACATCAAGCCTGAAGTAGAAGTCAGCTCACCAGAGATTTCAGCAGATGCTCTACGCTCCAGCAGCTTCTCATAATTGGCTTTATTCACATTGTAATCACGGTTGAGCTGCTGCATCTCCACCTCTACGGCAGGAACCGTATTACTCATCGATTTCAGACGTTCGAAGCGGGCTTCATACTCCGCCACCCGCGCCTTCATGGATGCCACTTGTGCTTCGGATTCAGCCAGTGCGATATTCAGTTGCTGCATCATCGGATCATAATTTCTACCACGATTATTGACTGTACCGGCAAGTTTGGCTTCTTCGACCTTACGCTCCTCCAATTGAGCAATCAGTCGTTTGGTGGCGACAACATCAGGATGTTGATCGGTAAAATTCAACATCAAATTATCCAGATTCGTATTCAATGCCTGAATACGGGAATCGATCTCCGGATTGACAATACTTTGCGGTGATACTTCACCCACTTCGAACAACAGCACCGGCTCATCACCCGTTATCTGTTTCTTGACTGCATCACGTGCCTGCTCAGCCTCAAGCAAGGTAAGCCTGGCCTTTTCCAACTCTTCTGCAGCCGATACCAGTTGACTGTAGTAATCCCCCCCCTGTCCAGGCAAAAAACCAATATTCTTCTGTTTGAAAGCCGTCAATGCTGCTTCGGCAGCAACCAGCTTTTCCTCATAGGCAGCAATTTGCTGGTCGATAAAACGCAATGCAGAAGCTGAATCCTGTTTTTTACCTTCCAACCCACCTTCAACAAAAATAGTCAACAGTGACTGGACAATGTCCTTGGCCAGCCTGGGATCTTTATTATCATATGAAATCATGAAAATATTATCGCTACCCGTCGTTGAAAGCTTAATATCCTTCATCAGGGTAGTGACCAACTTTTCTCTGGCACTGTCATCTGTAATCTTGATATCCAGATCAACCATACGAATGATTCTCTCGACATTCGGTCGACTGATGAGTGTTCGGCTCATTATGGTAATCTGCTGGTCCGGGTTGGGGGATACCGTCATCCCGGCCATCAGCGGGCGCAGAATACTCTGGGTATCGACGTAAATCCGTGCAGAAGCCTGATAATTGTCCGGCATCTGATAAACGAAGAACCAGCCCGCAATCGCGACAGTCCATGCGGTCGCAACTGAAGCCCATCTATATTTCCAGATACCCTTGATATAAACCAGCAGTTGAGCAATCAACTCACTCATATCGGGTCACCTCTTCATTTATCACGATCACGATCAAATCAATCAAAAAAAGCTTTCAGGAATAACCAGCACATCGCCCTGGTAAACCGGAACATTGGCGGAGATATCACCATCCCGAATCAGGTCTTCCAGTCTGACCCGGAATTGCTGCTGTTCACCATCGACATTCCGAATAATTCTTGCTCTGTTTCCTGCTGCAAAATCAGTCAACCCTCCCACCGCGATCATGACATCCATCAATGACATGTTTTCCCGGTAAGGTAATGCCTGTGGTTGTGCTGCCTCGCCGATCACCCGGATCTGCTCACTGAACGGTCCGACGAAACCAGTTATAACGACGGTGACTACCGGCTGCTGTAAATATTTAGAAAGAGTCTCTTCGATATTACGTGCCAGTTCGGTTGAAGTCTTTCCACTTGCCGGCAAATCCTCTACGAGTGGTGTAGTAATCTTCCCGTCCGGACGCACCGGCACACTCATGGATATTTCCGGATTGCGCCAAACGATGATATTTAATGTGTCACCCGGTCCGATCAGATAATCATGCGGCACCTGTTCACCTTGAGTAGAAAGTAATGGATAAGTCGTGCAACCACCGAGTGCAAGCAGATAAAAAATGACTGATAGACTGACTATCCAGGCTTTAATGGAAATATTCACTCGAAACCCTCAATAAAAAACAAATATGTCTCTAACCCCGGTTCTCACTACAATAACTACAGCTGCATATATTACTATTACTCGCCTGCAAACCGAGTGTTAACTTATGTTTATCTATCAGTTCAGCAGCGTTCCGTAAAAATAACCGGAGTCGTAACGAAAAATCTGCTTGTGACAACGAAACAACTTATTACACTTTTAAATAGCGGGATATGACTAATATCACTTTTTTTCACCCGGATATGGCACCAGATAAACATAACTCCACTATCCATCAGAAATATTACGATTGAACCATATCGATAAATCAACCAACTAATATTTTTTAACACGACAGGCATTTTTGGAGTTATACAGTACACATTCACAACAGTGACCGACTGATCCAGGATTGCTGCTAGTGTTTCCCTTCTCCGGCATGACATCGATGAGGTCTTGAACCAAACGATGTAAATTCTACTCTGAGCACTTCTCCACCCACTTTCTTGGCCATTTCTTGAAATTCGGTAACGTGTATCTCGGCCGGAACAATAAAAACTTGAACTTCCCCCGACTTATAATGAACTGTAATTTTCATACCCCCCCCGATGATAAGTTCATATCCGCTCAGACAAACGACTCTACCCGCTTGATGGAATGCTTCACTTCTTCAGCGCCGGTTTGCCTTTTACATTTTTGCCTTTTAATATAATTAGATATAAATCGTCTGCTCTGCCATACTGGCTGCCGGCTTTAAACTGTAGCTTTTTCTTATTAAATCCCGGCAGAAATTCCCCAAATTCTAGATTGTTCAGATCAATTCAAATTCAGGATTAATAAAGCATTTATGGCCCAATACGTTTTAATTATGAATCGCGTCGGCAAAATCGTTCCTCCCAAACGCGTCATTCTCAAAGATATCTCGCTGAGTTTCTTTCCAGGAGCAAAAATCGGCCTGCTCGGCCTGAATGGTTCTGGTAAATCTACCCTGTTAAAAATCATGGCCGGTGCGGATAAAGATTTTGAAGGGGAATGTACACCCATGCCAGATCTCAAGATTGGCTACCTGCCGCAGGAACCGCAACTGGACCCCAAACTTACCGTACGCGAAACAGTTCAAGAAGGGCTGGGGGACGTGTTCAACGCGCAACAACAACTGGAAGCGGTTTATGCAGCCTATGCCGAACCAGATGCCGATTTCGAAGTACTGGCAGCCGAACAGTCACGACTGGAAGCAATACTAACGACACAGAATGGGGATAATTTATCCCAACAGATGGAAATAGCCGCTGATGCACTGCGCCTCCCGGAATGGGATGCTCATATCGAGCACCTTTCTGGAGGAGAAAAACGTCGCATTGCACTCTGCAGACTGCTTCTATCCAAGCCGGACATGCTGCTTTTGGATGAGCCCACCAACCATCTGGATGCGGAATCAGTTGAATGGCTCGAGCAGTTTCTTGCACGTTTCCCCGGCACAGTAGTAGCCGTTACACACGACCGGTATTTCCTGGATAACGCAGCAGAATGGATACTGGAGCTGGATCGCGGCCACGGTATCCCCTGGAAAGGAAACTATTCAAGCTGGCTGGAACAGAAAGAAACACGCCTGAAACAGGAAGAAAGTGCAGAATCCGCCCGCCAGAAATCACTCAAACAAGAGCTGGAATGGGTACGGCAAAATCCCAAAGGCAGGCAAGCGAAATCCAAGGCCCGCCTGGCCCGGTTTGAAGAACTCAGTTCCCAGGAATACCAGAAACGCAACGAAACACAAGAGATCTTCATTCCCGTCGCAGACAGACTAGGAAATGAAGTCATTGAATTTATCAATATCTCCAAGGGATTTGGAGATCGCCTGCTGATTGACAATCTGAGTTTCAGAATACCGCCTGGTGCAATCGTTGGAATCATCGGCCCCAATGGTGCCGGAAAATCCACCCTATTCCGCATGATTACGGGAAAAGAACAGCCGGATACAGGTGAAATCAAAATAGGTGAAACAGTCAAAATCGCCCATGTGGATCAGTCACGTGATGCTCTGTCCGATAGTCAGACCGTATTCCAGGCCATCTCGAGCGGAAACGACATGCTCATCGTCGGCAAATATGAAGTACCTGCACGCGCCTACCTTGGCCGTTTCAATTTCAAAGGCTCTGACCAGCAAAAAATCACCGGGACACTTTCCGGTGGTGAACGAGGCCGGCTACACCTTGCCAAAACACTGATAGCGGGAGGTAACGTATTGCTGCTGGACGAACCTTCCAATGACCTGGATGTAGAAACATTGAGAGCACTGGAAAATGCCTTGCTGGAATTTGCCGGTTGTGTGCTGGTGATTTCTCATGATCGCTGGTTCCTGGATCGCATTGCCACCCATATCCTGGCCTTTGAAGGCAATTCACAAGTCACGTTTTTTACAGGCAACTACCAGGAATACGAAGCCGATAAACGCCAACGCCTTGGAGAAGAAGCGGCCAAACCCAAACGAATTCGCTACAAACCGATTACACGTTGACCAGTCGCTTGCGCTCAGCAATTCCATAAAAATTCAACCTTTACTGTAATTTACTGTATACTTGCCGCCCTGCCTCTATCAAGTCAAGGCAGGGTTTCAGGTTTCATCGTTTCTGACCTCTCCAGATTTTTTCTTCTCGAAATTGTGCAGTATCCCTGGTTAGCAGCGATGTTTTATAGATATGCGCCAGCGGTACCAGCATTGTTTGCTGCGGTATATTCCTGTTCGCGCATTAAATTTCTTCATTATCAGGAAAACCAAAGTGTCATTTGAAAATTTGAATCTGCATCCCGCAATCGTAAAAGCCGTACTGGCAGCGGGTTATACTGCCCCCACCCCCATTCAGCAGCAAGCCATTCCGGATCTGATCGCAGGCCATGATGTCATGGCAAGTGCACAGACCGGAACCGGCAAAACAGCCGCCTTCATGCTGCCGGCATTGCATCGTCTGGCCACACCCGCACAAATTCGCGGACGTGGCCCGCGCATACTGGTTCTGACACCAACACGTGAACTGGCTCTGCAGGTTTCCGATGCTGCCAGCAAATATGGAAAATTCCTGCCACGTATCAATGTCGTCAGTATTCTGGGCGGTATGCCCTACCCCCTGCAAAATAAACTCCTGTCACAAACCGTCGATGTACTGGTCGCCACACCCGGGCGTTTGATCGATCACATCGAACGCGGGCGGATAGATTTTTCGCGGCTGGAAATGCTGGTACTGGACGAAGCAGATCGCATGCTGGATATGGGGTTCATCCAGGATGTCGAGCGCATCGCTCTCTCGACACCCGCAACCAGGCAAACGCTGCTGTTCTCGGCAACGCTGGACGTTGCAATCGAGAAAATCGCCACACGTCTGCTGAAAGCACCGAAACGCATTCAGGTGGCTGCTCAGCATACCAAACTCGATCACATCGAACAGCGTATGCATTATGTAGATGACCTCACGCACAAAAACAGGCTACTGGACCATCTGCTGCGTGACACCACCATCAAACAGGCAATCGTATTTACTGCAACGAAACGTGATGCCGATTCCCTCGCAGATAACCTTTCTTCCCAGGGACATAAGGCTGCCGCCATGCACGGAGACATGACGCAGCGTGAACGTACACGCACTCTGACCGGCCTGCGTCAGGGCCGGCTCAAGATTCTGGTAGCTACGGATGTCGCCGCACGCGGAATCGATATTGCCGACATTACCCATGTCATCAATTTCGATTTGCCAAAGTTTGCAGAAGACTATGTGCATCGGATCGGGCGGACCGGCCGGGCTGGCGCTTCCGGTATCGCAGTTTCGTTCGCATCCGGGAAAGATGTTGCTCATCTGAAGAGAATCGAACGGTTTACCGGCAATCGCTTTGAATTTCATGTCATACCCGGTATAGAACCACGTACCAAACCAAGATTTGGTCGTAGTGACGACAAACCAGGAAGAAGACCATCTTCCTCTGCTTCTGCACACAAAACCAGACGTTCATGGTCGGACAATCCCAATACACGCACGGCTTCCCCAGGTCACCGAGGAGACAAAGATGCTGGGTTCGGGCAACCATTTGGTCGTGAAACCCGTAAACGTCCGTTCAGGGACAGCAAATTCAACAGCGCCGATCGTTTTGCCCGCACGGAGTAAAACTGGATCTCCCGGGTATTGATTGTCACGTCGATACCCGGGTCATTTAGCTCGCTGCGTAACTCACCACATGATTTATGTCGCTTTCTCCCGCCTGACAACCCACATACTGGCATTCATGCCGGAAAAATCTGCACATGATCTGTTCAGAACTCAGAAAAGTGCGCTGACAGCTTCTTCTACTCGCTCCACAGCGATGATTTCGATTCCTTTGACAGCTTGCCTGGATTGATTGGCCTTTGGAATCACCGCACAGGTAAAACCCAGTTTGGCAGCTTCTTTAATCCGCTCCTGTCCTCGCTGTACCGGCCGTACTTCACCTGCCAGTCCAATTTCTCCAAATATGACTGTTTTTTCAGGCAGAACCCGATTCTTCAATGACGAAACGATCGCCAGCATTACCGCCAGATCAGCTCCTGGCTCAGTAATTTTGACCCCCCCGACCGCATTGATGAAAATATCCTGATCGAAACAGGGGATACCGGCATGACGATGCAACACCGCCAGCAACATTGCCAACCGGTTCTGTTCCAGTCCAACACACAATCTTCTGGGGCTGGGTGCATGTGCCTCATCCACCAGTGCCTGGATTTCCACCAGCAGAGGACGTGTGCCCTCTTGCGTTACCATCACACAAGTACCCGCTACACGCACACTATGGTGAGAAAGAAACAGCGCTGAAGGATTTCCCACTTCTCGCAATCCTTTTTCAGTCATGGCGAAGACGCCCAGCTCGTTAACTGCCCCAAAACGGTTTTTGAAAGCACGAATCAAACGAAATGTTGAATGCGTATCTCCTTCAAAATAGAGCACCGTATCCACCATGTGCTCCAGAACACGCGGCCCGGCCAATGCACCATCCTTGGTTACATGCCCTACCAGTACGATACAGGTACCACTGGTTTTTGCGAATCGGGTCAATCGTGCTGCACATTCACGCACCTGAGCCACCGAACCGGGTGCAGACTGTAATGTTTCGGAATAAATTGTCTGAATCGAATCGATAATTGCGATACGCGGACGATGCTCAGCCAGAATCGATTGGATCGCCTCCAGCCGGATCTCGGTCAACAAATCAACCCTGGCCACATCCAGAGACAACCGCCTTGCACGCAACGCTACCTGCTGCATGGATTCTTCACCGCTGACGTACAACACCCGATGATGAGCAGACATTCGAGACAACGCCTGTAGCAACAACGTCGATTTACCTATACCCGGATCGCCACCTAATAACACAACCCCGCCTTGTACCAGCCCCCCTCCCAGCACCCTGTCAAACTCATCCATTCCCGTCAGGAAACGAGGCATATCCTCAGTCTCGACCTCGCTCAAACTCAACACCTGCTTCTGCATCGAATCTGGCGAAAAACGCAGTACATTCTTCTCTTGTACAGTCTCAGTCAGCGTATTCCATTCACGGCAATGCGGGCACTGACCCTGCCATTTCAAAGTCTGTCCGCCACAAGAATTGCAAACGTAAAGTGTCTTGAGCCTGGTCATGAACAGATCACATAACTGGAATTTTCGGATAGATGACAGTAAAGCCCGCTATTACGACCAGCGCGCTCTTGCCAGATAGAACAGTAATACAAGTGATAACCCTTTACGCAAAGCAGCTCGACGATAAACAGGCTGAAAAACTGATAAAATAGCACCCGTTGTTCGCCGCAAACCGGAGAGGTACCGAAGTGGCCATAACGGCGCTGACTCGAAATCAGATGGTCAGGATTTCCTGGCACGTGGGTTCGAATCCCACCCTCTCCGCCAAATGCCAAGTATATATCAAACATTTTCCGCCCTCGCCAGATAGCCCTGAGTAACCACATCCTCCAGCAGCAAATCTGGCTGGTTATTGGCAACGGCAGCAAAGCAGAATAAAACCAGAATAGGTTTATACCCTTTTACTTCTTACCCTACTTCCCCGTAATAAAACTGACTGATCCACTCATTGCAACCAGAGAACCCGAAAGCTGTATCACAGCAGCTGTACTCGGTCACATTTCAGCCGGCGCATCGCGTGATATCAAGGAATGGCTGAAATCGGATCGTTGCCGGTGCTATAATTTCGCAAATCCGACTGGTAATGCTGCCAAATTTTCAAAAATATCACTTCCGTGTTTCCGGTTTTACCCTTCAATTCCGCACACCTGATGGTCTTTATGAATGACCGGAGCCCTCACCGGCAGTATTCATACATCCTAATATCCACACATAACCCCCTATTTAATCCGTTGGAGGAATAATGAGTCATACCCTGTATGAAACCAAAACACCGCGTGTACAGCGCTGCGAACTGGCTGTTCCGGGTTCCCGTCCCGAAATGTTTGAAAAAGCGCTGAAAAGCGGAGTGGACTTCATATTTCTGGATCTGGAGGATGCAGTCGCACCAGATGACAAGATCCAGGCAAGAAAAAATATCATTCAGGCAATCAATGATCTGGACTGGAAAAGTCACGGTGTCACGCTTTCTGTACGCATCAATGGTCTCGATACCCAATATATGGTGCGTGATGTGGTCGATCTGGTAGAGCAGGCCGGGCACAAGATCGATACGTTGCTGATTCCCAAAGTAGGTGTTTATGCTGATGTTTACATGGTCGAAGCCATGCTCAGCCAGCTTGAAATGCAGCAGGGGCTGAAAAACCGAATTGGTGTGGAAGCACTGATCGAAACGGCACTGGGGATGGCCAATGTTGAAGATATCGCCCGCAGAGGAACGGCCGGGCGTCTGGAAGCATTGCATTTCGGTGTAGCTGACTACGCTGCCAGCAATCGTGCACGTACTACCAATATCGGCGGGCTCAATCCGGATTATCCAGGGGATCAGTGGCACGCAGCCATCAGCAGAATGACCGTTGCCTGCCGCGCATTCGGTCTGCGACCGATCGATGGCCCATTTGGTGACATTCAGGATCCCGAAGGTTATAAACAGGCAGCCAGACGTGCTGCAGCACTGGGTTGTGAAGGTAAATGGGCGATTCATCCGACACAGATCGCGCTAGCCAATGAAGTCTTCACCCCACCTACAGCAGAAGTCGACAAAGCCAAACGCATTCTGACAGCATTGAAGGAAGCTGCAGCTCAAGGTAAAGGTGCAGCCTCACTCGATGGCCGGTTAATTGATGCCGCCTCGGAAAGAATGGCAAACAACATCGTCAGAATGGCAGAAGCGATCGCTGCCAAAAGCAAATAAACAAATATCCAGGGAAACTCTGAAAAATTACTGCACACTTAGCCATCCCCTGTTGGAATCAGGCATACAACACTCATTCATCTTCGTGAACCGTGCTTTTCCGCCTGGTTTCATCCTGACTGGCTAATTGATCACACCTTTCCAGAATTTTTTCAAATCCAACAATTCCATCAAATACAAGGGAGAAGATATTGGATATCCATGAATATCAGGCCAAGGAAATCCTGGCTGAATACGGTATCAAGCTGGCTGAAGGCGGACTGGCACACACTGTGGAAGAAGCGGTACAACGCAGCCGGGAAATCGATGGCAATGTGTGGGTCGTCAAGGCACAAATCCATTCCGGCGCCCGTGGTAAAGCAGGCGGTGTCAAAGTATGCCGGACACATGAAGAAATCGAAGTCGCGGCTGAATCACTGCTGGGAAAAAAACTGGTCACACACCAGACCGGCCCGGTGGGTAAACTCTGCTCCAGACTGTATATCGAAGCCGGTACCGAAATTGCCCGGGAAGTGTATCTCGCTTTCATGATCGATCGCAGTCATGAACGTATCGTCATGGTGGGTTCCGCACAGGGGGGAATGGATATCGAGACCCTAGCAGCCACGAATCCTGATGCCATCAAAAAAATTCACATCGAGCCTGCTGTCGGCCTGCAGGATTTCCAGGCAAGAACCATGGCTTTTGCACTGGGTCTGGAAGATGTTCTGCTCAATCACGCCGTCAAGACAATCAGAGGTTGCTACCGCGCCATGCGCGATCTGGATGCGAACATACTCGAAATCAACCCACTGGTTGTCACGCGCAACAACGAGCTGATCGCACTGGATGCGAAAATGAGCTTTGATGAAAACGCATTGTTCCGGCGCCACCGGATTTCCGAATTGCGTGACAACTCACAAATCGATCCGCGCGAAATTGCTGCAGCGGAAGCAGGCTTGAGCTACGTCGGGCTGGATGGAGACATCGGCTGCATGATCAATGGCGCCGGGCTGGCAATGGCTACCATGGACATGATCAAACTGGCCGGCGGCGAACCGGCCAATTTTCTGGATGTCGGCGGCGGCGCATCTGCCGAGCGAACTGAAAAAGCATTCCGGCTGGTACTGGCGGATAACAACGTAAAAGCCATGCTGGTCAATATCTTTGCCGGTATCAATCGCTGTGACTGGATCGCCGAAGGTGTGGTTCAGGCTGTACGGAATATCGGAATGACGGTCCCTCTGGTCGTGCGCCTGTCTGGCACCAACGTGGAAGAAGGCCGCCGTATCATCGCTGACAGCGGGTTGCCGATCATTACTGCAGAAACCCTGGCCGATGCAGCAGAGAAAGTAGTGCACGCTCGCAACCAGGCTGCAGTTTGAATAACACGAACAAAAAAGGGGAATAGAAAAGTGGCAATTCTCATCAATGAGCAGACGCGGATCATCGTACAGGGCTTTACCGGCCGGATCGGCACCTTCCATGCTCAGGAAATGATCGATTACGGATCTAATGTAGTGGGAGGCGTAACGCCCGGCAAAGGCGGGCAGAAACACCTGGGGCTGCCAGTATTCAATACCGTCCGCGAAGCAGTCGAGCAGGCAGGTGCGGAAGCCAGTATCGTATTCGTCCCGCCGGCATTTGCGGCTGATTCGATTATGGAAGCAGCTGATGCAGGTATCAAATATTGCGTATCCATCACCGATGGCATTCCAACCCAGGACATGATGACCGTCAAAAACTTCTTACGCCTCTTCCCTGAGGAAGACAGAATGATGCTGACCGGCCCCAACTGTTCAGGCACTATCAGCCCCGGACGGGCAATGCTGGGCATCATGCCGGGGCATATTTACAGCCGTGGGGTCGTTGGTGTCGTCGGCCGTTCCGGTACACTGGGTTATGAAGCTGCCGACCAGATGCGACGGCTGAATATCGGGATTTCGACTTCGGTAGGTATTGGCGGAGACCCGATCATTGGCAGTTCGCACCGGGATGTGCTGCAAAAGCTGGAAGAAGATCCGGAAACCAAAGTCACGCTGATGATTGGTGAAATTGGTGGCCCAATGGAAGTAGAAGCAGGACTGTTCGCCAGGGAAAACATGAGCAAACCGCTGGTTGCCTACATTGCCGGCCTGACTGCACCTCCCGGAAGACGGATGGGACACGCCGGAGCAATCATCTCTTCAGCCGGTGAAAGCGCAGCAGAAAAAGTAGAGCGACTGAAAGAACTGGGCGTCACCATCTGCCCGACTCCGTCTCTGATGGGTGAAACCGTCGCAAAAGTTCTGGCCGGACTCTAATCTGGACAGGATACCCTGCCCGGACAGCATTCTGTCTGAAGAAGCAAATTATTAGGCAGCCAGTTTTGCCAGCTCACCGCATCCTGCGGGTTTGGTATCCAAAAGGGCACCCAACTTGACTTGATTACAGCCAGGTTGGGTGCATAGCGAAGTAAAATCAGCGTGTGTCAAAACGATCCAGATCCATCACCTTTGCCCATGCCTGGGCAAAGTCATGTACGAATTTCTCTTTGGCATCGTCCGAGGCATAAACTTCAGCAACCGCACGCAACTCGGAGTTGGAACCGAAGATCAGATCAACGGGCGTAGCTGTCCATTTGATCTGGCCGGTAGCACGGTCCCGCCCCTCGTAAAGACCTTCGGTTGCCGACCTTGCCCATTTAGTAGACATATCGAGCAGGTTCACAAAGAAGTCATTGGTCAAGGTACCGGGCCGGCTGGTGAATATCCCGTGTCGGGAATGACCAGCATTGGCATCCAGCGCCCGCATGCCGCCGACCAGCACTGTCATTTCAGGTACGCTCAAGGTCAGGAAATTCGCACGCTCGACCAGCATTTCCGCAGGCGAATACGCATTACCCTTACCAAAATAATTGCGGAAGCCGTCGGCTTTAGGCTCCAACACCGCGAACGACTTGACGTCGGTTTGCGCCTGCGCGGCATCCATACGGCCCGGTTTGAAAGGTACCTGTACCTTGTAACCGGCTTTCCTGGCAGCTTCTTCCACGGCCGCGGAACCACCCAGCACGATCACGTCAGCAAACGACACTTTCTTGCCGCCTTTCAGCGTACGGTTGAAGTTGTTCCGGATGGATTCCAGACGAGTCAGCACCTTGGCTAGTTCAGCTGGATCATTGACTTCCCAATCCTTTTGTGGCGCCAGGCGAATGCGCGCGCCGTTGGCACCGCCGCGCATATCGGTACCGCGGAAGGTAGCGGCAGAAGCCCATGCCGTCCGGACCAGTTCAGGTATCGTCAAACCCGAGGCCAGGATCGCCGACTTCAGCCTGGCGATATCCTGGGCGTCGATCAGCTTGTGATCAACTTTGGGGATAGGATCCTGCCAGATAAAGTCTTCCGCAGGTACCTCGGCACCGACGTAGCGGGCCTTGGGTCCCATGTCGCGATGGGTCAGCTTGAACCACGCCTTGGCAAACGCAATTCCGAATTCCTTGGGATTATCGAGAAAACGCTTGGAGATTTTCTGGTACTCAGGGTCCACTTTCAAAGCGATATCGGTTGTAAACATGATCGGTGCATGGCGTTTAGTCGGATCGTGCGCGTCTGGAACGAAGTTGTCGCCTTTGCCGCCCTTCGGAATCCATTGCGTCGCACCGGCCGGGCTCTTGGTTGTTTCCCATTCGAAAGCGTACAGCCAAGTTAAATAGTCATGCGTCCAGCGCGCCGGATTGGTCGACCACGCCCCTTCCAGACCACTGGTGACTGTATCGACGCCATAGCCGCTGCCACATTTATTGGCCCAACCCAAACCTTGCTCCTCGATACCAGCCGCGGCCGGTTCCTTGCCAACGCATTCTTCCGGCTTATGCGCCCCGTGCGCCTTGCCGAAGGTATGGCCACCGGCGATCAGAGCCACCGTCTCTTCGTCATTCATCGCCATACGGCCGAAGGATTCGCGGATATGCCTGGCAGCTGCCAACGGATCGGGGTTACCGCCCGGCCCTTCCGGGTTGACGTAGATCAGCCCCATCTGCACGGCAGCCAGAGGCTTCGCCAGTTCGCCTCTTTTATCATGGCGCTCATCGGCGAGAAATTCCTTTTCTGTTCCCCAGTTGACGATCTCGGCTTCCCAATCATCCGGTCGCCCACCCGCAAAACCTATGGTTTTGAATCCCATATCCTCCAACGCCACATTGCCGGCCAGCACCATCAGATCAGCCCAGGAAAGCTTGCTGCCGTATTTCTATTTGATCGGCCATAACAAGCGCCGCGCTTTGTCCAGATTGACGTTATCCGGCCAACTGTTGAGCGGTTCGAAGCGTTGCTATCCGCCGGAAGCGCCACCACGTCCGTCGAAAATGCGGTACACGCCGGCACTATGCCAGGCCATGCGAATGAACAATGGTCCGTAGTTGCCGTAGTCCGCCGGCCACCAAGGCTGGGAAGTATGCAGCACGTTCGCGATATCCTCTTTCACCGCTTTGAGGTTGAGCGTTTTAAACTGTTCGGCATAGTTGAACGCTTTGCCCAACGGGTTAGACTCAGCCGAATTCTGGCGCAACGGTCTCAGATCCAGTTGATCCGGCCACCAAAAACTGTTCATCGTCGGTTGCGGTTGCGACTCGGCCTGGATCGGATTGACCGTCAACACGGTGGATATGGCAACTGCCATTGCAGAAACCAGAAATGTTTGTTTCATTTTCATAAGTACTCCTTTACTCTTTGTTGGGAGGGTAATGTGAAAAAACATACCGGAGAATTTCGAGTTTAGACTCCTCCGGCGAAAAGAACCAGCGACTTGTCAACACCTGGCCCATCGCCGCGAATAAAGGGATAATGAACGATCAGAATGGCGCTGCCTTTTCGTTTTTCATGGGAACTCTCCCGGATGAGTAACAGACCTATGGATTAAACACAGTCTGCATCCCGGCCAGTTGTAGGGTAGATAAAACCGTTCTTTGCTTGGGTTTTCCAGTAGGGCGCTCTCTGTCCTAAGCCAGACATAAGCTGCTGCAATTCATTCGACCCATTGTTGATTACTTATGCGAGGCTCTAACGGTGAAAGTAACCGGAACCGCACGGGGTGGCGAGACTGAGTGACGACGGTTGCCGGCGATCCGGTTGACTGGATTGTTAGAGCGCGTTTTCGTCATTGCTCTCGAGAAGGACGACAAGATCGCTTGACTCGGCTGCAGCACGATAAGGAAGCGGGATGTCATGTGCCGTAAGAACCTCTTGGTAGTGAAGCAACCGCGCCAACAATTTTTCTTGGTGTTCCTGCACCAGATAGAGTAATTCTTCATCGGTACAGCCAATTTGCTGTAGCCGCTGTGATATTTCCTTTGCTTCTGAGCAAAGGATAGCGAGCGAATCACCTTGTACGACAGCGCCTGGAAACTGACGGGCCGGCAGTTGTACAACTGCATGATTGGATTGTTCGGAGAGGACGTTCAAGGTGATGGCTTTCATGTGCATGTGCTAAAACTTAATGCGCTCTAATGTTCAGTTTGAGCCGCGAGCAAACGAAGTACGCAGTGCTCGAAGCTGTTGTTAGGGGCGAGCCAGTAGTTTTTCGTAGAGCACCTCGCGTTCAGCTGGATCTGCGCTGTCGAACCTCTCAAACAGTCCGAAGTTATACAGCCTTTCGTTCATTGTCATACCGGCAATATCGAAAATGGCCTCTGTTCGGAAACCGGACCACAACTTATAGATCGCACTATGCCTTGCATCAGTTTCAAACCAAGAATGGCCGATATAGCGCTCGCCGAGCACAAGTAGTGCGTTTACATCCGCTGAATCAGCCTTCCAATTCCGAAGTGCCGCAGCCAGACCTCGACCATTCTTATCGGGCGATACCCTCTCGATCTCGGCGGCCAATTGGTCTAAGTTCATTTACCCCTAACGGGTCGCGAATTGTGCGACACCCCGAAATAATTGAGATACACGCAGTGTATCGAAGATTGTTAAGTGGACATAGCCGCAAAGCGATGTTCGGTCGAATGAAGGGATAGACGGCGCTGTGCGCCGTTCCCCGAATTCGATCAACTCGTGACCCGATAAGCCGCAAGTGCTGGCGGGCAAAGCCCGCTGATGACTATCGGCTGCAGCGCAAGGTTGGGCGTCATAGGTGCTCGGTACATGCTGCTCTGTAAGCAGCAGCAAGTTTCGCAGCACCATCCCGGATTCCTGCGAGTTCAACGTTTGCATCAAACCCGCCTTCCCGTGGCGAGACACGTTGCTGGGGTGGAACTTCGCTAGTCCGTAGGCTCGTAACGACAAAATGATGAAGCGTCGTGCGGTTCAAAATTTCCGCATCTGATTCTGCCAAGAACGGAATTAACTCGGAGGCTCGCTTTTCAAACGCAAGTTGTTCAGCAATGATCTGAGCCTTCGGAACTGCGAACTGTCCCAGCTTCGCTTTCCCTAAAGCAATGTCGCTGAGCCGAATGGCGTTGGGGTACCCTCTGTCGGCGCTGAAATTTATCTCAGCCGCAAGAGTTGCGCTGGCCTGGAGCTTTTCGCAGGCGAGCTCTGCTCCCTTTGCTCTACGTTCAACTGCGGCCCTTTCGGCCTCCTCCTTCATCTTCGCTCCTAAAAGCAAATAGGTAGAAGCGGAAGTACCAATTGCGGTTGCGATACTCATAACGACGGTGAGTGCAAAGGCTACATGCCAAGGTCGCTTTTCAATCTCCAATACAACGCCTCATACAGTGAAGGTATGTTTGTGACGCCCAATCGGGATAGGGAGGCACCTCGCGATGCCTCTCCTCCCACACCACCGGGCATACGGGTCACGTACCACGGCGGTTCGACAGATTAAATTCCTTCCGTGCCGCAAGGCTCGGAATACCCAGTTGTTCAAAGTAACGCAAGGGTAATGCCTTAGCCAGTGCTGGTGTTTTGGATAACCGCCATGGCCCGTGCGCTGACTTGCTCGTGTTCCACGCATCGCGCACACTTACGCCGCGCTTGCGCAGATTCCGATAGCCAGCTTGTCCCCATTGCTTCCAGAGATAGCAGCGTAACTTGCGTCGTATCCACTTGTCGATATCGCGCAGAGGGCTCAGTACTTCGGCAATGTCGAAATACGCTTTCCAACCAAGCAGGCTTTTCCTCAGCTCTGACGCGATATCTTCAATCGTGCGTCCTCGTGTACGACGGGTCTGTTCGCGGATGCGACCTTTCAGTTTCGTGATGGCCTTGTCAGACACCTTCAACCGATGATCTCCGCGACTGACCGTAAACCCCAGAAATTTATGGTTCCAAGGTCTGTCTACCGCACTTTTCAGCAGATGCACTGTGAGCCTCAGCACGTCGCGTGTAAAGTGTGTCACGCTTGCCAATACCCGCTCGCCCGCGCGTTTGCTTTTAACCATGATGATGCAGTCATCGGCATAACGGGCAAAGCGGTGGCCGCGCCGTTCCAGCTCCCAATCGAGTTCATCCAGTACCACATTGGCCAGTACAGGTGATAGCGGCCCACCTTGTGGTACGCCGGTGGTGGTCGCTTCGATTTGGCCGTCCTCCCACACACCTGCTTTCAGAAAAAAGTTGATCAGGCGCAGCAGTACAGCATCGTCAGTGTGGCGTTTGAGCCGCACCATCAGCCGGTCATGATTGACCCGATCAAAAAAACTTTCCAGATCCATATCCACAACCCAGCCGTATCCTGCCTGTACGGTGGTTTGCATCTGTCGCACAGCTTGGTGAGCCGAGCGGTTGGGACGAAAGCCGTAGCTGTGGTCGTGGAAGTGGGATTCCCATTGCGCACTGATGATCTGTGCGATGGCTTGCTGAATGAAACGATCCACCACGGTGGGAATTCCCAGCGGGCGGGTTTTGCCCTCGCCTTTGGGAATGTGTACGCGCTTGACCGGTTGCGGGCGATAGCGCCCCGTTTCCAGTTGGCTGCGCAGTTCCGGCCAGTGGTGTTTGAGAAAGCCCGGCAGTTCTTCAACGGTCATGCCGTCGATGCCCGGCGCGCCTTTATTCTGGCATACCTGTTTCAGTGCGCGTTGCAGGTTGGTGCGCTCCAGCACCTGTTCCAGCAATGCGCCGGGTGGAATCGACGCAGGTTTACAGGACGATCCAGTCGCAGATTCATCCAGCGGTTTCCCCGCTGCTGGCGGTAGCCAGTTGGCAGATGCTGTTCCGTTTCTCTCCGTCATGTTCCTTCGTCTTCTATCGTTCGGGCCTTCGGCTGAAGCACGCTTACTATGCCCTCTGCTGACTTCTGTCCTGCGGTCAGGGTTGATTACTCAGCCCTCAGTGGTTCCTCCACACAGGACAGATCTCCCAGGGTAAGACTCGTTACCTTCGCGGCATAGGCGCCGGATTTACAAAATGCATTCCAATTGCAGATGGAGGACTTCGCGGTCACGTGCCCGCTCGCCCCGAATGCATCACGCCTCGTATCCGGTTCTTGTTCATCGCCCCGCCGTTTCGGATTGGGCTTCCTCCAGATGCCGTTTCGCAACGACACCCTTGCCCTTCTCCTTGCCTTCGGCTCTGCGTAAACCTGGCCATGGGACTTGCACCCATGAAGTAACGTGCCATGCCTGGCACACACGTTTTAGGTAAGGGGCGGCCCGCTTGCGGGACGTCCCAGCGACCGAAGGGAGCGAGGTTGAGCGCCATGTTAGGCGCCTGCAGCAACTGCAGAAATGACGCCTCGAACTCTTTGCCGAAAGTAGAAGTACAAGCCAACGAGACCAATGACTGCAACTGTACCTGCAAACGCCGCTATGGTCATTAGCACAATTAATCCGGCAATAAGTAGGGGTGCATTGGATATTATGATGCTCGAAAATGATTCGTCTTTGTAGAAACCGTCGTCGTGCTTTATGGCAACGATTGCCTTGCCAACAAGCCCGATTGAAACATCCTTTCCGACGGCACTGTTGACATGATCGATAATGTATCGCGTACCACGAACATTTCGTATCTCCGCATGCCCTGTGACCTCAAGTGCGTCAATGAATGTGGGGCCAGAGCGGGAATTCTCGCTTATTCCGCCGCCAACGCGCTTCAATACTCCAGTGAGAATCATGTGTTGCTCCTGTTCTGATTGTTGAAAAGAATGCCAGTAAGTTGGGGCTTGCAATACAAAGGCTGTGTTCTCTGGAAGTTATATTTCCGCATCGGAAGGTAAACTTTGCTCATTCATGCGCCTAACGTAGTGCGAGGTGAGCGACACCCTCGCGTGGTTGAGCCATACGAAGTATGGCGATGCCCAAGAGGGCGTAGCGGTGAAACCGTGTTCGCTCAAGTGAGGGGTTATACGGCGCTGCGCGCCGTTCCCCGAAATCAGCACCTCGCACTACGTTATTCGGACGCGCAGCGTCCGAATAACTTTAAGTAGACACCTTATCAGGTGCATAATAATATTTAAACATCGGTGTATAATTATATAATCAGGCTTGTCAACGATGACTCTATCATGCTCATTCGTTTGTATCAACCTTTATGAAAAATACAAATACACCCCTGAAATTGCTGGATCAAGTCCGTGATCGTATTCGTACCAAACACTATAGCCTTCGCACTGAAACACAATATACACAATGGATAAAGCGTTTTATTCTGTTCCATGGCAAACGTCATCCACAAGCAATGGGCGCAGCAGAAATAGAGGCGTTTTTAACGCATTTGGCAGTAGCCGGTAAGGTATCGGCCTCAACTCAAAATCAGGCATTGTCGGCTTTGCTGTTTTTGTATAAAGAGGTGCTGTCGATTGACTTGCCCTGGCTGGATAAGGTCGTACGCGCCAGGCAGCCGCAGCGGTTGCCCACTGTTCTGACACGTACCGAAGTACAGGCTATCTTGGTCAGGATGAGCGGAACCTATGGTCTGATGGCGAACCTTCTGTATGGCACAGGAATGCGTTTGATGGAATGTGTGCGCCTCAGGGTGAAGGATGTGGATTTTGAACGTGGAGAAATTTTGATTCGCGACGGCAAAGGGGCCAAGGATCGAATCACGATGCTGCCGGAGTCGTTGGCGGGTCCTTTACAAGCACATTTGCTTCATCGCCGGACTTTGTTCGATGATGATAGCCGATTAGGTAAGGCATCGGTGTATTTGCCGGACGCGTTGGAACGAAAATATCCCAATGCGGCAACAGACTGGGTGTGGCAATATATTTTCCCTTCTGGAAGTTTTTCGATCGATCCGCGCAGCGGTATCGAGCGGCGGCATCATATCGACGAAAAACTATTGCAGCGGGCGATGAAAAAAGCAGTGCAGACCAGTGGCATCACCAAATTGGCTACTCCGCATACCTTACGCCATTCGTTTGCAACCCATCTACTCGATTCGGGCTACGATATCCGTACTATCCAAGAGCTACTCGGTCACAAGGATGTACATACAACGATGATTTATACCCATGTTCTCAATAAAGGCGGACGTGGGGTCAGAAGTCCGCTGGATATGTAAAATCAGTACTGCCAGCTAGACCACATATCACCTGACGATTCATCCAGCTGATGCCCGCAAGCGGGCACAGCTTGATTCAGGCTAAGACCTGATCAGATTAATTTATTACATCTTCATCATGCAGTCAGGCTTTGTAGGAATTTTCGATTCAGGGGTTGGCGGACTGGCTGTCTACCGTGCCGCTCGTAAGCTGCTCCCGCACCAGGCGTTTGTCTATGTTGCAGATTCTGGGTTTGCACCGTACGGTAGCCGCGAATCTGCCTACATCACCCACCGCGTCACTGAAATTGCGGATGCTCTGGTCAATAATGGAGCGAAAGCACTTGTAGTCGCGTGCAATACCGCAACGGTGACTACCGTAACCGCACTCAGAGCTAAGCATTCCCTGCCTATCATCGGTATCGAGCCCGCTATCAAACCTGCCGCAGCAATCAGTCGAAATGGCCGGATCGTTGTCCTCACAACGCGAAGAACCGCGGAAAGCGAAGCTGTTGCACAACTTTGCGTTCGCTATGGGACCCATGTTCAAATCATGCTTCAGCCATGTCCCTGGCTCGCAGATCAGGTCGAGGCAGGAAATATCGATGGGAAAGAAGTAAAGAAAATGCTCAGGCAATATCTCGCTCCCGCGGTCTCGATGACCAGTGATGTTGTTGTGCTGGGCTGCACCCACTTCACATTTCTGGCGGATCAGATTCAAAATCTGGCAGGTCCGCAAGTTACCATTATTGAACCTTCGGAAGCCGTGGCTCGACAACTCGCGCACCGCCTCTCGTCCAGCAAGATGACTTCGGTGAACCAAGCCCAAGCTGCCGAAGCGTTCTACACTACAGCCGCCTCACCGTCTGCTGTCGGTGACATCATGTCCAAATTACTCGGACGCCGTATCGAGGTGTTGGCGGCTAATGGTCTGGGCCTTGCAAGTATCGCCTGACCCAGTCCTAACAATAGTAGCTTTGGCAAGTTTATTGCCAACTGGCAGAGAAAAACCCGCCAGCCGTCGCATCAGTGTCAAAGTCACGAATAGCCACCATTCACCACTCACAAGGAAGGTGGTGGTTGGCATGCGCAGCCTGTCCGATAACCTTTACGATGGCCACACACTGGCTCAAGTCATTGAGCAGATCACCCACCTGACCAGCCAAAACCCCAGTACGTCATAAAATCCCATCCCCCATCACTTCGTGATAGGGGAAAACAGGTTGTTCAGGATGAACTAATTCTCAATATTCTTTATTAACCATATTGAATTCATGGCTATTAAGGTTCACACTGCCGGAGCGACTGAATAAATATCGTATAAGAGTTGTAAATGGAAGGTGAAATGTTAATTCCTGACTGTAGTAAGTAGATATGGAATTAGGCAGCCTCTGACAGAACAGCCAGACAATCATTTATTTATGGCGCTCAAGCTTCGCCGGACCTGGTAAATAACAATAGAAATCAGAATCAGGTTTTCGCTTATTTATGCGGAAAATATTCCTGCTCAATGAACTGATCAAATGAGGTTGATCTTAGCACCATAGCTGTATCAACCAGAATCCGGCAGGCACATACGCGGGGTAACCCGGATAACTTCAATTTAAGATATAGGGAGTCAACAAATGAGTAAACACCTATGTTTCACTGCGTTCAGTTCAATCGCTCTGTTTCTGTTGTGTTTCAGCAGTTGGGCAAGCGCAGTTGCTCCTGCAGAGATCAACGAAGCGCGTCTGGTAGCACAATATAATTACTCCATAAACATTCTGGCCATGTTGCTGGTGGGTTTCGGTTTTTTAATGGTTTTCGTACGCAGGTACGGGTTTAGTGCAACTACCGGTACCTATCTGGTCGTCGCCACCGGACTCCCACTCTATATTCTTTTACGCGCAAACGGGATTTTCGGGCACGCATTGACGCCCCACTCCGTTGATGCAGTAATCTATGCGGAATTTGCCGTGGCTACGGGGCTGATTGCCATGGGAGCAGTACTCGGGCGTTTACGGGTTTTTCAATACGCGTTACTGGCATTGTTTATCGTGCCGGTTTATCTGCTGAATGAGTGGCTGGTGCTGGATAATGCTTCAGGGTTGACTGAAGGATTCCAGGATTCTGCCGGATCGATCGCTATCCATGCTTTTGGTGCATATTTTGGTTTAGGAGTCTCCATCGCTCTGACTACAGCGGCGCAGCGGGCTCAGCCGATCGAATCGGATGCGACTTCGGATCGCTTTTCAATGCTGGGGTCAATGGTACTGTGGCTTTTCTGGCCAAGCTTTGCGACTGCAATCGTACCGTTCGAACAGATGCCCCAAACCATAGTCAACACACTGCTTGCTTTATGCGGCGCCACACTCGCCACCTATTTCCTGAGCGCATTGTTTCACAAAGGAAAAGCATCCATAGTAGATATGGCCAATGCCGCACTCGCTGGAGGAGTGGCGATCGGGTCGGTCTGTAACATCGTCGGACCAGTGGGTGCTTTTGTGATCGGTTTGCTGGGTGGTGCTATTTCTGTAGTGGGTTTCGTGTTTGTTCAGCCCATGCTGGAATCCAAAGCCAAGACGATAGATACCTGCGGGGTACACAATCTGCATGGATTACCAGGATTATTGGGCGGATTTAGTGCGATCCTGATAGTGCCAGGTATTGCCGTGGCCCAATTGACGGGTATCGGTATCACACTTGCGCTGGCTTTGATTGGCGGTGTGATTGCTGGAGCACTGATCAAACTAACCGGTACAACGAAACAAGCTTATGAGGACAGTCACGAGTTTATCCATCTTGCAGGACCTGAAGATGAGCATAAAGCTGAAAGGCTGGTATTAGAGGCAAAAACTGAAATACAGGGACTGAAAAATCGTATTGATGCTGCTGTATTGAGTGCCAAGTCAGAAGGATAGAGCTTGTTGTCCATGAGTTTTTGGCAGTCGGGGGCGGGCCACGAATCAAAAAGATTAATGTTCATGTCCGGCCCCCCTTCTTTTAGAATTTCCAAATACGCTTTATCACCTGACATCACGTGGAAACTGCTGCAGTTGGGCTTATTCCACAAGATATTTGATGCTGAAACAAAATGAGACAAAGACAAGCATGATCCTTAACTACCGCTGGCTTTACGATACAGTACGCAAGCGTTTTGAATCGGATGAAGCGATGGAAGCTTTCCTGCCCAAAGCGCTCACCCCTGCAACGTTAAAACAGAAAGGTGATGACCGTTATCTTTCTGCCATGAGCCAGCGGGTATTTCAGGCCGGCATGCAACACTCGGTAGTCAATGCCAAGTGGCCTGCTTTTGAAGAAGCCTTCTGGGGCTTTGTACCTGAGACAATGGTAATGCTCAGCCCGGAACAGATCGAAGGCTATATGAAAAACAGCAGCATCATCCGTCATTACACCAAACTGCAAACCATCCCCAGAAATGCCCAGTTTATTCTGGATATTCGCCAGGAACAGGGTTGCAGTTTTGGCGAGTTTATTGCTGACTGGCCGAGTGCTGACATTATCGGCTTATGGCGTTTACTGGCCAAACGTGGTGCTCGTCTGGGCGGGCGCTCGTCTGCCGGATTTTTACGTTTGGTCGGAAAGGATACTTTTTTATTGACCAGCGACGTGACTGCACGCCTGATCGCTGCAGGCATTATTGACCATGAACCCACCGGTCAGCGCGATAGGCAAATCATCCAGGATGCTTTCAATGAATTGCAGCAAGATTCAGGAAGACCGTTGTGTCAGCTATCGGCCATGCTGTCGTTGAGTATTAATCCGCGGTTTTAGTGAGAAATTCAAGGCCTGACAGCCAGCTTCATTCAAGCTATGCCGCTTCGTGGCATAGCTTGATTCAGGCATTAAAGCGTCAATACGGGATACAGTGAATCCCAGCCGGAATGACACAATTCTTGATCTCAATGGAGGAATAACATGACAATACCAGCAAAAAATACGGTTTGCCTTTGGTACGACGACTGCGCCGAAGATGCAGCACGGTTTTACGCCGATACCTTTCCCGATTCATTCGTCGGTGCAGTACATCGCGCACCGGGAGATTTCCCATCAGGGAAGCAGGGGGATGTGCTGACCGTCGAATTTACTGTGATGGGCATCCCATGCATCGGGCTCAATGGCGGACCAGTGTTCATGCACAACGAGGCATTTTCGTTTCAGGTCGCAACCACTGATCAAGCCGAAACAGATCGCTACTGGAATGCGATCATCGGCAATGGCGGTCAGGAAAGTGAATGTGGCTGGTGTAAGGACAAGTGGGGGCTAAGCTGGCAGATAACGCCAATCGTCCTGATAAATGCAATCACCCATCCCGATCCCGCTGCTGCCAAACGTGCGTTCGATGCAATGATGCAGATGAGAAAAATCGATATCGCCACAATCGAAGCAGCACTTCGCGGTTGAAATACGGACAGTCTGCTCAGACGTGCACATCCGACAAACAGCTTAACGTTCCGGGCTGCTTCTCTGGAAGAGCGCTTCGGCAGTTAACGGATCATCAGCTTCTGACAACCCGTTTGATACAGACATATCATCAGCCAATCTGATGATTTTTATCAATCAGTGTGATAACGCACACTTTGCGCATGGACTGCTTCAATCAATGCCAGCGCATTCTCAGGCGGGGTGAACTGTGAAATGCCATGCCCGAGGTTAAATACGTGGCCATGGCCGTGACCGTAACTTGCCAGTATCTTCCCGGCTTCAGCAGCAATCACTTCCGGTGAGGAAAACAGTACGGCCGGATCCAGATTCCCCTGCAAAGCGACTTTATCCTGGGTACGACGGCGGGCTTCGCCAATATCGATCGTCCAATCCAGCCCGATTGCATCACAACCGCTGGCCATGATGGACTCCAACCATAATCCGCCACCCTTGGTAAACAGAATATTCGGAATACGATCACCATTATGTTCGCGCTTCAAGCCATCCAGAATCTGGTTCATGTAGCGTAAGGAAAACTCCTGATAAGCAGCGTGAGACAACGCTCCGCCCCAACTGTCGAAAATCATCACAGCCTGTGCACCCGCTTCGATCTGGGCATTCAGATAGGCAGTGACTGCTTGTGCCGTCACACCCAGAATATGGTGCAGCAGATCGGGGCGCGCATACAACATGGTCTTGATTTGTCTGAACTCACTGCTGCTTGCTCCTTCCACCATATAGCATGCCAATGTGAATGGACTGCCTGAGAATCCGATCAGTGGAACCCGATTATTCAGCGCTGTGCGGATCTGCCTGACAGCATCCGTCACATAGCGCAAATGAGTATCGGGATCAGGTACGATCAACGAACGGATCTCCCGTTCTTCGCGTAACGGGCGCTCGAAACGCGGCCCTTCCCCATCTGCAAAATATAATCCCAATCCCATTGCATCCGGGATCGTCAGAATATCGGAGAACAGAATCGCAGCATCGAGTGAAAATCTGGCCAGGGGTTGTAATGTTACTTCCGTGGCAAAGTCAGGATTCTTGCAAAGTGACAGAAAACTGCCTGCCCGCGCACGGGTCTGGTTGTATTCCGGCAGATAACGGCCAGCCTGGCGCATCATCCAGACAGGGGTATAGTCCACAGGCTGTCGCAGCAGGGCACGGATAAAGGTATCGTTTTCTAATTTGGTCATAGTGCTATTTAAATTCCCGGAAATGATTAAGCAGTGGAACAGAAGTCATAACGATCTCGCTACATGGGTAGCCTCAACCCAGTTTATGCAGTTGCTGATCGAGTTTCTCCAGAGTGGCACTGAACGTAGCCAGCCGTTCTTTTTCCTGCAGCACTACCTTTTCTGGCGCACGCTGAAGAAAATCGGGATTATCCAGTTTTGTTCTGGCTTTGCCAATTTCAAGCGTCAGTCGTTGCATTTCCTTATTGAGACGTTCACGCTCGGCAGCGACATCCACCTCGATTTTCAACATCAGCCTGAATTCACCTGTAATGGCAACCGGTGCATCGGTATCCGGCAATCTGTCCGGCAGGATAGTTACTTCAGACAATTTAGCCAGTGCCAGCAGATAAGGTGAAAAATCTGCCAGCCGGGAAGGATCACCTTCTATCAGCAGTGGCACTCGCTCTGCTGGTGATAGTTTCATTTCCCCGCGCAGCGTACGGCAGGCGTTGACGATTTCCTTGAGCAGTTGAACATTGGCTGCAGCATGCTCATCCATACGTGCCGGATCCGCTTGCGGATAAGGTTGGTGCATGATGCTGGTACCGGTTTTACCTGCAAGGGGTGCAACCGCCTGCCAGAGTTCCTCGGTAATGAATGGAATGATCGGATGTGCCAGCCGCAGTGCTGCTTCCAGTACACGCACCAGTGTACGACGGGTGGCACGTTGATGCGCTTCATCCGCGCTGCTCAACTGCACTTTCGCCAGTTCTACATACCAGTCGCAGTATTCATCCCAGACGAATTCGTACATCTCGCGCGCGGCAAGGTCAAAACGGTATTCATCAAAAGCCTGCACCACACCCTGCTCAGCCTGCTGCAAACGGCCAACGATCCATTTATCCGCTTGTGAGAAATTCAGCGGCAAGGTTTCATCCAGACCGGTGTCTTTGCCCTCACAGTTCATCAGCACGAAGCGGGTAGCGTTCCACAGTTTGTTGCAGAAATTACGATATCCTTCACAACGCTGCAGATCAAACTTGATGTCACGCCCATGTGAAGCCAAGCTGGCAAATGTAAAGCGCAGCGCATCGGTCCCGAATGCGGGAATCCCTTGCGGAAACTGCTTGCGGGTAGTTTTTTCGATGGATTCTGCCTGTTTGGGATTCATCAGGCCGGTGGTACGTTTTCTGATCAGCTCTGTCAGCGAAACACCATCGATCAGATCGAGCGGATCGAGCACATTACCCTTGGATTTGCTCATTTTCTGGCCTTCCGCATCACGGATCAGGCCGGTAATGTATACCTCCCGGAAAGGTACCTCACCGGTGAAATGCAGGGACATCATCACCATACGCGCCACCCAGAAGAAGATGATGTCGAATCCTGTCACCAGCACTGATCCGGGTAGAAAAGTCTTGAGCTCGGGTGTCTGCTCCGGCCAGCCCAATGTCGAAAAAGGCCATAGTGCTGAAGAGAACCAGGTATCGAGCACATCGTCATCCTGTCGGAGGATTTCTTTACCGGACAGTTTTCTGGCTTCTTCCAGGTCATGCGCAACGGTTACGTTGCCATCTTCATCGTACCAGGCCGGTATCCTGTGCCCCCACCACAGCTGGCGCGAAATACACCAGTCCTGGATGTTTTCCAGCCACTGATTGTAGACATGCGTCCAGTTCTCCGGCACGAACCTGACCTTGCCGCTTGCAACCACCGCCAGACCCTGCTTGGCCATACCTTCCATCGCCAGATACCACTGGTCGGTCAACATCGGTTCAATGACGGTATTGGTGCGATCTCCACGCGGAACCATCAGCTTATGCGGATGGGTTTCAACCAGCAGTCCCTGTGCCTGAAGATCGGCAATCACTTTCTTTCTGGCATCGAAACGATCCAACCCCTGAAACTCTGCTGGAGCATTGTCATTGATCCTGCCATCCAGTGTAAAAACATTGAGCGGGATCAATTTGTGCCGCAACCCGACCTGATAGTCGTTGAAATCGTGTGCCGGGGTAATTTTTACGCAACCGGTACCAAAAGCGGGATCAACGTAACTGTCTGCGATGATCGGAATCGTGCGTTCAGACAGCGGCAAACGCAAATGATGTCCGATCAGGTGACGATAACGTTCATCTTCCGGATGAACTGCAACCGCCATATCCCCCAGCATGGTTTCCGGGCGTGTAGTGGCAACGACCAGCCCCTGATGCTCACTGCCTCCTTCCAGTTGTTCGAAAGGATAAAGGATATGCCAGAGTGAACCCTGTTCTTCAACCGAAACCACTTCCAGATCCGAGACTGCTGTCTGCAGTACCGGATCCCAGTTGACCAGCCGCTTGCCGCGATAGATCAGCCCTTCCCGGTAAAGGCGCACGAATACCTCGGTCACCGCGCGGGAGAGTGTTTCATCCATGGTGAAACGTTCGCGCGACCAGTCACAGGAAGCCCCCATACGGCGCATCTGACGGGTGATCGTGGAACCTGATTCCTCCTTCCATTGCCAGACTCGCTCAAGGAAAGCTTCACGCCCCATCTGACGGCGATCCTTGCCTTCCTGGTCCAGTTGCCGTTCAACCACGATTTGTGTGGCAATTCCGGCATGATCCGTGCCCGGTTGCCATAATGTGTTGTCACCCAGCATGCGGTGATAACGAATGAGTGCATCCATCAGGGTATGCTGGAAGGCATGCCCCATATGCAGCGTACCGGTAACATTGGGCGGCGGCAGCATGATGCAGTAGGCATTCGCCTCCTCAAAACCAGCCGGGCTGAAATAGCCAGCCGTCTCCCAAGTCGAATACCAGCGGGTTTCTATATCTTTTGGATCAAAGCTTTTTGCAAGTTCCATGATGATCAGGTAATTGAGGAAATGCTGAAAAAGAGCGCCAGACAAGATGTAGAAGGCAGTTGTCTCTCAGAATTTCCTAAGGCGAACCGGTAGAATAAAACCGGTTATTATAACCAATGAAGGCAGAATGAATGGCTTAAAGATTCTTGGGTAGCCGTTTTCCCAACGCTTGTATCAGGGTAAGTCGCTCAGCAGGGTCAAGATGGATGGAAGTTTCTCTCAATGCCGCATCAAAGGCAAAATACAGCAGCTCGGAGATTTCTGATTGTGACGGCCATTCGTCCAGCGTGAGTGTCACCTGCTCGGTCAGAACGGGAATCCCGTCAGCCTCGGTCAATACATCGTCATTATCCCGGGATATTTCAACGGGTCCGACTTGGGCCGGCGCCATTTCCCCGGGATCATCCAATTTTGCAGCAGTCTGTTCCGACAATTGCATGAGAGAAGACTGTTCACGCCGATGCCGGTGCAACATCGAATCCACTTTACCCAGCAAAAGTATATCTTCTTCCAGTTCTGCTGAGATATCAGGCTGATCATCAGTCACCAGATTGCCCCTCGACGAATAGAAAACGTAAAGCCTGAAGAACAAACATTTCGCATCATCAGAAGCCTGTCAATTTCCATCAATCCGATGATGGCGAACGTTATGTCCCTGCTCCTGGTAACGCCGGTAGCGTTTGCGCGCCAGCTGTTTACCATCCTCTGTTTCATCAACAATTTCTACCACCCGGGGAAATTGTTCAAATCCTGGCGGCATATCCACGTCCAGATTGAGTAATATATCAAAATGGTCGATTTCCATTAATGCAGGCCGGTTGTTCATTATCACTGGTGTCACTTTTGCCAGCTTGTTATCCACCCGGCAGTGCGGCACGAAGCCAGTGGGTGAAAACGTCCAGAGCAACTTATCCAACTGGCCGGCCACACGCTCATCCGGAACATGAACGACGGTTTTCAATCCCTGCTGCACCGCTTTTGCACACAGGCGACAGGCTATCAGCAATCTGTCTGCTGCCCCGGTGTAAAAATCAATCTGTGTCACATCAGCTTTGAAAAGTTAATGTTCCTTAATGTTTGTTTGCACGGCTGATCAGGAACTGCGTCAGCAATGGAACCGGACGCCCGGTGGCCCCTTTTTCCTTGCCGGATTTCCAGGCTGTACCGGCAATATCCAGGTGTGCCCAGCGAAATTTCTTGGTAAACCGTGACAGGAAACACGCAGCGGTGATAGCACCTCCCCAGCGGCTGCCAATATTGGCAGTGTCGGCAAAATTACTCTTGAGCTGTTCCTGGTATTCATCGAACAGCGGCAGATGCCAGGCACGATCATAAGTTTGCTCACCTGCCTGAAGCAGCTCCTGTACGAGCGGCTCATCGTTACCCATCACTCCGGATACCACATGGCCCAGAGCAACCACACAAGCACCGGTAAGCGTTGCGATGTCCACCACGACTTCCGGATCGTAACGTTCCGTGTAAGCCAGAGCATCACATAAAATCAACCGTCCTTCCGCATCGGTATTGAGTATTTCGATCGTCTGACCGGAAAGGCTGGTAACGACATCACCCGGTTTGGTCGCATTACCTCCTGGCAGATTTTCAGTGGTCGGGATAACACCGATCACATTGATCGGCAACTTCAGCTCTGCAACGGCTGTCAGCGTACCGAATACACTTGCAGCGCCACCCATATCGTATTTCATTTCGTCCATTTCGGCAGCCGGTTTCAGTGAAATACCACCCGCATCGAACGTTACACCTTTGCCGACCAGGGCAACCGGTTTTTCCGAATCTTTTCCACCATGATATTCCAACACAATCAGCTTGGCCGGCTGGTGGCTACCACGTGCTACGGCCAGTAATGCACCCATGCCCAGTTCTTCCATGTCTTTTTCTTCCAGTACGGAGAATTTGAGATTGAACGTTCTGGCCATTTCTTCAGCCTGTCCGGCCAGATAGGAAGGTGTGCAGATATTGGGAGCAAGATTGCCCAGATCCTTGGTCACTTTCATGCCGTGTGCAATGGCCAGCCCCTGCTGCAATGCCGTTTCTACCGCTGCTGCTGTGGATGTGTCGGTGATGCCAATATCTACCTTGGCCAGGGAGGGCTGGCGCCCCTCGGGCTTGCTCTTGAGACGATCGAAGCGATATGCACTTTCTTCGGCCAGGATCACCGTCTGCAACACGTTCCAGGCAACATCTCTTCCTTTTACGGTAAGTTCGGTCAGATACAAGCCGACATCCTTCACGCCAGTCGGCTGCAGCGCTTTGAATGTTGTACGAACAACATCCAGAAATACTTTTTCCCCGAATTCCTCTTCTTTACCCAGCCCGATCAGTAATACACGCTTACTGTCGATGCCGGAAATACCGTGCAATAACAGTGTCGTGTTTGCCCTGCCATCCATATCCCCCTGATCCACGATCCTGCCAAGATGGCCTTTGCCAGCTTCATCCAGCACTCTGGCTGCTTCAGTCAGTTTACGAGATTCGAACACCCCGACGACAATACAGTCGCCACGGTATTTTTCCGGATTATCGGATCTGATTGCGAAGTCCACGGTTTTATTACTCCTGTTTTATTTGTTTATTTTTGATAATGGCTACCGATCGGACTATGGCCATACTTCTACTTCCAAATCAAAAACTGAACTTCCTGCCATATTCCGGATATCCTGCTTG
>WBZR01000326.1_pt1 | contig 79432 bp, 59 predicted proteins | sample 5204231 | NCBI WGS metagenome assembly WBZR01 (sample SAMN12412403, study PRJNA552823) | activated sludge metagenome | isolation source: activated sludge from anammox sidestream of wastewater treatment plant... | place: USA: Virginia | collected 2017-08 | reverse complement strand
GGGCGGGCTCCGTTTTGCGCGTGTTCCTTAGAAGCGCAAAGGGCACGTCCCGCGCCCCCAAAGTACGAGGAACACCGCGATGATTCGCGGCGCGGGCGGGCTCCGTTTTGCGCGTGTTCCTTAGAAGCGCAAAGGGCACGTCCCGCGCCCCCAAAGTACGAGGAACACCGCGATGATTCGCGGCGCGGGCGGGCTCCGTTTTGCGCGTGTTCCTTAGAAGCGCAAAGGGCACGTCCCGCGCCCCCAAAGTACGAGGAACACCGCGATGATTCGCGGCGCGGGCGGGCTCCGTTTTGCGCGTGTTCCTTAGAAGGTTGCGGACACGCCGGGCGATGTTCCGGAACTGTTGGTGAGCGTGGCGCTGACGCTGGTCACCGAACCGCCAGAGCCAGAGACGTTGAACGGGATGGTGATGGTGGCGAGGCTGCCGAATTGCCGGGAATCTGTGGTCTGGTACCAGGCGGCAGCGGTCTGCGCGAGGTTCACCGTAAACTCAGTGCCTTGGACCGTACCCGAGGTTTGGAATCGGATATTGGCGGATGTCAACTCGCGTCCTGTCGCGTATCCGGTGATGGCGACCTCGAAGCCGGCGGTGGTGCGGTTGACGCGGACGGAAGTGATGACCGGAGCGAGTTTCGGGATCTGAAGGGACTGCGACGGGGCGGGCGTGGGTGTGATGTCTGTTCCGGAAGCGGAGAGATGGGCTGTGACAGTGATGGTCCCTGCCACCGTGCCTGTCTGGAAGCCTGGGGTAACGGCATTGAAGACCGCTTTTGTCTCGCCGGCAGGGATATTGAAGACGACGCGGCGGCCTCCGGTGGAGAATTGGACGGCAGGATCGTCGACATTGACGGCGGAATCGAAGGTGAGGAGAAGCTCGCCGCTGACCGGGATGGGGTAGGGCTGGGAAATGGCGACCGAGGGCTGGAGTTGCTGGCCGGGGCCGGAGCTTGCGGAAAGGCCGCTAATGGTGACCGCGGGAGCGGGCGCCAATCCGACGCGCAGAGTCACGTCTTGTGTTGTGGTGACACCGGCGCTGTCGGAGACGCGAATGGTGAAGGATACATCACCTAAGGCCGAGAGACGGCCGCGGATGGCTCCGGTGGCGGCGTCGATTTGCAATTCGGCGGGGGATGCGGTGAGCGCCCATTGATAGGGCGGGGTGCCGCCGGTGGCGACGGGGGCGAATTGGTAGTCGACTCCGGCGGTGGCGGAAGGCAGACTGGAGGAACTGGTGATGCGCAGGGCGGGGGGACCGATGGGGATGATGACGGCTGCCGCGGCGGTTCGCGCGGCTGAATCCGATACTTCGAGGGTGGCGGTGAAGCGGCCCGCAGTCCCGGGGGCGCCGCTGATGATGCCGGCGCCGCTGAGGGTGAGGCCGTCGGGGAGAGCGCCATCGCGTACGCGCCATTGGTAGGGAGGGGTGCCGCCCGTTGCGGAGAGCGTGAAGCTATAGGGTGTGCCTACCGCGCCCGCGGTGAGAGTGCCCGCCGTCTGGATGGCAACGGCGGGAAGGACGTTGATGGCGAAGTTCTGTGTTGCCTTGAGGGTGGTGCTATCGGACACCTCGATGGTGAAGGCTACCGAACCGGACCTGGCAGGTGTTCCGCTGATGGCTCCGGTGGAACTGTTGAGGGTGAGGCCGTCCGGAAGATTGCCGGTGGAGACACGCCAGGAATAGGGAGGCGTGCCTCCGGTGGCAGCGAGAGTTTGCGAATAGGAGCTTCGCTCGACCGCATCGGGAAGGGATGGAGTGGAGAAGCGGAGGGCGGAGTTCACCACCAGGGTGTAGGCTTTGGTGCCCGGCAGTCCTTTGGAATCGGTGACGCGGATGGAGAACTGGAAGGAGCCCGCCTGAGTTGGCGTACCCGAGAGGACGCCGGTGGGCGGGTCCATGGTGAGGCCCGGCACGGAGCCCGCGATGAGGAAATTGTACGGGGCAGTTCCACCGGCGGCGGTGAAGGTTTGGGAATAACGCGTGCCGGTGGCTCCGTTGGGGATGGTCTCGGGAGAAATGCGAATGGCCTGGTTGACCGTGAAGGAATAGGTGCGGGAAGTCTGCTGGCCGAGGGCATCGCTAGCCGTGATGGTGAAGCTGAATGCTCCGGCTTGCGTGGGGATGCCGCTGAGTGTTCCGGTGAAAGTGTTGAGCGTGAGCCCCTCGACGCCCGTCCCGACAAGCGCCCAGGTGTAGGGGTTGGATCCACCGGAGGCGGAGAGGGTCTGCTCATAGTAGACGCCGAGAGTGGCGGGGGGAAGATCCGTGTCGATGCGGAAGGCGGGCTTGATGTTGACGGAGTAGGAGCGGGTGAACGAGGAGTTCAGCGAATCGGTGACGCGGATGGTCATGTTGAAGACGCCGACCTGGGTGGGGGTGCCGGAGAGAGCGCCGGAAACCGGGTTGAGGAAGAGACCGGGGACACCGGCGCCGACCTGGGACCATGTGTAGGGCGCGGTTCCGCCGGCGGCAATGAATCCGTCCTCATAAGGCAGCCCGACCGTACCATCGTGGAGACTGCCGGTGGAGATGCCGAGCGCGTTGCCGGAGACGAAGATGAACTGCTTCTGCGCCAGCTGGCCGGTGTAATCACGGACCTGGACGGTGAGGGGGAACGTGCCCTGTTGGGATGGCGTTCCGCTGAGAATGCCGCTAGAGGCATCGAGGGCGAGGCCCGGAGGAAGGCCCCCTGGCGCCGACCACTGGTAAGGAGGCGTGCCTCCGACGGCCGTGAAGGTAGTGGTATAGGCTGTGGTGAGGAAGCCTTGCGGGATGGTTGTGGTCGTGATCTGAAGACCAACTACCACCTGGAGCACCAGCTGCGCCTGGACAGTCTGATTGGTGGAATCACGAACGGTGACGGTGAGAGGATAGGAGCCCAACTGCTGCGTTGTGCCGGAGAGAGCGCCGGCGCTGCTGAGGGTCAACCCTGGGGGGAGCGTGCTGGATGTACTCCAGGTGTAGGGCGGTGTTCCGCCCATGGCGGCCAGCACAACGGAGTAAGCAGTTCCCGCCACGGCGTTTGGCAGGGAGGTGGTTGTGATCTGGAGAGGAGGCTGCTGGATGGTGAGCAGGATGGTGCGGGTGGCGGTATGTTCCTGCGAATCCATTACCCTCACCTGGAGGTTGTAGGCTCCGGCTTGAGTGGGCGTGCCGGCAAGAACTCCGGTAGAGGAGAGGGCCAATCCGGGAGGGCCGCCGCTGAGAAGAGCCCAGGAATATGGCGTTACTCCACCGGTGGCCTGGATTGAGGCAGAGTAGGAGACGTTTACGAGTCCATTGGGCAAGGAAGCTGTGGTGATGGTGAGAGCAGACGGTTGAATGACAACTGTGTAGGAGGCGCTGGCAGTGTGTTCCTGCATGTCCATCACGGTGACAGTGAAAGTGAAGGAGCCGGCCTGGGTGGGCGTTCCGGTGATGCTGCCCCCGGCGGAATTGAGGCTCAAGCCTGGGGGGAACGAACCGGAAGCGCTGAAGGTGTAAGGCGCAAGACCTCCGGTGGCGCCGACGGAGGCGCTATAGGGGATGCCGACGGTTCCATTGGGGAGAGACTGCGTGACGATGACCAGCGAGCCGGGAATGAGGTAGGAAACGACATTCGACGAGAGGCCGGGGGAGGAGCACCCGGAGGAGTTGACGGGGTTCATCACCTGCACGGGTACGGTTCCGGACTTGCCAAGCGTCAGGCTGCCGCTGATGCTCGCCTGAAGCTGGTTGGTGGAGATGAAACCGGATGGGATGGAAATGCTGTCGAAACTGACGGTGGCGCCCGAGCAGAAGTTCTGGCCGTTGACAATGAGCAGGAAGGATTGTCCGGCGGGCGCGTTGGGCGGACTGGCGGACAAGGAGCTGATTTGCGGCGGTTGCGGGATAAATTGCGCCATGGCTCCAAAGAACACTCCCACCATCAACGCAATCCAGATGAGCCATAAGAGGCGTTGTTTCAAGCGGCTAATCCTCCATATCCGGGTCAGAAGCATCGGGCGGCACGAAGACTGTGCGGAGCCCGGAATCCTGAACTTCCACGAGCCAGAGCGGCCCTTTCGATACTTCATTCAAACGGAATACAACCCTGCCCGACATCCGGGTCAAGCTGGTGGGCGCACAGGGACACTGCACGGCCAGATTTTCTCCGGACTCAAGATCCAATTTCAATACGTTTTCGGCATCCGTGTCCACTATCAGGATCCGTTTGGCATCGAAAGGCGCAACAGCGCCGGCCGCGGCGGATGACCAGACCTGTGTGAGTTCGGTTGCATCGGATACGTTCTTTGCGAGGTAGACGCCGTCGTTTGCGGAAAGGAGGGCGTCATGGGAGTTTTCGAAGAAGGCCAGGGCTTTCACGGCAGGACCGAAAGGCAGGGGCCAGCGGTTTCCACCGGAGTCGAAGACGAGTGTGGCGGGGAGGGCGGGATAGGTAGCGAGGAGGGTGGATCCGTCGTCGGTGACGGCGAGCGCGGCCGGCATGCCTTCGACGCTCAAATCGAAGCTCGCCTGGACGGAAGGGGCGGCAGGGAGACCGGTGAGAAGGACGATCTTTTTCGCGTCATCGTAGGAGAGGGCGGCGGAGTCACCGGGGGGACTGAGGTCCACGCGGCTGGCTCCGGAGGGGACATCGGGAAGAGGAAGGGCGGAAGGCTGTGCGTCGCGCAGGGAAACCAGCGCCGGGTCACGGGTGTCGCCGAGGAGAACAAGCGCATAGTCCTGAGCCCCGGAGATGGCAGCGGACTTGACTGGGGCGCCGAGATCGAGACTGGCGCCGAGCAAAGAGGAGCCGGCGATGCCGAGCACCGCCCGGAGTGTTTCTTTTTGTGAATCCCACACCCAGCCGAGCATCGGGCCGCGGATCGGCTCCTGCGCGGAGGCAAGGAGCGCCGATAGGACGAGGATGGCGGGAAATCGAGAAGCCATGGAAGTCCGTTCCCACTCATCCTACCTTAGACAGCATACGGAGAGGGCGGAGATTTGGGGAGCCGGGGCTGAGATGGTAAAAAAATGCAAGATAATGAATTTTTTCTCCGCAGCCCGACGGGCGGGCACTTTTTGAAACGGGGCCGGTGTCTATATACTGAAGGAGTGGGACGCTCCCGCCGGAAAGGCGGAAAAATGAACTTTTCTCTCCTTCGAAGCGTCTGATTCCACTAGGAGTCCGCTCACGGTGAAACGGAAAACCAAGGTTATTCTAGGTGTGGTCGTACTGGTGCTGGCCGCGGCCGGCTCGTTTGCCGGCTATCAGTACAGCCGCAAAGGGATAGTAGGGGTACAGACAGGACGAGTAGTACGGCAGGACCTGACGGCGCTGGTGACGGCATCGGGGGAGATCAAGCCCCGAAATTACATCAACATTGGAACGAACGCGATGTCCCCTTCGCGGATCACGGAGATTCTGGTGAAGGAAGGGCAGGCAGTCAGGAAAGGGCAGGTGCTGGCGAAGCTGGAGTCCGTGCAGCCCGAGGCGGACGTGGCGGCGCAGCGGGCGACGGTGAGTTCCGCGGAAGCCGAATCATCGGCATCGGAAGCTTCGGTTCGCGCGGCGGATGAGGCGGTGCGAACGGCGCAGGCCACTCTTGATCGCTCGAAGTCGGATCTGGAGCGGGCGAAGCTCTATTTCGACCGGGCCAAGCAGTTGTATCAGGACAAGTTGGTTGCGAAACAGGAATACGACCAGCGGGCGACGGACTACACGGGAGCGCAGGCGGCAATTCGCGAGGCCGAAGCGCGGATTGCGCAGGCCAAGGCGCAGCGGGCGCAGGTGGCGGCAAGCCTGGCGGCGTCGCAGAAGAGAGTGCTTCAGGCGCAGGCGAATCTGAGGCGAGCCAATGACGTGTTGCAGCGAACCTATTCCGTTGCGCCGATTGACGGGGTGGTGACGAATCTGCCGGTGCGAGTAGGGGAAACCGTGGTGCCGGGCATACAGAATTCCGCATCGAGCCTCATCATGACGATTGCGGACATGTCATTGATCACGGCGGAAGTGAAGGTGGATGAAACCGATATCGTGAACGTGAAGCTGGATCAGATGGCGGATGTGACGATTGACGCGATGCCGAACCGGACGTTCAAGGGGCACGTGATCGAGATCGGCAACACGGCGATCCTGCGGTCTACGGGTTTGGCGGCGAGCCAGAGCGCGATTTCGAGCCAGGAGGCGAAGGACTTCAAGGTTGTGGTGGCGCTGGACAATCCGCCGGAGGATATCCGGCCGGGGCTTTCCTGCACGGCGAAGGTCATTACCGCGACGCGGAAGAATGCTCTTTCTATTCCAATCCAGGCGTTGACGGTGAGGCAGAGAGGCGATCTGGAACCGCAGTCGAATGGGACGGTGAAGGCGGCGGGTCCAATGGATCCCGTCAAGGAGAAGGCGAACAAAGAAGAGTTGCAGGGTGTGTTCGTGGTGTCTCAGGGGAAGGCGGTGTTTCGCAAGGTGGAGACAGGCATCACAGGGGCTACCGACATCGAGGTTGTGAGCGGGTTGAAGGAAGGCGATGAGATCATCACGGGTTCGTACAAGGTGATTCGGACCATCCGTAACGAGGCGAGGGTGAAGATCGAGAACAACAAAGGCCCGCTGAAGGCCGAGTCGTGACCGGGGTATATTGATTCTAGCTAAAGGAACTGGCACGCAAACATGGCACAGGCTGTTCAGGAGAAAGCGGAGCGCGGCGCGCAACTGAAGAGAGACGGCGTCGTTATCCGTACGTACGATTTGTGGAAGACCTACATCATGGGCGATCAGGAGATCCACGCCGTTTCCGGCGTGGACCTGGAAATCCGTGTAGGCGAGTATGTGGCGATCATGGGTCCGTCGGGGTCCGGGAAATCCACGTTAATGAACCTGATCGGATGTCTCGATACGCCGACGAAGGGCGACTACTACATCAACGGACGTCTGGTGAGCGAGATGAACGATGATGAGTTGGCGTCGATCCGGAACAAAGAAATCGGGTTCGTGTTCCAGACGTTCAATCTGCTGTCGCGCGCCACGGCGCTGCACAATGTGGAACTGCCGCTGATTTATTCGGGGATACCGGCCGATGTGCGTATCGCACGAGCCACAGGGGCGCTCCAAGCCGTGGACCTGGCGCAGCGAATGTATCACAAACCGAACGAGCTATCGGGCGGACAGCGCCAGAGGGTGGCTATTGCGCGGGCGCTGGTGAACAACCCCTCGATTCTGCTGGCCGATGAGCCGACGGGGAACCTGGACTCGGCGACGGGCGTGGAGATCATGAGTCTTTTCGAGCGGTTGCACCAGCAGGGAAACACCATCGTGCTGGTGACGCACGAGCAGGACATCGCGATGCATGCGCACCGCGTGGTCTACATTCGCGACGGAAAGGTAGCCAAGGACGAGAAGATCAGGTAACGCGCAGGCCGGAGGGAGGAGTTATGGCCACGACATCGCTGATGACCGCTGAGCAGTTCGACAGACTGCCGTCCGAGGAAGGACTGCGCTATGAACTGCTGCATGGGGAGATGGTGGAAGTGTCGAGTGCGAATCCTGTTCACAACGACCTATTGACGAGCCTCATTATTGCATTGGGGCTTACCGTTCGCCGGCAGGGAGGCGCTGTGTTGCCAGACACGGAGTTCGCCTTCGGCGAGAGCCGGCTCCGGCCGGACCTGGCTGTGCTTCCGGCAGAGGCATGGAAGAGGATGGATCACTTCAAAGTGCCGGTTTCCGAGATGCCGGCGATTGTGGTGGAGATCGTCTCTCCTTCGGAATCCGCATATGGCGTGGACAAGAAGATCGGCATCTATCTGCAGTCGGGCATCTCCGAGGTGTGGGTGATCTATCCGGAGACGAAGCACCTGTACGTGCACACGGCTTCCGAGGTGCGGCATCTGACGAGTTCGGCGACCATGGAAAGCGCGCTGCTGCCGGGGTGGTCCCTGCCCGTGGCTGATCTCTTCAGCCGCCTGTAACCCGGCTACAATAACAGCTTGTACAAAGGCCTCTCGATCACCGTAGTCATCCCCTGTCTCAACGAGGAACAGGGCATTGAGCAGGTTCTCCGGCGGATGCCGGAGTTTGTGGACCAGGTCATTGTTGTCGATAACGGCTCGACGGACCGCACGGCGGAGGTGGCGAGGTCCTTCGGCGCGCGGGTGATCCGGGAAGATGTGCGGGGGTACGGGCGCAGCTACAAGCGGGGGTTTTCCGAGGCGACCGGCGACGTCATCATCACCCTGGACGGCGACCACAGCTATCCGCCTGACGCTATCTCTTATTTGCTGGAGGCGTTCCTTCACCTGGAGGCGGATTTTCTTAACGCTTCGCGCTTTCCGGTTCGCGACCGCCGGGCGATGAGCTTCAAGCACAAGTTCGGCAACCTGGTGCTGTCGATCGCCATGTCGCTGTTGTACTTCCGGTGGGTGCGGGATTCGCAATCGGGCATGTGGGTGTTCCGGCGGTCCATCCTCGAGGAGATGAATCTCGAATCGGATAGCATGGCGTTTTCAGAAGAAATCAAGATCGAGGCGCTGAAGAATCCGAAAGTGCGTTTTCAGGAAATCTCCATTCAATATTCGTCGCGGCTGGGGGAAATCAAGTTAAATCCCTGGCGGGACGGGTTCTATAATCTTTGGTTTCTGCTGCGGAAGCGTTTTGCGCGGCGCAAACGGCGATGACGGTCAGCGCGGTGATCCCGAACTGGAACAGGCGGCAACTGCTCGAGCAGATTCTGGAGGACCTGCGCGCGCAGACGCGGCCGCCGGCGGAGGTTATCGTGGTGGACAACGGGTCGACGGACGGCTCGGCCGAGGCCGCCGAGTGCGCCGGCGCGAAGGTGATCCGCCTTGGGGCGAACAAAGGATTCAGCCATGCGGTGAACCGGGGAATTGTAGAGAGCGCGGGCGAATGGGTGGCGATTCTGAACAACGACGTGCGCGTCGGGCCGGAGTGGATGGAGCGGCTTCTGCCGGAAGCCACGGCCGAAGACTGCTGGTTCGTTTCGAGCAAGCTGATGCGGGCTGGGGAGAGCGGGATTCTGGACGGCGCCTATGACCTGCTCTGCCGCGGGGCATGCGCGTGGCGAGCGGGGAACAATCGTCCCGACGGTCCGGGGTGGAACGTGCCGCGGAAGGTTTTCTTCGTTCCGTTCACGGCGGCCATTTTCCGGCGCGCGCTATTCGAGCGCGTGGGGCTTCTCGATGAGGAGTTCGAATCGTACCTGGAGGATGTAGAGTTCGGATTGCGGTGCGCGTTGGCCGGCTGTTCCGGGGTGTATCAGCCGAAGGCGGAAGCGTACCACCTCGGGAGCGCCACGTTAGGCTTCTGGAATCCGGAAACGGTGCGGCGGTTGTCGCGGAACCAGATGCTGATTGTGGCGAAACACTATCCGCGGAACTGGGTCCGGCGGTATGGGTGGCAGGTGCTGGTGGCGCAACTGCTGTGGGGGGCTTTGGCCGCGCGCCACGGGGCGGGATGGGCGTGGTTCCAGGGGAAGAGGGAAGGGGTCGGGAGGATGCGGGCCTCCGGGCGCCGGGATAACGTCGGGCTGCACGACATCCTGGCAGCATGCGAGTCGGATATCCGGGCGCTGCAGGAAAGCACGGGGTATGATCTGTTCTGGCGGCTCTATTTTGCATTGACATGAAAGACCAGGCAGCCGCGGTGATTGTCACCTACGAATCCGCCGAAGTGATCGGGCCGTGCGTCGAATCCTGCTTGCGCCAGGGAATGGAAGTGGTTGTTGTCGACAACGCGTCGCAGGACGGCACGGCGGAGGCGGCGTCGCGCAGCGGGGCGCGCGTGATCGCCAATGCGGAGAACAGGGGCTTCGGGGCGGCAGTCAATCAGGGGATAGGGGCAACCAAGCATCCGTTTGTGCTGTTACTGAATCCGGATGCGGTGGTGGAGAAGGGAATCGAGGTTCTGGTGGAGTCCTGCTCGAGCGAAGGAGTGGCCGCGGCAGCGGGACGTCTTCTGGATGAGAAGGGGTCTTTTCAGCTTGGATTCTCCGTGCGCCGTCTTCCCACGCCGGCGGCGCTCATGTTCGAGGTTCTCGGTATCAATCGCATCTGGCGGACGAATCCCGTGAACCGGCGGTACCGTTATCTGGATCTGGCGGAGGACCGGGCATGTGATGTGGAGCAGCCTGCCGGCGCATTCTTTTTGACGCGGCGGGATGCATGGGAGGCCGTTGGAGGTTTTGACGAACGATTTTTCCCCATCTGGTTCGAGGATGTCGATTATTGTCGAAGGTTGGTTGATAAGGGGTTGCGCATTCGTTACGAGCCGGCCGCTTCGGCGCGCCACCTGGGCGGCCATTCGGCCGGCAAACTGGACTGGGGCAGCAGGGAGGTGTACTGGTATGCTAGCCTTCTCAAATATGCCTGTAAACACTTTCCGCGGAACCGGACAGCACTGGTATGCCTCGCCGTCGCGGGAGGGAGTTTGCTGCGTTTGTTAGCGGGGATCCCTCTTCGGGGTGCGCTAAGATCGATTCGAACTTACGGTAAGGTGATTCGTCTGGCTGGCCGTTGTTTGCTGTTTCGCAGCGGCGGTTTGAGTGACTGTTTCGACCGAACAATCAAAGACCAGGCTCATATTCATGTCCTATAGCGATTCCGTATCCGTCACGATTGTGACGTACAACAGCGGCCGGTTCATCAAACGATGCCTGGAATCGGTGCTGGCCCAACGGTACAAACATAAGGAAATCATAGTCATCGACAACGCCTCGAAGGATGGAACGATCGACATCCTGGAACAGTTCGAGGACCGCTGCCGGATTGTGTATAACGACGAGAACATCGGATTCGCCGGCGCGCAGAATCAGGCGATCCGCATGTCCCGCAGCGATTGGGTCCTGACATTGAATCCGGACGTTCTCATGCTGCCCGACTTTCTTTCGGAACTCGTGGAAGCGGGGCAGATGGATCCGAAGGTAGGGACGGTTTGCGGGAAACTGCTGACCATCACGGCGAACTTCGATCTGCCGGAGAAACAACTGGTGGATTCGACGGGAATTTACTTCACGCCAATGCTGCGTCATCTGGATCGCGGCAGCCGGGAAGTGGACAACGGGCACTATGTCCGTCATGAATACGTGTTCGGCGCCACGGCGGCCGCGGCGCTGTACCGGCGGGAGATGATTGACGACATTTCGGTGTTCGGCGAGTTCTTCGACGCCGACTTTTTCACCTATCGCGAAGATGCGGACGTGGCATGGCGGGCGCAGTTGATGGGCTGGAAGTGCCTTTATACGCCGGCGGCGCGAGGCTACCATGTGCGGACGGTATTACCGGGCAACCGCAGGGCGTTGCCGGCGGCGATCAACATGCACTCGGTGAAGAACCGGTTCCTGATGCGCATCAAGAACATCAGCGGGCATCTCTACTGGCGCAACCTGCCCTCGATTCTGTGGCGGGACCTGGTGGTGATTGTATGCTGCGTGACGAGGGAGCATTCGTCTCTGAAGGCGTTCTGGTACCTGGCGAGGAACTGGAGCAAGGTGTGGGGCAAGCGCAAGGAGATCATGAGCCGGAGGCGGGTGAGCGACGAATACATTGCCACGTGGTTTGCCTATGAGCCGGTGAGTATGCCCGTCCCGAAGGTCCGGCAGCGGGTTGCCGTGCGGAGTAAAGCCGCCCGGGGTTGAGTAGCCCGTGCACATTGCAATTCTCGGAACAAGGGGCATTCCGGCGAATTACGGTGGCTTCGAGACATTTGCGGAGGAATTATCGTCGCGGCTGGTGAGACGCGGGCATAGGGTCACGGTATATTGCCGCAACCCTTTTCCGGCGCGCACGTATCTCGGGGTGGAGTTGGTCCATCTTCCCACGATCCGTCACAAGTATCTCGATACGCTGGCGCACAGCGCCCTTTCGACGCTCCATCTGCTTGTACACAGGGCAGACGTCGCATTGTATTGCAATGCGGCCAACGCGGTGTTTACGTGGATGCCGCGCGTTGTGGGAATCCCGGTGGCGCTGAACGTGGACGGCATCGAGCGGAGGCGGAAGAAGTGGAACCGGCTTGCCCGCGCATGGTACCGGCTCTCCGAGCGGATGGCGACGATTTTTCCGACGCAAGCGATCAGTGACGCGGAGAAAATCGCCGAGTATTACCTGGAAACATACGGGAAACAAACCGTGTGCATTTCCTACGGGGCTCCTATCGGAAAAGTGGAGACGGGGAGCATACTGCCCGTGCTCGGTCTCGATGCCGGACGGTATTTTCTGTATGTAACGCGGTTCGAGCCGGAGAACAACCCGCTGCTGGTGCGGGAAGCCTTTGAGGATCTCGCTCGCACAACGGAGCCTCGCCGGCCGGTGGATGCGGGGGTTCCTTCCGATGCCGAAGGGCCGGCGGGCCCTGTGCGAGCCTTTGAGGATCTCGCTCGCACAACGGAGCCTCGCCGGCCGGTGGATGCGGGGGTTCCTTCCGATGCCGAAGGGCCGGCGGGCCCTGTGCGAGCTATTGAGGATCTCGCTCGCACAACGGAGCCTCGCCGGCCGGTGGATGCGGGGGTTCCTTCCGATGCCGAAGGGCCGGCGGGCCCTGTGGGAGCTATTGAGAACCTGGAAACGGATGTGAAACTGGCGCTGATTGGCGATGCGCCTTACTCGCAGGAGTATATCCGCCGCGTCCGTGATACGAGCAATCCGCGCGTGGTGATTCCCGGAGCGATCTATGGAGACGGGTATCACGAATTGCAATCGCACTGCCTGGCCTACGTGCACGCCACGGAAGTGGGCGGGACGCATCCGGCGCTGATTGAAGCAATGGGGCGTGGGTGCCTGGTGCTCTACTTGAACACGCCGGAGAACGCCGAGGTGGCCGGAGGGGTGGGGATTCCGTTCGAATCCGGAGAGCTGGCGGTGAAGATGGAAGAGGTCTTGCGGATGAGCGCGGAGGAGAGGGCGGAATGGGGGGCGAAGGCAATGGGGCGGGTGAAAGAGCGCTATAGTTGGGATGCCGTCACGAAAGCCTACGAGGATCTGTTTGTGGAGCTGACGAAATGAGTGAGGGTCTGCGGTGTTGGGTAGAGATCTCGCGGGAACAGTTGGCGGCCAATTATCACGCGATCAAGCGCACCGTGGGCGCGGGCGTGGAAGTGATGCCCGTGGTCAAAGCGGATGCTTACCGCCATGGCGCGGCCGAAGTTTCCCGCGTGCTGACAGAATCAGGGGCGCACTGGCTGGCTGTAAGCAGCGTGGATGAGGGCATGGCTCTCCGTGTGGCGGGAATCGATGCGAGAGTGCTGGTGATGGGCGGGGTGCTGCCCTGGGAGCGTCCTTTGCTTCGGGAGTATGAACTGACGCCGGCGGTTCACGACCTGGCGGAGATCTCGCGGTTAGGTCCGATTGCGTATCACCTGAAGATCGATTCCGGCATGGGACGCATGGGGACGCGGTCCGGGGCGGAACAGATTCTGGATGCCGTGCGGGGAACGCACGAAGCGCGGTTGGAGGGGCTGATGAGCCACTTCGCATCCTCGGCTGATTTCACCTCCCCTCAGACCGAATTGCAGATGGAAGCCTTTCGTCTCATTCGGGACCAACTGGCCGAGGCCGGCGTCCTTCCGCGCTATGTTCATCTGTCGAGTACGAATCCTGTGGTTCTGGCGCGGCGGGAAGCGTGGCAGAACATGGTGCGTCCGGGGATCGCGCTGTACGGCTATTGGACTCCAGGCAAGGGGGAGGCGCCGAAACCTTCTCTGGACGTGCGGCCGGTGCTCAGTTGGAAGGCGTCGATCGTGCTGGTGAAGGAGGTGGAGCGGGGCTCTCCGCTAGGCTACGGCGCGATGTATTGGGCGCAGCGGGACATGCGGATTGCGGTGGTTGGCATCGGATACGCCGACGGATTGCCGCACCGGTTGTCGAACAAGGGGCGGATGATCGCCGGGGGTAAGTTGACACCGATCCTGGGGGCGGTGTCGATGGACCTGACGACGATCGACGTCACGCATGCGCCGGAGTTGAAGGCGGGGGATGCAGTAACGGTAATCGGGACGGAAGGGGAAGTGACGCAAGACGCTCGCCATCTGGCGCGAGCAACGGGTACGATTACGTATAGTGTGTTGTGTGGGATAAGTGCGCGCGTGAAGCGAGTCTATATCTAGGGCAGAAGACAGTGAGCCAGGGTACAGTTAGCGGCGATATGCGATCATTTTGGTCCCCCAAGAACCTCGTCTTGGTACGAACCACTCACCCCCTTCCTTCCCCGTTCACTGTGATTCTTTACCGTTCAATGAAGTTTGGTTCCCATTCCCTTTTCCATAGCCCAAACTGCTACATACTGGGGAAGCACTGTAGTCGTCCGAGATTGACCGAAAACGTAAGCTAAGAAAGGCTATACAAATGAGTACGCAGCCATTCGAACCCAAACCGAGCCTGGGACCCGGTTTGGTTCAAATCAGCAGCTCGATTGAAGACATCATCCAACAGCGCCTGGCCGAGGAACGGGCCCGGTTGGAGCTTGAAGCCGGTCTCGAGAGACGAGATGTGCATCACTTCAAACGGCCAGCGGAGCGGTACTTCAAGGCAAATCAGCGCGGTCATACGACCCTGCTTTTCGGCGGGCTTACGTGGAAGCATGAAAAGCTGATTCACGGAGCGCTGGAAGGGCTGGGTTATTTGGCCGAGGCGCTGCCGACGCCGAACGTGGCGGCATTTCAGTTGGGCAAGGAGTACGGCAACAACGGGCAATGCAACCCGACGTACTTTACTGTGGGCAATCTCGTGCAGTATCTGCAAAGCCTGGAAGAGCAGGGGCTGACGAAGCAGGAGATCGTTGACCGTTACGTGTTTTTTACGGCGGGCGCCTGCGGCCCGTGCCGGTTTGGGATGTACGAAGCCGAATACCGCCTGGCGCTGCGGAATGCCGGGTTTGACGGATTCCGTGTGCTGCTGTTCCAGCAATCGGGCGGCTTGTCGCAATCCGACGCCGAGGCCGGCCTCGAGATGAATCTGGACTTCTTCCTGGGCATCCTCAACGCGATGAACTGTGGGGATATCATCAACGAGGTCGCCTATCACATCCGGCCCTATGAAGCGGCCGCCGGCGAAACCGATGAAGTGCTGGACCGGGTGACCGACTACATGCAGGAAGTGTTCCGCAAGAAGCAACCCTGGAAGGTAGGGGATAATCTGGCGGGATTCCTGGGCGGATTCAAGGATACCGCGGAGTACATGGGCAAGTTCATCGACCAACTCAAGGGCGATGACATCACGGCTTCGCTGCACCACTGCCGGGACATGTTCAACGAGGTGGAAGTGGACCGGCTGCGGGTGAAACCGATCGTGAAGATCACCGGTGAGTTCTGGGCGCAGACGACGGAAGGGGACGGCAACTTCAACATGTTCCGGTTCCTCGAGCGGGAAGGCGCGCAGGTGCTGGTGGAGCCGATCGGAACGTGGATCATGTACATGATCCACCAGGTGATCCAGCGCTACCACGATACGAAAGGGCTGGAGGAAGGGGTGACGCTGCCGCCGCTGTGGAGGTTGGACAAGCGCGCAAAGATCGAATTCGGCTTCCGGAACAAGGTGGCGAAGCTGAAGGTGGCGGAGGCGGTCTTCAAGCGCGAGTACCACCGAGTGATCGACGCGTTGGGCGGCATTGCGCACCACCTTGCGGATCAGTATGAACTGCAGCGCATGGGGCATCCGTTCTACAATTCCCGCGCGGGCGGCGGAGAAGGCCATCTCGAGGTGGCGAAGAACATCTACTATTCGAACAAAGACCTGGCGCACATGGTGCTGAGCCTGAAGCCGTTCGGCTGCATGCCCTCGACGCAATCGGACGGAGCGCAGGCGGCGGTAACAGGTCTGTACAAGGACATGATCTACATTCCCATCGAGACGTCCGGCGAAGGTGAAATCAACGCCCACAGCCGGGTGCAGATGGCCCTCGGCGAAGCGAAGAACAAGGCGAAGCTGGAATTCCAGGAAGCGCTTGCGAAGACCGGCCTGACGTTGGAGATCTGCCGCGAGTTCGTCGACGAGCATCCCGAAGTGAAACGGCCGATGTACCATGTGCCGCACAGCAAGGGAACCGTCGGCGCGGCCGCCAACTTTGTCCTGCACATTGCGCAAAGGATGGAGAAGGAAGGCTGGCAGCCCAAGGTGATGGCGGCGGTAACCGCGTAAGATACACTTTTTCTCGTACTGCCTGAAGGAGCAGCAATGGAAAGAAAGTTCATGGTCGGCATGGACGTGGGGTCCACAACGGTGAAAGCCGTAGTGATGGACGCGGCGACCGATGAGATAATGTGGCGGGACTATCAACGCCACGATACCAAGCAGCCGGAAAAGGTACTGGAGTTTCTCAGACGTTTCGAGAACGAGATCGAAGCTTTCCGGGTGGAAAGCTGCCGAATGTTCATCACCGGCAGCGGAGGCAACGGGCTTGGCAAGTACCTTGGGGCGAAGTTCGTGCAGGAAGTGAATGCGGTTTCGCTGGCTGTCGAGAAGTTGTACCCCGAGGCCGGCAGCGTGATCGAACTGGGCGGGCAGGACGCGAAGATCATCATCTTCAAAGAGGATCCGGAGACGGGACGCAAGAAGAAGATCCCGTCCATGAACGACAAGTGCGCCGGAGGCACGGGCGCGGTGATTGACAAGATCAACGCCAAGCTGCGGATTCCGGCCGAAGAGCTGTGCAAGATGGGCTACAAGGGGTTGAAACTGCACCCCGTGGCCGGCAAGTGCGGCGTGTTTGCCGAGACGGATATCAACGGACTGCAAAAGAGCGGGGTTCCGGCGGACGAACTGATGGCATCGCTGTTTGAGGCCATCGTGATGCAGAACCTTTCGGTGCTGACGCGCGGAAACACGCTGCGTCCGGTAGTGTTGTTGCTGGGCGGCCCGAATACCTACATCACGGGGATGCGGGATTGCTGGAAGCACAACATTCCGAAGATCTGGGAGGAGCGCAACTATCCTCTCCCGGAGGGCGTGCCACCGGAAGACCTGATTCGGACGCCGGACAACGCGCAGTATTTCGCGGCCATCGGGGCTGTCGAGTTCGGCAAGACCGAAGACGACCACGTGGGGCGCTACAAGGGCTACGAAAAGCTCAAGTGGTACGTGGAAGTGGGCCGCGAGGAAGAGAAGAAGAAACGCGGCGGAGGCGGCGGCCTGGCGAAGAGTGAAGAAGAGTTGGCGGCGTTCCAGGCAAAGTACAGGCACAAGAAATTTGTGCCGGCGACGTTTCAGCCTGGCGAAGTGATTGAAGGGTTCATCGGCATAGATGGGGGATCCACTTCCACGAAGGCAGTTCTGCTCGGGATTGGCAAGGACCGGCCGATCCTGGCGAAAGCGTATCAACTATCAAAGGGCAACCCGATTGAAGATACGAAAGAGATCTTCGCCAAGCTCGAGAAGCAGGTGACGGATCAGGGGGCGAGCCTGAAGACCCTCGGAGTGGGGACAACAGGGTACGCGAAGGACATCCTGCGCGACGTGATCAGCGCGGACGCGGCGGTGGTGGAAACGGTGGCCCACACACAGGCCGGGCTCCATTTCTACCAGAATGTGGACGTCATCTGCGACGTGGGCGGGCAGGACATCAAGATCATCATCCTGAAGAACAGCCGCGTGAAGGACTTCAAGCTGAACACGCAGTGTTCGGCGGGCAACGGCTACTTCCTGCAATCCACGGCGCAGGGCTTCGGGCACCCGGTGGAGAAGTTCGCCGATATCGCCTTCGGCGCGACTGGATTCCCTTCGTTCGGCTACGGCTGCGCGGTGTTCATGCAGTCCGACATCGTGGACTTTCAGCGGCAGGGCTGGAAGCCGGAAGAGATCATGGCGGGGTTGTGCAACGTGCTGCCGAAGAACATCTGGCTGTACGTTTCGCAGATCCCGAATCTTTCCGCGATTGGGACGACGTTCCTGCTGCAAGGCGGAACGCAGTACAACCTGGCGGCGGTGAAGGCGCAGGTGGATTTCATTGAATCGCGGTTCAAGGGGAAGGAAGTTCCTGCCCGAGTGATTGTCCACGAGCATTGCGGGGAGGCAGGCGCAATCGGGGCGGCGCTCGAAGCGGGGCGCTTGTCGGACAACGGGCGCCAATCCACCTTCATCGGCCTCGATGCTGTCCAGAAGATCGAGTACAAAACAACGCGCAATGAGGCCACTCGCTGCTACTTCTGCAAGAACAAGTGCCTGCGGACGTTCATTGACGTGAAGACGACCGTTCTTTCGGAGAACTCGTACATTCCGAAGAAGACGAAGGTTCCGCTCGAAGTGGGGTCGCAGCGACTGATCATCTCTACCTGCGAAAAAGGCACGGTGGAAGATATCAACGAGATGAGGAACATCAAGGGAAAACTGGACACGGTAAAGAAGGCGAACCCGAATTTCGTCGAGATCGCCGCGCGCCAGGTGTTCAAGGCTCCCGAAGTTCCGCTGGTGGCGGACCCGCTGCCGAAGTTCCAGTTCACGCAGGCGCAGAAGAAGCGGGCGGAACTGATGAAGCGCCGCGGCGAAATCCGGATCGGAATGCCGCGCGTGCTGAACATGTACTCGCAGGCTCCGGTATTCACGGGCTACTTCGTCTCGCTGGGCGTGAAAGGCGAGCATTTGATCTGGTCGGACTACACCTCCGAACAGCTTTACAAAGAAGGGGCCAAGCGCGGGTCGATCGATCCTTGTTTCCCGTCGAAGCTGGGCATTCCGCACGTCCACAACCTGCTCTATACGCATCACGCGAAGAAGCCGCTGGACTTTATCTTTTTCCCGATGATCGACTGCCTCACGTCGGATTTGAGCCATGTTCAGGCGACGCGGTCATGCCCCACGGTGGCGGCTACGCCGGAAGCGGTGAAAGCTGCCTTCACGAAGGAAGGCGATCTGTTTGCCGAGAAGGGCGTCAAGTACCTTGATACCTTCGTCAACATCTCCAAGCCCGACATGTTCGAGCGGCAGATGTACGAAGAGTTCAAGGACGTACTCGGCTTGACGGCGGAGGAAAACGCGCGCGCGATCCGGGAGGGGTACAGGGCGCTCGATTACTTCAATAACGTTGTTCTGCGCGGCGCCGGCCGTGAGGTGCTGGAGCAACTGGAGCGCGAGGACCGTTTGGGGGTAGTGCTGCTCGGGCGGCCCTATCACAATGATCCTGGAGTGAACCATGAAATTCTGGAAGAGTTCCAGAAGCTGGGATATCCCGTCTTCACCATGGATGCGCTGCCGGTGGATGACGACATCGTCTGGCGGCTGTTCGGCGATGAAGTGAAGAACGGCGAGATCCCGGACCCGATGGCGATTACGGACGTGTGGAAGAACTCGTATTCGGAGAACACTTCGCGGAAGGTGTGGGCAGCGAAGTATGTCGCGCGGCATCCCAACCTGGTGGCGCTGGAGCTTTCGAGCTTCAAGTGCGGCCACGACGCGCCCATCTACTCCGTGGTGGAGGAGGTGGTGGAGCATTCCGGCACTCCGTATTTCTGCTTCAAAGATATCGACGAGAACAAGCCGACGGGCTCCATCAAGATCCGCACGGAGACGATCAGCTACTTCCTCAAGCGCTATCGCGAAGACATGGTGGTGAACCACAAGAAGAAGTCGGAGATCGAGCGGAAACTTGCCGAATTCGAGCAGCGGCTCCGCCGCCAGTTGTTGAAGGAGAAGCTGGAGAAACTCCACTCGGATGAGGCGGTGAAGAACTCGCTCGATCAGGGCACGATGCCGACGATTCACGTCAGCGTCGGACAACTCGCGGCGAGCCGGCCGCCACAGCAACCCCGGGTCAGCGGAGACTGACGTGGAGCAGGCTGGAGTATCAGAGCGTCACAGGCCTATACTCCAGCCGCTCGAGATCGATCAGATTGCCGTTTCCGCCGCGGGCTTCGGCGGCGAGGCATGGGATTGACATCGATGGCGTCGCAAGATGCCGGTTCCTTTTTGATGTAGCTTTCGGGTGGCGCACCTGGGTATTTGCGAGAATCTGGTCACGGTGGCCTGAGGCACTACCCCCACCACACTTCCCCTGGCGCCAGGTGGGCCTTCGCCACGTCGGGATTCAACTCGATGCCGTAGCCCGGCTTATCCTGGATGTGGAAATAACCAGCTTCCCAGAAAGGTCCTTCGCGCACCACCAGATCCGGCCACCAGTCCACCCACTTTGCAAGTTCGTGAATGCGGAAGTCGCGCATCGAGGCGGCGGCGTGGCACGAGGCGATGGTCCCCACGGGGCTTGCCGGATTATGGGCGGCGGTAAAGATGTAATACTGATCCGCCATGTCGTGAATCCGTTTGGCTTCGAGCAGCCCGCCCAGCTTTGGAATGTCGAGGTGGACGCCGTCAGTCCCCTCCAACTCGATGAGCCGGCGGAATTCGTTGCGGGTGTACAGATTCTCGCCCGTGCAAACCGGCACATCGACGGCATGCGTGACGCGGGCCATGGCGTCCGGATTGCCCGGGGGCACCGGATCCTCGAGCCACATCGGTTTGACCGGAGCGATGGCATTGGCCATGTTGATGGCGTCGCGGACATCGTACTTCCAATGCGCCTCGACGGCGAAGTCGATATCCGGGCCGAGGGCATCGCGCACCGTTTCCATGGCTTTCGCGATGCGCCGCAGGTCTTTCAAAGTGAGCCCGCGGGTATAGCGGTCGTGGCCGGGTTCGGAGTAGCCCGGATCGGCCTTCGGCGGGATACCGTCTCCCTGAAACTTGAACGCTGTCCAGCCGTACTTCTCCGCTTTGGACTCCTGGACCAGGTCCCGCCACTGCTGCATGTCCTCGACGTTGTTCACTGCCTGCGTGGTGCGGTAGAAGCGGACCTTGTCGCGGAAGCGGCCGCCCAACAGATTCACGGCGGGGGTTTCGAGGATCCGCCCGGCGAGGTCCCAGAGCGCGATCTCAATCCCACTCGCCGCGGTCACCGCCACACCCGATTGCGTTCCCGCACCCGCGCTCATCATGATCATCCTGGTGTACAGTTTGTCGACGTTGAGCGGGTCCTCACCTACTACCAGCGGCTTCAGTTGGTTGAGCACAATGTCCTTCACGCCGGCGCCCCAATAGGCCTCGCCGATACCGTGAATCCCGGCGTCGGTTTCTATCTTGATGAGGTTCCAATCCCATGTGCCGCGCACGATCATGCATTTCACATCGGTGATTTTCACCTTGCCCTTTTGCTTAGCCGCTAACGTGTTGAGCGGCAGGCTGCCGAGCGCGAATCCAGCCGCCGCCTTCAAGAATGTTCGCCGCTTCATCGAATTTTCCTCACGGTTTGCATTTGGCCGCAAATTTTTCCCTGAATTTTTTCACCTTCGGAGCCACCACAAACATGCAGTAGGGCTGGCTGCCATTGTTCCGGTAGTATTCCTGATGATAATCTTCGGCCAGGCAAAATTGCGAGGCTGGGGTCACTTCGGTGACGATCGGATCGCTCCACACTCCCTCTTCGGTCAATTCGCGAATCAGATCTTCCGCTGTCCGCTTCTGGTCCGCGGAGTGATAGAAGATAGCGCTGCGGTACTGCGGTCCCGTGTCATTGCCCTGCCGGTTGAGCGTGGTGGGATCATGGATAGAGAAGAAGACCTCGAGCAGTTCGCGAAACGTGGTGGCGGCGGGGTCGAAGGTCACCCGCACCACCTCCGCATGGCCGGTGCCGCCCGTGCAGACTTCTTTGTAGGTGGGGTTGGGTAGATGGCCGCCCATGTAGCCGGACTCGACGGAAACAACGCCCTCCATCTCAATGAAGACCGCTTCCAGGCACCAGAAACAGCCTCCCGCCAAAGTGGAAACTTCGTACTTTGTCACAATCTTGATGATATTCTGAATCGGCTATGCCTACTCGCCGCCGTCTGCTGCAATCGGCCCTCCTGCCAACTCTGGCCCCGGCGCCCGCGCCGTCCGCGCAGAAGAGAACGGTGATCGACGAATACGATCCATCGAACATCAAACTCTCCCACCGCATGCCCATCCGCTCGATGACGGACGAAGACCTGCTCTTCCTTCAGCAGATCGGCATCCGGTGGTGCCGCATCGAGTTCGACAGCGATGCCACCTACGAGTTCATCAAGGCCACGCAGGATCGCCTGGCGCGGTTCCAGATGAAGATCTACTCGGGAGTTCACTATGCCTACCGGCATGCTGACGTGCAACTCGGCCGCGGCAAGCGGGACGAGTTGATCGAAACCTACTGCACGTTTCTGCGCGATTGCGGGCGCCTGGGCATTCCGGTCTCGAACTACGACTGGCATCCGGCCAACACCTATACCACCGCCGAAGTGCTCAGCCCGCGCGGCTACAGGGCGCGTCAGTTCGATCTGGCGGACTTTCGCGCGAAGGTGGAGAAACAGGCGTTCGAGCGCGAGTATTCGGCCGAAGACATCTGGGGCACCTACACCTACTTCATGAAGGCCGTGCTCCCTGTTGCGGAAAAGGCCAACGTCAAACTCGCTCTTCACCCGGACGATCCGCCAGTTGCGAAAATGAATGGGGTCGCCAAACTCTTTGTGAACTACGAAGGCTACCACCGGGCCGAACAGATCGCGGGGGCCAGCAAGTGCTGGGGCCTCACCTTCTGCATCGGCACGTGGTCCGAAGGCGGCGGCAAAATGGGGAAGAACGTTTTCGAGATGATCGCGGATTTCGGCGGGCGCGGCAAGATCCTCGATGCCCACTTCCGAAACGTGAGCAGCGCGATGCCGCATTTTGTGGAGACGTTCCCCGACGACGGATACATGAATATGTATGAAGTGATGAAGGCCTTGCGCAAGGTGCGGTTCAACGGCACTGCGGTGCCCGATCATGTTCCTCAACTCGCCGGGGATAGAGGAATCCGCCGCGCCGGCACCGCGTATTGCATCGCCTACATGCGCTCGCTGCTGCGGCGCGCCAATGAGGAGGCCGGTTAACCCTCGCATGTCCGCACTTTTGAAACCCATCCGCGAAATTGCTGATCAGTTGGACATCGCGGAAGATCATCTTCAGTACTACGGCAAGTTCACGGCGAAACTGGATCTCGCGCTTCTCGACGGGAACCGTCCGGTGCGAGGAAAGCTGATCCTTGTCACTGCCATCACTCCGACGAGCCATGGGGAAGGGAAGACCGTTGTCTCGATCGGCCTGGCTCAAGGATTCGCGCGCACCGGACGCCGTGCCGTCGTCACGCTGCGCGAGCCTTCCCTGGGCCCGGTCTTTGGCCTCAAGGGAGGGGCCACCGGGGGCGGACGTTCGCAGGTCATCCCGTCGGAGATGATCAATCTGCACTTCAACGGCGATTTCCACGCGGTGACTTCAGCGCACAACCTGCTGGCCGCGATGCTCGATTCGCACCTTCATCACGGCAACGCGCTCGGCATCGACGTGGATAACATCTTCTGGCCGCGCGCTCTCGACATGAATGACCGCGCCCTGCGGCATATCATTGTGGGGCTTGGGGGGAAGGCGGACGGCATTCCCCGCGAAACGGGGTTTGTGATCACGGCGGCCAGCGAAGTGATGGCGGTGCTCGCGCTCGCGGCCTCACGGGAAGATCTGCGGCGCCGGCTTTCGGACATCGTGGTGGGACTGACGCTCGACCGACAACCGGTGCGGGCCGGAGACCTCAAGGCGACGGGAGCGATGATGGTGCTGCTCAACGAAGCCATCATGCCGAACCTGGTGCAGACCACGGAGCATACTCCCGCGATCATCCACGCCGGCCCGTTCGGCAATATCGCCCACGGAACCAGCAGCGTCATCGCCCAGAAGATGGGTCTGCAACTTGCCGATTGGGTGATCAACGAGACGGGATTTGCGGCGGACCTAGGAGCCGAGAAGTACATGGACCTGGTGATGCCCTCCTCGGGACTCAAGCCATCCGCCGCGGTGCTCATCGCCTCTGTGCGTGGCTTGGAGGCGCAGGGTGGGGGGAGCCTGACCGCCGGGTTCGCCAATCTCGACAAGCATCTCGACAACCTCGCGGCGTTCGGGTTGCCGGTGGTGGTGGCTTTGAACCGCTTCGCCTCGGATTCGGATGAGGATCTGGCGATGATTCGCGCGCATTGCCGGGAGAGGGGCGTAGAGGCTGTGGAAGCGGACGTCTTCGCGAGGGGAGGGGAGGGGGCCGTGGATCTGGCGGAGGCGGTGGTGAATGCGGCTTCGCTGCCGGTGTGTCCGAAGCCGCTGTATGAGCCGGAGGTCCCGCTCGAGGAGAAGATCTGTGCCGTGGCGTGCCGCATTTACGGGGCCGCCGGAGTGTATTTCGAATCGGGGTCGCGGAAGAAGTTGCAGCAATATGCGGCGCTCGGGTTCGGGCGCCTGCCGGTGTGCATGGCGAAGACGCAATCCTCGTTGAGCGACAACCCCAAGCTTCTCGGCGCGCCGAGCGGCTTTACTCTGACGGTGACCGATGTGCATCTGTCAGCGGGCGCGGGCTTCCTGGTGGTGATTGCCGGGAACATGCTGCGCATGCCGGGGCTGGGCAAGGATCCGCAGGCGGCGCATATGGATGTGAATGAAGCGGGGGAGATTGTAGGTTTGGTTTAGCGTTGGCGGTTCGGGTTTACGCGATCGGTTTGGGAACAAGACGTTTTCTCCGCCACGTCCGGGAGGCGAGATACTGGTTTTGTGGGACCGATGCCCGGCAGCGCCAGGCTGCAGTTGCGCGTGACCTTCAACCGGCGTTCGAGGGTCAATGAAAGGAACTGCCATGAAGAGCAAATTGGTATGCCTGGTCCTTCTTTCCGCGCCCTTTGCCGCTGCACAGTGGACGCCTTACACCGCTGACCTCACGATTCGCGAATATGAAGTCAAACAGGATGGATCCCGCGTCCTCCTGAGGGAATTTACGGGGACGGCCATGCGCGGCAGGGACGGCTCCACATTGGAAGTGAGAAACATTCGTATCGATTCGACGAAATCGTGCCCGCCGCATACGGGAACTTTACTGGACGCGGCATCACGAACGGTCTATTCGCTGAACTACGCCATTGGCGAAGCTACGATTGTCCAACGACTGCGGTCCATTCCGCGTATGAAGCCGGACGCCCAGTTCGAAAAAGGGTACTCGAACGTCAACGGAGTCCAATGTCTGGTGGTGGACCGGCAGTTGGCCACGAACCGCAGCACGAGTTGCGTTCTCCCCGAATTGAGTATTTTTGTCAGGTCTGAGATGGAAGGAAGCATGAGCAATGGCACCCGATTTCTGTCTATTGAGGAGCTATCCAACTTAAGAATTGGCACAGAACCTCCAAGCGGCGCATTTCAATTGCCGCAAGGCTTTCGAGTGATGGAGCGGGCACGAGCGAAATGAGGCTCCCTTCAAAGCTTCTGAATGCGGATGGCGCCGTTCGAACTCGAGAGGTTGATGAGGGGTCCGCCGGAACCGATGGTTCCATCGAGGCGGTTCTTCGAGAGGCTGCCGTGGACGGTGAGATCGAATTCGCTGTTGATGCTGGAATTCGAAGTGCTCGCCTTGAGGCGGGCATTGAGCGATGAGGGGAGGCGGACGGTGATGGAGGAATTGCTGGTGGATGCCTGCACGTCGCTCCCTTTGAGCGATTCGACAGTAAGGTTGATTCTCCCGTTGGAACTGTCGGCCTTGATCGGTCTTCCGCTGGCTTCCACTACCTGCGCGTCGATGGCTCCGTTGGATGTGGTGGCTTCAAAGAAGCCGCGCACTCCCGTGGCGTGAATACTGCCGTTCGAAGTGTGAAGCGTGGCTCCTCCGGTGAAATCGGCAAGCTCCACGGCTCCGTTCGAAGTACCGGCCTCGATATCTCCCTTGAGATTGGTAGCGTGTACGCTGCCGTTGGAAGTCTTCAGCCGCGCGCTCCCTTCGAGGTCGCGAACGCGAATGCTTCCATTCGAACTCGCGATGCGTTCGAGAATCACTTTACGGGGCACACTGAGGACATACTTTACACCCATGCTGCCGTGGCGGCCGAGGGGGCGGACGGTGCGCACGCGAATGGAATCGGGTGAGGAGACGATATCGATTTTAATCTCGTTCAGCAGGCCGCGTGTAGCAGCCTGCTTGGTACCGTTGATCTCGACAGTGTTCTTATCCCAACCGGCGATCTCGATGCTTCCGTTGAAGCTTTCCAACTCGAGCCTGCCGCCGGTTTTGAGATCGTAGCTGTAATGAAAGTCCTCTTTCTCGCGGATGCCGCCATCGAATCCTTCGATGTCGCAGCCGCTGAGAACGAGGCACGTTGCCAGGATGACGCTTCCTGCAAGCCGGTTCATGGTTTCACCTCACGGACGTGTAGTCTCGTTTCCCTGTTAATACGGTTTCGGTGGGGTGAACGTTCCATGTTACGCTCAAAAAAGTACTCCCACCCTGAAGTTCTTACATGAAGAAACTGCTTGCACTCAACCGCGGAGAGATCGCCATACGCATCTTCCGCGCAGCCAACGAGTTACGAATCCGAACGGTAGCCGTCCATTCGAAAGAAGACCGGCTGAGCCTGCACCGCTTCAAGGCTGACGAAGCGTACTTGATTGGCGAAGGAATGGGCCCGGTCCAAGCATACCTGGACGTGGAAGGCATTGTCGCGCTCGCTGTAGAGAAGGGCGTCGACGCCATCCACCCGGGATATGGCTTCCTGTCTGAAAACCCCGCCCTGCCCCGCGCCTGTGCGGCTTCCGGCATCACGTTCATCGGCCCCAGCCCCGAATTGCTGGAACTCCTGGGAGACAAGCGGGCTGCCCGCCAGTTGGCGCAAAAGGCCGGGATCCCCGTGGTCCCAGGCGCCGATCAACCGCTGAACAAGGTGGAATCCGCGCTCACCATCGCAGGGCAGATCGGGTTTCCGCTGATCATCAAAGCCGCTTTCGGAGGCGGCGGACGCGGGATGCGCGTGGTGGAGAAGGCCACGGACCTGCCCGCGCGTTTCGAAGAGGCGCGGCTCGAGGCGGGTAATGCGTTCGGCAACGATGCGCTCTTCATGGAACGCTACATTCGCCGCGCGCGGCACGTGGAAGTGCAGATTCTGGGCGACAAGCACGGCAACATTCTCCACCTGTATGAGCGCGATTGTTCCGTGCAGCGGCGGCACCAGAAGGTGGTGGAAGTGGCCCCGGCAGTGGGGTTGAAGGAATCCATCCGGCGCGAACTGGCCGAAGCCGCGGTTTCTCTGGCGCGCGCGGCGGACTACTATAACGCCGGCACGGTGGAGTTTCTCGTCGATGTAGATACGGGCGAATGGTTTTTCATTGAAGTGAACCCGCGGATACAGGTGGAGCACACCGTCACGGAGATGGTGACGGGCATCGACATTGTGCGCGCGCAGATTCAGGTGGCCCGGGGATGCACGCTGCACGGGAGTGAGATGATGCTTCCGCGGCAGGAGAACATCCCGCTCCACGGCTACGCGCTGCAATGCAGGGTGACCACTGAGGATCCGGAGAATAACTTCATCCCGGATTACGGCAAGATTCATACGTACCGTTCGCCGGCTGGATTCGGCATCCGCCTGGATGGGGCGTCGGCCTACGGCGGAGCCGTCATTACTCCGTACTATGATTCGCTGCTGGTGAAGATGACAGCGTGGGGGCGCGAGTTTCCCGTGGCGTGCCAGCGCATGGACCGGGCATTGCGCGAGTTTCGTATCAGGGGCATCAAGACGAACATCCCGTTCCTTGAGAACGTCGTCAATCATCCGAAATTCGAGCGCGGCGAAGTCACTACGAGCTTTCTGGACGAGCACAAGGAACTGTTCCGCTTTACCCCCCGGCGTGACCGTGCCACACGGCTTCTGACCTATCTCGGTGATGTTATCGTCAACGGCAACCCGGAGGTGGCCAAGAAGACGAAGCCTGCCGTCATCAAGGAGGCGGTTGCCCCGGCGCATAATCCGCTGGCGCCACCGGGAGGGACGCGCCAGTTACTGCTGCAAATGGGGGCGGAGAAGTTCGCGGAATGGACGCGCAAGCAGAAGCGGCTGCTGCTCACGGACACAACCTTCCGTGACGCACACCAGTCGTTGATGGCGACGCGCGTTCGCACGTACGACATGATGCGGATTGCCAATTACGTGTCGCATCACCTGCACAATCTGTACAGTCTGGAGATGTGGGGCGGCGCCACGTTCGATGTGGCGTTGAGATTTCTGCACGAGGACCCTTGGGTACGGCTGGCACGGCTGCGGGAAGCGATTCCGAATATCTGTTTCCAAATGCTGCTGCGCGCTTCCAACGCCGTGGGTTACACAGCCTATCCGGACAACGTGGTTCGCGAGTTTATTTTTGAGGCGGCGGAACAGGGCATCGATATCTTCCGCGTGTTTGATTCGCTGAACTGGCTGCCGAACCTGAAGGTTTCGATGGATGCCGTCCGGAAGACGAAGAGCGTTTGCGAGGCGGCAATCTGTTATACGGGTGACATTCTGGACCCGAAACGCGACAAGTATCCGCTCGCCTATTACGTGAAGATGGCAAAGGAATTGGAACGGATGGGCGCGCACGTGCTTGCCATCAAGGATATGGCGGGACTGTGCAAACCCTATGCCGCCGAGAAACTGGTGAAGGCGCTGCGCGAAGAGATAGGACTGCCCATCCACTTCCATACGCACGACACGAGCGGCATCAACGCCTCATCCATCCTGAAGGCCGCGGATGCCGGCGTCGACGCCGCTGACGGGGCGATCGCATCCATGAGCGGCACTACTTCGCAGCCCAATCTGAATTCCGTGGTGGCCGCGCTGGCGAATACCAAGCGCCAGACCGAAGTGGACATCGAGGCGCTCAATATCTGCGCGGACTACTGGGAGACTGTGCGCACGTGGTACCTCCCCTTTGATAGCGCGCCGAAATCGGGAACCGCCGAGGTGTATTTACACGAGATGCCAGGCGGGCAATACACCAATCTGAAAGAGCAGGCCTCCTCGATGGGCCTTGGGGAGAAGTGGCCGCAAATTGCGCGGACGTACGCGGACGTGAACATGGCTTTCGGCGATATCGTCAAAGTCACCCCTTCGAGCAAGGTTGTAGGGGACCTTGCGATCTTCCTGGTGAGCCACGGATTGACGGTTCACGATCTGCTGAATGTCGGCCCGAACCATTCGCTCACTCTGCCGAATTCGGTGATTGAAATGATTTCCGGCGATTTGGGCGAACCCGAAGGCGGGTGGCCGAAGAAGATCGTGGAGGTGGTGCTGAAAGGCGGCAAGCCCCGCAAAGGCCGTCCGGGAGCGCACCTGCCCGCTGTCAACCTGGCTGAGACCTCGGAGACGTTGGAAAAGAAGACGGGGCACAACCCGAGCCGGACGGATCTCATGAGCTACCTCCTGTATCCGGAAGTGTTTCTCAAGTTTGCCAAGAACCGCCAGGCGTGGGGTGACATAGAAGTGCTGCCCACGGCGCAATTCTTCTATGGCATGGAGAAAGGCATGGAGATCTCCGTGGAGATCGAACCCGGCAAAGCGCTGATCATCAAGTTCCTGGCGGTGAGCGAGGCTCATCCGGACGGATCGCGGACGGTGTTCTTCGAACTCAACGGGCAACCTCGAGAGGTGAATGTCCGCGACAAGACTCTGCAAGTAACCACCGCGGCGAGGGAGAAAGCAGACCCGGGCAAACCCGGGCATGTCGGCGCACCTATTCCGGGAGTGATCAGCAGCATCGCGGTGGAACTTGGCCAGCGAGTGGAAAAAGGCGAACGTGTGCTGGTGATGGATGCGATGAAAATGCAGACGACAGTTTACGCTCCCGTGGCGGGGGAGGTGAAGAAGGTGACCGCAAAGGTGGGACAGAGTGTGGAGCCGAAAGACCTGCTGTTGGTGGTGGAGTGAGCGTTCGTATCCTGCGTCTATCTAACGAACGGAAGGGCCATGACGGAGTACGGACTCGACATTTTCCGCGAAGACAGGCGGATAGAGGTGATAGCCTTGTCCAAACGGACAGCCGAGTTCCGCGAGCTTTTCTGCTTGCCGGCGGGTTTCCACGCCTTCGGCAACCACGGGGATATCGAGGCTCCCGGCCATGGATAATATCGCCTTTACCACGGCCTGGCTCCGCGGTGATTCGAGCATTCTGGACGTAAAGGAACTGTCGATCTTCAGCATCTGGACCGGCAGGCTGGCCAGGTAGTTGAGTGAAGAGTAGCCGGCGCCGAAATCATCCAGCCATACGCCGATGTTGAGTTCGCTCAACTTCGGGACTGCATGCTCGAACAGGCTCAGACAGCCAATGAGGGACCGCTCGGTGATTTCAATGCTAAGCCACTGCTCCGGTGAACCGGCAAGGTCCAGCGTTTGTTGGAGGCTATCGAGCAGGGACGGTCTGGAAAGAAAGGCCGCCGACAGGTTGACGCTCAGCTTGACATCCATGCCGAGCGACCTTCGCCAGCGCCGCTGCTGTTCGGCGGCGAGCGTCAGCGCGAGATGATCCAATTCCGCCACCAGACCGACATCCTCGGCGAGGGGAATGAATTCGGAAGCGGGAGCCCACTCACCGTCCGAACGGCGCCAGCGCAACAGGCACTCCCAGTGTTTGATTTCTCCACCCGGCAGGCAGGCCACGGGCTGGTAGGCGATGGCGAACTCACGGCAGGCGATTGCACGGCGAATATCGTGTTCGAGTTTCAGGCGCCCGCGGGTTGTGGAGGATGCGGTGTCCTGGGAGGCGGCGATTCGCAGGCTGCCCTTGGATTTGGCTTCGTGGAGAGCGCTATCGGCCGATTGAACGAGGTCCTGGGCGCGTGAGTCGTGCTCGCGACTCAGGGCGACACCGATGGTGACGCTGGGATAGACGGTCTGAGCGGCAAGGAACAGAGGCTCGCACAAGTCGCGGCGAATGTCCGACGCAAACATCAGGGCATCCTCCATCCCGGTGACAGGGTCGAGGAGAATAGCAAAATCGTCTCCGCCGAAGCGGGCAATCGTGTCGGTGAGGCGAAGTCTCTTGGACATGCGTCCGGCCATCAGTTGAAGGAACGTGTCGCCGGCGGCGTGGCCAAAGGAATCGTTGATGAACTTGAAGCGGTCCACATCGAGCAGCAGGAGGGCGAACGGGTGGTCGCGCTGACTCTGCCAAACCTTTGTGCGATGTTCGAGACGCTCGAGAAAAATCGCCCGGTTGTAAAGACCGGTCAACGCATCATGGAAGGCATTGAAAATCATCTGCTCCTCCATGTTCTTTCGCAGCGTGATTTCCGTGAGCGAGCCCGCCATGCGGTAGGGGGGGCCGCCGGCCCGGCGCACCGCCAGGCCGCGGGTCAGGGTCCACCGGTAGTCCCCGCGCGGGGACCGTATACGGTGCTCATGTTCGAAATGAGGGCTTTCGCCCCGGAGGTGTGAGAGAAGGCTGGCCCTCAACCTTCGCACGTCCTGCGGATGGACAAGCTTGAACCACTCCTCCATGGTCCGGGGCTGCGGGACGCCTTCCTGGCCGAACATGGCAATCCACCGGGGGGAAAGGAAGAGGAAATCGGAGGCTATGTCCCAATCCCAAACGACGTCGTTCGAACCGTTGGCAGCAAGGACGAAGCGTTCCTCACTCTCGCGCAGGGCTTGTTCGACGGATTCTTTCTGCTGCATCGTCTTCCATTGATCGAGAGCCCTTTCCGCGATATGAGGCATGTCGGACAGCGCCGATTCCGACTTCACGACATAATCCGTGGCTCCGCGTTTCATTGCCTCGACTGCCAATCGTTCACTACCGAAGGCGGTGAAGAGGATCACGGGGCAAGGCGCCTTCAGATCCAATAGGCCGACACCTTCGCCGTCGGGCAGGCGCCAGTCCGCGAGAATGACCTGTGGGAGCGTCCCGCTTCTCAGAAGGTTCACTGCCTCAGAAAAACTGGGCACGGCAAAGAAGTCCGTTTCCGGCATTTTGGCGCGGAAGGCGCGGCGCACCAATTCCACGTGATCGGGCTCATCATCGACCATGAGGACGACTTTCAGGCGCGGTGACATCAGGCTTTGCACGTCCCCCCAAGCCCGGCCGGCGGCTCGTCGCAGGAGAGCCAGTAGAGGCCGATCTCTTTCATGAGTGTAGTGAATTCTTCGAATTCCCGCGGCTTCACGACATAGCGGCTGGCGTGGTAGGAACAGGCTGCCTCGAGATCGCGCGGAGCGGCCGAGGTGGTCAGTACGACCACGGGAATCCGGCACGGTTTCTCAGTTTGGTTGAGAGCCCGCAGTACTTCCACTCCGCTCAGCTTGGGGAGCCGGAGATCGAGCAGGATCAAGTGCGGCGCCGGACTCATGTCCGGATCAGCATAGGGACCCCGGCGCATCACATAGTCCAGTGCAGCTTCGCCATCGTGGACGTGGATGACGCGATGCCGGGGATAGTGGCGACGCAAGTGGCGCATGACCAACTCCGCGTGGTCATCGTCGTCTTCCACAAGCAGGACGCGGAACGGCAGCTTTCCCGCCGGTATATCAGGCATTGGCGGCTCCGTTCCGGGAAGGAGCGAATGTGAAAAAGAAAGTGGTTCCCTTCCCCAAACCTTCCGACTCGAGCCAGATATGGCCGCCGTATAACTCGACAATCCGCTTCACAATCGCCAATCCCACTCCGGTTCCCTCCGTTCGCGGGTCCAGTTTATCGAACAATCCGAAGATGCTTCGGTGATGACGAGGATCGATGCCGATTCCATTATCTGCCACAAAGAAGACGATTTCACCCTGTTGCCGGCGCGATCCGACGACGATCTTCGGCTGAGGTTGATCTCCGCGGAATTTCGCGGCGTTTTCGAGCAGGTTCTGCAGGGCTTCGACCGCGCGTGCGCGATCTACTTCCACGGCGGGGAGTGCGGATTCGATGAACAAATCGACGCCTGTCTGCCGCAAGACCTCAGACACCATCTCCGCGGCCTCGGACGCGACCTCGGAGAAGGGGGTCATCTGCCTGGGGTTGACAAGACGGCCGATTCGTGAAAGTTCCAGCAGTTCGTCGAGCATTTGCTGAAGCTTCCGGGCGGCCTTCCCGATCCGCTCCAGGTCCTCCGTGCTGCGTTGCCAATCACGGTGTTGAATGGCGTCGCGCACGAAGCCCAGATACCCGCAAATAGTAAGGAGGGGGCCCTTGAGATCGTGAGATACGGTGTAAGTGAACCGATCGAGCTCGCTGTTCTTCACCGCGAGTTCGTTGATGAGAATCTCCTTCTGCTCCCCGGCTTCCTTGCGCCAACTGATATCGCGGCTGTTGACTACGATTCCTCCTACCGCCTTATCCTGTGACAGGTTTCGCAGGTGGCATTCCACGATTCGCAGCGATCCGTCGGGATGTATCATGCGGAACTCGGCTCGAAGGAGGACGCCCGGCTCGATGGAGACTTCGCGGAAGACCTTTTGGGCGGCAGCCCTGTCTTGCGGCGCGACGAACTCGATGGCATTGCGTCCCAGAATGGCTTCCGGCGGGATGCCCGTAAGTCTCTCGGCAGCCGGGCTGGCAAAGAGGATTGTCCCCTGGGCTCCGAGCAGCGTCAAACAATCGTCGCTGCGCTCAATCAAAGCGCGAAACCGCCGTTCGCTGTCCCGGAGAGAGAGTTCGGCCGTCATGAGGTCGGTGATGTCGAGAGCGAATCCGTCCAGGCCGGAGACCTTGCCGGCTCCGTCGTGGACGGGAAACATACGGTCATATATCCATCGATACGTTCCATCCGGACGCAGGATGCGGTAGCGGATTTCCGCGGAGCTTCCCCCCGCGCCGGCGGCGACCGCGTCAAGGGCGCCCGCCACATCTTCGGGGTGGAGTGCCTTGGCCCACAGGTTCTCCGAGATGTACCAATCGGCAGGAGCGCGGCCGAATACCACTTCGGCGGCGGGGCTGATATACGTGGTTACGCTCCTCGAAGGCGAAGATCGCCACACCACTTCGCGAACGGAAGAAAGAATGTGATGGAGCCGGTCTTCCGCCGCCTGGGCAGCGATAGCCTTGGCGCGGAAGCGCCTCCATTGGTAGTAGAAGACGATAGTAGCCACGCCTATCAACACGGCGACGGCGACGGCTAGCAGCGTATTGCGCCACTGGAGGTCTTCCCGGTAGATCGCCTGGGCATCATTCGCATTGAAGAGCGCCCATGGGCTCAAAATGCGGCGCAGTTCTCCGCTGGATGCCATGGCATCGATTTCTTTTCGCAGCGCAATGGCGACGTGCGTGAATTCCGGCCGTGCCGCGATGGACAGGTCAGTCCAGGGATAGTTGAGTCCCGCAAACTGCAGTCCGAGGCCGGAACAGGCTTGCAGCGACTGTTCCAGGTAATATTGGGCCAGACGCACTTCGACAATCGCGCCCTGAGCCTCCCCTTTGCAGACCGCGGAAAGCGCCTCCTCCCAACCCGGCTGCATCTTGGCCTGCGCCGTGGGGAAGAGGATCGAGAAAATCCGTCTGGCTACGGCTGCGGGCGGCATCGCGAGAATCCGAATGTTTTCCGGCTGGGTGGGATGGCCTTCCAAAGTGGCCAAGGCATATTCATTGCGCAGCCATGGTCTGGAAAGATACACCGGAGGATAATCGTCTCGCAGCGCGGAACTGGCGACGGGCCAAAGATCAACTTCATGGGAGAGAAGCGCACGGCCTACATCGTCCGCGAAGACCCATTTCAATTGCACACCCGCGCGGCGGGCCGCCGCGCGCAGCACATCCACGGCGAGTCCGCTGGCCTCGCCGTTGGCGTCCAGCCGGTGGTAGGGATAGGAGTTGTTGGTGCCTATCCGGAATACCCGCCTGGAATTCAGGTGTGACGCGGTTACAGCCCAAAACAGGAGGCCCAGCGCGGAAGCGACCAACGCCAGGAGAACTGCCCGCATCGGATACTTTCCCATGTACGCGATACGCAAGCCACTTTATCATGACGAAAACGATTTCGCGATTCAGCCTTGTTATGATGTCCCCAGATGGCATTTCTCACCGTCTCGGGCGAGCCCGGCTGCCGCGTGGAAGAGATCGCCCGGGTGACTGCGCAGCGCCTCCAATTCGAGATCGTCACGGAATCGCGGCTGCGCGAGTTGATCGCCGGGGAGTTCGGATCGGAAGGGATTCCTGAAAAAGCATGGGCGGCCGTGGCGACCAGCATGCTGGCTCACCTGGCGATGGAAGCGCCGCTGGTTGTCTGCGTGCCGGGAGCGGAACTGCTGTTTCGTGATATCCCCGGGGTGTTGCGAACCTTCGTAGTGGCGCCGGAGGCACGAAGAGTGGGATTGTTAATGCTGGAACACCGCCTGGACCGCGCCGGGGGTAAGCAATTGCTCCGGCAACTGGAGCGGCAGTGGAAGGAGACGAGAAGACTGAGGTTTGGAAGAGTGAACCTGCCTCCCTCCACCTACGACCTCACGTTCAACGCTGAGCAGTTGGATAGCGAGGCCATTGCGGAACTGCTGGATCATGCCGCGCGGTTCAAGGGTCTGCTGGTGGAACCGAAACTGAACACCGGCGCCGAGGCGCAGATCCAGTTTCAGACGCGCCTGCAACTGGCAAAGTTCGGGATCAGCCCTCCCGGCAAAGTGGCCTTGAAGCGGAAGGCCTTTGCGAATCCGAGCGAGGAGATTTTCGCCAACCTGCTCGATTTCTACCGTATCGCCTGGGAGTACGAGCCGCGCAGTTTTCCGATTCAATGGGATAAGGACGGCCGCGTGCTGGAGGCGTTCACTCCGGATTTCTATCTGCCGGAGTTCGATCTATATGTGGAACTGACCACCATGAAGCAAGCGCATGTGACCAAGAAAAACCGCAAGGTGAAACTGCTGCGGGCGATGTATCCTCACATCAATATTCAAGTGTTCTATCAGAAAGATTTTCGCAATCTGATCTTCAAGTACGGGCTCGCGGACCGGGCCGTAAACGTATGAGCCTCCCCCTTCCGGCCGGCGTGGAACGAATCCTGTTCACGGAAGAGCAGATACACGAGCGAGTGCGGAAAGTGGCCGCGGAGATCAGCGAGCGCTATCGGGGGAGGGAGTTGAAACTGATCGGCGTGTTGAAGGGGTCGGTGTTCTTCCTCACGCAACTGGCCCGCGCCATTGAGATACCCGTGAAGATCGACTTTCTCTCGATCTCGAGCTTTTCGAGCAAGAGAGGGACCGCCGGGGTAGTGCGCATCGCCAAGGATCTGGACGATAGCATCGAGGGCGAAGACGTTCTCCTGGTGGAAGACATCATCGACACGGGATTCACCATCCGCTATCTGCTCCAGACACTGGCCGGGCGCGGACCGAACTCGATGGGCCTGTGTACCCTTCTCGACCGGACGTCGCGTCGAATTGTGCAGGTTCCCGTGGACTTCCGCTGCTTTGAGATCGGCGATCATTTCGTCATCGGTTGCGGACTCGATTACAAGCAGCTATACCGGAACCTGGACTACATCGCGGTGATGAACCCGGAGATCCTGAAAAAATCCGTATGACCCGTTTCGCCCTGATGTGGATTCTGGCGCTGACGCTGGCGGGACAGACCCAGAAAGCGAGGCCACGCCCTAAAGCCAAGACCCCGGCCCCGGCGAAGACGGCGCAGCCCAAGGCTGAGGAGAAGCCCAAGTTTCCCATTGTTTCCCTGAAGGTGGACGGCAATCACATCTTCCACGCAGATCAGATTCTGGCGGTCGCTGGAATTCGTCTGGGCGAAGAGGCCAATGAGGCCGCCTTCGAGGCTGCCAGAAACCGGCTGGTGAACTGTGGATTCTTTGAAACCGTAGGCTACAAGTATGGTCCCTCCGCCGATGGGACCGGATATGCAGCCTCGTTTCAGGTGAAAGAAGTGGAACAATCGTATCCCGTGCGCTTCGAGAGGATTGCAAAACCGGAGAAGGAACTGCGGGACATACTTCGTAAAGCGGATCCGTTGTTCGGGGAGCAGGCGCCGGGGACAAAGCAGATTCTCGAGAGGTACGCCAGGATATTGGAACCGGTTGCCGGCGAGCGTATCGTTGGGCGGGTGATGCCCGGTGAGGATGGAACGTTGAACATCGTCTTTCATCCTGTACGGATGCCGCCGTCGGTCGCCGAAGTGGAGTTTGTGAAGAACTCCGTGCTGCCCGCCTCGGCATTGCGGAATGCGGTGGCGGGGGCCGCGGTAGGCGCGGTGTACGAAGAAGCGAAGTTCCGGCAGATTCTCGAGGCGAGCATCCGGCCGCTCTATGAAGCGCGAGGCCGGCTGCGGGTGGCGTTTCCGAAAATTACGACGGAACCGCTGAAGGACGTCAACGGCTTGCGTGTGACGGTGGAGGTCGCCGAAGGGGACACCTTCACTTTGGGCGATGTCAAGGTGACGACCGAGGCGCTGCCGGCAAGGGACTTGCTCCGGGCGGCCGACCTCAAGACGGATGACATCGCCAACTTCAAGGAGATCAACGCTGGTGTCGATCGCATGAAGAGCATGGTGAGACGCCATGGCTACCTGCTGGCGAAGGCTACCGTGGAACGCCAACTGGATGACGCCCACAAGAAGGTGAACCTGACCGTTCACATTGATCCGGGCAAGCGCTTTGTGTTCTCCAGGTTGAACATCAAGGGTCTCGATATCCTCTCCGAGCCGCAGATCCGCAAAGCCTGGGCTCTCAAGGAAGGTGAGCCTTTCAATCCGGACTATCCCGATGCGTTCCTGGCGCGTCTGCGGGAGGAGGGGGTGTTCGAGAACCTGGGCAAAACAAAGGCTGAGGTGAAAACCGATGAGCAGAGCGGCACCGCCGAGGTGACGCTTTCTTTTTCGGCGGAGGCCCCGGCTACGCCCGGCCGAAGAGGACGGAGATCTCCCGGCTTGCAATGACCTGCCGCGTGGCGAACGGCTCGATGTAATGGAAGCGGCGCCCGGAGGGTGTGGTTTCGATGGTTTTCGACCAGTCGATGCCCATCGCGGAGTAGATGGTGGCGACGATGTCTTCCATGAAGATGGAGCGTTTCACGCCCCAACCGCTGTCGATCACTCTGGCGCCGGTCTCATCGGTCCTGCCGATGATCTGACCACCCTCGATGCCGCCGCCTGCCGCGAGCGCGGTGAACGCATGCTGATAGTGATCCCGGCCCTTCAAGGAAGTGATCTCCCCCGGGGTGCGCCCGAATTCGCCCATGCAGACCACCATGGTTTCCTCGAGAAGGGAACGCCCGTCTTTGCGCTTGCGCCCCGCCAGGTCTTCGAGCAGCGATGACAGCGCGGCATCGAGATCCCAGGAATGCTGATAGTGGTTCCTGCGGTGGTAGATATTCTTGTGATGATCCCAGCCATTTTGCTGGAGGAAGATGAAGTGCGTTCCCGCATCGGCTTCCACCAGATTTCTGGCAATGACGGCGGCGTCGCCCGTGATAGTGGAACCGTAGCGCTTGTGCTCCTCGGGAGAGACCTCGAAGACAGGCGTTGCGCGGGGGGCCATCCTATAGGAAGAGAGGCTCACGGAAGTATCGACGTGAAAGGGGGAGCAGGCGGTGGGGAGGAACCCGGAGGTAAGCAGCCCAGCCTGACTCTCTGTCGCGTTCATGGCTACGTAGGGCGGCAAGGCGTCGGAATCCCGGCGGCGCCCGGCGTACTCCATGGCCACTACGGCGCCGACGGGCGGGATCTCCCTTTGCAGCGCCGGATTCAATGCATGCGCCGCCTGCACGCAGTATTGAGCACGCCCGTGGACGCTATCCCGCGCCTCTACCGAACGCAACAGCGCGAACTTGTCGAATTGCTTCGCCAGGCGCGGGTAGAGTGCTGTGGGCCATTTCAGCCCGGGTTGGATCTCCTTGACTTCGAAATCCGGCGGCGTCCATTTCCCCTCCTTGAGGTCCCAGGCATCCACGTGGCTTTGTCCGCCATCGAGCATGACGAAAATGCAGAACTTCGCCGTGCCGCGCGGGCTCACCTTAGATGCAGCGCGGGCGTTATTCGGCCGTAACAGGGGAGGGAAGCAGCAGGACGACAGGGAAACTCCGCCAATCCGCAGCGTCTCCCGGCGAGTCAGCATCATGTCAAGTGCGCTCATTGGCTAGCCAATTTCCAGTGTGAGCATTATATCTCCGCCCGCCGCGAATCGAGACAAGAAAGAGCGATCAGTCTCGCGGGTGCGATACACTGATAGCTTGCGCCGCGCGAGTGCCATTCTGCTTCTTCTCTCCTTTGCCTTCGGGCTGGTGAGTCCGATGCTGGCCGCGCGCGCCGAGTCCGATCTTCCCGAGTGCTGCCGGAGGACGGGGTCTCACCGATGTGCCATGACGCGGTCGGATGCAAGCGGCGCGCCCGGAATATCGGCGGCGAATTGTCCGATGTATCCCGCGGCTAAGGAGCCATCGACGGCAGCCAAGGCTGGGATATTTCCGCCCGTCGCCGTTGTCATTACTCTTGTTTCCGGTTTGGCCACCAAGGTGGAGCAGACGGAAGCCGGATACCGGATCTCCCTGGGCCGGTCATGCCAGAAACGCGGTCCTCCTTCCATCTCCTGAATATCCTTCATGTTCATTTGACTTCACCTCCCATGCGGCGCAGAGCGGCGTGGGAGGAGGGATATTGCTGGAGGGGAGATGTTTACTATCTGGGCATTTCTGGGGCTGCTCGCCGGCGCGGCGAGCGCACAGGAGGCGATATACCACGCGAGCATCAGCGGCCGGGTGACGGACGCTTCGGGCGCCGTTGTTCAAGGGGCATCAGTAACAGTAAGGCAGACGGAGACGAATTTCGCGGCCACAAGCTCAACGGATGGCGAGGGGCGTTTCCGTTTTTCGTACCTGAAGGCCGGGCCGTATCAGGTCACCGTGCGCAGACCGGGCTTCATCGATATGGCGCAAGGGCTGCGGTTGAATGCCGGGGGAGCCTACGACCTCAGCTTTCGGTTAACCGTGGGCGATCAGAGAACCAGCGTCAACGTGAGTGGAGAGGCTACGGTGCTGGAGGCGGCGCGCAGCCAGATTGCCAGCAGTGTTGTGGAGCACGAGATTCGCAGCCTTCCTCTCAACGGACGCAGCTTTCTCGATCTGGCTCTGCTGATTCCCGGAGTATCGCCCACCAACACGGGGAGCAATCAACTCTTTGCGGAGACGTCGGCAGTGCCCGGACAGGGTATCTCGATCGGCAGCCAGAGAAATTTTTCGAACAACTTCATCGTGGATGGTCTTTCGGCGAACGACGACGCGGCGGGCTTGAGCGGCGTCTTCTATGGACTGGACACCGTGCAGGAACTCCAGGTGGTGACCTCCGGCGGGCAAGCCGAATTTGGCCGGGCGCTGGGAGGCTTTGTGAACGTGGTCACCAAGAGCGGAACCAACACCGTGCATGGCGATCTTTATGGTTACTTCCGCAACCAGCGCTTCAATGCAGCCAATCCGCTATCGAACGACACGCTCCCGATGACACAAGGCCAGTATGGAGCGAGCCTGGGCGGGCCCGTTGTACGGGACCGCACGTTCTACTTTGGGAATTTCGAACGCCGGGACTTGAATCAGAGCGGCCTGGCCACCATATCGCCTGCCAACGTGGCTGCCATCAACTCGCAGTTGGATGCGATCGGCTTTCAAGGACAGCGTATTTCGACGGGCATCTATTCGAATCCCGTTCATCTTACGAACGTGCTTGCGAAAGCCGACCATTCTCTTACCGCGCGCGATCAACTTGCCGTGCGCTACAGCCTGTATGACGCCAACAGCAGCAATTCGCGCGGCGCCGGAGGGTTGAATGCCGTCACGGCTTCGGCTGGATTGGACAACACGGATCAGACCATCGCCGTGAGTAACATACTTACCCTGTCGCCCCGGACAGTGAATGAAACAAGGGGCCAATTCACGCGCGGCAACTTACTCGCCCTGCCCAGCGACCCTGCCGGTCCTTCGGTGAGCATCGCCGGAGCGGCGGCCTTCGGACGGCTCTCCGGGTCGCCGGCGGGGCGCTTGAACAATCTGTATGAGATCGCGGACAACCTTTCGCACCAGGTGGGCGCGCACGCAATTCGGATGGGGGTGAACGTCCTGTACAACGACACGACCATCACGTTTCCGCGTACGGTGAAGGGGAGCTACTCCTTCTCCTCGCTCGCGAATTTCCGGCTGGGGCTTTACAATAATTCGGGCTACACGCAGACGTTCGGCAACACAGTGGTGCGGCAGACGAATCCGAATGCCGGCTTCTTCGTGCAGGATGAATGGAAGGCCGCGCCGTCATTGACGCTGAATGCCGGCATCCGGTACGACCTGCAATTCCTGGACACCATCGCGACGGATACGAACAACGTGTCGCCGCGGGCCGGATTTGCCTGGACGCCCTTCGCCTCGCGGCGCACGGTGGTGCGCGGCGGCTTCGGATTGTTCTATGACCGGGTTCCGCTGCGCGCATTAGCCAACGGTCTGCTCTCGAGCAACAACACGACAACGCTGACAAGCGCGACCCAGGTCAGCATCAGCCTGTCGCCGGCACAGACGGGAGCGCCGGTGTTCCCGAATGTTCTCCCCGCTTTCCCCTCGGGATTGCTGGTGAATTACTCGACGATGGATCCACGGATGGAGAACGCCTATTCGACGCAGGGGAACGTCGAAGTGGAGCACCAGATTGGGCAACGCGGGACCTTGAGCGTGGGCTACGAGCATCTGCGGGGACTCCACCTGATCGTGTCGATGAATCAGAATGCGCCAACCTGCGTGGCGGCGGGCGGAAACAACGGATGCCGGCCGAATCCGAACTATGCGAACAACAGCCAGTACCGCTCGCAAGCCGATTCGGTTTATAACGGGCTGCATGTTTCTTATCAGCAGCGTCCGGTCAGGTTTGGCAGCTTCCGGATTTCGTATGCGCTCTCGAAAGCGATGAACAACGTTGGGGAGTTCTTCTTCAGTTCGCCGATTGACCCTTACAACATCTGGCGCGATTATGGACGGTCCGACGACGACCAGCGTCACCGCGTGGTCTTCGACGGCGCCCTCAATTCGCCCTTGCGGCCGGCACGGACGCCATGGCAGAAGTTGAGTTTCGGGTTCCAATTGAGTGGAATGCTGCAATACTATTCGGCGCTTCCGTTGAATATCACGACCGGCTCGACGACCATCCAGGGAACAGCGGCGCGTCCCATAGTGAACGGCGAATACCTGCAGCGAAACGCCGGGACCGGGTCGGACTTTCTTGGCGTGAGCCTGCGGACCAGCCGGATGTTTCCCCTTACGGAACGTCTGAAGATGGAACTGATGGCCGAGGCCTTCAACGCGCTGAACCACCGGAACAACCTGACTAAGAACGGAGTCTTCGGGTCCGGGGTCTACCCAACGGCGCCGTCCGCCAGTTTTGGGCGCGTGACGGCGGTGAACGATCCAAGGTCGCTACAGTTCGCTTTGCGGCTGCGATTCTAAAGGAGCGGTGCAGATGATTCCTTTCTTGCTGTTCGCAATCAGTATCCAGCCTGTTGAGGAGGGCGCTCCTCTGCGTCAGCCGCAACTGGCTGCATCGCACGGGATGGTGGCGATGACGTATGGAGCGGGTTCTTCCATCTACTTCGCTTCCTCGCGGGATGGAGGGCGTTCGTTCGATGCCCCCGTGAAGGTGGAAACCGTGGGTGCTCTGGCGCTGGGGCGGCATCGCGGGCCGAGGCTGGTGATTCTGCGCGATTCTCTGGTGATCACTGCGGTGGCGGGGCGGTCTGTTGCGCCGGGGCCTCACGCACATGGCTTACCGGACAACGGCGATCTGACGGTGTGGCGATCACGGAAAGGCGCGGCGTGGACCCGCGCCGGCGTGATCAACGATGCGCCGGGGGCGGCTCGCGAGGGTTTGCATGCCATCGCGGCCGGGCCGGACGGTACACTCTTTGCGGTCTGGCTCGATCTGCGCGGCAAAGGAACGCAACTCTACGGAGCGATGTCGAAAGACGGCGGGATGACGTGGTCGAAGAATGTACGGGTGTACTCATCGCCCGACGGCACGATTTGCCAGTGCTGCCATCCTTCGCTGGCATTCGACGGCAGCGGGATCCGGGTGATGTGGCGTAATGCCGTGGACGGCTCGCGCGACTTGTACATGACGCGTTCCGCGGACGGAGTCCATTTCGAAACCGCGCACAAACTGGGCGGCGGAACGTGGAAGATCAATGCGTGCCCGATGGACGGCGGCGGCTTCGTGGTCTCGAATGAAGGCGAAGTGACTTCGGCTTGGCGGCGCGGCGAGGAAGTTTTCATGCTGGGACCTGGCCGGGCGGAACAGAGTTTAGGATCCGGGAAGGATGTGGCCATTGCGCGCGGAAAGGACGGGGTATATCTCGCCTGGACGAAAGAAGGGACGGTGTGGGTGAAGACTCCCGGCGACGCCGCGCCGCGTGCGGCCGGCGCCGGAGGGTTTGCGAATCTCGTGGCGCTCGCGGACGGGGCAGTATTGGCGGCGTGGGAAGGCGGGGGCGCGATTCATACGCTGCGCCTTCCATAGGGCTTCCCGGGCGCCGGAGCGGACATCGCCCTGCGTGCTATGTTGGATAGAAGTGTCTTCGTCGCCGTTGAACTTTCGACTCCAGCAATATGAAGGGCCGCTCGACCTGTTGTTAGACCTGATCCGCAAGCAGCAGATCAACATCTACGACATCCCGATCGCCCAGATCACACAGCAATACCTGGAGTATATGGAACAGGCCGCCGCACTCGACATCGAGTTGGGGGCGGAGTTCATTTTCATGGCGGCAACCCTCATCCACATCAAGAGCAAGACTCTTCTGCCGCGGGATCCGGAGTTGGAGAAGATCTCTCCCGAGGAAGACCCACGCAAGGATCTGGTGGACCGATTGCTGGAGCATGAGCGGTTCAAGAACGCCGCGGAGATGCTGCAACAGAAGCGGATGATTGAAGAAGCAGTCTGGTCGAACCCTCAAATCAGCCAGTTCCAGGCGGCCGATGAGGATCCGGGCCTGGATGTGACCCTGTTCGACCTGGTGAAGGTCTTTCAGGAAGTACTGGAGCGAGCGAAGAACCGCCCTGTCTACCAGATTGAAAAGGAAGACGTCACGGTGCCGGACATGATCCAGTACATGAAGACGATGCTCGATGACAAGCCCAAGGGGCACCGCCTCTCGACGCGGCAATTGTTCGAGTCGCAGCGCAGCCGGCGCGCCATTATCTGCCTGTTTCTGGCTCTGTTGGAACTGGTGAAGCGCCAGGCGATCACTTTGCAGCAAAGTGAACTGTATGGTGACATCGACATCTCCAAGGAGCGGCCCGTGGAGGAAGCGTTTCTCGGCCCCGAGTCGCTCGATAAGCTCCAGGAAGAATACAAGTAGGAAGTTCGACGCGAGCAGTGATGAATCCGAGTGAATTGCCCATGCAAGAAGAGCCGGTAGACGCCGGCACCGGGAGCACTCCCGCAACAACCGAAGCTGTGGAAGCGGAGGCGCAGCAGACGCAGTCGGAGCAGGAACAGGAAGAACAGCAACCGGCCGGCGATGCCTCCCCGGAAGTGGCCCCCGTGGAGGATGCGGCCCAATTTCTCGAAGCCAGTTCGGAAGAGCAACTCTCCGCCGAGAGCATGGCGGACGCAGACCTGCGAGCGGTTGTGGAAGCAGTGATTTATGTGACCGAGGAGCCGCTGACGTTGGAACAGATTGCGGCCGCTCTGGAGCAGCCCAAGGACCGCATTGCGGGGGCTCTGGAGCAACTGATCGCCGACCATGCGCGCCCGGAACGAGGCATCAGTATTCGTGAGGTGGCCGGCGGCTACAAGATGGGCACCAAGCCGGAGCATCACGATGCCGTCCGCGCCTTTGTCAAGCGCCTGAAGCCGCCGTTGAAGTTGTCGATGGCGGCGCTTGAGACTTTGGCCGTCATTGCTTACAAGCAACCCATCACATCGCCGGAGATCATGGAAATCCGCGGCGTGCAAGGCGCCAGCGTTTTGAAGACGCTGCTCGACCGGAAGCTGATTGCCCCCGCGGGGCGCAAGCAGGTGGTAGGCAAGCCCGTTCTCTACAAGACAACGAAAGACTTTCTACTTCAGTTCGGTTTGAAGGATCTTGCCGAATTGCCCACGCTCAAGGAATTTGAGGAATTGCGGCGCCTGGCGTTCAGCGATGTGGAGGAGGCTCCTCCCGAACCGCCTGTCGCCGCGGCTCCAACCCCAGCGGCGGGAGAGGCGCCACCCGTCGCCTCGCCGGCAGAGGAGCAACCTGCGGAACCGTCCGTGGAGGCGCCCGCTCCAACCGAAGCGGAATAAATGGCACTCGAACGCATCCAGAAAATTCTGTCCGGCGCCGGAGTCACCAGCCGGCGCAAGGCGGAGGAGTTGATTCTGCAAGGCCTGGTTACGGTGAACGGGCAGGTGGTGACCGAACTGGGTTCGAAAGCGGACCTGGCGGTGGATCACATCAAGGTGAAAGGGAAACTGGTACATCCGGCTCGCCATCACGTGTATCTCGTGCTTCACAAACCCAAAGGGTGCGTGACGACGCTGACCGACCCCGAGGGCCGCAAGACGGTGATGGACCTGATCCATGGAGTGAAGGAACGAGTCTATCCGGTAGGCCGTCTCGATTACGATAGCGAGGGACTGCTGCTGCTCACCAACGATGGCGACTTCGCCAACCTGATTACACACGCCAAGAGCCAGGTGCAAAAGGTTTACGTGGTGAAGGTGAAAGGCATGTTGACTCCGGAACAGGAGAACACGTTCCGTACGGGCGTGCCGATCCATGGCCGCCCCACGGCGCCGGCGGAAATCCGGCTGCTGCAGCGCGGACAAAATCCGTGGTACGAAGTGAAGCTGATAGAAGGACGGCAGAACCAGATCAAGCTCATGTTCCGCCACTTCGGATTGCTGGTGGAGAAGTTGAAACGGGTCAAGATCGGTTTTCTCGAATTGGGCGCGCTCCGTCCTGGCAAGTTCCGCCATCTGGAGCCGGAGGAAGTGGAGCGCTTCCGGAGAAAGCTCAAAGCCGGGCCGCCGCGCCGGCGCCAGAACAAAATGGAGTAATTTTGTAGTGACTGTAGGAGAACTGCTGCAAGAGAGCCGGACCATTGCCGTGGTGGGTCTTTCGGGAAGCCGCTTTCGCCCAAGCTACGGCGTATCGGAATACATGCAGGATCAAGGGTTCCGCATCATTCCGGTAAATCCGAACGAAACCGAAATTCTGGGCGAGCGATGCTACGCCTCGCTCGAGGATGTACCTGAGAAGGTGGACATCGTGAACATCTTCCGGCGTCCGGAGTTTGTTCCACCGCTGGTGGAATCCGCCATCCGCATGGGAGCCAAGTGCGTCTGGATGCAGGAAGGAGTGATGCATGAAGAGGCCGCGGAACGGGCGAGAGCGGCGGGTCTGCTGGTGGTGATGGACCGGTGTATTTTGAAGGAACACCGGCGGCTGGTCATGAGGTAGACTTCCTCAGCGGGCGCCGGCGACGCGGCTCGAGAGCCAGTCCGCTTCCCGCACCCGCGCCTGGGATTGCAGATTCCTGACCCGCGAAAACGCCGCCTGAGCCTCCTGGACACGCCCGAGCTTTTGCAGCGTCCGCCCGAGTTGGTAGTAGAGGGACGCGGCATCCGGATTCAACTCCGTAGCGCGTTTCAAATAAGGCGCCGCTTCCCGCTCCCGGTTGAGGTTCGCGAGCGCCTTGCCAAGGTAGAAGTGGATTGCCCAGGAATCGGGCGTATCGCGCAGAGCTTTTTTCAGGAATGGAATTCCTTGCTGAAAGCTGCCATTCTGCACGAGAACTCCACCGAGAAAGTAGTTGGCGTCCGGGTCATCCGGGTTCTTGGCGAGGATGCTGGTCAACCGCGCCACCGCCTCGGCAGTGCGCCGCTGGCTGATCTCGACCTTGGCCAGTTCCACCTGAAGCCCGGGCAGAGCAGGATCCATCTCCTCGGCGCGCCGCAGCAAGCGTTCCGCCTCAGCGAATTGAGATGCTTCGTAATAGGTCTTGCCGAGTAGAAAATTTGCCTGAGCCGGCGTAGCGGCATGCGTGAACATCTCGTCCAGAACGGTCTTTGCCTTGTCCGGCTGCTTGCTTCGAATGTAGCCGACGCCGAGCAGGTACAGAATCCCCGCATCCTGGGGGGCGGCGTTTCTCAGAGATTCGAGTTCGCGAAGCGCAGGCTCCAGTTGGCCTGTGTAAAGCCGGCAGGTGGCGAGCAGGATTCTCGCCTGGCGATTCGCCGGATCCGCGGTGGTTACTTTCTCGAACAGAGGTAGCGCGCGCGCATGATTATCCTGCTTCAAATACGCCAGACCAAGGTTGAGTTGCAGTTGGGGATCGTTCGGGCTTATCCGCAGCGCGCGCTGATAGACCGCAATCGCCTTTGCCGGACGGTTCATGCGCGAATAGACTACGCCGAGGTTCCCGAGCGCGCCAATGTGATTGGGAGATGCCTCGAGGACGGCAGTGAATCCTCTCTCCGCCGCGGCGTAGTCGCCTTTGACCAGCGACTGCGCCGCGCGGTTGAAGGTAGTCTCCAGGGACTCAGCGGCCAAAAGGCTCGCCGCGAGCATCCACGCAACGGTTGTGCGCAACGCCGTCAAAAACTTACCTTCAAGCCCAGTTGGATGATACGAGGATCCCTTGTGCCTGTAATCTGTCCCACTCCATTGTTGAGTAAGGCAATGGTTCCAGGACCGGATCCGTTGATGGTCGTGTTCACACCGGCAAACTGTGTGTGGTTGAACAGATTGAAGGTCTCGATGCGCAGTTGTGTCTTCACGCGTTCGCCGATATCGGTGTTCTTGAACACGGAGAAATCCCAGTTGTTGATGCCCGGTCCGGTCAGAATGTTCCGGCCGGTATTTCCAGTGGTTCCATCCAACGGCTGGGAGAATGCGAGGGGATTGAACCACATTTGCCAGGTCCCGTTGCCGGCCAGGCTATTGCCGTTGTAGTCGGCACGCATACGTCCGCCCAGCGTTCCCTGATTTCCATTCGAGACGATGGTGAGCGGGAAACCGCTCCAGAAGCGGGTGATGCCGGTGATTTCCCACCCGCCGAGGACAGTCTTGGCAAACATGCTGTTCACGTGCGGAGTGGGAAGTGTGTAGACGTAGTTGGCGTTGAAGACAAACTTGCGGTTGAACCCCGCGGGTCCCAAGTTGAATTGCCGGTTCTGCCAGAAATCAATACCCGTCGTGTCCGTATCGACGATATCCATTGCCTTCGCCCAGGTGAAGTCGGAGTTGATGGTAAAGCTGTTACTGAACCGGCGGCTGACCCGTGTCTGGAGCGCATGATAGCTGCTGTTTGCCCCAAAATCGGTATAGGCGATGCTGTTATATCCGAGATACGGCCGGATGGCGTTTTGTACGTTGTTCACCGCAAGCAATGGGTTATTCGGGCCTGTCGTTGTTCCCAGCGGCAACTCGTTCATGTCGTACTGGTATTCCAAGTGGCGCGCGACATTGCCGGTGTAGGCGACATCCAGCGCGATCTGTTTAGGCAATTGGCGCTGGACGCCGGCGCTCCAGGAATAGATGGTCGGAATCTTGCCGTCGATGTTCGCGCCGATCACTCCCGACGTGTACCGAACCCCGCTCGAGACAAGCGACGGGGAAACATTGTCGACGCGTCCGCCGTAGAGCGTCGGAGTATAGAACAATGGAGGGTTGCCCAAGCCGTCGAAGTTCAGGTGATTCTGGCGGATGCGCTCATAGAAAATGCCTCCGCCGGCGCGGATCGCGGTCTTGCCGTCGCCGAAGGGGTCGTAGGCAATCCCCAGGCGCGGTCCGAAGTTATCCCAGCGATGCTTGACCCCGCCGCTGGGAAGTCCGTTCTCTTCCTGAATCATCCCGTTGGCCAGGTTCCCGGAACCTGGAACAATACTGCCGGCAAAGGGACCGGTGGTTTGAATTCGGACCGCCTGTGAGGGATCATAGGCGCCAGGGTTCCAATAGTATTGGAGATATGGCCCGTAAGTGTAAGTGGGGCCGAGATACGCCCATCGCAGGCCGTATTCGAGAGTAAGTTTGTTCGTGATTCGCCAGCTATCCTGTCCGAAAAACTCGAGTCCCCAGAAGCGGAAGTTGCCATAGAACCGTCCGTTACTCTGAGTAAGGGTCTGGTAGTTCCCCAGCAGCATGTTCGCGATTGCGTTGCCGCTGTCATTGGGAATCAGGTAGCTCGAGTTGAAGTTGAAATTGGGCGCGTCCGTCCAGGCGGGCTGCTGTCCGTTGAGGTTCGTGTTGAAGAAACCGCCGAACTTGATGGTGTGCGATCCCATGATTTTGGTGGCCGTATCATTGTATGCGAAGGTTTTCCCCTCGCTCACCCAATTTGGAGGGAACGGTGAGACGGCGCAGTTGCTGCCGCAGTTGAAGCTGGGGAAACGGTTGAGGGTATTCGATTGGGGAAACAGGTCCTGGAACGAGAATCCGAGGGCGCTCTGCGTGTATTGGTCCGGCTGCAGGTTCGTCACGTTCACCACCTGCGTCAGGTGATTGTAAGTGAAGATCGCTTCATTGGTGAGATTCGGAGAGATGACGTTCACCATGTTCCAGGACCAACTGGCTCCGGGTTTCTTCCGGTACTCAGGAAAGACGGGGAAGGAATTGCCCGAGAAGATGCCGAAGCCCTGGCTTTCCTGCTGTCCGTCGTCCACCCATCGGAAGAACAGATTGGTTTTGGAACTCAGGTTGTAATCGATACGCAGCGCCTTCTGGTTCTTGCTGAAGACGTATGTGTCCTGGAAGGGAATGCGAACGTATCCCGGTTGGCCGGGCGTTGGCGCGAAGCTGGATGCGCCCCGGTACCCGGTCTGCAAAACCTTGGCGAACGAGGGGGCATTCTGGCTCCACTGCGAAGTTGGGACGATGTTGCCGGGATACGGTGTCCCTCCAATGATGTTGTTGTTGCTGTCGCGGATTACGGCGCCCGGCTCGAATACCGTCCCGACGGGATAACGGCTGCCATTGAGAGAAGAGCCCGGTACAATCAGGGAACTGAAGTCGCCGTTGAGCAGCGCGGGAGACGGGAAATCGTAGAAGCTGTTTCCATTGGGACGGCTGGCGCGAGTGCCTTCGTAGTTGAAGAAGAAGAACAGCTTCTTGTTGCGAGGGGAGGAGATCTTCGGCAGGTACAGGGGACCGCCGAGGTTGCCTCCAAATTGATTGAACCGCAGCGGGGAAACCGGTCTTCCCTGGAGGTTGTTGAAAAAAGAGTTCGCATCGAGCGCATCATTGCGAAGGAATTCATACGCGGTGCCGTGAAAACTGGAACTGCCGCTCTTGGTGATGGCGGAGATCAGGACTCCTGGATTTCTTCCATATTCGGCGCTGAAGACGCCGGTCTGGATTTTGAATTCGGCCACTGCGTCGATGCTGAGCTGGGTGTATTGGCCGTCGTTGGCGCCTACGTCCGTATTGATGCTTCCATCGAGAAAGACGTTGTTCATGCTGCCACGTAAACCATTGACATTGAAGGAGTCAGTATTGTTGAACGCGAGGCGGAAGTCGGAGGCGTCATTGGAGACAACGCCTGGCAGCGTGCGCAGGAGCGATTGCCAGTCGCGGCCATTCAAACTGGTTTCCGTCACCTGGCGTGAAGTGATTTCAAACGATTTGTTGGCGGTAGTAGTCTCTACTTGTGGGGTAGCTTCCACTACAGTTACCGATTCGGAGATGGCTCCGATTTCCATGCGCAGGTTGCCGAGATTCACGGTCTGATTGACGTCGAGCACCAAGCCCTTGCGAGTGAGCGCCTTCATCCCGGCGCTGGTGACCTTTACCGTGTACGTGCCGGGGGGTAGCGGCAGAAGCCGGAACTCTCCGCTTGCATCCGATGTCGTCTCACGAACGACTACTGACTTCACTTCGTCGGTGGCGGACACGTGGGCGTTTGGGATTACTGCTCCCTGTGGGTCCAGCAGTGTGCCCTGAATCACGCCGTTTTGGGCGCTGGCAACGCCGGCGGCGCATATCGCAAGCGCGGCGATCAAGGCCAGGCGGCGAAAAATGTCGAATCGAGCCATGGGTTCTCCTCCGGTAGAGAAACGGAATCTGTGGCGCCGCATTGGGTGACTTCCAAAGAACCACCGTCCTGACGGGGCTATCTAAGAATATTGAGAGGTTGCGAAAATGGCGGCCCCTTTGCCATTACCTTGGTAACGTCTGTATCTGGCCTGCAGTTACTACCGTCCGGCAGGTATTTCCCGTGACGGGGACATGGTAGTCGCGAAAAGAAAGCAACGGGAACGCGCGAGGGATTTCGTGAAATCTGCTCGACGGTAGTGCAACGATTTCCAATTGAAATTCACTAGAATAGTGACCCTGGTTGTGGGCCGAAATTGCTCGCAGCCTGTAGATCAAACCGTTCCGCGGGCCGCGGACGCCGGCCTCTTACCGGGGGCAGCGTGTCCGCGGCGATCAACATTTGGTCTGTCCGGCGTACCCACGGACGGACCCACATTCAGGGCGTAACTCTCAACCAAGGAGGCTACCAATGCCCTTTCGTGTGAAAGACATCCTCATCGATGTGCTTCAACCCCAACCTTGTCCGCAGCACACGATCATCCTGTGCCACTTTCAGTGTACGCTCGTGCACAGCATCTGCCACCTCGGATGTACGATTCAGCCGACGTGCCACTTCTATCCGACCTGGGTCACGTGCGGGTTCTATTGCTCGCACCTGATCTCCTATTGCCCGCAGGGTTCCATCGTCTGTCCCGGCGGGTCCATTCAATGTCCCGGTGGTTCCATTGCCTGCGGCGGTTCCCTGATCGATCCCGGCCCTCTGACACCAGAGGCGATTCGGGAGAAGTTGAAGGCGCAGTTGGCGGCAGCGCAGGCGGCGGAGGAAACGGCGGCCGAGGCGATGAAACCGCAGACGCTCGAGCAGGTGGAATTGCTCGAAGGGAAGTTGAAGGAAGCACTGGCTGACCTTGGCCGGCGCCGCGAAGAACTGAAGAAAAAGGGGTAGTTCCAAACCGGAAGGGGGTCCGAGCGATGCCGATGACAATGGACGCAGCACCTGAGACGAGCCAGGACACACAGATCCGCAACATCCTCGGGGCCCGCTTCCGGGCAAATCCCGAATATCAACTCATCCCGTTTGAGCGCCTCCCGGCCGAGCAGCGGGAGCAATGGAAAGAACTTGCGCGCGATACTTCCTTCTTCGGGTTGCTGCTGCCGCGAGAAGGGTCCGCCTGGCGCATGAAATCCGCCTGCCGGGACACCGCGCTTCTCTTCTTTACCCTACAATCTGCGGGCGTCTTGCCGGGGTTTGCGCTCCAGGCTGACAGCGACGAGTCGAACCGAACGATTGCCCAACTCGTGCTGGATGGGATCCTGGAGGTGGAAACGAATGGAGAGTTCCTCACCGGTCCCGGCGCGGCTTCACGCATTTTTCCGGAAACGAGAACGGACGCTTTCAGCCACCCTCTTGCCAGTCTTTCCGCGGATGCTGTTCGTTACGGTGCTTCCCTCGATTCGCTCGATGCCGGACAGATCGCCGCACGGTTGTATTTCTATAACCGCACCCCGCTGACTGCGCGATGGCGGACGTTGTATGCGACGAAGGAAGCCGTGCTTGCCCATCTCGGCGTGAAGGACAACCCGGTTCTGCGGAGGGATTGGTTGGAATTGCCCACGGATCCGGCAAACAGTGTTTGGGTTTCCTGGCGCCGCCGGTCGCAATGGAGCGTCCCCGTGGGGGGGCAAACTTATAAGCTGTATTTGAGTCCGCACCCGGAGCATCTATCTGAAGCATTTCGCGTATTTGTAAGCGCCATTTCCGGCGCAGGCTCCCTGAATTTCAAAACCGGCGGTGACGCAGGCGCGCTGTTGCGGCCCGACAAGTTGGTGGCCTATTTCCATTCGAAAGAGGACCTCGAAGAAGCAGCGGCTCGTCTGGAATCCGAACTTGCCGGCTGTCCGGCTCAGGGCGTCCCATTTACGGCCCCCTCTGGAGATTCGCTCCTTGTTTCCTGGGGTATCGATCCTCCGGCGGAGGAATGGGAGCCGCGGGAAAGCTGGCGTCTTTGGGTCACGAAGCGGCTGGCGGTTCATCTGAAAGCAGGCAGCACGGCGCGTCCCGCGGTAGATCCCGTGAAGTTCGCCCTGGAGCGGATGCGGCTGGAGGCGGTGGACACAGCCACCTGGACGCTCGCGCCGGGCATCTGGAAATCCGGCAAGTGAGTGAACCGCGAAAGGAGAAAGACATGGAAGGGAATCTGATATTGCCTCCGGACATCCGGTTTATTCCGGCTATGGAATTAAGCGAGGAGATTCGCCGGAAGATCGGCGCCGGGGAGAGCGACATCACTGTGACTCGTCCGCAATCCCGCGCTGCTTCGAAGGTCATTGACGCCGAGACCTACGCGCTGCTCAGGGAATTCGAGAAGCCGAATACCATTGTTCAGGCGGTCCTGCGGTTCAGCAAACAACGGAAGTTGCCCGCCGAACAGGTGCTGGACGATGCATTTCCCCTGCTGCGGAGCTTCTTCGAGAGTAAGCTGTTAGTGGATCCGGACTCCGTGGAAGCGCACAGGGTGGAAGCTGCCCATTCGATTGGGCAGCAAGTGGCCGGTGTGTGTATCGAGGAAGTGCTCGCAGTCATCTCCGACACGGAACTCTATCGGGGCCGCACCAGCGACGGGGTGGAAGTAGTATTGAAACTCGGACGCACCGCGGATCGGTCCATTCGCTACCTGCTGAAACGCGAAGCCGGCATCCTCGAACACGGCCAGACCACGGGTATCCTTCCGAAATTGCTGGATCGCGGCGAACTCGAGGGGAAAGCGTTCCTGGTGATGGAGTATTGCCCCGGCATCGACGCGGCGACCGCGGCCACGGAAGCGAAAGGACAGGACGGCACGGCAGCATTGGACCTGTGCGCGCGAATCATCGAAGCGTACACAAGGCTGCATGCCGCCAACATCGTGCATGGCGACGTTCATCCGCGCAATATTCAGGTAGACGGAGAGGCCGTACGGCTGCTGGACTTCGGTGTTTCTATTGTGGAGGCGCAAACGGATGAGAAGGGACACGCGCCGCGGGCTGGAATCGGATATTTCTTCGAGCCGGAGTATGCGCAGGCAGTGCTGGCGAATACGGCGCCTCCCAAAGCAACGAAGGCAAGCGATCAGTACGCCCTGGGGGTGCTCTGCTACCTTCTGATCTCCGGGGAGCATTACCTCGACTTCCCAGGGGAGAAGCAGGAGATGATGCGGGCGATTGCGGAGGATCAGCCCGTTCCGTTCTCCAGGCGAAGCGCAATCGTGCCGGAAGCGGTGGAACGTGCCGTGTTCCGCGCTTTGGAGAAAAACCCCGCCCATCGTTTCCCCTCCACCGGGGAATTCGCGGCGGCGTTCCGCGATGCGATTCGAGGAAGCGCGAAGATGCTGCGGGACCAGGCTCCGACGGCAATGATCGCGGCAAAGCTGCGCGAGGTTCTGTGCGAACTCGAGGAGTCGAGGACAACGTTCGAATACCGCGGACCGCGGAGTCCCTCCGTGTCCGTAACCTATGGCGCCGCCGGGATTGCCTACATGCTTTACCGGTTGGCCTGCCTGCGGGGCGATGCGGGGCTGCTGTCACTTGCTGACCAATGGGCGGTGAAGTCCGCGGCTCATGCAACAGACACTCACGCCTTCTATCATCCGGATGTGAAGATCAGCCCGGAGACAGTGGGCCGCATTTCGCCTTATCACACGGCGAGCGGGGTCCACACGGTGCAGGCCCTGATTGCGGCGGCAATGGATGATCATCTCTCATTGGGTGTTTCCATCGAAACCTATCTTGCGGCCTCCAACGAGCCTTGCGAGAAGGTGGATCTCACCCTGGGCCGCTTCAGCACGGTGATCGGGCTGGCAATGCTGATGGACGCGGTCCCGGACGGCGAGGGTAGGAGCCTGCTGGCGAAAGAGGGCGACCGGCACTTCGCCGAGGCCTGGGCGCAAGTGGAAAGCATGGGGCCGATCGCAACCTGCAAGCAGGAACCCTACCTGGGCATCGCGCACGGTTGGGCTGGATTCCTGTACACCGCGCTGCGATGGGCGGGCGCGAAGGGTTGCCGCCCGCCGGAAAGCGTCGAGAACCGCCTGCACGAATTGGCCGCTTTAGGCGAACCGCATCGCAAAGGGATGCGTTGGCCGTTCCATCTGGAAGCCAGGGGTGGCGCGCGGCATATGGGCGGCTGGTGCAATGGAGCCGCGGGCTTCTTGCAACTGTGGGCGCTGGCGCATCGAGTCTACCGCCAGGAATGGCTGCTGCGGCTGGCGGAGCAATCGGCGGAAGAGTGCGCCGCGGCTCCCGGCGGTGTTGCAAGCCTGTGCTGCGGGGCGGCCGGCCAAGCCTATGCGCTGCTGGCGGTTCACAACCACACAGGCGAGCAGCGGTGGCTGGACGCAGCGCGCAGGAAAACGCTCGAGGGCGTTCAGGCATCTTCGCGCAGCCGCGGCGAAGAACTGCCGTTCAGCCTGTACAAAGGCGACGTGGGGCTCGCGTTGCTGTGCGCGGAGATCGAGGAGCCTTCCTTGGCGGCGATGCCGTTCTTCTGACCGCCGTTGCCTCAAAGCGATCCCGGGTCCCAGCCCTTGCGGTATTCCCGCGCCAGATACTGGTTCGCTTCGGCTACATTCGTAATGGTCATCGTCGAGGCATCGTAGAGCAGTTTGCGGCGTGTCCGCAACGCGACGGCATAGAGGTTTACAGCCTCCGAAATCGGCCACGCGTTGAGGAAATTGCCTCCGGATTGTTGCCCGCCCCGGCAGGCGGAAATCCACTGGCGCAAGCCAGGCGAGATTTCCCCCAATTCGCGCTGCCGGCGGCGTGGGGTTTCCGCCGCCTGGTAACCACGCATGCGCCGCTCCGGAATGAGCCGCGGGCTCTCGACCCGGAAGCCCGCTACAATCTTCCCTTTGTCGCCGACGAACATCATGCCTTCGGCGGGAAACTCCTTCCCGTCCTCTTCGAGTTCTTCGGGAGTGGGCGGCCTGAAGCCTCCCTCGTACCAGATGAGATCCACAGGCGGTCTCTGTCCGCGGGCCGGAAACTTGAAGCGCACGGTGCTGGCGGAGGGAAAAGAGAAATCGTTCTTGATGGTGGCGGAGACGCCGTCCTTCAAGACACATTCGTGGCTCAGCATGGGTTCCACACTTGTGGGAGAACTCAATTCGAGCGCGTTGAATACGGTCCACAAACTGTAATGGCCCATGTCCGCCATGGAGCCGCCGCCAAAGTCATACCATCCGCGAAACACCATGTGCGTGTAGTTGGGATGATAAGGACGGTCGGCTTCCGGGCCAAGCCACAGATCCCACTCGAAGCCTCGCGGCACGGGTGGCGTATCGGAGGGCAGGGTCGCATATTGCGGCCAGACGGGACGGTTGGTCCAATTATGGACCTCATGCAAAGTGCCGATGGCGCCTTCCTTGATCCATGCCATCACCGGCTCCATGGATCCGTTGCTATCCCACGGCATGAAATGCGTGGCCACGCCGCGCTCACGCGCCGTGTCGATGACGCGTTTGGCCTCTTTCAACCGGTTCGAAATGGGCTTGTGCATGATCACGTGCTTGCCCTTTTTCATTGCCGCGATGCTGATGACGGCATGGAGGTGATCAGGCGTCATTACTTTGACGGCATTGAGATCCTTCTCCTTGTCCAACAGTTCCCGGAAGTCCGCATAGGCAGTGCATCCCCTCGCCTTTTCGCCGGAGCGTTTTGACGAGTAGTATGTCTCGACGATGTTTTTGCCTACTTCGCGTCCGCCGGGAATGGTCTCTTGCCCTCCCGGACTCCACTCCGGCTTCTCGAGAGCACGCCGCACGCTGCGAAGGAGCCCGTCCTTGGACCAGTCGCGATAGCCGGTGGCGTATTGGCTCGGATCGCAAACCGCAATGATCCGGATATCCGGAACCGCGAGCAGATTGAGCATCTCGCGGATGCCCTGCGTTCCGACGCCGACATAGGCGAGGGTGATTTTGTCACTGGGAGCGACAACTCCGGGTCCTCCCAATGCGTGCCTGGGGATGATGGTGAATGCGGCCGTGGCTGCGGCTGCGGTTCCTACAAACTTGCGGCGATTCTCGTCGGTGGTCATCGAAGGAATGATACTGGATGCCCACAGCGGCGACAAGGGTGAAGGCGCCCGGCGCCCGTACGGTGTCATTTCAAATGCCGCAAGGGGATCTCCACCAGCAGCGGGGCGTCATCCTTCGCTCCATCCGCCACATAGACGGCGGTTCCGGCAAAACTGGACCGCTTGTCGTCCTCCACCTGTTGATACACCAGGTCTCTCGCTATCAGGTTCGGCCCCGCAGAGGCCGCGCGCGGCGGCTTTGCCCCCTGAACCTCGTCAAGGTTGAGGCGCTCGACAATCGCCCGCGCAGACACTGGGGCGCGCGAGACGATCAAGACCAGATGCTCCTCTCCCGGCCGCGCGTCAAAGGCGAAAGACCCCGTGGAATCCGGAATGCCGCACACCTCGAACGCACGCAGCGGACCGAAGGACGCGGCCGCGCGAGGATACAGAACGCTCCACGTCCCGCTCGAACCGCGCTGCAAGACCGCGACGTATGCCTCCTGATTGGCTTGGATGCGAAGACGAACGCGGTCGCCGGCGCGAAATACGGCTGCTTTTGGATCGACGCCGGCGAATGTGCCGTCAGGCTGCTGCCGGAGCAATCCGTAGAGGACGCTCAGCGGAGGGGTGGTTGCGGCCATACTTGTTTCCGCATTCAGAAACAGATCCCGCGGACTGAGCGGAGCTTTCTGGTATGGCGTCTGCCCAAAGCAGGCCAGTCCGAAGAGCGTTATCCAGCGAATGGCCGCAGTGCCCAACGCTGGCCTGTCGAGCCTGCCATCCAACAGCGCGAGGCTCAAGAAGCGAGGCATCACATCACCCTCTTGTGAGGTAGTGATGCCAGGGTCCGGTTCGTTTCAGCTTAGAACTGAAGCCGCAGAGCGAATTCCGTCTGCCGGCTGATATTTGCTTGAGAAGAGATCCGTCCGAAGCTGGCATTCCCCACCGTTGTGTTTGGCCCGCTGAAGACCGGGTGGTTGAACAGGTTGTAGGAAGAGGCGCGAAACTCCAGTTTGACCTTCTCGACAATCTGGAATGCCTTGGTCAGTGTCAGGTTGATGTTGTTCATGCCAGGCGTGCGAACGGTGTGCAGCCTGGGAGCAAGATTCCCGATAGCGAAATCGGCGGGTCTGGCGAAAGCCGCGGTATTGAAATAGCGCCCCAGCCGTTCACTGTGGCTGCCGGAGACGCCTGCGGTGGGGTCGCCCACCACATCCGGACCGCGGCGCGCCGCGCCGGGAACTCCCGTGCCGCCCTGCACGCCAAACGCGGTGGGGAAGCCGCCCTGGAAAGTTTGGAAGGTAGATAGTTGCCACTGTCCCACCAGCAGATCCAAGGCTCGGGAAGCATTGGTGAGATAGCGCCTGTTGCGGCCTAGAGGTATATCCCAGGCTCCGCCAATTGTCAACCGCTGCGGCACATCGAAGTCGCTCACCGCGCGCTCCACGCGGCGATTGTAGGAATCCTGCGGCGAATTCAGATCGCTGATGTTCTTCGAAATCGTGTAGGAAATCAGCCCGGTCAGCCCTTGGGAGAGCCTTTTCTCCAGTTTCACCTGCATGGAGTGATACACGCTGTTTCCGTAGGCCGGGGTGACGCGGTTCACCGACGTGAATTGCGGATAAGGCCGCAGCAATTGCTGTCGCTGGATGGTGCTCCCGCCGAGCGGTCCGGTGAGGATTCCGAAGAAGGGATTCTCCACGGTCTGGGTGAGTTGCGCACCCAGGGACAGGTACTGTGTAGGAAGCTGATTCAATGTTTCGTCGGGAGCAATCAGGTTGATGCCCCGCGTTCCGACATAGCCCACCTCAAGCAGCGCCTGCCCCGGAATTTCGCGCTGGATATTGAACTGCCAGTTGTGGAACTTCGGGTAAATGTCGGCTGGTTCGACGAAGGAAACGGCTTGCCCCACGAGCGTCGCCAGACCCTGGGAATTTCCGATGGGCGGCAGGAGGCCGCTGGGCAGCGGATTGCTCAACCGGTCCTTCACCGTGATTCCCCCATCGGTGGAACTTACCCACGGCGTATCGTTGCTGTAGCCCGTTGCCAGCACGGAACCAACCACCGGGATGTAGCTCAGGGCATAACCGCCGCGCAGCACGGTCTTCTTGTTCAGGCTGAAAGCGAATCCGATGCGTGGAGCAAAGTTGTTCCGGTCCGGATCGTACAAACCGCGCGGAGCGCCGTTCACTCCGGCATAGAGCAAGCCACCCCGAAGATTGAGGCCGGGCGCCTTTACCGGCGAGGCCGCGGCGTAGTCAAATCCGCGCGTGGTGCGGTTATAGCGTTCGGTGCGCGGTGATTCGTATTCCCAGCGCAGTCCCAGATTCAACGTCAGCCGCGGCGTCACACGGAAGTCGTCCTGGAAGTAGAGCGCGTAGTAGACATTCTGAATCGACAGGCCGGTGTTAAAGGGCACACTGCCGCTGCCGAAGCCTACGAGGAAGGAGGCGAGACCGAATCCACCCGAGGGCAGAGCCGCATTGGGGCCTCCTGTTTGATTCGGCCCGAAGGAGAACGATCCGGACGGGCTCAGATTGCGGAAATAGTTCCCGCGCAGCAGCCGTGTTTCCCCGCCGAACTTGAAGAGATGCTTGCTGCGCTGCGTTGTCATGCTCGGCTGGAGGGACCATGTGTCGCCGGGATCGAAAATATACGGGCTCCCCGCCAGTCCTTCGAAATCCGTCACGGAGATTGTGGGGAAAGCGAAGCTCTGCACAAGTTTTGTGTAGGCGGTGGGAAAGCCCAGCGATGGGAGATCGAAGCCATCGGACCATGGGCGGTTGTTCTCAATGCCGCGCGCGTAGCCGAGCCGGACATCCAGTGTTGTGGAAGGGCTCAGGATGTGTGTGTCGCTGATAGCCACGCCGAAATTCGGCCGCTTCACATTGTTCCGCCCGCCTGTGGCGATGCCTTCGAACTGGTATGGGAAGACAAGCCGCCCCTCGCCTTTGTTCATGCGCACAAATGCCTGATGACTTGGGCTGAACTGATGGTCAATCTTTATGACGGTGGCGTCGTAATCGCGAGGCCACTTGAAGGATTGACTGAAATTCTGCACGTACGGACGGCGCGGGTCCGGGCCCACCTGGTTGGCCTCCGGCCAGTATTTCATGATGTTCCGCGCTACCGGATCCTGCACCTGTTGCGGCACGATGTTGCCGGGGAAGGGATCGCGAGTCGAAGTGCCGTTGATTGTCTTTACAGATAAGGGATCGTAGATGGCCCCGGAGAATTCGGAGAAATCGCCGCCGCGCATCCTGGCGGTAGGCACGTTGAGAACAGGGCTGATGCCGTTGCCTTCGCGGGAACCCTCGAAATTGAAAAAGAAGAACGTTCGGTTCCGCCCGTCGTAGAGTTTCCCGAGCCATACGGGGCCGCCTACGCTGAACCCGTACGTGTTCGAACCGTAGCGCGCCAGCCGTCTGCCGGCCGTGTTGTTGAAGAAGAGGTTTGAATCGAGCGCCGCGTTGCGCAGGTATTCATAGACGGAGCCATGCAGGTTGTTCGTGCCGCTGCGAATGACGATGTTCATGATGCTGCCGCCCGAGCGGCCGTACTCGGCGGGCAGCGTTCCGGTTTGGAGCTTGAACTCGGCTACCGCGTCCACCTGCGGCACCCACTGCGAGATATTGACTCCGCGATTGACGTTCACCGTGTTCGCCACTCCGTCCACGGACACGTCGCCGGAGGCGACAGGTGATCCGTTAGACGAGTAGGAAACGTTGGTAATCGTGTCGTTGGGCCGCGTGTCTTCCCCGTAGCGGTTGTTCACCACTCCCGTCGCCAGCGTAAACATAAACAGGCTGCTGTGTCCTTTCAGCGGCAGCGTATCCACCACTTTGCGGTTCAGGACCGATCCGAGCGAACTCGATTCGGATTGCACCGCTGCCACCTCTCCCGCGACTGTTACGGTCTCAGTAGCCTGACCAAGGGACAACTCGATATCGAGTCTCGAGTTGTCGCCCAAGCTGAGAATAATGTCTTCGTGCAGGTCTGTCTTGAACCCCGAGGCCTTCGTGGTTAGGGCATACTTTCCCGGAGGCAGGAATTGAAAGATGTAATGCCCTGTGGAATCGGCAGTCGCCTCCCGTTCCACACCTGTATCGACATTTTTCAGGGTCAACGCAGATCCCGCAATCGCGGCGCTCGTCGGGTCTGTGACGGTTCCCTGCAAGGTCGCGCGAAACTCCTGCGCCATCAAGTGGGAGACCAACAGCGCAAAAACGGCAATAAGAGATCCCATATGCATGGGGGACATGTTATCCCAAAAACGGTTTGGCGTGGGGGCTACGGATCACGCCGCCCGCGCTCTTGCAGGCGAAGACAGTTCCCGGGCGGATTCAGCGCCGCCATCATTCCGGCAAGCCGGAGCGGCAAAAGTGGTTATGCGCGGATGGAGGCGGATTCCGGAAGGAGCACCGCGCGCGCGTTACGAATCGCCAGTTGGGGGCTCGAGAGCATCCGCGGTCCCTCGCCTGTGAACCGGGCGGCGATGCGCGCCATGGATGCCTGCGCGAGCACGACAACATCCACCCTCGGCCGAAGTTCCGCCAGCGAGGAGGCGAGCATTTCGTCATGCCGCGACGGATCGCCCGCCATCAAGCATTCGAACGCGCCTTCCGCAAGCTGCGGCACGATTTCGACGGCGCGTCCCGCGCGAACGGCGGTTTCGCGCAACAGCGCCACAGTGGGCTCCAGAGTGGTCTTCAAAGTGGCTGCGACTCCGATACGCCGTCCCGCTTCCACCGCCGCCTCAGCCATCGCCTCGTCCACTCGAAGCACCGGGAAATCGAACACTTGCCGGGCGACGGGCACTCCCTCCCCAATCGACGAGCAGGTTACCATCACCGCATCCGCGCCGCCTTCGCGGGCGGATTCAATGTGCCTGAGCAGTCTTCGAAGAGTGAGCTTCGTCATGGAACCGGAAGCGATCGTATTCCGGATGAGAGACTCATCCAGAATGTGAAAAACTTCAACGCCGGGCAGTTGTTCCTTGGCCAGTTGGGCAAACACGGGGATGAGGACATGGCCTGTGTGGAGAAACGCAAGACGAGTGCTCATTGCTGGATGGCATCATACCATTCTCCGGCCGCGATACCGCTCACCCCCGGTAGCCATCTGCTACCTTCTGCTGAAATACCATCAGGGCAGGATACCCCTGCACCACCGGTTGGCCCTATGATGAAGGGGAGTGAGCCCGTATGTTCTCCGATCAATGACAGGAGGGGCTCTGGACTTCTCCCGGCGTACGTAACTTTGTCCGCCAGGGTCATCAACCATCGGAAATTTTCCTTGCGTGATTGAGCACATCTTCCCAGCGCGTTGGCAAAACGTCGTTGACTTCGCCGTGCTTGCCACAGCCTTGTACCTTTTGCTCAAGTGGAGCGCGCAGGCAAGGGCGATGCGGCTTTCGCTCAGCATTGTCGCACTGTTTGCCGCCGCCAATCTCTCCCGCCGGCTGGACCTGGTGATCACCGCATGGGTGATCGAGGCTTCCGCCTGGATCATGGCCGGGTTGCTGTTGATAGCTTTTCAGCACGAGTTGCGCCGCATGGTCATGCATATTGAAGACCGGCTCCGCGGCCGCGTGCGGCCCGACGCCGAGCGGGAGGCGACTTCCCGCGCCATCGCGGGCGCCGTCCTGGCGCTTGCCAAGACGCGTACCGGGGCGCTCATCGTGGTGGTGGGCAACAACTCGATTGAAGAACTCTGCGGAGGCGGTGTCGGGTTGGATGCCCGCGTCTCCGCGGACCTGCTGGTGGCTCTCTTCCAGAAGGATTCTCCCTTGCATGACGGGGCCGTCATCATCGATCAGGAACACATCCAGCGGGCAGGGGCACTGCTTCCGCTGTCACAACGAACCGATTTGCCTCCTTTTTATGGAACGCGGCACAGAGCGGCAATTGGCCTGGCCGACCGCAGCGACGCACGCGTCATCGTGGTTTCCGAGGAACGGGGTGAAGTGACCTGTCTCCGGCAGCAGGAGCGGTTTCACGCGAGTTCGGAAGGCGCAGTCTCCGGTTGGCTGTCCCGGAACACATCTCCGGAGCGGACCTCGCTCCCGCGCCAGGTGCTGCAACTGTTTTCCACCAATTTACGCCTCAAGTTCTCGGCCATCGGACTGGCCGCCGTCGTCTGGAGCCTGTTTTTCTTCACCGCCGGAGTCACGGTGCGGCAGTTGCGGGTTCCTATCGAATTCAACAATGTCGGGTCCGGCCTGGATGTCACCACGCAGTCAGCGAACTCGGTGGAAGTTCAGGTAAAGGGTCCAAGCTGGCTCGTCGAATCCCTGGACCCCACCCAGGTCGCCGTCCGGTTCAATCTGCAGGCGGCTCGCGAGGGGCGCGTCACGCTATTGGTGAATTCGAGTGTCGTTCAACTTCCGTTTGGTGTGTCCCTCGAGAAAGCAACACCGGCGCGCGTGGAAGTTCGAATCGGAAAAATACAGCCTTAGCGGACGGAGAATACACTCCAGGCAGGATCTCCCGCCATGCGGAATCGCGCGTCTAATAAGACATAATGCTCGCCAGCAGAAGAGTTCCCACGGCAGGTGTTCTTGCCTTGGCTCTGGTGCTGATCGCGGCGCCGGCCGGGGCAAGCAAGAACAAGAAGCTCGATCCGGACGAAATCGGGAATCGAGATGTCGGCAAGGGGTTGAACTTCTACTCCATCGAGAAGGAAATCGCTCTCGGCAAACAGATGGCTCAGGAGGTGGAGCGGGACGCCAAGATTATCGACGACCCCGTTATTTCGGAATACGTCAATCGCGTCGGACAGAACCTGGTGCGCAACTCGGACGCCAAAGTCCCCTTCACCATCAAGGTGGTGGACTCCGATGAAGTGAATGCCTTCGCGCTACCCGGCGGCTTTTTCTTTGTGAACACGGGGTTGATCCTGCGGGCGTCCTCGGAGGCGGAACTCGCCGGCGTGATGGCTCACGAAATCGCACATGTCGCCGCCCGCCACGGTACGCGTCAGGCATCGCGCGGCCAGATGATGAACATCGCCAGCATCCCCCTGATCTTCATGGGCGGCTGGGCCGGATACGCGGTCCAGCAGGCAGCAGGACTCCTTGTGCCCATGACCTTTCTGAAGTTCTCGCGCGGCTTTGAGGAAGAGGCCGACCTGCTCGGGCTCGAGTACATGTACAAGACCGGCTATGATCCCACCGCGTTCGTCGATTTCTTCGAGAAACTGCAAAGTCTGGAGAAGAAGAAGCCCGGCACGATGGCCAACGTGTTCTCCACCCACCCGCCCACCGACAGCCGGATCCGCGAGGCGCAGAAGCATATTCAGGAGTTGCTGAAACCACAGGCGGAGTACATCGTCACCACCTCGGACTTTGACAATGTCAAAAGCAGGCTCGCCCGGCTGGTCAACCGCAGGAGTCTTGGTGACCAGAAGGACGCCAATCGTCCCACACTGCGGCGCCGTCCGGACGGTAAGATCGATGATGGATCGGACAAGTCCGGAGTCGATCCCGATGAGCGGCCCACGCTCAAACGGCGGCCTGATTGAGGTTTGCCTCATCTCTTACACTGGTCATTCTTACCGGACGGGCGGTTTCGTGACACAGGATGGTTTTGTGCTTGCAATCCGCACGGCTTCGTCATAGCATTTACCAGGAGATCTCTGACCCATGAAGCCGCTTGTGCGCTGTGGTTTGCTAACTGCCATGTTCCTGTTCTTTGTCGCGGTACTCGCAGCTCAAGGGATGCCGAAAATGTCTGCTGTCGAGCCCGCGCAAGGCAAGCCAGGAGATGAGTTGACCGTGACGGGAGAAAACCTGGATAAGAACACCGTCGCCGAAATCTATCTTACCGACGGAAAGAACGATACGAAGTTGTCCGTGGTGCAGCAGGCTGCCACCACCATCAAATTCAAAATACCGGCGAATGCCAAACAGGGACGGTTCAGTCTGATGATTCTCACCGCGGGAGCCGATCCGAAGCTGATCGAGCAACCGGTGAAGGTCACCGTGCAGTAAAATCCGAACACCATCTGACCGTGGCCTGCCCGATTTTCCTATGATGAAAGTCTCGGCGCCCTTGCCGCGCCCTCATGGTAGAGAGAGGCTGAACGAGTGAACCCTGAATTTGATTACGATCTGCTTGTTCTTGGCTCGGGCCCGGCAGGGCAACGCGCCGCCATTCAAGCCGCAAAACTCGACAAACGGGTTGCCGTTGTCGAGAAGAAAGCCGTCGTTGGCGGCTGTTGCGTGAACACTGGAACCATCCCCAGCAAGACTCTGCGAGAGGCCGTGCTGTATCTTTCCGGCTATCGCGAACGCAACTTCTACGGAGCCTCCTACTCCGTAAAGCAGAACATCACAATGGAGGATCTGGTTCTCCGGGCTGACCAGGTGATCCGCCATGAGATCGACGTGATGCGGCATCAGTTGTTGCGCAACCGTGTGGATGTGCTCTCCGCCTCGGGCTTATTTGTCGATCCGCACACGATCAAGCTCGAGAGCGTGGAATCGCACACCACCCGCACCGTTACCGCGGGCAAAATCATGATCGCGGTTGGAACCGACACGACACTCGATGCGCACATTCCCTTTGACGGGCAGCGCATCTTCACGAGTGATGAAATGCTGCGTCTCGACCACCTGCCGAGGACACTTGCCGTGGTCGGAGCCGGCGTCATCGGCAGCGAGTATGCGAGCATGTTCGCCGCGCTCGGCGTGCGTGTGACCTTGATTGATAAACGACCCCGTCTTCTCCCCTTTGTCGATGAGGAGATTGCCGACGCTCTGGCCTATCACCTGCGAGAGAATCGCGTCACTATGCGTCTTGGGGAGGCAGTGAGCGGAATCGAAAAGATCGAAGACGAGCACGGCCCGCGCGTTCGCATCCACCTTGCCAGCGGCAAGCAGATTGTTGCCGAGAAGGCTCTCTATAGCATCGGCCGCACCGGAAATACGGGCCGGCTCAACCTGGAGTCGGCGGGCCTCAAGCCCGATGACCGGGGACGGCTTAAAGTCAACCAGAACTACCAGACCGATGCCCCACACATTTATGCGGTGGGTGATGTCATCGGGTTCCCCAGCCTCGCCTCCACGTCGATGGAGCAGGGCAGAATCGCCGCCTGCCATGCCTTTGAACACGAAGCACATTCGGTCCCTGAGCTATTCCCTTACGGCATCTACACCATCCCGGAAATCTCCATGGTGGGGAAGAGCGAAGTGGAACTGACGCAGGATGGCGTTCCCTACGAAGTCGGGAAGGCCCGCTACCGCGAAATTGCGCGTGGTCAGATCATCGGGGACATGACCGGTCTGCTGAAGCTGATCTTCCACGCGGAGGACCGCAAACTCCTCGCTGTGCATATTATCGGCGAGGGCGCCAGCGACTTAGTGCACATTGGCCAAGCGGTGATGAGCTTTGGTGGTACCGTGAATTACTTCATCGATACGGTGTTTAACTACCCCACGCTTGCCGAATGCTATAAGACAGCAGCATTCGACGGCATTAATCGCCTGGGTGGATAACTCACCTTCTTGCCCCTGCCTGCCGAAATGAACTCGAGCGTTTTGGCAGCCGCCGCTACCAGCGCCAACCGCCGCGTACCCAGACGTGACGCCGCCCATGTTCGGCAAAGTGGCCGGGCGCCCAATAGGCGCGCGGCCGGGGGGGGCGCCGCCACGCGCCAGGCACCCAGACATAACGTGACCCGCCCCAATCGTAATAGCCATCCACCCAGACATAGCCCGGTCCGGGGGCGTATCCTCTCGCGACGTAGGCGCCGGGAGGCGGAGGCGGGGGGACAGGAGCACGGTAGGCGACGTAACCGCCGCCGGCACATCCGGTCAAGGCGCCGGAAAGCAGGGCCACCATTGCGATTTTCTTGATGATTTGTTGCATGGCTTCGATCTCCTCTACCTTTTCAAACGCGGTTTGCAGGCATCGGGTTGCGAAGATGAAAAAGGAATAATGTAAGTCGATTGGAATCAAACGAAAGAGGGCAAAGAATGTTTCTTTGCTCATGACGTGGGAGATGGCGCCGATGAGATCAGGAGGAAGGTGGTGCGGGAAGTCATGAGTGTGAAGAAGGTATTGGTGGCGGACGACGAACGTTCGCTGCGGGTGATGATTTCGACGGCCTTGAAGCCGATTCAAGTCGAGGTGCTGCAGGCTTGCGACGGAGAGGAGGCGCTGGCTCTTGCGCAGGCGCATCGTCCGGATCTGGTGCTGCTGGACTGGATGATGCCTAACATGACGGGTGTCGAGGTAGCCGGAAAGCTGCGCGAAAGCAAAGAGACAGGGGGGATTCCCATCGTGATGTTGACTGCTCGCAGTCAGGAGCGGGATCAGGAAGCGGCGCGCATTGTCGGCGTGGATCATTACTTGCATAAACCGTTCAGTCCAAGAGACCTCGTCGCTCTTGTCGAGCAGTTGCTCGATACGCCCGCTTCCTCGTCAAAGGTGTAGCTGCCTTGCCGCAAGAGAGGGACATCCTCGAGCAGTTGTCGCTGCTCGCCCAGGCCAGCGACGTCGAACTGGTAGAGTCGCGCGCCACACTTGGCAAGATGGAGGTCGCCTTGGGCGCGATTGCGGAAGGCATTGCCGCAACTGACGGTCAAGGCAACGTCGAGTGGTGTAATTCCTCGTTTGAATCAATCGTGCGCCGGCGCAGAGATGAAATCCTCGGGCGCTCCGCCGTGGAATTGCTTCCATTGCTTCGGGACAGCATCGAGGTGGCGCAATGGCGTCACCCCGTGGTGATCGCAATGGATGACGAACTGGTGGATTCGGAGGTATACGAACTCTGTCTCGAAGGACGGCATAGGGTGTTGGAATTCTCTGCCCGGCCGGTGTGTCTACTGCACCACGGAAAGAGTATTGTACTTACCCTCCGCGACATCACTAGCAGCCGCGTCCGCGAACGGGTGCTGACCGAACAGAAGGCGTTTCTACAACTTCTTCAAAAAGTAACGGATGCCGCGAACAGTTCCGATTCGGAAGAAACCGTTGTCAGGACCGTGCTTGGCCTGGTCTGCGCACATGGAGGATGGCCGGTTGCGTTCGCCACAAGATTTCCCTGTCCGAAACCTTCTTCCGACCGGGAATGCGTATGCATCTGGCACTTGGAATCGGAAGCTCACCTTCCCCTGAGGTGCCGGGTCGAGCAAAACAGAGAGGCTCTGGGAAAGGCCGCCGAAGAACTCGCGAACACGCGGCGGCCAGCGGCCATCAGCAATCCATTCGGACTTGCCATTCCCGTGCTCAGCGGCCGTGAAGTGGTGGCGATTCTTCACTTCTTCAGTTCAGAGCCGTTCGCATGCAGCGGCGATTTGTTGGAACGAATGTCGCAAGTGGGAGTTCAGTTGGGCAGGATTGTGGAGCGAAAGCGCGCCGAGACGGCTCTCCGGCAGGCCCATGCGGCCCTCGAGCAGCGGGTCCAAGAGAGAACGAGAGAACTTGCCGAGGCCAATGAGGCGCTGCAGGCCGAAGTGCAGCAGAGGCGTAAGGCTGAGGCTTTGAAGGACGAACTGGTTTCCACGGTGAGCCATGAATTACGCACGCCCTTATCCTCCCTTCTTGGGTTTTCGGAGATCATGCTCGATGAGGAGTATCCCAGGGAGCAGCAGTGTGAGTTCCTGAGCATCATTCGCAACGAAAGTCTGCGCCTGACACAACTCATCAACGATTTTCTGGACCTGCAAAGGCTCGAATCGGGGAAGATGATCTATTCCTTCGAGCCGGTGAGGTTGGAACCGTTACTTCGCGACATGCGTGCGATGTTCGAGCCAAGGCCTGGAAGCCACCATCTTCTACTGGATACCGCTCCGGACCTGCAGGAGGTGCAAGCGGATCCCAACCGGCTCAAGCAGGTGCTGACGAACCTGGTTTCAAATGCCGTGAAGTTCTCCCCCCAAGGTGGGGACATCCTGCTGCGAGCCGGCAATGCCGGGTCGCACGTGGAACTCATGGTGGAGGATCATGGGATAGGAATGCCGCAGGAAGCAATCCCCCGGCTATTTCAGAAGTTCTACCGTGTGGATAATGCCGATACGCGGAAGATCGGGGGCACGGGATTGGGACTCGCGCTGATCCGCGAAATCATCGAAGCGCACCGGGGCACAGTCCGAGTAGAGAGCGAGCATGGCAAAGGAAGCCGATTCTACATCACCTTACCAGTCGTCTGAGGCTGGAGGATCTTCAGATCCTATCGCCGGCCGGCCAAAACAAAAACGCCGCGCAGCTCTGAGCGGCCGCGCGGCGTTCTCGAGAACTCGTTTGGGAGAGAGTTAGCGAGTGGGCTTCTTCTCTTCGCCGGACTTCTTCTTCTTGCCCTTCTTTTTCTTTTCCTTCTTCTCTTCCTGTGCGGCGAAGGTCGGGTACACTGTTCCGAGGACCAGTGCCGTGCCGAGCATGAGGGTCATGAGCTTCTTCATTTCGTGGCTATCTCCTGTGCAGTTTCGATGACGAGCAAATCGTCTCCATAGACAGCATCGCAGGCCGACATGAACCGGTCCTTAAGACGGCATTAAAATCCCTTCATTCCGGGCGGGCCCCGAAAGCCGGTCCCACGAAAAACACCTTGCCTAACCGCTTTAGATTCAAGCATTTGCATTTTCGTCACCTTCGCTGGTACTCGGAACATCGCCGGTCGCGCACTGCGGCTTTTTTCATTCCCGCCGTGCGCGCTCCGAAGGGAGCGCAATGGAGATTCACAACCTAAACAAATTTTCTTACTCACTGAAAACAAACCACATCTCTCATCCCACAGTCGGCCTCTCAAACTCCCTCATGCTACCCTGATCTCGCCTGGAACAAGCCAACACCATGCACCCGGCACATTCACAACCGGCTCCGCTCACGTCCGTGCGGCAGGAAGTCGTCTCCGCTCTCACCGCCGGAGTCCCCGCCACCGCCGCCGCCAAAGCCGTCGGCCTCCACCGCTCCATCATCTCTACATCTGGCGGAAGACCAACCCTACCTTCGCCACCGCCCTCGCGCAAGCCCAACAGGACCGCCTCACCCGCCTCCGCGGCCTCACCCGTGAAACCAATCTCAAAACCATCCTCGCCGCCCTCTCCAGCCCCGCCGCTGTCGACACTTTCGACACTCCTCCTCCCTCCCGAACCGAACCCAAGCCCCCGCCTCCCGCCTCCGCCCCCCCGCAACGCCCCCTGCCCCTGCGGCTCCCGCCTCAAATACAAACGCTGCTGCGGCCGCAACGCCCCTCCCGCCCTCTCTTCGTAGTGGCGTCGCCCCACAGCGGACGAGGCTCACCCGTGATCCAATCGTCTCCCGGCCGCGATCCTTACCGGCTGTGGCATTCTTCCAACAGCGGCTTAGGCGCCACAATTCCGAGATCGCGCAACGTGTCGTATGCTGCAATGCGGACCATATACACGGAGCATTCCGTATCGGAGGATATGTTCCAGAGGTAGACGCCTGAATCTTTCAATAGGGAACTGAGCATTTGAACACTCCGATGGTTAGGGTAGCTCCTCAACATGTAAGCTCCCCGCTCTCTTTCGTTGACATCTCTCGACTCGCACAAATCCAACGCATATTGTTGCAACCGGGGGTACGCTGGGACGATTATGTATTCCCGGGGCGCAACCTGAAACAGGACCGAACCCCGCGGGGTGATCAGGCCTGTACTTTGTGCTTTCGCTGCTGTCCGGCTAAATTTGTCCTCGCTGGAATCCGCGGACGCCGTCATAGACGTGGCCATGAGCATGGCTTCGTTTTCAACGGCTCCCAGGATCTCTGAGGCCGTTCTCGCCAAACCTCCATTGGCCGTCGGAAGCCCTTGGGAGGATTGCTTGATCAGGATATGATTTCGCAACTGCCACGATTGCTCACCGCTGCCCATTGCCTCCGTCAAGCGGCGTCTAAAGAAGAACAGTTGAGGTCTGTCATATGTGACATTGGGCTCTTTAGTGAGGTCAACCTCATGCTTCATCGACTGCACGCGATCCGTATTCCAGCGGAACGTGAGTTCCTTCGCGGTGTAGGTGCCGAGCAGGACTCGTTCCACGTCCATCGTAACGTCCTCGTCAAACTTGGCGTTGCCCATATGAATGACGTCTGGGCTCACCTTCAGTGGGCGCCCGAGGATAATCAGGTCGCTGCTCCGCGTGATCCATTCCAGACTCTCCGCGACTTGAGTAGGTATGGTCGTAGCAGTACTGACACTCAAGCCGAAAAGGTACAGTGCGATCAAGACTTGTCTCACGATCTTGTCCTTATTAAGCTCCGTACTTCCTGCAGATCATCTTATTGTAGGTCCTCGTGTAGGTCCTCGCCGGTGAAATCTCACTGCGGCGGAGATGGCGGGTTCGTGGTCACCTTCCGGGATCGACACATTCGACACGCCAAATCCCGCCACCCATCCGAACCCAACACCCCCGGTCACACAGGATTTGAAAATTGTCCTGATCAGTGCTTAGCGGTTGTTGTTTCAGTTGGTTGTGGCTCCTTAAGTTATCTCTGCCGAGGCTTCGAGATGCGTTTTGCGCCTGCCGCCGGTGAATAATCGAGTCAGGATGACGAAGAAGGACTTGGTCCGAATTCTTGCGGAAAAAGCGGACATGCCGGATGCCGCGGCCGCTGACCACCTGGATCGCGTGGTCCACGACATTGTTCGCAAACTCCGGAACGGTGATCCGGTTCCCCTACCCGGGCTGGGTGTTCTTCAGCCCATCAACAAACGGGGAGTGCAGTTCAAACCGGCGGCCGCTTCCAAGCGCAGGAAAGGGAACTCCTAGGAGATGCCCAAGAGAACAGTGGCACGATTGCCGCGCAATCCGCGCCTCACCGCATCGCGCGTGGCACGTCTGGTCCGCATATGTCTCGATAGTGGGGCCAGCGTGGAGATTGACGGGCTTGGCGAGTTTCAGAAAGACGGAAATGGCAAACTCAGATTCACACCGTATACCCGCCCCAGAGTCTTTCTTGCTTATGTGGACGAAGACTTCCCGTCGGCTCAGAAGCTTTACGAGGAACTCCGCGCCGCGGAATGCGACCCCTGGCTCGACCGTAATAAGCTGCTCCCCGGTCAGAATTGGCCTCGATGCATTGAAAGGGCCATCGAGGTGGCCGATTACTTCGTTGCGCTGTTTTCGCGCCGCTCCGTCAACAAGCGCGGCCAATTTCAAAGCGAATTGAGGTACGCCATGGACTGCGCCGCGCGGCAGCCACTCGAGGAGACGTTCTTCATCCCGCTGCGGCTGGACAACTGCCGGATGCCCAGCAAGATCACCAACTCCATTCAATACATGGATCTTTTTCCGGATTGGGACCAAGGCGTGCGGCGATTGATACGCTCCATCCGTCCGAGGAGGCATCCCAAGCAGTGAACGCGAGCTTACTGCTCGTGAATCCCCAGTTTTTTCCGGATGGCGGGGGCGGATTTTGAATCAGGCGCCAGATCCAGAAATTTCTTGTACGCTTCCTTGGAACCGGCCGAATCCTTCATCTTTTCGCGCGCCTCGCCTAGCATGAGATAGGCTTCGGCCGAAGTGGGGTCCCAGCGCGTGGCTTCGAGAAACCTCATCGCGGCGGCCTTGTTCTTCCCTTTCTTGAGGTAGAACTGCCCCACCTTGATTTCCTTGTTGGCCTGGAGCGGATTGAAGGCGTACTCCTTCGTCTTGAGTGACTCGTCTTCCTCGGGAGGCTCCTGCGGTTTCTGCTTCTCCTGAGGCGTGGCGAGCAAAACGGCGAGGAGTGCAATCGCGGAGACTCGCAACCACCGGCTCACATTCTTGAGTATACAGGGAAGGCCCCATGGGACAATAAGAACAGGCCATTCCCGCCCATGGAGTTGCGTCAGAAAGTCTCCCAATTGCCGCTGCAGCCCGGCGTCTACCTGTACAAAGACGGGTCGGGGAAGGTGCTGTACGTGGGTAAGGCGAAAAACCTTCGCAGCCGCGTCCGAAGCTATTTCAACGATGACCGGTTGGCGGATGCCAAGACGGGAACGCTCATTGCCGAAGCCGCGGATATCGACTACATTCTCGTAGACAACGAGAAAGAGGCGCTTGCCCTTGAGAACAACCTTATCAAGCAGTACAAGCCGCCGTTCAATATTCTGCTGCGCGATGACAAGACGTATCCCTATATCCAACTCACCCACGAACAATATCCCCGCGTCTACGTCACGCGCCGGCTACGCAAAGGGAATACGTATTTCGGCCCCTACTTCCCCGGGAACCTCGCCTACCGCGTGGTGAACTTCATTCATCGCTTCTTCAAGGTGCCCTCCTGCAAAGTGGACCTGACCCGTAAGCACAGTCATCCCTGCCTCGAGTATCACATCCACCGCTGCCTTGGACCGTGCGTCGAGGGACTGACCACAGATGAGGCCTATGCCCAGGCGGTTAGGGACGCCCGTCTCTTCCTCGAGGGCAAGCACAGGAATCTGATTGCCGGGCTGCGGGAACGGATGGAAAAGGCCGCCGAGGAACTGAGATTCGAAGAGGCGGCGGCGCTGCGCGATCTCATTTCCACGGTGGAGGAACTGGAGCAGCGCCAGAAGATGGCCGCCGCCCAGGGTGACGACACGGATATCCTCGCCTACTATGCCGAACCTCCGCTCATCGCCGTGAACCTGTTCCATCTTCGCGGCGGGCGCATTGTCGACCGGCGTGAGTTCTTCTGGGAAGATCAGAAGGACTTCCAACCCGAGGAGTTCTTTACCGATCTTCTTCTTCAGCTTTATCTCGATCAGCAGTACGTTCCTGCTCTGATACACGTGCCGGTGGAATTCGAGGACCGCGCCGTGCTCGAGGAATTGCTTAGTGAGAAGCGGGGCCGTAAAGTCGAGATCCACACCCCCCAGAGAGGGCAGAAGAAGGCGCTGCTGGGGCTGGTGGAGACGAACGCCAAACACAGCTTTGATGCACGGTTCCGCGTGTTAAAGCCGGGTTCGCAGGCGATTCAATCGGCGCTTCAGGAAACGCTGGGGCTCGAGGATCCCATCAAGCGCATCGAATGTTTCGACATCTCCCACATCCAGGGTACCGACAAGGTAGCCAGCATGGTGGTGTGGGAGGACGGAAAGATGAAGAAGGCCGACTATCGCAAGTTCATCATCCGCACGGTGGAGGGCAATGACGATTTTGCTTCGATGCGCGAGGTGGTGACGCGGCGGTATGCGCGCCTCCAGACCGAAGGCGGATCCATGCCCGGGCTTGTACTGATAGACGGTGGGCTGGGCCAGCTTCACGCGGCCGCCGATGCGCTGGAAGCAATCGGAATCATCAACCAGCCGCTTGCCTCCATCGCGAAAAGGGAAGAGTGGATCTACGTGCTGGGAAGCGAAAATGAACCGGTGGTTCTCGACAAGTTCTCTCCCGTGCGGCAATTGGTCCAGATGGTGCGCGATGAGGCGCACCGGTTCGCGGTCACCTTCCATCGCGCGCGCAGATCCGCCGGCCGGGTGAACTCGGAACTGCTGGATGTGCCCGGCCTTGGCCCGAAGACGGCACAGAAACTGTTGAAGCACTTCGGCAGCCTCGAGCGCGTGCGCGCCGCCACGGAAGGCGAATGGATGCAAGTGGCCGGACGGACGGCTGCGCGGCGAATGAAAGAGCATTGGACCAAAGAGGAAGCGGCGTTGTAAGGATTCCCGTCGGGCCACACCCGCCAAGACTCGGTTGACGTGTGCAAAGATGCGGATAGCGGACTGAGGTCCGGCAGGTGAGGCAATGAAACACAACCGGCGTAAATTTCTTGAATCGGCGGCGGCGTTGGGGGCGGGCGTGGCTTCGGCTATGCCCGTTGCCGGGCCGCCGGGCCAACTGGATGCGGCGGCGATAGCGCGAAGGCATCCCCTGGTGCGCACGCAGCCAACGCCGGATTTCTTCGAAGGAATGCTCTTGGGCAATGGTGATCTCGGGGTGTGTGTCACGGTTCGTCCCGACGCGTTTGGGCTGCATTTGGGGAAGAACGATGCCTGGGATATCCGGGTGAGCGAAGAGCACGCCGCGCACATCAAGACGTTCCGGGAGGTTCTGGACCTGTGGAGGAGGGCGGGCGAGGAGGCCAAACGCCAAGGCCATCCCGAGATGACCTTTCTCGAGAGCAAGATCGATTTCTTCCGCGAGTACTCGGAACTCATGCAGTCCTCCTATCGCAAACCCTGGCCGCGGCCATGGCCTTGCGGGACAATCTGGCTGCATTGGGATTCGCGCATGGTGCGGGTGGTGCGCCAGGAGTTGGACATCGCCTCGGGTATACTGACGCTGCGCCTGGAGCACGACAATCTGCGCGGCAAGGTGCGGCCCTTCGCAATCACCTGCTTCGTAAGCCGTGAGGCCAATCATGTATCGGTGAGCAGCGATTCCCCCGCTCCCGTGATTTCATGCGCCTACGAGCCGCATTGGGAGCAGGAGGCGCTGCTGCCGGAGCCGCGCATTCAGGCACTCGAAGGAGGGTTTTCGGGATTCCAGGAATTTCCCGCGACGGCGCCCACCTCGGCTCAGCCGCATCCTCCAAGATCAAGAGAGGACCGGAGCGTGGCTATTCACGGTGTTCTCACCGGGCGCTGGCAAGCGGAAACGGACTCCGCCAGGCGCCGGGTGCTGCTGCGGTCTCCGGCTCTGCCGCAGCCGCTGCGGCTCGATGTCACGGTCTTGACCTCACGGGACAGAGCGGATCCGGCGGCGCAGGCCGGCCACGAAGCGGCGCGATTCGCTTCCACTTCCATAGCCGAGTTGCGCCGCGAATCCTCGGCACATTGGGCAAAGTTCTGGTCCGCCTCCGCCGTGGAACTCGGGGACACGGAACTCGAGCGCGTCTGGTATCAGAACCAGTATTTTCTCGCGTGCTGCCTGAAGGAGGGCAAGATCGCGCCCGGACTGTTCGGCAATTGGAGCAGCGGCAAGATCGGGACAGCGTGGCACGGCGACTATCACATGAATTACAACACCCAGCAGGTGTGGTGGGGAGTATTATCGAGCAATCACGTGGAGCAGCATGAGCCCTACACCCGACTGGTGGAGGCCCTGATGCCGATGGCGGAATGGAACGCGCGCGTGCAGTTCGGCCTGCCCGGCGCGTATTTTCCACATTCGGCGTACCCGGTCCCGAGCAACGTGAATCCGTATCCGGCTCCGCCGTGGGGTTATGAGATCTGCGAGACTCCATGGACGGTGCAGAGTCTGTGGTGGCAGTACAAGTACACGCTGGATGAGGAGTATTTGCGCCGCGTGTATCCGGTGCTGCGCGCGGCGGCGGAGTTTCTGGTAGCTTTCGTGAGCAAAGGGGAGGATGGCGAATACCACATCATCCCCACGGTCTCTCCCGAAAACTGGGGCGCCACGGTGGATTTCCGCCTGAACCGCGATTGCATCATCGACCTGGCGTTGACGGAGTTCCTGCTGGACGCGGTGGCCGAGGGGTCCCGCGTGCTGGGGATCGATGCGGACCGGCGGGAAAAGTGGCGGGAAGTCCGCCGCAACCTGGCGCCATACCCAACGGGTGAAGGGCCGTTCGGGCGCGTTTGGCTTGATGTTCGCGACGCTCCCGCGGAGTATGTCTATAACGTGCCGGTGACGCTCGGGCCAGTCTTCCCGGCGGAGCAGGTGGGGCTGGGATCAAAGGCGGAACTGCTCGAACTGGCGCGGCGCACGGCGAAGACGATCCGGCTCGAGGGGGGAAACGACCTGGTGTGGCAGCCGCTCGCCCGGGCGCGCCTGGGCATGTTGGATCTCGAGTGGTTCAAACGAGAGGTCCGGTACTGTCTGACGCCGCTGGGAGCGGCAAACGACCGCGTGCGGCAGATAGACGGGCGCTACAGCGATGCGACCAACTTCGACTTCATGATGAGGATGGGAGTGTGGACGGAAAACCTCTCGCTGCCGGCGGTAATCAACGAGTGTCTGCTGCAAAGCTACGACGGAGTGATTCGTCTCTTCCCCAACCGGATGAATCTGGGCACGGCGGCGTTTCGCGATCTGCGCGCGGCGGGGGCGTTTCTGGTGTCGGCACGCTTTGACGGAAAGCGGGTTTCCGGGGTGAGGTTGAAGAGCGAAAAAGGCGCGCGCGTGCGGATGGTCAAACCGTGGGAGGGGGCCAAGGCGCGAGTGGTATCGAAGGGCGCGCAGGTGGACGCCGTGGAATCCGGCGGGGTGATCGAATTCGCGACGCGAGCGGAGGAAACCTACGAGATCGGGGTTGCGCCGGCGGGCTAGGAGCGGCGAATCTGATTCCAGCGCCGGCGCGCCGCATCCACAACCACGTCGGGGCAGTCGTGAGGAATATCGTGGCCGCTGTCAGGCACGAGAATGCGTTTCCCGCGTGAAGAGAGGCGCGCCAAGCGCAACTGGTATTCTCAAACGAAGCCAGATCTTCGGCACTCAGGGCGCCGCTCAAGAGGGCATCAGAGTTCCTGCCCGCCGTCAGCACCACGAGAGGCTTGTCGCCCAATGTGCCGGCTGCGCGAGCCTGCTCGGCACTCACACGGATTTGCTCGAGTTCGCTTGCTCTCGCCTTCAGGAATTTCGATTGGAGAACGAATGGCGACGGGCGTATGCCTTGCAGGCGCAGCCGGATTCGGGGGATCCCGAGTCCGATATACAGGGGTGACCAGCGCGCCTGGCGGCGGTAACGGGCGAGCATGGCTGCACCGATCGCACTCCAGGCACGCGGCAGCAGCCTGTATTGATCCTCCTGGGTAGCGTCGACGAGAAGCATTCCGGCCACCTCGCGCGGGTACTTGCCATGAAACACGCGGACGTTGTAGCCGCCGAAGGAAGCCCCCACGAGCAGGTAAGGTGGCGCCTCGCCGGCAGCTTGCAGAAGCGCGTGCAATTCCCCGGCAATTCGTGAACTGGTGCGCGGCATGGGACCAGGATCGCTGCCGCCGTAACCTGCGCGATTGTAGGAGCAAACCCGAGCAAAGGCGGCGAGTTCCGGCTGAACCCGCTTCCACTCGCTGATGGAATCGCCCAATCCGGCCTCGAGCACAATGGTAGGCGACCCTTTACCTGTACAGTGGAGCATCAAATGCAACCCGCCGATGTCCACAAGGCGGCCGGGTTCCGGAGAACGGGCGGCATCCACGCTCGTGGCGATGGCTTCATACGATGCGCCCGCAAATAGAAGGAACAGGATCAGGCAGAGGGCCACGAACAGGGTGTTCCGCGATCGGGGCTTCCAACCGGCCGCCATCCTCACAGAGTACCGCGGGGTCAGGCCTTGGGAATCTACCGGGAATCCACCGGGAATCCACCGGGAAGGCCGCGCCAAACTTCGCATTGTGATATCTTTCTATGACCTTGCTGCCTCCTGACGCCATCGCGGCGCTGCGCCGGAAGGTGGCGTGGCGCATCCTTCCGCTTATCATCCTGCTCTACTTCGCTGCTTATCTCGACCGCGCCAATGTCGGTTTTGCGAAACTGCGTATGGCGCGCGACCTGCAATTTTCCGAAGAAGTATTTGGGCTCGGCATCGGGATCTTTTTTCTGGGCTACCTGATCCTGGAGATTCCCGGTGCGCTGCTGGTGGAGAGGTGGAGCGCGCGTAAATGGTTCGCGCGGATTCTGGTGAGTTGGGGGCTGGTCTCGGCGGCAACGGCCTTTGTGCGTACGCCGGCGGAGTTCTACGCGGCGCGGTTTCTGCTGGGAGTGGCGGAGGCTGGGTTCTTCCCGGGAATCATTGTCTACTTCACGCACTGGTTCCCCATGCGGGAGCGTGCGGGCGCGCTGTCGCGGATGATTGTCGCCATCCCGGTCAGCCTGGCCCTGGGCGCTCCGGTCTCCGCGCTGCTGCTGGATGTGACTTGGCTCGGATTGCGGGGGTGGCAATGGCTGTTCCTCGTGGAGGGGCTTCCGGCGGTGGTTCTGGGAGTGATCACGTTGTTCATGCTGACGGATCGCCCCCGCCATGCGAAGTGGCTCAGCAGGGACGAGCGCGATTACCTGGAGGGCGTGCTTGCCGAGGAGGCGCGGGCCAAGGAGTCCTATCACAAAGCGGGCATCAGGCATGCTCTGCGTATGCCGAATGTGTGGCTGCTAGCGTTGGGCATCTTCGCTACGAACACCGGCGGCTACGCGCTGGCGTTCTGGATTCCTACGACGATCAAGAGCCTCTCGGGCGGATCCGACCGCTCGACGCTGCTGTTCAGCGGCTTCTTTTATCTGTGCGGACTGGCAGGCGTCCTGTATTCGGGCTACTCGTCGGACCGAAGCGGCGACCGCAAGTGGCATTGCATCGCGGGGCAAGCGGCAAGCGGGCTGTTTCTGGCCGCGAGCGCGGTTCCCGGCCAACCGTTTCCCCTGGCCATGACGTGGCTGTGCCTCACTGGGTTGGTGGCGCACTCCTGGCCATCACCGTTTTGGGCGCTGCCGACACTGACGCTGACGGCATCGGCGGCAGCGGCGAGCATCGGGCTGATCAACATCTTCGCCAACCTCGCCGGGTACCTCGGCAACCATCTTTTCGGATGGATGAAAGGGAACGGATTCACGGACAGCGCGTGCCTCCTGTTTCTTGCGGGGTGTTACCTGCTGGGCGGAGTGATCATCAGTTTCGTGAAAATCAACCGCCCTGCCGCGGCGAACCATTGATAGGATGGAATACTGGCCCCCTCAGCAGAATTTGTGGGTAGATTCGGGCTCCGGCAGTCGCCCCAAGTTGTGATACAGGGCGAGTTCCATGGCCTTATACGTGCGGAAACCATAGGATCGTCTGGTAACCACTCGAAT
>WBZR01000325.1_pt1 | contig 79466 bp, 69 predicted proteins | sample 5204231 | NCBI WGS metagenome assembly WBZR01 (sample SAMN12412403, study PRJNA552823) | activated sludge metagenome | isolation source: activated sludge from anammox sidestream of wastewater treatment plant... | place: USA: Virginia | collected 2017-08 | reverse complement strand
GAGCAATTAAGAACTGCAATAGCGGAATTCATTGAAGCTTATCAGCCTAATGCAAAACCTTTCGTGTGGCGTAAAAGGGAAGTTAAGGGTTCGCAACTAAGAAATACTTTAAGTAATTTATGCAATTGGACACTAGAAAAATAGCGTAAGAATATCAGAGAGTTCATTACGTATAACAAAAATGCTTTACTCTTCTACCCTTAAAAATTTACTTTTTGGACAGCCCCATACACTCTCGTTGGCTGAAGGAGGGGGCTTCCAAGTTTTGTAGGGATAAATTTCCATAATTCTGAAGAAAAAGAGATTCCTAAAGGGACTTCCTTGTAAAAGAACTGTAGCAATGACTATCTATATTTCCATGCACCATTTCATAAGCCAACAAAAAAGGCATGTTTCTGTACGAAACATGCCTTTTTGTATTTAATCTTAGAACAAATAACACGCAAAATAGTTACTTTGCTGACTGTTCGTGCTTATGATCCTTGGGAACCTCTTTCTCACAGTCAAAGCAGAAGTATGTCTTTCCGCATTCATGTCCTTCTCCAACCTCTGCCTTGCAGATAGGGCAAAAATGGGTGACACCGCAGATATGCTCATCTCCCACCTCTTTCTCGCAGTCGTAACAGAAGTAGGTAACATCGCAGATATGTCCCGGCCCAACTTCTTCTTCGCACTTGGGACAAAAAGTTGTTACGCCACAGATATGGCCGTCTCCGACCTCTTTTTTACAATCACGGCAAAAGAAGGTCAAATCGCATATGTGACCAGGTCCTACTTCCTCCTTGCATTGCTGGCAATACGTGGTAAGTCCACAGATGTGCCCTTCTCCGACTTCTTTATTACAAGTGGCGCAGTGATGTAATGTCTCTGACTGAGATTCCAATTCTTCTTTAGGCATCGCCTCTTTCTTTTCCTCCGGAGATTTAATCAGAGATTCTGCCGGTTTTGTCTCTTTTGCTGGCGGCACAACTGCTGCAGGAGCAGGGGCTGTCGGTGCAGATGCTTGTGGCGTGGTAGTTCCAGGAGTTTCCGGCATAATCACTTCAATTTCTTCCTCTTCAACTTCTTCAGGGGCAGTTGACGGTGTTATCGGTGTTTTCGTTTCTGGAGTTGTAGTTCCTGGAGCAGACGGCACAATCACTTCAACATCTTCCTCTTCCACTATAACATCTTCCGGAACAGTTGACGGTTTTTCCTGGATTTTCGCTTGTGGGGCTTCTAGCGCTTTTGGTGCCGCAGTTTCTGGGGCTGTTGGTGCAGCCGTTTCTGACGTTGTTGTTCCTGGCGTCTCCGGCACAATCACTTCAATATCTTCCTCTTCCTCCTCCTCTACTTCTTCTGGCTCCGTTGGTACTGCTTCCGGTGTGACCGCTTTTGGCTCAGCTACTTTCGGGGTTTCTGGTACGGGTGCTTGTGCCTCTGGTGTTGCTTTTCCTATTGGAGCAGGAGCAGGTGATCCTTCAGCTTTTTTCCCCTCTTGGGGGGGCACTGTCTTTACTTCCACCTTTGGTTCCGGTGGTTTTGTTTCCTTTACTTGTGTCTGTGTGGCAGCACACGAGCTCAAAAAGATTGTAAGACTTACCAAACCTACCCCTAAAAACCCTTTTCCCATAATCTCTCTCCTTGTCTATAAATAGTTAATACGGTTAATTCTTGGTACTGTTGCTGATCAGTAATTCTAACTCTTCGGGTATTTCCCGTTTTTCTAAGTCTATTCCCGCTGCTGAAAAGAACTTTTTTCTTACGGCATCATAGGTGATTCTTGAAAGTGATTTTTTGTCATTTACATCGCCAAAAATGCCAAGGTCGATACTTCCTGCCGCCATATTTGCATGTCCACCGGCATTCATAAACCCAAATGCCTTTTGCAATAAAAATGCAAGATTGATTCTTGTATCCACACTCCGGGCAGATAGCTGGACCTTGTCTTTGTCTATGCCAAAAACAAGAACCGTAGAAACGCCCTCCATCTGCAACATCAATTCGGCTGCTTGCGGTAATGCATCCCGATCGGTTATGAATTCTACAAAGGATATCAGGTACGAACCTCTCACTTCCCGATTTCGTATGGTTCTTCCAATAATGTCCATGGTTTCTGCACTCATGGGTGGATTTTCAATTTGATTCAAGAGCCCCACATCCAGTAATGGCGATAGGTAGGCAGCCGCATCGAGATCTTCAGTCGTCGTGTTTCTGGTAAACCCACCCGTATCGACCCTGATTCCGTATCGAAGTGCCGTGGCAAGTTGCGGATCGGGCATAATATCCAGATGCCTCAGATACCGTGTCAAGATCGTGGAAGTGGCGCCAATCTTCGGTAATATTTCAACAAATTCACCTTTTACAAGGGTAAAATCCGTTTCGTGGTGATCGATGACGATATTGGGTATCATATCAGCAGGCAATATATTATTTTTTGAAGGAATGGAGGCTTCTATTAATGCTACCTTATCAAAGATATTTGCTATTTTCAGAGCTTCATCTGAGGTTTTTAACCGGACGAGAGTAGTTTCCAGCAAATTGACCAATGCCTTATTTTGCTGACGGCCTATATTCCCACCGTAGTAAATATTGGATTTAATGTCATACTTTTCAGCAATACGCTGTAACGCAAACCCGGAGGCAATTGCATCCGGATCAGGGTTATCCTGTAAGAAAATAGCCAGACCTTTAGTGGTTGCGGCCTTAATAACATCTACCAAACGGAAAACAGATCGCTTCAGTTTTGCCGTTTCCAGTTCGCCCAGGATTGAATTTGTAATAATTTTCTCTGTTTGCACAACTTCATCAGTCCCATTTTCTAATAGTTCAGAACCCTCTTTCTCATCGCTTGCCCTTGATAAAATAAATTTATCCGGAAATAATTTTTTTATGCGTTTTGCTAAAGTAAGGTTGTCTTTAAAGTTTTTTTGCAGAAGAATGAATGCAATGACGTCGTTTGTCGGTAACGAACCAAAGTCCAGTGTATGAATATCTGCGGCGATCGTGCGAAGACGAGATTCTTTCAATCCCGTCAAAGCCGATTCATTACTATCGATTACCAAGACCTTTTCGCCGGATTTACTTAAAGTTCTGGCCAGAGCGCTCCCTATGTCATCGCAACCTAAGATTATATACATTATTCCATCCTTAAACGGGAACTCATTTTCCTATAAATAACCGAAATTGAGATTAATTATACGCTTATGCCTTTTTGAAGTCAATAGTAAAAACTGATTGCGCTGCAATTTTAACCTTTTACGGATATAAGAGTTAAACATAAAATTGTGTCATAGATTCACGATATACGCTCAACGATGATTCAATGTATGGTATTATCGGACATACGGTTTTGCCTTGAAATTAAGGGGGCGATTTATGTAACATCTGTATTAAAATTCCACATATTTTTAAAAAGTCAATACGTATGCAAATGTATGATATTGTTAAACAGGCCGGTATTACCGAGGTGATGTGGCAGGAATCGATTAAAAGGCACGATGTTATCCGTGAGGAGTTTGATGGCATTTGCTATTATAGGGTGACGAAAAAGGTTGGATTTTTGGGAAAAGGGTCCATCGTTACTCAGGAAGGTATTATCTTCGAATTCCCTAGCATTGCCCGGATATTGCACCTGGAAAACGGTATCCGGAATGCCTATACACAGCCTTTTTATATAGAAGAAAAGGTGGATGGTTATAACGTCAGGGTATCGTGCATCCAGGGTCGTGTATTGGTTTTTTCACGCGGTGCGTATGTCTGTCCGTTTTCGACAGACCGAATTGGAGATTTTTTAGATGTAAAGAGGATATTTGGCGATCATCCCGGCCTAGTAGTGTGTGGTGAGTTTGCCGGACCGGATAATCCTTATAATATTGAACATCCGCCTTATGTAAAAGAAGACATTAGATTTTTTGCCTTTGATTTAATGAGGATAAACAATCCCCATAAAATTCCTATTGAAGAGCGATACAAAATTTTCGACGACTATCGAATGCCCACTACAAGGAGGTTTGGGCGGTTTTCAACGTCAGATATTTCTGCCTTAAAAAAGATTGTTAAGGAATTAGATGAAACGGGATGTGAGGGGATGGTAATTAAACCGACCCATCCAGCTGAAAAGATCCTGAAGTATGTAACATTGAGCTCCTGTTTGCGCGATATTCGAGTTACGGCCCCATTAATGGCAGAGATGGTACCTGAGTTTTTCACTCATCGGATCATCCGCGCGTCCATGTTCATTCACGAGCATGCACATTCACTGAGACCAGAAGTTTTCACCCAATTGGGCGAGGCGTTGTTACGGCCTATACATGAGAGCGTTGCGAAGGCGGCGCGGCGTGAGGTTATTGACGAAAAATTTCTCCTCCGATTTCGGGAAGAGAAAAATATTCAACGGATGATAGACCACCTGTATAGGTGCAAGGTAAAGTTTGCGGTCTTGTCAATAAACAAGGAGTTGGACTACTGGTGTGTCAGGTTCGCAAAAAAATGTTATGCCTCTTATGAAATTCTCCAAAAACACCTGGAGGGTGCCGCCCACGTGGATTAAAAATCTTTATCGGCGTTTTTACCGTTCGGAGACTTTTGCTGTGCTGGTTTTTGACAAGGGAAAGGTTTCAATTGGTGAAGAAACATTCCGTGTGGCCCTCTGAAAAGTAACATCATTTGTTATTTGTGTATCTACTGTATGAGTTTGTCCAGTATGCCTCGCAACATACGAGGGTCGAGGTAGCGGATGCCAAGCTTGTCGGCCCATTTTACGATACCCGTATCAGCCGTTACCAGTATGCCGTCGAGTTCCTTAGCCAGAAGAATCAGATCTACGTCCTCCTTACTATCAATAATCCCTTCCCTGAGGGCGGCACGATACTTTTTCCTCAAATCAGCAATAGCAATAGCCTCCAAAGCTTCAGACTCGGTTCTGTGCGGAATCTCTTCCGTCATACGCACATCGGGGAAAAGAAAGACCGATTTTTCGCGCGATGCTTTCCGTCTCCGTTCAACATCCTCGGCTGCCTTTAACCCCTTGTTAATCCTTTTTCGTATGGCTTCCTCCGCCACCCGCAATCCCTTGTCAATCCTACTGCGCACATCCTCAATGAGTTCGTACAGCAAAAAAGCCGGCACCGACAGTTCGTACCGCTTCGGCGGTTTTTGAATTATGCGAATTTGGAGGTCGGAGGGGATATCTTTTATTTCAATAAAATTGAGCAATTCCTGATAGATTGCCGGGGGCATGTGAAAGGTCGGTCCAGCCAATTTCCCGATAATCTCCAGGAACGTACGGAGCGCCTCCGTTGGATTTGCTCCAAATGATTGGTACACTTCCGGATTGGTAAAGATGCTCGTATCAATAATAATTCGTTCATGTTTTATGTCCTTTTCCATAAAATACCTTTTCAATTGGATACAGAATTTCTTTCTTTTTCAGTAAGCTGAAACACCGTCCTAAAAAGTTGTTCTTCCGCGGTAGTCATTTCTATGTTCCGCATCTTCATCGTAATCTTTGCCACATGCAATGCTTTTTCCAAGCCGTAAACCATCATGTCATGTGACGAATACCAGGTGAATGAGGGAAGATATTTTGGAGGATAGGATGGAGTTATGATGTTACAGGCGAAACCGAAGACGCTGCCCGTCATGATTGTTGTATTAATGGCCGTTTTCGTATGTTCTCCCATTGCCATGCCGAGGAACGTGTGTTTGGTGTTGATAATATTTCCTTCGATTTCAACTTTTACATCTCCATAGGTATTCAGCAGGTTGCTATTTACGGTATCCGCACCCATGTTAACCCATGAGCCAACATAAGAGTCGCCGAGAAATCCGTCATGTTGTTTGTTCGTGTGGCTGTGAAAGATCGTGTTTATAACTTCTCCCCCGACCTTGCACGACTCTCCAATATTGGCGCCCCCGCGTATCCTCGAATTAGATTGAACCACAGAATGATTGCCAATGGAAACAGGTCCCTCTATAGTCGCATTCGGGGCAATAGTAACGTGCTGGCCTATATAGATTGGCCCCTCCCCGGCGTCTAATACGCAGCCCGGTTTAACCCGGCTGTCTCTGCCGACAAATATCTGTTCTTCGTTAATAAGATAGACACCTTCGTATAGTTTACCAAAGATGTTGCCGTCCCTGACAAACAGCACGAAATCCTTTTCTATCTGTGTCCTGTTCTGTTTAATGAGATCCCAAAAATAGGTTATGATGGGTATTCGGGTATTAACTACTGAAACAGTACTTTTCAACAGTCGCTCAATCGGGTCGTTGGTAAGAAATGTCTCGGGGAACATTTCTTTTGCGTTTTCCCCTTTGAGTCTGGCATAAACCAGGGTATTATCCTGAATCCCGATTTCTTCCGGCCCTTCGGGTGAAATCGGGAGGGAAAGGATTGCGCGGCCGTTTAAAAAAAGACAGACATCATCACTAATGTGCCTTTCATTAATACGATGATGGGGATACCGTTCCTTTAAAACATCGGATAAATAGTTTCTGCAAAAAATGGTAATCGTGGCATCGGGATAATTTTTGTTTATTCTTTCCAAAGGGGTGAATAATCCGCATCGAAGCTCAAAGGCCGTCCTTGTATGTACCAGTGGAACTAGTTTGGAATACTGATTATCTTCAAATACACAAATGTATTGCACCTGAAAATATCCCGTGTTTTACTGGATTCCGTTTGTTTGGGAATGACATCCCGGTAACATTCTGTGTACTTATTTATAACGTTCACAATCAAAACTTTTTTCTTTATCTGAGTTTCTGTGTCGGTAGCATACTTAGACTTGTAATCTTTGTCAAGTTAATATAGATTAAAAAATCCCGCACTGACGGGTTTGTTCTGTCTTTTATTGCACGTAAAAACCGGCACTTTGAGCCGATAATTAAGTACAATATAAAAGGCAAAAATATTTTTTTATATCCTTGACATAAAACTATTTGCACAATAAAATCAGAAAAGTCGGAACTATAAAATAATTATTTAGTTGGTTTACAACATTTATGTGTTATTTATGAGAGTAGGAGCATAATTAATTATAGCAATCACGAAAGATGTATAATTGAGTTTATGTGATGATTTGTCAAAATTTTGCAAAATAAGCTCAATACCATTAAACGTAATCTTATTTTTATTGGCAACAGTTATGAATAGCGTTCAATCTCCCATATTTTCAGTCCCATTAAGACGGATCGATGGTTTTTTGACTGATAAAATTTGCTTTAGAGATGCAAAGGCACGGACTCCGCGTCCTGGCTTGGTGCTGAAGATTGATAGTCATAACGAGCGACAGATGTTGGTGTGGGATAAGTTTCTAATCAAGCACGAATACAGAATCTCTAAACAACAGGGGGAAAATTTCGTTGATATAACCAATGACAGTAATCTCATCCATCGGAAAGGAAATATCGTATCCGGTGCGATGACGGTATCCAAGATCATCCTTCCCTTAGAAATCCTCTTCTCAGAATTGGAGATATCATCAGTAAACATAAAATTTACCGGTTCGGCTTTTTACGGTGAAAGAACGTGCAATCTGTTTTTATGGCAGTTTGTAAGCAATGAATACATTCAAATTGAGGTGAAAACCTATCAACAAGACAGGGCAATTGCTACCACTATTATTCTGGGAAGGCTGAAAACCGCAAGCAAACAGAACAGAGAGATTGACGAAGCGACCGTAAATAAAAAATGTTTTGCGCGAGTGCAAGATTATTTTGAGACGCTAGGGATTCGGAGTGATTTCTATTTCCAGAAAGAAGGATACAAGGATTATACCTATCCTCTGGCCTATATTGCTTCGTTACCATCTGCTGAAATTGTGAACCAATTGTCCGGACAGGGCGGCATGATCAATATATTACGGATGGATTTTGGTAGTTATGAAAGGATCCCCATTACCGGCGATAAAGGTCCCGAGGTGAAGCTTGCAAGGGCAAAGAAAAGGAGCACCTTCAATAAAATCATGGCAGAGATCGCGGAAGGACTTGTTACATATTACCGCGGCCTTGCAATCGTAAATCCCATCGCTAAATTCCGCAATTCTACAGAACCCATGCTGGACGCATTTGACAAACTCATGGGTGAACAGGAAGGCACCATGCCTTTGAATGGCATCAATAAAGTATAGCTTCACACATTGTCAACGCACGCCTTTTAGAGCAACAATTAATCTTTTAAATTTACAAAGCTTGCCCGTCTGAATCTATTTGTATCAAAAATCTCCCTTCTTGAATAAAGAGTGTCTCGGCAAACCTTGTAGAGAAATACCGCATTTTCTGCCCGAAAAACCCCTTGGATATCCCTTAATTTTCTTTGTACTGTACGTAAGTTATTTTTTATTTAATGGGTAATTATTTGTGACTATTCACTGTACTTTTGTCCGCAATACTACGAGTAAACCAACTATTAATTTGCAATCCTAAAAAAGAGGTCATTATTATAGAATATTCAGGCATAACGTATTGTCTTTGAATTATTGCAAAATACCTAGCCAATCTCTTAGCAAAAACTGGATCCGGCCTATCAGTAAAGACAACCTGCCCATGACCGTATAGCCGAAGGATGCGCCGAAGGAGATCATGAGAAACCATATCCCGATCTTTGATACCTTTCCGATCGCACCCTTGTGTTCAACCGAAAAGATAAAGTAAATGAGCACTGAGATGACCCCCAGCATGATCAGCACTGTGTTTACGCTTGAAAAGATGGTTTCTCCGGCGGAGAAAACAGGATGTAAAGATGGTTTGATCTGCTCAAGGATGAACGAGGAAATAACCCTCGGAATGCTGACCCCCGCTCCAAGTCCCACCACGAATGCAAATGTCCAACGGCTCAACCACGACAATCTTCGCGAAAATCTGAGCAGCATAAAGATACCCAGCAGTGAAGGAAAGATTAACGCATATTGAGGAGTCTTTGTTGCAACTTTCGAAAACATCGGTACGATAAGAGGGTCATACAAATCCGGTTTTAAGAAATTAAACCAGGTAATAATGATGGTGTAGCCCAGGGAAACTCCTACGTAAAGATTTTCGGCAATCTTGAAGGACGGATTGTCCTTATAAAGGAAGCTGTATATGGCCAGGGTAAGTCCTGCACCCAGGATAATACCAAACCCATCAGAGGAAAAAGGGAGTTTTCCTGATGCCATTAAAAAGATATTGACACAGACGAATAATCCTACGGTGCCGACGAGAATGAAAAAGTCAGAATCCCTGCGCATAAACTACTTTTTTGATATAAAATAGATAACGTTGCCAAATATAACAAAAAGGATAATAATCACATGCACCACACTTTGGGGCCTCATCCCACTCACGGCTTTGGCCTTTTTCCTAACCAACGCCTCATATTCTGCCGCCCCTTTGAGACCGCCTAACAAGCCGGTGATCTGTTTTGACTGAAGAAATGGATACATATCGGGTCCCATCACTGCGGTACACCCGGCACCCAGGTCGAATTTATATTTTTCTTTCCCAAAAGCAATCCATGTCTCTATCGTTGTACCCGCTGCAAGATCAAACAAGAAATTAATATCCCTGAGCGAATCGACACCTTGCATGACGGGTAACGTCGCCGTGTCATTTCCATTATAATCCTTAGGAAATGCGGAATAAAGGTTTTCCCCCATATTGATAATGAGGGATGCAGAACCGGGTTTATAACCTAAAAAGGCGTAGTCTTCTCCATACTTCTTATGATACAGGTTTGCCACAGAGGTCATTGCCTGTTCTGCAAGCCCGGGGGCACCCGGATAGTGTGTCATACCGATTACCTTTAAATCCCTGCTAAAACAATGATGGAGAAAGGCTATAGCCATGGGCTGTAACTCTTCCTTGGAAGAAGGGTCGTAATCAAAGGCAATCATGACGTGCGCGCCTTTTGGCAGCGATTCTATCTTTTCATAAACCCCCAGAACCGGCTCCGATGCCGGTATGGGCAGCTCAAATCGCAAGACAAGAGAGACAATAACCGCAACGGTAATGATTGCGAAGATAATGCGACGGTCTAACTGTAAAAACCTTTCCACTAATCACCTCCGCCCAGATAAGACCGTTCAATACCGAATATGATTTTTAGTGATGTTGCTATCGCTCCGAGGCTGACCCCCAGAAGGATACCCCGTTTGGCTGCGAGGTTTGGAACTGCCATAATCCAATCGGCCACTGCGGGGATATATTGAGAGATATAATTCCCGATGGGCACCCGCCCAAGCATGACAAGGATAGCCGCAATTAATAATACCGTAGATTCGTTTGTACGGGCCCGAAAGGTTCGATAGGCAGCAGAGGCAATAAAAAAGGCCAGAATGGAGAAGATGGTGGCGCCAGCCGGTACCTGGACATAATAATAAAGCCAGTCAAACATCGTGCCTTCCTGCTTGTCATTCCAGAAAAATTTTCCACCGTTCAGGAAGCCGAAGAGGAGGGTAATAATAGCCCCAAAATAGACAAATACACTGTATCCCCATCCTTCCACCTTCCTCTTAATTCTTGCCCAGTGGAGATGAAACAAGCTATATGCCCCGATGAATACGGCAAAACCAGCGATAATTCTGTCCCACTTGGATACCACCTCCAGCAAGTCCTGTGAGAGTCTATGGGGGACATAATACTGAATAGCCATGAGTACACCCAGGACAAAAGCAATGAACAGTGGGATGGTACGTTTTAGAAAATTCATAACGGTTATCTCTCAGATAAAAACTTTCCTTTCGGAGATTCTTTCAGTTATAGTTTTGGTTTCCGTCAATAAATGCAGCATTTAAAAGGCCTCAAACAGATGAGTGATAAATGTCAGACCAAAACTTGCCAGAATAGTGCCCAGGATTAATATAATGATCAGCAAACCCTTTCCCACATCTTGTGCCCTGAGAGTCCCCATAAGCATGGGTTCCCTTGATAAATAAGCGCTGGCAGCGTAAAGCTCCTCGCCAATGAGGGTGTAGTCACATGTGGTAATAAAGAAGGGCAATTGGGTATAGGCATCGGTGCCGGCGATTTGGATAGCCCCTGTTGTGGCGCCCGTTTCAGCAAGTATTAATGCCTCGGCATAAAAATATCCGATAAAAAAATTGGCGGCCGGTTTTTCGCGGGTCATAATACCACCTACTGCGGCTACGTATGGAAACTGTTCTGATGCTACGAGAAAGACGTTGTCCGGATTATACGCATCGGGGCGTCCCGCTTCCAGATAAGACTCCTTTACCACCTCCTGGCTTACGGACATGACAATGGGGTCATTATTGACAACCTTCAGATTCGCATCGTAGTCGGCAATCTTTCGTGCAATTTTGCCCAGGATGTTCGTTGCCGCAATGGTTGATATGCTTCCCATGCCGGTTAGTCCGTGGACAAAGAGCACGGGCTTGCCCATCTCTGTGGCGCGTCCCAGCGCCTCATCTACGGCATCCAGACCGCTGATTTTTCTCAGGAACATATTAGGATGCCGCCGTGCATGTACAATGAAATGAAGGATAATGGCAGTGAGGATAACCATGATCACAAAATTGTTTATCTTTTTTGTGTGTATCCAATTGCTCTTAGCAGCAGCAGAAGCCACTGTATCCAGGGTGATTTTGGTATCCGCGGATACCATCGCCAGCTTAAAATAATAGACCTGTTTCCTGGCAATTGTTTCTCCATTGAAAATCTTCCTGGGATTAATCTGAACGTAGTGGTAATCACCGTTTCGTTTTTTATAGCCGTAGATTTCAGGGGCGCTTGTCCGATAGCTGGTGTTTGATTTTATACGAAGTGCCTCTTTCTCAAAGGCGCCATTTTTGTCCTTATCAATGTAAATTACATAGAAGACATCTGGCGAATCACTTGGGGAGACTGTCCAGGTCAAAGATATAGTCTCTCCCGCGTCGTTTGGTGTATCAAATGCCTTGAATTCTGTAGGGGGGATGAGGAATGCAGATGATTGAGCAATAGCACTCAGAACGGGGAAAACTATTATAAGGACGAGACCGGCAGTAAAAAATATTTTTTTGAATACTGAGGTCTTTATCGGATTATAAGGCATATGAAATATTTTATCAGAGAATAGTCTCGTCGCGTATAAATTTTTGCCATTATAATTTATTGCCTTGAAATTACAACAGGAAAGTGTGGCATTGGAAAACTTCCTTTTCAAAAAAACGATATGGATATGAGAGTAACAATCATTGACACGGAAGGTAGCAATAGTATACTATAACGAGGCCAAATAATTCACACGACTAACTTCTCTAACAACTAAAAGAATAGGGGGAAAGGATATGCAGTATTTGCCGCTTCTTATCATGTCTACAAGTACCTCCATATTTCTGTCCGTTTTGCTCTTTTTTTCTATCTGTGGTTGCGCATTTGTCATCTACAAATATGGGTGTCTCTATGCCAAGGCCATTTCATCAGATGCCCACGTTTCATTTTTGCAAATGATCGGTATGGGACTCAGAAATAGTGATGTACAATCTGTCGTAAGGTATCGTATCATGGCAAAGAAGGCAAATATAGATATTGCAGCCGCCTCTTTAGAAGCACACGCCCTGGCGGGTGGAAACGCGAATAATGTTATATGTGCCCTTATCGCCGCCAGGAAGATAAATATTGAACTCAGCTTTGACCATGCCTGCGCTATAGACCTTGCAGGCAGAGATGTGTTTGACGCTGTGAAAACCCGTATTAATCCTAAGGTGATTGATTGCCCCAATCCTGTCAAAGGGTGTGATGCTTTAGACGCCATGACAAAGGATGGCATCCAGTTGAAGGTAAAGGCTCGTGTGACCATACGGACAAATATCGAAAAACTTGTGGGCGGAGTTGCAGAAGAAACCGTTATTGCCCGTGTTGGCGAGGGCATTATCACAACCATTGGCACCTTTGAAACATACAGAAAAGCACTTGAAGGCCCTGATTTGATATCCAGGCTTGTTATGGAAAAAAAATTTGATGGTGATGCCGCCTTTGAAATCCTTTCGATTAATATTATAAATATCACGGTAGGTGACAATGTCGGCGCAAAACTGCAGGCAGATCAGGCTGAAACAGAGAAGCGCGTAGCACAGGCAGACTCCATGAAACGACGGGGATTGGCCGTTGCGCGTGAGCAGGAGATGAAAGTGCTTACGGAAGAGAACATCGCCAAAATACTTGCAGCTGAGGCCGAGGTGCCAAAGGCCATTGCCCAGGCATTTCGTGAGGGGAATCTTGGGGTTATGGATTATTATCATCTGAAAAATATTCAGGCCGACACCGAAATGAGGGCGTCGTCTGCCTCGAAGCCAGGAATACCGCAGCCGATGCCAAAACAATGAAATTTTCTTTGATTATTTTTAATAAACCATTATACTGAAAGCAAGCCAGAGTGGTGGAATTGGCAGACACGCCAGACTCAAAATCTGGTCCCCGTCACAGGGGGTAAGGGTTCGACTCCCTTCTCTGGCAGTTATTAAAATGGAGTTTATCTATTCGTGTGGTATCCAGCCAAATAAGACGAATAAAGAACTCTTTCCTATCGAATACTTTACCTCTCTGCCGTTTGCGGTTTTATCGTGTGGGCAAACAGATCAGACCAATCAACGGCACGCATCAATTTTCCCGGACTATTAATTTATTTCGCGGATGAATTCGTAACGACGAATGCTTTACAATGTTTAACGTAATAGAACAACTTACCTTTTCTATTGGACTGTTCGGATACGGAGTCATCTATTGGGGCATATTAAAATCACTGTATCAATTCTTCCAGACAGAACTTCACAAAAAACAAGATGTGCACAATAAATCTCTGGATCAAATACGGCTGATGCTTGGTAAATATCTGAGTTTCGGACTTGAGATATTTATTGGTAAGGATATTGTTGGCACAATCCTGAGCCCCACATGGCAGGAGATTACAAGACTCGGCGCCATTGTTGCCATTCGTATAGTCATGAATTTTTTCCTCAACCGTGATATAAAGTCATTAGCCGCGAAGGATGGTGATGCGACTGGAAACTGAGGTGAAAACAAGCTTTCATCCCAAAGAAGGACAATGGATTTGGTAGATTTAACGATGCTTGTCGTTCAGTCAGAGGTAAATTGTGGATAGAAAAAACGAAACTGCCTATGGATCATACGAAGAGGCTGTGTCCTTTCTCTGCCAGGCAATCGATTATGAAAAGTTGATCAGTTATCAATACAATGCATCGACATTCAGTTTGGACAGGATGGAAAGGCTGCTTGCACATGCGGGAAATCCTCACAAAGAACTCCCTTGTATTCACATAACAGGCACAAAAGGGAAGGGATCCACTGCCATTATGATATCTACCATCCTGGAACATGCCGGCCTTGCGACCGGACTTTTTATCTCACCGCATCTGATCGATCTAAAAGAACGCATTCAGATAAATCACCAGAAGATAACGGAATCCGAGTTTGCCCGCATCATGGATGAATTGCGTCCATATATCCAACAATTGCGGGAAACGGCGCCATCAAAGTCACCTACATTTTTTGAAATACTCACCGCTCTTTGTATGCTCTATTTTAAAGAGAGGCAGATAGAGATGGCAGTCCTGGAGGTAGGACTCGGCGGACGCCTTGATTCCACCAATGTTGTAGTACCGCGTGTGTCGGTTATTACCAATGTGGGTTTTGACCACACGGCCATACTGGGCAATACCCTTTCGAGCATTGCGTACGAAAAAGCCGGAATTATTAAGCACGGAGTCCCTATCGTTTCCGGGGTAAAAGACCCCGAAGCCCTTTCGGTAATAGAGAAAACCTGCGGGGAGAAAAATGCCCCGCTGTATCTTTTGGGCAAGAGCTTGTGGGTCGAAGAGGTGCAGTGTGTTGATAGGACTGGGACACGGGGGTTGGTCTGTACAATAAAAACCTGGCGAAATACCTACAGGAATATCTTCCTGCCCCTTGTCGGTACGCATCAGGCTGAAAATTGTGCCCTGGCTATCGGTGCGCTGGAGATACTCCGGGAGCAGGGTAATATTTCAATCAATGACGAAACTATCCGGGAAGCGCTTGCCAGGCTGTACTGCCCAGCACGGATCGAGGTTGTTGGGAGAAATCCTTTTATAATAGTAGATTATGCCCATACCGTAAATTCCATGCGATTTCTCAGGAAGGCATTGGCTGAAAATTTCAAATTTAATAAGTTGATTTTGATCCTTGGTTTTTCGCAGGACAAAGATTTAAACAATATTTTAAAAGAAATTGTCCTGGAGGGGGATTCTATCATTGTGGCCAGGAGCAAGAACCCGCGCGCTGCCGCACCGGAGGATTTGCAGCAGAGGATAAAAAAACTCTGTGGCAAACAAGCAGAGGCGCTGGATAACATTACAGACGCCGTAATGACTGCAAAACAGAGGGCATCCAGTGAGGATTTGATCTGTATTACCGGCTCCGCCTATGTGGCAGGCGAAGCCATGAAATCGCTGGATTTACCATAAAGGACGGACATACTTCAGCAAAGCCGCAACCGAAAATGGTTTAACCGCCGAGCAGGCAAGGGAGAGTTTCATCCCCGAGCCTCTCACAGAACCGTACGTGACAGTCTCCCGTCATACGGGCTCGTGTTATTCCTGATACGCTTCAACAGCATCCCATTTTCCAGTGATAAAACAAGCCAGGGTTGGCTTGTCTTATCGAATTGAGCTTTTCTACAGCTTTCCCGCAGCCAATCTTGTGCTTTTTCCTGAGCCACCTGATCAGTTTCGGCACTTCTTTTCCCACGTGTTGCACTTCAAGGTTGAATGTGCCGGCTATGGCCAAGAGAAAACCGCCAGCAGAAAGCGCCAGGCAAAAGTAAGTCTGAGAAAGTATCCCTGTTAAAATCGGGGGTTTTGTGCTCTAAAGGACCATCTCGTTCAGAAGGCGCTCAAATACCGTTTGAATTTGATATCTTTTTCTGATACTATTTTATATTCATTATAAAACAATTTTGAAACAAGCAATCAAATGTCACAAGAAGAATTCAATCGGTCAAACTTCTTTGGCAAGACTCGCATCCACGTCTTGCTCTTTATTGCAACGTTTTTGACCACGTATTATGTCAATGGATTATGGTATTCCATTACCATAATGACGATTCTTCTTTCTCATGAACTGGGCCACTTTTTCATGTGCCGGAAGTATCATGTTGCAGCCACCATGCCTTATTTTTTACCCCTTCCGTTTCCTCCGTTTGGCACGTTTGGCGCAGTGATTAAAATGAAGGGGCTTATCCCCGACAAAAGAGCATTATTTGATATAGGCGCCGCAGGCCCTCTGATTGGTCTTGCATTTGCCATCCCCGCCATTGTTATCGGACTCATTCTTTCCGATGTGCGTCCCATACCGAGCGATTCCTCTCAATACCTCGGGCTAGGAGAACCAATTTTATTTTCAGTTATTGCCAAACTCGTATTGGGAAATCTTTCTGAGGGTATGGACATCTATCTCCACCCTGTCGCCTTTGCCGGGTGGGCTGGGTTATTCGTAACGGCACTGAACCTGCTTCCCATCGGGCAGTTGGACGGTGGACATGTCATGTACGCACTGTTGGGCGAAAAGAGCGCCGTTGTATATCGCATTGGTATCTTTCTCTTTTGTGTAATAGCGATCCTCCTGTATCCCGGTTGGATGGTATTTGCCATATTGCTCCTTATTTTCGGATTCAAACACCCCGCCCCAATTGACGAGGCTACAGTACTTGACCGCAAACGCAGGATCCTAGGCATTATCCTGTTTATAATATTTTTAGTCTCCTTTACCCCTGTACCCCTCAAACTTTAATTTTAAAGAAGCTTAGCCACAGAGGACAAAGAGATCACTTTTTTATTTTTATGAAGACAAAGGTCGTTATTGCCATGAGCGGCGGCGTAGATAGCAGTGTTGCCGCACATTTTCTGGTAGAACAGGGCTATGAGGTCGTCGGCCTGTTTATGCGGCTGGGCATCGACAAACTCGATACCATAACCAAGACGAAGGTCTGCTGTAGCCTGGAGGATGCAAACGACGCCCGTATAGTGGCTGACCAGCTTGGTATTTCGTTTCATGTCTTAAACTTTAAAGATGCTTTTGATCGTATTATTGACACCTTTTGTACTGAATACCTTAATGGCAGAACACCCAACCCGTGTATCCTTTGCAACCAGGAATTAAAATTTGGCAGGCTGCTGGATTTTGCCCAAATGCTAAATGCCGACTTTATTGCCACCGGCCATTACGCACAGGTAGAGAAATCAAAGAACAGGTATCTCCTGAAAAAGGGGATTGATTCCAGGAAAGATCAATCATATGTGTTGTTTTCATTAACCCAGGAACAACTCTCCAAAACCCTTTTTCCATTAGGCAAGGTAACTAAGGAATCAGTGCGGCAGGCGGCCAGTGAGTTGAATTTAAAAACCAAAGATAAACCGGAAAGCCAGGATATTTGCTTTGTTCTGGACAACAACTATCATACCCTCTTATATGAAAGATTCGGGAACCAGATAACTCCTGGATATCTTAAAGACACACGGGGAAATGTCGTAGGGAGTCATCCTGGCGCACCTTTCTTTACCATCGGACAGCGCAAGGGACTCGGCGTCGCCCTGGGTACACCGAGGTATGTGATCGACATAAACCCACAAGAAAATACCGTTGTCATTGGCACGGATGATGACCTCATGGAAAATGAATTGATAGCGTCTGGACTAAACTGGATTTCGATTGATAAAATACAGTCACCGATAGAGGTACAGGCAAGGATTCGATATAATCACCTTCCGGCGCCCGCTATTATCTATCCCTGCGGAACAGACAAAGTACGCGTTGTGTTTAAAGAGCCGCAAAGGGCAATCACCCCGGGGCAGGCAGTCGTTTTTTATGATAATGACACCGTCATTGGAGGGGGATGGATTGAGAGAAAAAATAACTGACGAGGCAATAGAAAAAAGCTTGAAATTTTGCGCATGAACACCACTACCATTAAAAAATTAAAAACAACCGGGTTGACAGATGAACTGCATCGGCTCATTGGAAGAGAAAATGTCCTTTCCACACTGGAAGACCGTATATGTTATTCATACGACGGCTCCAAACAAAAACACATACCTGACGCTGTTGTACGACCACATTCTACCCGGCATGTTTCCGACATAGTACGATTTGCAAATGAATACGAAATACCCGTCTATCCTCGCGGTGCAGGCTCAGGGCTTACAGGCGGCGCTGTACCGGTAAAGGGGGGGATTGTATTAGATTTCACCCGGATGAATCACATACTGGAAATCACCCCCGAAAATCTTACAGCTACTGTAGAACCAGGGGTCGTCACCCAGACGATGCAAAACGAAGTAGCAAAGTATAAACTCTTTTATCCACCGGACCCTGCCAGCGCCCCATTCTCAACCATAGGCGGCAATGTAGCTGAATGCTCAGGCGGGATTACCGGTTTAAAATACGGCGTTACCAGAGATTATATCCTGGCGCTGGAAGTTGTCCTTGCCGACGGAAGCATCATTCACACGGGTCGTAAGACCTTGAAAAGCGTAACGGGTTACGACCTTACCCGCTTGTTTGTTGGTTCAGAAGGCACGCTGGGTATTTTCACACAGATCACGGTAAAACTGCTTCCACTCCCGGAAAAGATTGAGACGCTCCTCGTTTTCTTTGCAACACCTCAGGACGCAGTAAGGTCGGCAAGTCAAATCATTTTTAATAATCTTTTGCCCCGCGCGCTGGAATTTATTGACAAATCAAGCATCGACTGCGTTAAGGGATACAAGGATGGGATTCAAATTCCTGCGGACGTGAATGCCCTTCTGCTCATAGATGTCGATGGAAAAGAGGCAAGTGTTAAAAGTGAAATGTCACAGATAGAAAAAATCGCCAGGGAAAACAACGCGGTCAGTGTTGTTTCCGCAAAGAATACCAAAGAGCGCGATGCACTCTGGGAGGTAAGGCGTGCCATTTCCCCCGCGCTCTACAATATTGCCCCCTATAAAATCAACGAAGACATCTGCGTTCCACGGAGCAGGATACTCGAAACGCTAGAGAGAATATCGGATATTCACAAACAGTATCCGTCCTTAAAGGTTGCAAGCTTCGGACATATTGGTGACGGCAATATCCATGTAAATGTCATGTATAACAAGGGGGATCAGCAAAAGGCAATGGCTGAAAGAATGATTGAGGAAATCCTCCGTGCCACGATAGAGGTGGGTGGAACAATCTCCGGCGAACACGGCATTGGGAATGTAAAATCGGCCTTTCTATCCCTCGAAATTCCGCCCACGGAATTAGGAATCATGAAGGATATTAAGCGCCTCCTGGATCCCAAGGGCATATTAAACCCCGGGAAAATATTTGCGTAAGTAGGGGCGAAGCATTTGCTATGAATTGGTACAAATGCGTTCATGCCAAAATTAGCAAATGCTTCGCCCCTACAATTGTTCAAAAAATATTATTAAAAAAGGAGACATGAATTTATGGCGTTATCCAGAATTGCCCGGGAGGTAAAGACATCAGCAACGCTTGCCATTACCGCCAAGGCCAAGCAACTGGCGGCAAAGGGAATTGATGTAATTGGCTTTGGTGCAGGAGAACCTGACTTCGACACACCTGAAAATGTAAAAAATGCAGCCATCAAGGCGATTAAAGACGGCTACACGAAATACACACCCACCGCAGGCGCTCCGGTATTAAAAGAAGCCATTTGTGAAAAACTCTTTAAAGAAAATCATTTAAAATATAATCCCTCACAGATTATCGTATCGGCCGGGGCAAAGCAAGCCATCCTGAATATTGTACTCGTTTTATGTGACACCGGAGACGAAGCCATCATTCCGACTCCCTATTGGGTAAGTTATCCGGAAATGGTCGTCATGGCCGGCGCTACCCCCGTATTTCTGCAAACCACGGACAGGGAAAATTTCAAGATAACCAAAGAATCTCTTGCCAAAGCGATCACACCCAGAACAAAACTACTCTTCATGAACAGTCCCAATAATCCGACCGGCATGATGTACTCTGAAGAGGAACTTCGGGAGATCGTGGGCTTTGCTGTAGAAAAAGGGCTTTACGTCATCTCCGATGAAATCTACGAAAAGATATTGTACGACGGCGCCCGGCATTTTAGCCCGGCAACTTTTAGCGATGAGTGTTATAAAAAGATTATTACGATAAATGGTTTTTCAAAGGTATATTCCATGACCGGATGGCGTTTAGGCTATGCCGCGGGTCCCGAAGAAATCATCAAGGCGGCAACGAACATACAGGACCATACAACTTCCGGCGCCAACTCAATTACCCAACTGGCCGGTGTAGAGGCGCTGAAGGGAAATCAGGATTCTGTCGGCATGATGGTACATGAATTCGATAAACGGAGAAAATATACCGTTGAGCGGCTCAATAAGATAGGGGGGGTGTCTTGTCTGCTTCCACAAGGAGCGTTTTATGTCTTCCCCAATATATCCGATTTGTACAAAAAGAAGATTGGCGGACAGTCGGTCACAAACTCATTCGAGCTGGTAAACCTGTTACTCGAAAAGGCGCATGTCGCCTTTGTGCCCGGCGCCCCTTTCGGGTCTGACGAATACATCCGAATTTCCTATGCAACCTCTATGGCAAACATTGAAAAAGGAATAGACCGGTTTGAAAGTTTTTTGAGCAGTTAGCGTTTTTTAAAGTGCAGCACTGCTAAAATCCAAGTGCTGTCAAAAAGTATTCTGAACGACAAATATGAAAGGATTCACAAACGCAAGGGCTACATACAGATAAACAAAAAAGGCTTAATCCGAAAAACAGATTAAGCCTTTTATTGACTTGCAAGAGACTTGTTATTTTAAATTTATTCAACCAGGCACTTTTCACCCTCGTGCTTGCATGCCGATTTGTCCACATCACCCGGTTTTCTTCTCCAACCCAGGAGCAAATCAGTATACTCGCCGTGTTTCCAGAAGTCGTACGCTTTATGCTGTATACCCACCTGATCCTCCAGCGCCTTGAGCCTCCTTAGCCTGCTGGCCTCAGCCTTTACCTGGACAAGCCAACGATCTTGCAAGAAAGCTCCCTTCCCGTAAGTAGCGCCGTACATTGCACCATGCGCCATGGCCTTGTATACGGCATCGGTTATATAGACCAGCATCTCAAAAGAAATACGTTCCACGTCAGAAACGTTATACATCCTGCCTTCACCACCTAACAGACTGAATGTATAGTGCCCTGCATAGTCAGGAGCAAGGTCATTTGGCATAGGATCCAGCATACCGTCGTTGTATAGATCGGTCACGATCTTCATGGCCTCACGCCATTTCGTAAAGCTGACATTTACGGCTTCATCCATCGCATTCAACTGATCTGTCGCCCACCTGGGTGAATGACAACCCTTGCAGGTATTAACCCAATTCTGTCTGGCTTCCTTGAATCTCGGCGCACCCCGATCCACAAGTGCAGTGCCCATGTGGCTGAAAATCGTAGAGGACTTTTGGGCATTATGCTCGCCGTCTTTCATGTGACAATATGCGCAAGTGGGGGTTTTGTAATTTGCCGGCTTCATGGGTTTTGTCCAATCCCAGGTATGTTGCTCAGACTCATAAATCATTCCATGATACGATTCGCGGTACATCTCGTATTCGTAATGATCCAAACCAGTGTGGCAGATGCCGCAGTTATTGGGTTTTCTCGCCTCTGCCAGAGAAAAATCGTGTCTCGTATGGCATCCATCGCAACGATTCTCTGCTATGCCATGGCATGTGGCACAGGCAGTTACCTCTGCTGCAGGTTTTGCAATCTGCCAGGGGGTTTCTACCAAGCTTACATGAAATGCGTACGTATGCGAACCGAGCTTGCCGCCCCGGTGACCTGCCTTTTGTTCCGGATGGCACTCACCACAATGCTGCCAGGAAGGCATATGGAGTTGCTGGTGATTATTCCCGTGGCACTTGTCGCACCCTACAATGCCCTTTTCTGTCGTTGCATGTTTGCTCTTCTTCCATTGCGCAACGATACCGGGTGTTTGTACCGTGTGACACATAATGCACTCATCCTGCTTAAACTCTCCGGAAACATTCAGATTTGATGTATAATAATGATCGGGGTCATACCATCGGATAAGGGGTAAAAATCCAAATAGTTTCCCAAACTTCCCCTCACCCGGCAGTAGTTCTGCCGGTGGTGTGTACGTTGCCGTTAAACCACCGGGGTAGAGATCTCCCGAGTTATCAGGTCCGATCTTTTCCCCAGTCATCTCAGAGACAATTTGCTGAATTGTCCTCTTGTCTTTTGTGGGTGACGTCAATTCTTCTTTCTTTCCTGGACTGTGAGCATTCGTCTCCTTTTGCACTTCAGGAGCAGGAGCCTCAACCTTCGCCTTTTCTTCTCCCTGTTTGGTAGTAACAACCTCTGTTTTTTTCACAGCCGCCTGTTCACAGCCAAGCTGAACACAACCAAAAAAGGCGAATACACTCATAGAGAGCACTAATTTCATCCCCTTGCTCATATCCTTCTCTCCTTTTGAATAATCTTCAACTGAAATGCATAGTACAGCAAAAACCTTGTTGTAATCATTTGCGTTGGTCTCTCATTTTTTCGTTATTTCTACCTTCCAGACGTCCGGTCCCTGCTCAACGTATTTCCAGTCCAATTGCCCCGCCCGTTCCGCATCTAATTGATACTTTAAAGGTTTTGGGTCATGATCGTTTATTAAAATCATCATCTCGCCCTTTTTCAGACCATCAAAGGTATTAAATATCTTTGGGTGTCTTTCTCTGGGTACAATATTTCTCACATCCAGTATAATCGGCTGTATCTTACTCATGCATATCCCCTTCCCTTGTTTTCTTTTTTACCCCACGCTAACGGCTAAAACAACCATTCTCTCTATACACTTCATTCCCCTTGACGCCCCTTCAGGAGTAATAATAATCATATCCTTTTCCATATCAATCTTTTTATTGTCGAGGGTAAAAACACCTTTACCTTCTTTTACGTAGAAGATGCCCACACTATGTCCTCCGTGGGGTGGGATTTCTTGCCCGGGTTCCATGCAAATAAGAGGCATCTTTACTTTCGGAGAAGCGTAAAGAATATTCGGGACAAAGTGGTCTTTATTAAATTGTATCTTCTTTTCTAAATGTATGGGTTCCAATTTACCGTCTAACCTCCTCTTTTATAATCATGATTACCAATTCTCTTTCAGTGGAAGAAGCGGCACTATTCTACCGCTGGAAGAGAAAGGACGTCGCCTCCTTCTGAATACAAAACACCGCGGTATTTACGAAGCCTTGGCTGCCTCTTGTTTCGCCGCTTCATTTAACTCTTTCACAAATTTATCAACGTCAGTATTATGCATCATACATGCAAGGTTTATATCTTCTGTGCCAAAAGAAGGGCAATCAAAGCATCCTTTCCCAAAATATTTTGTAAAGACCGCCTTTGTGGCTGGATATTTCTTTGTTACTTCTCCCGTGCTCATCTTCTTTGTGATGACAATTTCGTCTCCCATATTTACCTCCTGTAACAAAAACGCTTAAAATAAAATAGTGCCTACAGGGTTACTGTTCCTCTTTTACACTCTATAGTTAGATTACTTCTCGTGGTTTGTTTCTGCATTCTAACCAAAAACTAACTAACCCCTGCAAGGTTGGTTTCCAAATCTACAAGTTCATATGGTGCAATATCTTCAATTCTTACCGGCAGTCGCACATTTTTCGGGAGCGGATCAATATACTTCTTCCTGTATGCCTTGCTCTGCATACGACATGTAGGATATCTCTTGCTGAAATCGGGATGAGTAACCATCTTCTTCCATATTTCCTGAATGGGCATCTCGCGTACATTCCCGAAGTTGATTGGGTTAAAATCGCACGGGTTAATATCACCATATGCCGTCATATAGAATTGCGATTGGGCTCCATAACAACCCACGCCTCTCGGCGAATTAATAATCGACATACAATTAATCCCCATTGGGTGGTCCATTTCATGGTATTTCTTCGTGAGGGCAATTAATTGTTTCCGATCTTCTGCTGTCAGGATTTTTGACGTGTCTTTTAAAAACCGGCCGGACGGTATGCAATCAAAGATAGTAACCTCTGAAAACCCTTGTTCCTGGGCGATTTTTAATAGTTTCTCAACCTTTCCTGTCTTGATACTCTCGCTGGTAGCATACGTGGAAATACCGGTCAGGATGCCGGCTTTTCGACAACGCTCAGCTCCTTCAAACGCCTTTTGGTAACAGCCAGGCACGGCACGGAACTCATTATGTAGTTCGGGCTCGCTGCTATCTATGGAGATATTTAAGGAAAACAGACCTGCGCGGGCGAGTCTCTGGACGTTCTCTTCTGTAAGGAGCAATCCATTGGTAAATATCATGGGGATCGCCTTCGTTTTATCGACATAGTGAATGAGGTCATAGAGATCTTCCCGAAGCAGGGGTTCTCCCCCTACATAGATGATCAGACTTGCGCCAAGGTCCAATGCCCCATCCACTACCGTCTTTATTTCTGCCACCGTGAGTTCTTTTTTTGCAGGATCGATAAATGGGTCTGCACTGCAATGGATGCATTGACACTGGCACTTATGCGTTATAGCAAGATTAGCCGTAACGGGAAATGCCATCTTGTACAGCATCATTCTCAACTTTCTCTCAAGGAATCTCATGCCTGCCTGGCTGGGAAACGGCGGATTGTAAAGGTTATAAACGTGCATACCGTTAACCCTGGCAATTACCTTCAGGCAATTAATCTTCTCAAAAAACTGGTCAACGTAAGGCTGCAACATCTTGCCCAAGACCCCGCCGGCCCTCCCTACAATCTTGCCGCCAGCAATCTCGGCATCAATATGCAAAAAATCAAATGATGTCATATTTTATCCTCCCTGTCCGGTGCTGTGGACGAGTTTGAGATTTTTTCTATCTCGCACAAAATATCATTTGCGACCTCGATGGCTTTTAAGCCTTCTTCGCCTGAAACAACAGGCTCTTTGTGTTCTGCAATGCAATTTACAAAAGACTCGAGCTCTTTTTTGAGCGGCTCGTAATCATCCATTTTAATGTGCTCTACTTTTAACAAATCACCAAATACGTAACTTTTCAAATCCGCAATAGTCGAAACGTCCAATTTGGAAATATTCAATGCCTTCAATGTCAATTCAGGTGATTTTTTATATATTAATGCATCTTTTTTCAAATAATCAATAGAAATATATGAATCTTCCGAAAACAACCTCATTTTTCGCATGGACGTGAGTGATGCGCGGCTTGCAGTTACGTTTGCCACACATCCGTTCTGAAATTGAATACGGACATTTGCAATATCTTCCTTATCGGAAATGACATTTACTCCAACAGCATCAAATTTTTTTACCTTAGAGCCTGTTACGTGCAGGATAATATCAATGTCATGTATCATCAAATCCAGCACGACCCCAATATCTGCGGAACGAAAGGTAAACGGACTTAACCGGTGGCACTCGATAAACCTGGGATTAATTGAAAGTTTCTTAATTGCGGCTATTGCAGGGTTAAATCGTTCAATATATCCTGCCTGGAGCACGACACCCTTTGCCTTACTAATACCAATTAACTCTCTCGCCTCTGATACCGTCCCCGTCATGGGTTTTTCAATCATGACGTGAACTCCATGCTGGAGAAAGTCCTTTGCTATACCGTAATGAAACTTTGTCGGCACCGCAATGCTGACTGCCGCAACTTTATCAATTACCTCCCGATAATCTGAAAAACACTGCGTGTTATATTGCCGGGCAATTTTTTCTGCCTGCTTTGGCTGTATATCAACTACCCCAAATAACTCTACACCGGGCAACTCTGCATAAACCCGTGCATGTTCCTTTCCCAAATGCCCGACGCCTATTACCGCAACCCTTAATCTATGCATGTTTCAGTTGCCATTACCGCAGAATACCGAAAAGACTCCCGATACCTTCCGAACTTGCCTTTGTCACTATTTCTTAAAAAGTCAGTAAGGTACTTGACCTCCGGAGAAATGTCTTTTTTCGTTTCCAATTCTTCTAAAATCCTGGTCTTGCTCAATTCTTTAGAACGAAACACGATTCGAAACGCCTCTTTGATTTCATCAATTTGCTCTTTTGAAAAACCCTCCCTCTCCAACCCAACGATATTTACCTGACGTATCTTTGCAGGGTGACCTTCAATAATCACATACGGGGGAACATCCTGAACAATTCGCGTATGGCCTCCCACATAAGCATACCGCCCAATGGTTGTGAAAGGCTGAATGCCAACAAGCCCCATCAACTTGGCTCCCCTCTCCACTACCACGTGACCACCCAGCAACACTCCATTTGCCAAAAGAACATTGTCCTCTATAATGCAATCGTGGGCAATGTGTGCACATGCCATAAAGAAATTGTTATCACCTATCAAGGTTTTTTCTCCGCCGACAGCAGTGCCAATATTAATGGTTACACACTCCCTTATCACATTATTATCGCCCATTTCAAGGTATGTACGCTCACCATGATATTTAAGATCTTGCGGCTCTGCACCTAAAACAGCATTGGGGTAAATAATATTGTTTTTTCCTACCGTAGTATTCCCAATCACCGTAACATGGTTCTTTATGACGGTACCATCCCCAATACTAACATCCTCACCGATTAAAGAAAAGGGGCCAATTTCAACTTCTTTGCCCAAAACAGCCTTCGGATGAACAATGGCTGACTTATGAATTTTCATCCCACATTCCTTTTTTCCCGCGTTTTCTTCGCAATTTCATATCATTTATCAATGCCCTGTTTATTTAAATCAGGCACTGCCTGCAATCTTTTCTGCTAACTGTACGTTCAGGGAATGGCCGGACCTGTTTGCAATAATGCGCCCCTGTATTAACATATTGGCCAGATAAAGGTCTCCCACGAGGTCCAAAATCTTATGCCGGATAAACTCATCGGGAAATCTCAATTGTGCAGGTTTCATAGAAATCGGCTTTGTCATCTTTCCGTCTTCATGCACGATGATGCTATTATCATCCGTAATCCCTTTACCCAAACCAAGTCTCTTGAACTCTTCGATATAGGTACTGAGACCAAATGTCCTCGCCGGCGCTATCTCTTTGCAAAAATTTTCTTCTGTAAACTCAATATCATATATATGTCGTTTTATAAAAGAACCATTAAAATCCAGAGTATAAGAAAATAGCAACCCTTTTTCATACGGCACTGCCATAACACTTGCACTTTCGCTGCGAATCGTAATCGGCTCCCTTACGACGAAAATCTTTTTCTCGCCCCCCAGTTCAACGATACCTGCTTTCTTGAGAACGTCAACAAACATCTGAGCGCTGCCGTCTCCCGCGGGAATTTCCCGTCCGTCGATTTCAATTTCAACATTATCTATCCCCAAACCGGCCAGGGCAGCCATGAGATGCTCTACGCTTTCGACCTCTGCTTCTTTGGCCTTCAAAAATATGCGTTTATAATTACTCGATAAGGAATGGACATGGGCAGGAACCTTCGGTCGATCAGGCAGATCCATACGGACAAAAAAGATACCTGAGTTTAATAGTGCCGGTTTAAAGCGCAGTTGTGTGTTGCCTCCCCGGAACATCCCCACGCCAGAGCATTCAATCTCTCGCCCAATTGTCTTTTGTGCATAGCCCACAGAACTACTTTCCCTTGCTTCCTTCCGAATATCTTCTGTTCAAATTGTCAATCACCTGATTGGTGATATCCACATTCTCAGAGTTATACAAAACCGTTTTTATTCCCACCTTAAACTGTAATTCAGAAATACCGCTGCTCTGGAGTTCCGGCTCTTCTTTTTTAATAATCAGATCATATTGTTCACGTTTCCCTATATTTTCTACCTCCTTACAAACCTCGGTATAGAGATTTTCGAAGCTGTCCTTATACTTTTTTGCCAGACTCTTCTCTGCAAACTTTACGTAGGATTCCAATTCCATGTTCTTTCTATCAAAAGACTCTTCGTCCTTTTTTCTCGCCTCACTCCCTAAGTCCATCAGCTGTATCTTTTCACTCAGGCTTACCAGTTCTTTCTTTTTATCATTGACATTTTTTTGATGCTGTTTTTCCATCTCCTTCAACTGGGCATCAAACGATTTCCTCTTTTCATATTTCTCAAAGACTGCATTAAGATCAACAACTCCCACCTTTAGTCCTTTTGAAGACGCGCTGGCTGCGCCGGGCTCTTTTGCCTGTATGCTCACCGGCGGAAACAGACAGAGACACGCCAGACTGATTAAAATACTAAAAACAACTGTTATTTGTCCCGCCTGCAGCTTAAATGGCTTTTTTAATTTCATGATCAAAAGCTAGTACCTCCTCCTCCAAAGTTAAATGAAAATGCCTGAGTCTTATCCTCATCCTTTTTTATGACCGGGATACCATAATCAACCGCTATGGTAGAGCGGCCAAGAAAAGGAATATTCAATCTTAATCCAATGCCAGTAGATAGCCTGATTTGGTCAAAATTCATATTGTTTATCGAGTCAGGTACCTCTCCGGCGTCAACAAAAATTGCTGCACGAACCACATCTTTATATAATGGCACCAGATATTCAGTGTTCATTAAAAGCAGTGCATTTCCACCAATTTGATCTCCGGTCTTCTTATCGATGGGCGATACACCCCTAAACTGAAATCCTCTTAGAGTACCAAAACCACCAGCAAAGAACCTTTCAAATATGGGGACTTTTTCCCCGGAAGTTGACTCCACAATGCCAAATGAGCCTCCATACGAAATAATGTGTTTTCCCAAATGGGGGACTTCAAAAAGTGGGCTGTATTTTGTTGCCTGAAATTTATATTTTGCAATATTCACATCCAATCCGGAGACCTCCACAGATGTCTCGCCCTGATACCCTTTCGTAGGCGCAAATATATTATCAACTCTGAACATATTCCCGGATAATGTAACACCAGCTTTCGTCTGCCCACCTTCAACATCAAGTACATCCTGAGGAGTATCAGCTTTGTCTTTGCGGCTATCAATGTCTATAAAATCAAACCCAGGGCTTAATTTTACAAAAAAATCTTTCCGGACTTCTCTTCCCAGAGTGATCCGCGACCCTGCATCCATTTGTTGATAAAGATTATAATATCTGATAAAGTCGAATAAGCTTACCCCTGCGCTATAAGGAGAATCGAACACAGAGGGATTTGTCAATGACGCCATTATTTGTGTTCTCTGAAATCCCGGACTAAACTGTAAGGTTAATATTTCACCCGCACCACGGAAGGCATTGCCCGCCAGAAAATCATCCCAGCTCTTCGGTAAATCCATGACGTCAAAGTTTTTGTCGGTGTATGAAATATCGCCGAATACACCCATATTTGCCCCATAACCTCCGCCAAACCGCAACATCCCCGTTCTACCTTCTTTCACGTCTACTACAATATTTTGCTTATTGGGTTCCGAGCCTTGTTCAAAATTAATCCCGGCAGGCATCCCCGACTCCATGTCAAAATACCCTGTATTTGCAAGGCGCCTCTGGCTGTCACGTATCTTTTCTGTGTCCAGCTTTTCTCCTGGATAAAATGTCAGTTGGCGGCGGATTACGTTATCTCTTGTTTTATCATTTCCTACTATCTTGATCTTTTCGATATAATGTCTATCCTTCTCTTCTATGTCAAAAGCAATATTTACCTTTGCACCTTCAGAACTAAAGGTGTGTTTTTCTTTAACAAGGGCAGTAATATATCCCTGCTCTCCATACATTAAACGGATTTGATAGGTATCCTTATCTACTGCATCCAAATAAAAAGGACCTCCCTGTTTTAATTTCAATTTTTCCTTTATTTCCTCCGGGGTAAACAACTCCGCCCCCTCTATCTTTAAGCTTTCCACGTAATACCGTTCACCCTCTTTTATGTGGACAGTAATGTACATCTTGCTGTTATCTTCGCTATATGTTATTTCCCATCCCACATCGACATCCAGCCAACCGTTATTCATGTAAAATTCTTTTACCTTTTCAATGTCGGATTCAAACTTTTTCTGGTCGAACCGCCCCGGAAAGATGAAGGTCGGAAAACGCTTTTGCCGTGTTTCCATCTGCTTAAGAAGTTTCCGCCGCTTCAAGCCAGTATTCCCCGTAAACTCAATGCTGGCAATACGCGTCTTCGGACCTTCGTCAATACGGAAAATCACTATGGTTTTCCCATCCACTACCTTACTTTCCGCATGGACACGGACCCGATTAAAACACTTTTTAATATACAACTCCTTGATTTTATCCTCATCCAATTTCAGGAGATAATGCTTTAAGTAATCCCCTTCTTTTATTTCGATCAGTTTTTTCAGTTTCTTCGTTTTAATTTTCTTATTTCCCAGAAACTGTATTTCGTCAATGACAGACCGTTCCGTTACAAGAAATACAAGCTTTATCCCGCCATCGACCTCTGCAGTCTCAACTTCTATATTATCAAAGAACCCTAACGACCAAATCGCATCCACATCCAAACTTACCAATTGAGGGTCATAAGGGTCGCCCTCTTTCACCCGAATACTGCCCCTTATTGCTGCTGCGCTAATCCGGTGGTTCCCTTTGATTTCAATCTTTTTAATAATCCGCGGCGTCTTTTCCTGTATTTCTGCACAAAAAACTCTTTCATATCCGAAGCATAAGGTTATAACAAGCACTACGAAGAAACTCGTTGCCTGCAATAAAACCTTGTGTAATATCATTTGTTACTCACAGAGGCTAAGCTTTCAAAACGCATAATATGCGACCGAAACGCCAGCTTTACAACATCGGTGGGACCGTTTCTCTGTTTGGCAATAATAAGTTCCGCCGTAATGTCTTTTTCTGGATCGTAATAATTATCTCTGTGCAAAAGGATAATAACGTCTGCATCCTGCTCAATTGACCCCGACTCCCGCAAATCCGACATCCTCGGTCGATGCCCCTCTCTTGACTCCACCGATCTGTTTAACTGTGATACGGCAATTACTGGTATCGACAACTCCCGGGCAAGTGATTTTAAACCACGGGAGATTACGGAAATTTCCTGCTGACGATTCTCTGCACGGTGAGATTCCATTAATTGCAAATAATCTACCACGATCAATTGAATATCATATTGTGCCTTCAATCTGCGCGCCTTTGCACGCACTTCAAGCACCGTAAGACCTGGAGTGTCATCGATAAAGATCGGGGACTCGGAAAGTGATCCCAGTCCATAAGAAAGAGCACTCCACTGTTTGTCATCTAAAAAACCCATGCGCAACTTGTGTGCATCCACTCTCGCATGGGAACAGAGCATATTCTGGGCTACCTGCTGCGCCGACATTTCTAAAGAAAAAATTACCGCAGGCTTCTTCTCCACCACGCCTGCATGTTCAATAATATTTAATGCAAGACTTGTCTTGCCCATGCTTGGCCTTGCAGCAATAATAATAAGCTCCGAGGGCTGCAAGCCACAGGTAAGGTCATCCAAATCATAAAAGCCCGTAGACAAGCCCGTCAACCTGCTTTGTCTGTCATGGAGATTTTCGATACGGCTAAATGTTAATTTCAGAATTTCGTTCAGCTTCGTGGACGCAGTATTAAACTTCTTTTGAGTAATATCAAAGATGGCCCTTTCAGATGTATCTAGCAAATTGTCCGTATCTAATGCATCATTAAAGGCCTCTTTTTGGATGTTCGCCGCAACTTCGATGAGGTTCCTCTTTATCGCTTTTTCACGCACGATATTTGCATAATATTCTACATTTCCTATCGTGGGGACAGCCTCCTCCAGCTCCAGCAGGTATTCAATACCACCAACCTTTTCCAGCAGTGAACGCCGTTTCAGTTCTTCCCGGAGAACTACCAAATCAACGGCTTGCCCCTTATCGTAGACTTCCACAATGGTCTGATATAATTCCTGGTGTGCCGTTTTGTAAAAATTATTCTTATGCAGTGTCGGTATAACCAGGCTAATGACCTCGTTATCCAACAACATAGCACCCAGAACGCTCATTTCGGCCTCGATACTTTGAGGTAATGTACGTTCAAGCAGAGATTCAACAACCATTATCACTTCCTCGACAAGGAACTAGGCATTTTCTGGCTGGCCAGAATCCTCTCTTATCACCGATACCCTGCATTTTGTTTGTAGCTCAGGATTCAGCACAACCGCAACGTCAAATTCACCACAGATTTTTATCGGGCTATCCATCTTTATCATCCCTTCTGCGACGGGATATCCTTCTTTAATCAGCGCATCAGCAATATTGGCGGCTGTAACAGAACCAAAGAGCCGGCCTTCTTCATTTGCCTTCGCGAGGATTGCACAAGAGGCATTTGAAACTTTTTCCAGTACACCCCGCAATCGCTCTGTCTCTTCCTTCAGAAGCAGCTCCATCTTTATCTTCTCTTTTTCTATCTGCTTTAAATTGGCAGGAGAAACATATGTCGCCAATCCCTTTGGCAACAAGTAATTCCGTGCATATCCTTCTTTTACTTTTACCACATCTCCAATCCTGCCAAGTTTATCTACATTTTTCTTCAGCAACAATTCCATAATAATCTCCTCCTAAGCCACGTAAGGAAGTAATGCCATAAATCTTGCCCGTTTAATGGAAATCTTCACCGAACGCTGATGACGGGCACAATTCCCTGAACGTTTTCTCGAAAAAAGTTTTCCCTGTGCCGTTGTAAGTTTCTGTAAATTTTGCGTATCTTTATAATCTACCTCTTCGATTCCCATCCTGCAAAAACGGCACTTGCTTGTTTTATTAAATCTTCTCCTACTCATTTGTTTTTATCCTTATACTAAAACCTGTAAAACAATCCTAAAATGGTATCTCTTCATTATTAATATCCAGATTAATATCTTCGGGTATCATTTCCGGCGGCTTGCCCTCTTTGGGCGCCCCCTCCGGACGCTTGTTTGTTCCTCCGATAAATTCAAAATTATCCGCAACCACACGGAGTGTACTCCGCTTTTGTCCATCTTTCGTCTCCCACTGATTAAACTGTAAACGCCCTTCGATAAAAATTGGATTCCCCTTGCTGAAATACTCACCTACCACCTCGGCCCTGCGCCCGAAGATATTGATATCGACATAACAGACTTCTTTTTTTTGTTCGCCAGTCTTGGCAGTCCACGCCCTATTGATCGCAATACCAAAACTAGCAACCGCCAATCCTGCCTGAGTATATCTCAGCTCCGGATCCCGCGTGAGATTCCCCATAAGAAACACTTTATTGAGACTCGCCATACCTTGCTCCTTCTACTTAAAAAGGCCTTTATAACAATCACCTTATAAATGCATTTTTAGAAACCTTCACTTCGATTTTATGAATCCATCAGTACGGCCAGCGTCTTTTAAATTCTACACTCCATCTGCATCTTTAACAGACACGTCATTTCCTGCCGACACTTCCGCACCCGTTATTCCCGGTGTTTCAGCGACAATTTTTTCCGCTACTCCCTCGGCTACGCCTATCTGAGACACGTCCTCAATCTTATCATCTTTTACAATGAGAGAACGTATAATATAATCAGAAAGCTGCAAATCCCTTCTGCTCGTTGCAATAGCGGTATTCTTAGCATTAAAATGAATCAGCAGGTACGTTCCGCGTTTGTGACCCTTAATCTTATACGCCAATTTTTTTTCATCCCATTTTTCTGTCTTCAGTATCTCCGAGCCATTCTTTTGCAGGATATCATGGATGTGCTTAACCACGTTATCCCACTCCATGCTGGCACGTGCATTATCAATTAAAAACAACCCTTCATACATCCTCAAATTCGTTTCCTCCTTTTGATATTTTACCAAATACAAAAACCACTTGTTTCCTTGACAAATCAGTTAAATTTATTCATACAAGCCTCAATTCCTTCAAAAATCCACGTTTTTAAGGCCTGACAGGATTTTTCAAAGGTTTCTAATACCACTGCCGCCTCTTTTGCTGAAAAATCAGAAAGGACATAATTACTCGGGACGCCAAGGACAGGGCGTCCTATCCCAACTCTTAACCGTGGGAAATCCGTTGACCCCAGGCTGGCCGCAATGGACTCTAAACCCCGATGCCCCCCGCAGCCGCCGATGCGTCTAACACGTATTTTCCCTAAAGGCAAATCCAGATCATCACAGACAACCATAAGGTTCTGGAGGGTACATTTGTACATATCCACAACTTCCTTCACGGCAACTCCGCTCAAATTCATAAATGTTTGTGGCTTTAAAAGGATTATTTCTTCCTGGTCCACCGTCTTCTTACAAAAGAAAGACCGATATTTTTTCTGAGTACACTCCGCTTCAAGTTGCTGCGCAAGCCGATCAATTACCATAAAACCAAAATTGTGCCTCGTCTTCAAATACTTTTCCCCGGGATTGCCCAGACCAGCAATAATCTTCATCCATCGATACCACGTTAAGCCTTTTTCTCCGCATCTGCAACTGCTTCTTCCCCTTCTTTCGGTTTCTTTGCAATAACTTCGGGTTCGGCCAGCAGTTCTTCTTCGGAGACGGCCTTTTTCTCCACAATATGGTGTACAGACACGACAACGACTTCAGAGTCTGACAGATACTGAATACCTTCCATCGCAGGCAATTCCTTCACGTGAATTGCCTTGCCAAGGCTTAATTCCGATATGTTTACTTTTATGTTTTCCGGTATCGCGGTTGGAAGACATTCTATTTCTACTTCTTTCATGGCGTGGGTTAACACACCACCCTCCTTCACACCCGCGGATTCTCCAAACAACTCAATCGGCACCCGCAGTTTAATCCTTTCATCCAAATCAATGCGTGAGAAGTCCACGTGAAGCACACGATCCACAATATTGTCGTACTGAACCTCTTTTATCAGGGCAGACTCTTTTTTGTTGCCATAGGTTAAACTGAGCATCCTTGTTCCTGTATTCAATATGCGTACAAATTCATCTTCCCTCAGACAAAGCATAACATTATCCTGTTTGTGACCGTACAACATCGCCGGGATTTGCCCTGCAATTCTTAGTTTTTTTACTGCCCTACCGCCCGCAATTATCCGTTTTTCTGCCTTTAATTCTAAAATCTTCATCTATTCTGCTCCCAAAAACATGAAATTATTGAACAAACAGAGAACTCACTGACTCATGGCGATGAATTCTCATTATCGCATCTCCTAATAGTCCGGAAATCGATAATACCTTTATTTTATTGCCTAATCCATTTGCTTTTTCAGTAAGCGGTATCGAATCGGTAACGACAATTTCTTTAATTGGCGCAGCCGATAATTTCTCTACGGCAGACCCGCAGAATACCGGGTGAGTAGCACCCACATAAATATCTTTTGCCCCCTTTTCTTTGAGCACATTTGCTGCCTGGGCAATCGATCCCCCCGTGGCAATTAAGTCGTCAATCATCACTACATTCTTATTCGTTACATCTCCAATTACAAATCCAATCTCTGTCTCTTCAGGCCCTACCCTCCGCTTGTCAACAATTGCCATTTTTACTCCCAGTTTCTTGGAATAATTTCTGGCTAATTTTATCCCTCCCACATCGGGTGTCACCACTACCAAATCCTCCGCATTCAATCTTTCAAAATATTTTGATAGCACCGGAAATGCAAGGAGATGATCTACGGGAATATCAAAAAATCCCTGGATCTGCGCTGCATGCAAATCGACGGTGAGCACACGATCGGCGCCTGCCTCGGTAATAAGATTTGCCACCAATTTTGCTGTTATCGGTACGCGGCCCTCATCTTTTCTGTCTTTTCTTGCGTACCCGTAATACGGCAACACCGCTGTAATACGAGCAGCCGACGCCCTCCTCAGACAATCGATAAATACCAGCAGTTCTGTTAAATTCTCATTAACCGGCGGACACGTCGGTTGTACCAAAAACACATCAGCACCGCGAACATCCTCATTTACCTTTAAATCAATTTCTCCATCGGGGAATCGGCCCACATAAGCATTTCCAAGGGTAATTGACAGATGTTCACAAATTTTCTCCGCCAGGACAGAATTTGCATTTCCTGAAAAAATCTTAAAGTGGTCTATTTCTTCGATTCTCCTTTTTTTATCCATTTTTTCCTTCTGTATTCTTACAGTAAAAACGCCTTATTACCCCAGCTTATTTTGCACCTCTGCATTATCCCTTATTTTATGCCCTGCCCAAAACACGCCAAAAACCTGATATGGCACGGCCGGACAATCATCGCTTTTTCCCCAACAGAGATACAGGACTACATTTCATTTTTCTCATCATCTCAACATGATTCTCAATAAAATCACTTACAGGACCAACCATGATTATGCTTTTGTCTATAAAAACCAACCGATTCCGTCGCGTTTTAACAGTTTTTTAGGAATCCAAGTCGCGTACATGCCATTTTTCTCACTGCAAAAATAATCGCTGCAGCTTTTCCCATTTTTCTCGTGTTCAAGGAAAGACACAAAGAGCGCAGAATTTCATTTCATCCCATAAAATACAATGGCTACCCGGGGAGGACTCGAACCTCCAATGAGAGAACCAAAATCTCTAGTGTTACCATTACACCACCGGGTAGCATCTATTATAAGGAGATTTACGCATGTAAAAACCCCTGCATTATTTTTTATTCCACCGTTAACACCGCCCCTTTGTCTGCAGAGGTAACACATTTTGCATATCGAGCCAATAAACCCTGTGTTATTTTCGGTTTGGGCGGCGCCCACCTTGCCTTACGTTTTGAGAGCACTTCACCTGCAACATTTAAATCCAATCTTCGATTCGGAATGTCAACGATTATTTCGTCACCGTCCTCAATCAATGCAATAGGACCGCCAACCATTGCCTCCGGAGACACGTGCCCAATACACGGACCCTGAGTACCTCCCGAAAAACGTCCATCGGTAATTAACGCAACAGTCTCCCCCAAACCCATGCCAACAAGCGCTGCGGTAGGAGACAGCATTTCTCTCATGCCCGGCCCCCCACGCGGCCCTTCATATCGTATCACCACCACCGTACCTCCGCCGATCTGAGAACCCATAATCGCCGCCATCGCGGCTTCTTCACTGTCGAACACCCTTGCTACACCTTTAAATTTCATCATCTTCTCAGACACTGCGGTTTGTTTAACCACGGCACCGTCAGGTGACAAACTCCCATACAAAACAGCTATTCCGCCTTCCTTATGATATGCCCCTTCTTTTGTCCGGATAACATCTTCATCGTGAATTTCCGCCGCCTTTGCAATTTCCTTTGTCGTTAGGCCACTAACCGTAGCACAGTCATTCAAGTCATCATACAAACGCTTCATAACCGCAGGAATACCACCCGCATAATACAGATCCTCCAGTAAATACTCACCCCCAGGCTGCATGCTGGTTATATGCGGAGTCCTCGCACTAATTGCATCACACAACTTTAAATCAACTTCTCTCCCCGCCTCCTTTGCTATCGCAGGAATATGTAAACATGAATTTGTAGAGCCGCCGAGCGCCATATCCACCATAATGGCGTTCTCAAATGCTTCCTGGGTCATGATTTTTCTTGCTGTAACATTTTTCCTTACGAGTTCAACCACTTGTTGCCCGCTTTTGTAAGCAATCCGTTCCTTCTCGGAAGAAATCGCCAACGAGGCGGCGCACCGCGGGAGCGACATCCCCAATGCCTCAGAAACACAGGCCATGGTATTCGCGGTATAAAGTCCCTGACACGACCCCGGACCAGGACACGCCTCCATTTCGAGGCAAGAGAGTTCCCTCTCACTGATTTCTCCTTTGCGTCTCCTACCTACCGCCTCAAAGGTATCTTTCACCAACGAGAGTTTCTGTTTCCCGGAGCGGCCAGAAATCATTGGGCCTGCAGTCACGACAATTCCCGGGATATCCAGCCTGGCTGCCCCCATCAGCATGCCTGGCGTGATCTTGTCGCAGTTTGTCAGCATCACCAGCCCATCTAAACAGTGAGCACTGACGACACACTCAACAATATCAGCGATAAGGTCTCTCGATGCAAGAGAGTACCTCATGCCTGCATGCCCCATCGCAATCCCATCACAAATACCGGGGACACCAAAGATAAAACTTACCCCGCCGCCCGCGTGAATACCTTTTTCGATTGCACGCTCAAGAGATCGCATGTGCACATGCCCAGGGATAAGATCTGTAAAACTGCTCGCAATTCCGATAAACGGCTTACCAAAATCTTCTTTACTTAATCCCGTTGCATAAAGAAGCGCCCGAGCCGGAACGCGTTCGATACCCTTCGTAATTTTGTCGCTACGCAAGTGTGTGTTTACCTTTCAAATGTATTTCTCCTCAATCTACAATTAAGCCTTTTTATTATAGCGAAAAGCTGTTTATTGTCAATTTAAAACTCTTCACGCACCTTGCGTCATTTATTGGATCATCTGAATTGAACAAAAGATATTTATGAGCACCCCTGTTTAGCTTTAATGCCGTTTGGATTTCGTTTGACATTCATCTCATATTATGTCACATTTATTTTAGTACCCCTTGCTTAAACCTGTATTTAATAACCTTTTGTTACATGATTTTAGTCAGTGCATGCCTTTTCGGATTAAACTGTAGATTTGACGGAAAATCGAAGGTAAATGAATCTATCATTTCCTCCTTGGGCGAATCTTACTGCATCCCTTTTTGTCCGGAACAGCTTGGCGGTCTCCCGACACCCAGACATCGTGCATGGATTACCCAGGGAGATGGAAAGGATGTATTAGCGGGTAAGTCTAGAGTAATCAACGAAGCTGGCACCGATGTCACAATTCAGTTTATCAGAGGCACTAATGAAACAGAGAAACTGGTTTCGCTGTTCCATGTCAAAAAAGCATACCTGAAGAGTAACAGCCCTTCCTGTGGCATAGGAAGGATTTACCATGGCAAAAATTTAGTGACGGGAAATGGAGTTTGTGCTACGATGTTACTTCAGAAAAACATCGAACTAATCTCTGTATAATTTGCTGCGTTGCATTATTCCCGTTCAATTTATAAATCGTCATTCTAAATAAAAATACACGAGGAGTGTTAGATGAATTATACGGAACAAATAGAATTAACTCAGGGCAAAAAGACAAGGCCGCACAGAAGGATTTATGACTGGACGTTGCACTGGGCACACACCCCATACGGATCCCTCGCCCTTTTTGTTTTGGCTTTTTGCGAATCCTCTTTCTTTCCGATACCGCCGGATGTTCTTATGATGGCACTCGCCTTCTCTATTCCCAAAAAATCTTTCAAATACGCCGCAATTAGTTCCGTGGGTTCTGTTTTAGGCGGCTGTTTCGGTTATTTCATCGGATATCAATTCTTCGAACATGCAGGACAGCCCATACTTAATTTTTACGGCATAATGGATAAATTTAACTTTGTGAAAGAAAAATATAACGCCAACGCCTTTGCCGCCGTTGCTGTTGCCGGATTCACACCCATCCCCTATAAACTCTTCACCATTGCAGCGGGGGCGTGCAAAATCAATATATGGACATTCATCGCGGCCTCGGCGATCAGCCGATCGGGAAGGTTTTTTCTCGTTGCAGGCCTTGTCTACCTCTTCGGTCCGAAAATTAAAGATTTTATAGATAAATATTTTAATATTATCACTGTCGTCTTTGTAATATTATTAATTGCAGGATTTTTCGTCGTCAAATTATTCAAGTAAGAGGAAACAACCATGAAATTCCTGCTTCCCTTTTTTTTCTTGGTCGCTATATTACCTGCGTCAGCCCTGTTTGCCCAAACAGAAACACGACAGCTATGGGAACCTCAGGTGGCCGGACGTTTTTATCCGGGCAGTGAAGCTGCATTGAATGAGCAAATAGATACTTTCTTCAAAAATGTCCCCAGACAACCACGAAAAGGAAAACCCTTTGCTATTATTTCACCTCATGCTGGATATCGATACTCCGGCCAGGTAGCAGCATATGGTTATAACGTTATAAAAGATTGCGGATTTACACGGGTAATCATCCTCTCGCCCAGCCATTTCGGAAGCGGCAAAAGATTTCGGGGCGCCTCTATTCTTAAAGCAAAAAGCTTTAAGACGCCGTTAGGTCTTATTCCCGTAGATCAGGATGCGTGCAACTATCTCCTCGACACTTCTACGGATCTATCACCGGATCCTGCACATAAATCAGTCGCGCTTTTCGGAACCTATGAAGGCGCTTATCAGGGCGAACACTCACTTGAAGTCCAATTACCCTTTTTACAAAAGGCATTAAACTCCTTTACCCTGGTTCCCATCATGATTGGTATATTAAAAGACGATGATTTCGACCGTATCGCAATCGCCATAAGGCCATTACTGGACGACAAAACCCTCATCATAGTAAGTTCGGATTTCACCCATTATGGCGAGGTTTATAACTATGTCCCCTTCAAAAAAGACATAGAAAAAAACATTAGGGCGCTGGATTACGGCGCATTTGAAAAAATCCGGAACAAAGATTTTGAAGGGCTCAGGACTTACAGAAAGGAAACCGGAATAGATGCCTGCGGTATCATTCCCATCGAGCTACTCATAAAATTATTGCCTGTTACTGCGCAATGCGAGATTCTCGACTACGACACGTCCGGACGACAAACTAACGACTTTTCTTATTCTGTAAGTTATGCGTCCATTCTATTCACCAAGCCTTCGGAGACCAAATCTGGGCAGTACTTGCCAACAGATGACACATCAGACAACGATACTTCCCTTGGTTTGACAGCTAAGGAAAAGACACTATTGCTTTCACTGGCAAGAAGCACCCTGGAGACCTACACTAAAACCGGCAATTCTCCAAAATTAGATCCGGCAGAAAATATGTTGACCTCCAGATTAAAAGAGAAATCCGGAGTTTTCGTGACACTAAAAAAATACGGTGAGCTTCGTGGTTGCATCGGAAGCATATTACCTAAAACTCCTCTCTTCCAGGGCGTTATTGAAAACACCATCAACTCGTCTTCTCATGACTGGCGATTTAGCCCTGTTAATGTTAAAGAGGTGACTGATATTACCATCGAGATTTCCGTTTTGAGTCAACCCAGGAAAATAATCGGACCTGATGAATTTATCGCTGGCAAAGAAGGTATCATAATTCGCAAGGGAACAGCCAGCGCCGTATTTCTCCCGCAGGTTGCCGTAGAACAAGGATGGGATAGGGTGGAGACATTGTGTCACTTATGTCAAAAAGCGGGCTTGCCTCAGAATGCCTGGAGAGAAGACGGTGTGGAATTCTATGTTTTCACTGCAGACGTATTTCACGAAGGGGAAAAATCCTGAACCCTTTTTTTCATGAACTAATTTCTCCATCAGGTGTGACCCCCTGAAAAACAATACCCTTGGATGCTCAAACAAAACAAATCCTGTTAGAAATTGCACGAAGGAGTATAGAGGCCGCCGTAAAGCAGGAACCATGCCCGCAATTTTCCTGCGAGCATCAAGAGTTACAGAGAAAAGGCGGAGCTTTCGTTACCCTGAAAACCCGCGGGCAACTCCGCGGCTGCATTGGTCGTTTTGCCTCCAATATACCGCTCTACCAGTTGGTTTCCGAGATGGCAGTTTCTGCAGCAACCGAGGATCCCCGATTTGAATTCCATCGGATCAGCCCTGCAGAATTAGACCACCTTGAAATTGAGATATCCGTACTGTCTCCGCTAAAACTCATAGAGAAACCGCTGGATTTTGAACTCGGAAAACACGGTATCTTTGTAAAAAAAGGGCATCAAACGGGCTGCTTCCTTCCGCAGGTAGCAATTGAAACCGGCTGGAGTAAAGAAGAATTTCTATCCCATTGCTGTTCGGGCAAGGCTGGTTTACCTGCCAATGCATGGAAATATCCAGATGTGGAAATTTATATTTTCACGACGGAAATAATTGAAGGGAATTTGAATCGTTAGCAGTTACCACATCTTATGTCTCGGTTTTATAAACCAGTGACACCTTTTAGAAGGGACGAAGCATTTGCTGGAATGGGCATGGATGCATTTATACGAATTTATAGCAAATGCTTCGTCCCTACTTGCCCCTTTTTTCTACAATACGCCCTACATAAAAAATCATACTGCCAATAAACAATAAAAGAACTTCCATCTTCATCGAGTCCCTGGCAATGCCATAATAAAGGGCATCCAATACCACAATAATTCCAATAATCTGTAAAATCCTAGCCAGACTCATAGACAATAATCTGTAGTAACTTCCTTTTCAGTGCCCTAAAACTCTTTTGGTTGCTGCTATACGAATTTCTTGTAGTTGATTTTTGTTTTACTCTAGTCTTTCTGCAATCTCAATCGCCTTTAGCAATCCTTTCGCTTTATTCACGGTTTCTTCATATTCACGATCTGGTACAGAATCTGCAACAATCCCGGCACCCGCCTGAATATAGGCATCACTACCCTTCAAGAGAATTGTTCGAATGGTAATACAGGTATTCATGTTTCCGAAGAAATCGAAATACCCAACCGCCCCTCCATATGGACCTCGCTTAGTAGGTTCAATTTCATCAATAATTTGCATCGCCCTTATTTTAGGCGCCCCAGACAAGGTCCCCGCCGGCAAACACGCCTTCAATGAATCAAAAGCACTCCTCCCCGCTTCCAATTCGCCGCATACACTCGAGGTTATATGCATCACATGCGAATATTTTTCGATCACCATTTTTTCATCAATGTACACACTGCTGTACCGCGAAACCCGGCCAATGTCATTCCTTCCTAAATCTAAAAGCATGATGTGTTCAGCCCGCTCCTTAGGATCGGCAATCAATTCCTGTTCAAGTGCGGTATCCTCTGCTTCGCCCTTTCCTCTTTTCCTCGTGCCGGCAATAGGTCTTACGATAATCTTCTTGCCGTCGACCTTCACCATAACTTCGGGAGACGCGCCAATAAGGTTCATATTCTCCATCTTAAGATAAAACATATAGGGAGACGGATTGATTACCCGTAAGACGCGGTAAATATTGAATGGCTCTGCGTTGGTCTGTGCCTTAAAGCGCTGAGAAATTACTGCCTGAAATATATCACCTGCGCGAATATATTCCTTACACCGCTCTACCGCTATGAGGAAATCACTTTTTTTAAAGTTTGAAGAAAATGTTATAGCCACTTCCTTCTCCGTGGAGACATCCTCGCTTAAAGTCATTACCGGAGTTCGGAGTTTTTCTATAATGCGATCAATTTTATCGATAGCCTCGTTGTATACCTTTTTCAGCCGATCTCCTGCAATTACTGCAGTACAAACAACCTTGATGATCTTTGTCAGGTGATCGAATATGATCACAATGTCGTAAAACAGCATCTGGATGTCCGGAAGTAACAAATCGTCCTTAGGTGTGTCTGGTAGTGATTCGTAAAAACGTACTGTATCATACCCAATATATCCCACTCCACAGCAGTAAAAATCAGGTAGTCCTTCCACTTGTACAGGTGTAAAGGACTTCATTTCTTTATTCAAAAATTCCAGAGGATCTTTTACCTGCATTACTTCCGCCTCTTTCTCCCGGCGTTTTATCTTCACTGTTTGACCAAAAGAAGTAAATTCCATAAATGGATCAACACCAAGGAAAGAATATCGGGAAATCTTTTCTCCTCCCGCTGCGCTTTCAAGCAGAAAGGCAAATCCTGTATCAGATAACTTTTGAAATGCCGAGACGGGTGTAAGTGTGTCTGCAAAGAGCTGTCTGTAAACTGGTACAAGATTACCTTTAGCTGCCAGTTGATTAAACTCTTCAAAGGTGGGGTAATATTTTTTTATCACGTAACGTCCTGATGTTTACATCAATATTTTTTTAAAATTATTCTTATCCACATGCATGATTTTACAAAAAAAAATGGGTGTTGTCGTAACAACACCCATTTTTTTGTAGACCAACAACTTTTAAACAACCCGCGCCCTTCAAGACAACAGGACGGTCTTGTGTTTAACTTTAGAAAGTAACAGTTGTTTGTATATAACCCCACTGTGTAGCGTAGTCTTGACCAGTAGCCTGTGTAATCCATGCATTCGGGTCAAAGAATGAATATCCTGCAAGGATATCTACATTCTTATACAATTTGTAACTTACCGTCAGATCAATTTCATCCGCCAGACTGTTCGAGTCAGGAGTAAAACTACCACCGACGCCTGGACGTGGAAGCGCAAGAGCTCCGCTTGCCATATACCAGCCATCAGCCCTGTTCGCCAACCAGAAGTAGTGGTAATCGACCTGTGTGGTCAGCTTACTGGTAGGCATAACCTTTATGTTGGCCCTGGCATCGTGCATATTCTGCCATCCGATCATGTTAGCAGAACCATAGATCATGTTCCAGTGGTTTGTCGGGTAGAGATTATCAAATGTCGTGTGTGTGTTATCATTTGGATTGTGATCACCTGACGCATAATCATATTCAACACCAAAACGTGGTGTCCATGCAAGATCCTTAAATGTATATCCCACCACGCCTGCAAATGCCCACGCCCTCTGAGTTTGATTGCCGTAATCACCAAACTGACCATGAGATTCTGCAGTATAATCAATTGCCTCAAGATTCGGAACCTTACCAGTAATTCTTGCACCCACATCATGGATTTCAACTGCACCAGAGGGACTAGGAGAGAACCCGTTTATCGTAGCATTGTTCGTTGTGTTATTCTGATCATTTTTCTGAATATACATCAATTCCAACAAGGCGCCCGGTACAAGCTTTTTAAATCCCACCAACGATGCATAAACATTCTGATCACTATCTGATACGAAACCACTCTCATTCACCTTAGCAGCAAACGCCTCGGCATGGATGTCATCCGTATCCCACATGACTCGACCGCCATCAAACGAACGACCAACGTTGTTCCACACAAAGTTACCAATAACTCTATGATCACCCCATATAATTTCCTGGCGACCAACCCTTACGGTCAGCGGTAAATCAAAAAGATTTTTTAAATCAAAGTAACCCTGATGAAGATCAAATATAGAGTTTTCAGAATATGCGTTAGCAAATCCAAGCGTGGTTCCCTCAGCGCCAAACACCCTTGCATCCTGGAGCTGAATGAACACCCTTAAATGCTCGTTTACATCTGCATCTGCCCATAACCTTGTCTGATTCAAGACATAGTCATCATCCGTTGACGCATGACGTGTCGCTACTCCACCACCAGCACCCGGCAACGTAGCATTGCCCGTAGGCACTTGATACATACCGGTGGCATATTCCGCCCTCGTTCTAATCTGTCCGCCAAGCTTCACCCTTTTGGCAAATTCAGAGTATACATTACCTTCAATATCCGACGCCTTCAATTTCTGCTCAGCCTGCGCGGCAGTCTTCATCTCTTCTTTTAACGAAGTCACTTCACTCTTTAACGCCTCAACATCATCTTTCGTGGAGGAAGACGATGCAACTACTGCCTTATCCTGCTTGACACTATCAATCTGATCTGTCAATGCCGACACAGAAGCCTTTAAGGCGTTCAACTCCTTTTCCATATCTTCCAACGACTTGGTATCCGCCCCAAAAGACTGAGCACAAGTCGTAACGCAGAAGACGGCAGTAACGAAACTACCAGTACAGGTCTTCCACAATGCGCTACTCATAATTTATACCTCCCAATAATAACCATAAGACCCCAATCTAAAATTAAAGGAATAACCAGATAAAAACCTAATTACTACTAAAAGTCAATTAAAGAAAATGGCCTCCTTTCTCCTCCTCGCAATTTAACTGAATTTCCAGACTTTCGATATAAACAGATGACGCATTTTAAAAATAAAATAGATGCATGTCAAGCAAAATATTTATATTTTTAAAAAATCTTATTTTTACACCTTGCCAAAATCACATCTATACAGCTCGCCGCATCAGCATCAAAACCGAAAGCAAGCACAATACCAAAACAGCATTTGCCGCCAAAACGATCTTGTTGTTCAAGCGGCAACGGCCCGCAGTAACATACTTTTATACTTACCAACTATGTGATGCCACAATAGATGGACGTTAATATTCCACAAATATACCCCGTCTAACAAAATGCATGTGTTTAGGTCTAATCAGATTGCATGCGTTACAATATTATCACAAAAAAAACAAATGACAACTGAAAAATCCATCTCAATTATAATCATAACCATCCTTTGGGCTGCACTTTTCACATCATTGCTTATAGCTTCATGTTTTTTACTTTTTTATTGACGTTATAGATGTATCTTTCTATAATGAAAATCAATATTTCATTATTGAACACAATTCCTCGTTAATGAATACCTTAGGCTGAAAAGGATAATTATGGACAAGGACTTTAAATCGAAAGTCAAGCATTATCAAATATATAAGAAAGCCCTTACTGCAATAATTATTATCGTCGTCATAATTGGCGGTATCTATGGTGGTAAAGAATTAAGCTGGAAAGAGATAAAGGCTGATGAAGTTGCTGTAATTGTGAACAACCTTACGGGTGGTATCAAATTAATAAACAGGGCAGGTGCGGTTCTGTATTATCCTTTCATACAGGATATATACATTTTGGATAAGCGCGAACAGGTTTTAAAGATGTCGTCTGCCGAAATTGACGAAAAGCATCCTCAAGGTAATCCGTTAACCGTAAAATCAATAGACGGCGGCGATGTAGTATTGGATTTGCAAATACAGTATATGCTGAGACCTGAATATGGCATTATCGTTATCCAAAATACAGGCATCGGGGACGTCTTTAAACAAAAATGGTTATATGATTATTCCCGTACCATCTGTTACTATTGTTACGGAGAATTAACTTTGGATGAATTTCCGATTGCTTCTAAGCGCGATATTAAGGCCCAAAATGCGCGAAATGAGATCAACAAGATGCTGGAACCGCATGGTTTTTTTGTGACTTCTATAAACCTATCGGACTACCGTTATTACAGAGAATATGCTGAAAAGATACAGGAACGAAGATTGGCGGATAAAGAGGTAGAAGAACAAAAAACCAGGGCTTCTGCAGCAAAAGAAAATCAGAGAAAAGTTGTCGTTGAGGAAACGAAAAAGCTTGAAGTTGAAGTGGCAAGATTCAGGGGAGATTGTGATAAGCGCATTATGGATGCAAGGGGTAATGCAGAAGCAAAAAACCACGATGGCGATGCATATCTGGCTCAAAAGCAGTTTGAAGGTGATGCAGAATATGAAAGGCTCGCAAAAGAATCGGAGGCTATTTTGGCCACAAAAAAAGCGGAGGCCGAAGGTGTTCTTGAGTTACGCATGGCATTGGAGGGTGACGGCGGGCGCAATCTGGTCAGATTGGAATATGCCAAACGTCTTAAGCAGGCCATTATCAGAAGCACACCAATTCTCAGACAAGGCATAGAAACACCACAAAGCATACAAAGATTTAAGTATATAGAGGATGCTCCCAAGATTGACTATATGTTTCCTGAACCTCCGGATGCGGTGTTGGTCAGTCCTCTAAAACCAGGCCCGGATAAGAGCCCATAGTAATTTAACGCTTAAATTCAATAAAATTTAATAAAGAGGTGAAAATGCATTTAGGCAGGGTTACAGCAAAATATATCATTCCTCTTGGTATTTTCGTATTTATTGCCCTAGTTATTATAGGCATTAAATTCTTTGTCATAAAGGTCGGCGTTGATCAGATTGGCGTAAGGACAATCATTTGGGGGGTAAAGAGAGGTATTGTCCAAAAAGACTACGGTCCAGGATGGCATCGAGCGGTTACGGCTGTCGACCAATGGGATCTTTACGATGGTACGGTACAAACCCTTGAACTTACAAAAGAACCTTCCCATTTGGGGCACGACGAACGGAAGGAAGCTGCCATCAGAACTGCGGATGACTACGACGTCTCAGCGGACCTTATTATTAAATATCAAATAAAAAAAAGTGAAGCATGGAAGTTGCGTGAGGATATCGGGGTGGGCGAGCGCTATAAAATTATCGTAGAAAACGAGACGCGCGACATTGCCCGAAGCGTCCTGGGTAGAATGGTGGAACGAGATTTATATAACCCGGAAGAAAAGCGAAAGAGGGCGGAAGAATTCAAACTTCTACTTACGGAGAGGCTCGCCTCCAGGCATGTAGATATAATAGACGTACTCATCTTAGATTTGAGATTTGACCCACAACTAGAAAGAAAGATTAAAAACATTAAGTTAGCTGAGCTTGATAATGTTCTGAATAAGTCAAAGGCATTAGCCGCAGAACAAAGAGGTATCACGCAAACTATAGACGCCGACACAGAGGCGCTTGCCGCAAAAATTGGCGGAGACAAAGAGAGGGCAATTATCGTTCTTGAATCTGAAACCACAAAAAAGATCATTGAAATGCTTGCAGAAGCTGATAAATACCTCGTACGAATGAAAGCCGAAGGGGATCGTTATAAGCAGGAGCGTACGGCGCAAGGCGAGCTTCTCATTGATAAGGCAAAAGCTGAAGGGGAAAAATTGAGAAGAGAAGCGCTTTCAGGATTGGGCGGCGACATTATCATTGCTATGGAAGCAGCACGAAATATTAACCTTGCTGATTTAAACCTGTCAAGCCTGGATATAAACCTTCTTGATATTGACGAAATGACCACACGGCTCGGTGTATCGGATATCAAAGGAAAGCTTCGTGTTGACACAAAGACTTTTAACCAAATTCAGGAAATACTAAACCAGCCCAAAGGCACAGATACGATAAAGAGCAGAGACCGCTAAAAATCGCAGTCGATTACCCGTCCTCTCTCGTATGGATTAAATACACTTCCAATGTATGCGATCTGTCATTAATTTTGTTTCCGCTTGGACAGTAAATTAAACTGGTAATGTAATTGTCAGGATCGTTGAAACTCTATCCTTCTTTTCCTTTGGATTTTGTAATCATCTCTGCCGATTTTACACAACGAAACCCAATTTGCGGACTCTGAGCGTACCAAGGCACACGATAACGCGCAGCACAACGCGCATAGTGTCCAAAGTAAAGAAAACTGCCTCCACGAATAATCCTTTGTTGCCCGGAAGCAGGTCCCGTGGGATTTTTTGCTGAGGACCTGTAATAATAATTCTGATCGTACCAATCAGTACACCATTCCCAGACGTTTCCCGCCATATCATAACACCCGTACGGGCTCTTCCCGTTTTCGTAAGTACCCACCGGTTTTGTTGCTCTAAGCCCGTCTTCGCCGGATCCCCACACATTGCATTTCGTTTTATCAAACTTATTCCCCCACGGCCATGACCGCTTGTCTGTACCTCGTGCCGCTTTCTCCCATTCTGCTTCCGTAGGCAAACGTTTCCCCGCCCATTTTGCGTAGGCAACGGCATCCTCCCAATTGACGCCTACAATGGGTTGATTTGGCAGGCTAAACCGTGAATCATTCCAACAACTTGGTTTGCGGTAGCCCGTTTCGTCAACAAATCTCTTATACTGTTCATTCGTCACTTCATATTTATCAATGTAATATGCATCAAGATATACAATGTGTTCAGGCCCATCGAAAATATTGTACGCCAACATAAAAGTCCAATTATACCGTCTATTATCACCCATCGTAAATTCACCGGCCGGTACCAGAACCATGCCGGCGAGATCCCCCTTTGCGGCTGTCAATTCACCGGCCATATGCATAACTAACATACATATTACGAACAAGATTATAAACCCTTTTTTCATAACCAATTTTAGTATCTCTTCTTTGGAGTTATCTCATATCTGGCAATCTCTATTGGTGTATATCCGGAAATAATTTCATTAAAATTCCTTATCTCACCCTTTTTAAATGTCTTGACCGAAAATTCCTGTGTAAATAAAAGGGCATCTGCTGCATTGTAAACCTTGATGACAAACGTAGCAATACTCCGGTCCCTTTCCGAAGAATTCAGTATCTCGCCTTTAATTTGTGAAGACGACCCGAAGAGAAAGAGATTTACATTCCGGACATAAAACCCCTCGCCGATCTCTTTAAAACCTTCTTCCTCCGGGGTTGGTACGTGTTCCTTGACAATTTCAGCCGTCACGGCGCCTTCTGCAACCTTCACTGTCTCGGTACCGCCAGACGCTTGAACTTGTGAGACCGGGAGCGCCTCCGCGGTAGCTGTTCCCGCGCCGGCAACGCCTCCTTTCTCCAATTTCTTAATCCGTGTTTCCAGATCTGAGATTGTTTTCAATTGTCCTTCAAAATTTTTTATCGTTGAATCTAAAGAAGCCATTCGCGTTTTAAAGCTATCTTCAGTGGTGGCAGCCTTTTTCTCCTGTTCGCCCAACTTGTCAGTCACTAACTTCGATAAATCCTCGATGGCCTTTTTAATGGGTTCCAATGGCCGTTGTGCCTCCTGGTATCTTTTCTCGAGTACCGCAGTTTTTACCTCCTGATCCTCAACCCGCTTCGTTATATCTGAGAGGAGTTTTTTTAAGACATCGAGTGTCTTACCAAAAGACTCCAGCATGATTTGGACACTCGCCACCGAAGTTGCTTGCTCGATACCTGCCAGCCTCGACACCATTGCATTCAATTTTTCTTCATTCATTTTCATTGTCTTTTCAAAATCTTTTATGGGGGCCAATGTAGCGCCCACCTCTTTCTGAAACGTGGAAAATTGCGCCCTCATTCCATCCAAATTCTTCATCCAGTTTACAAGAGCCTTCTGAAAATCATCCAGTCCCTTCATCACTTGCTGCTCATCACTCCCTTGAGTGTCGGCATTCGTTGCACTTGGAAATCCAAACAGTAAAATTATGCTAACGACAACGAAAAGTAAGCCTTTCATGAATTATGCTCCATCGAAAAATGTGCTGTTTAAAAAGTCGGTAAGTAGTTTAGCAGAAAACCCTGCACATCGCAAATATTTATCCTGTTTTGATCGGGTATGAGTTTGAAATTGATTTTACGAGATAAAATTGTTATTATGAAACGCTTTTACATAATACATACAGAGATGGAGCGGATAAACACTTCGTCATGATTAATTTTAAAAGATAATTATCTCCAAGAGGGGGCACAATGCAGATTTTAATTGCAGATGAACTTCCGGATGTATGCATCGAAATACTCGAAAAGGCGGGACTCGAAGTATTAAACAAGCCTGGTATAAAGGCTGATGAGTTAAAAAACATTATCAATACCTGTGACGGAATTATACTGCGCAGCGGGACAAAAATTACCGCATCCCTGCTGGAAAAGGCCGACAAACTTAAGGCCATTTGTCGCGCAGGTGTAGGGGTTGATAACGTAGACGTTCCAGCTGCAACAAAAAAAGGCATTGTGGTCATGAATACCCCGGAGGGAAACATCATTTCGACCGCTGAACATGCTGTGGCCTTACTCTTCTCCCTTTCACGTTTTATTCCCCAATCCTGCGCATCGGTAAAGGCGGGCAAATGGGAAAGAAAAAAGTACACAGGCATTCAAATTACCGGAAAGACGTTGGGTGTCATTGGGCTCGGGCGGGTAGGAAGACAAGTTGCTAAACGCGCAGCGGCGCTGGAGATGAAGGTAATCGGCTATGACCCCTTCATTTCACCTGAGATTACAGCACAATACAGCATCCACATCGCAAAAAATCTCAAAGATTTACTCGCACAAGCCGACTACATCACAATTCATGTACCTTTTAACAGTGAGACAAAGAACCTCATCACACAAAAGGAATTTGCAATTATGAAACAAGGGGTTCGTATCATCAATTGTGCACGGGGAGGTATTATCAATGAGGAAGACCTCTACAATGCCCTTAAGAACAACCATGTTGCCGGGGCTGCGATCGATGTATTTGATGTGGAGCCGCCCGTCGGGAATAAACTCCTGGAATTAGATCAGGTCGTTACAACACCACACCTGGGGGCGTCTACGGAGGAGGCACAGTTTGCGGTTGCCGTAGAAGCGGCAGAACAGATGGCCGACGCCCTTACGGGGAAGGGATTTCGAAATGCAGTAAACCTTCCCCCTTATAATATTGAGGAATACAACCTCCTGAAACCCTACATAACACTGGCAGAAAAGATGGGATCGCTCCTTATCCAGCTCACCACCGGAGGCATACAGGCGGTTGATATTATTTATACCGGCGAAATTACCAGAAAAAATATTTGCCTCGTTACAGACAGCCTCATGGTTGGACTCCTCAAGCCCGCCCTTGAAGATGGAGTCAATCTGGTCAGCGCACCCCATCTCATCGCAGAGAGGGGCATCAAAACTAATATCACCACATCGAGCGGCGCAAGCGATTTCACGAGTCTCATCACCGCAAAAGTTAGCACTGCCAACGGCGAAACGGTACTTTCAGGCACAGTCTTTGGTAAAAATGAGCCAAGAATTGTGGATATCAATGGTTATGGTGTTGAGGCCGCACTCGACGAACACATGCTCATCCTTTTCGGCAAAGACAAACCGGGTTTAATTGGAAATATCGGGGGGGTTCTCGGTAACAAAAATATAAATATTGCCCACATGACGTTTGGCAGGGAAAAAAGCGGTGGCAATGCAATCACAATTATAAATGTCGATGCGGCAATCCCTCAGGATTGTCTCCGTCAGATCGAACAACTCGATCACATAGAGACAGCATATCTCATCCACCTTTAAAGATAACTCATGCTGTACAGCCAACTTGCAAAGAAAAACAAAACAAGGAGGGACATTGATGCAAAATTTTCTGCCTATACAATATAGGCAGGGACAATCCAAAAAACATACTACCACATGTATTAAAAACAAATATACATAACTTTACGAAGAAGTCCCAAAAGACACAGACATCTCGACCTGCTACATATTTATCAAAAATTATCCTATCAGACGTTGGGCATTTATTTTGGGCAAACCGGCCTTGTAGATTTTATTCACGGCGTCCTGGATATTATATTTAACGCGACGGATCTGCACGACCTTTTTTTCGGTATCATAAAGGGCATACGCAGCCCTGATGTCCCAATCCCGCGGCTGCCCCACACTTCCCACATTGATAAGTGTCTTATCGGCATCATGTAAATCAAAAACACCTCCCTTGTCTGCACGCATACTCCCGTTCTCCAGGAAAATTGCCAACGGCACATGGCTATGACCATAAAAACAAATCTGTGTTTTTAAAATGTCAAAACTGAGTTGTGCCTCACTCCCACTGGTAATATAATCGAAAAATTCCGGGTGATTCAGAGAGGCGTGTACGAGTGTAATGCCGTCCTGCTCCACCACCAGAGGTAAATTTTTTAAAAAATCTTTGTACTCCGCAGAGAGCTGCTGTGCCGTCCAATTGATTGCATTCCTTGCATCGGCATGAAAGTAACCCGCGGGGAATTTTCCTACTGCAGCGTAGTCATGGTTTCCAGCGACGACCGTGCAGTTTAATTCGCGTATCAGGTCGATACATTGCAGCGGTTCGGCCGCATACCCAATGATATCACCGGCACACAATATCTTATCAACGTGTTCCTCACGTAATTCGTTAACAACTGCCGTTAATGCCTCATAATTACTATGGACATCGCTGAGCACTCCGTATATCAACAACAAATCCTTTCAATCGTCAGAGATACGAAATTTATTGACATTCTTTTCTGTCGAATAATTCAAAAGTTAACACGATAACAAATGCAATGTAAACTATAGCGTAGATCAACAACAACGCCAGATACGATAAACTGAAAGACCCAAACTTACTATCTAACCCAATGGTACTGAACCGCTCAAGATTTGGAATAAATGTAAAAAAAAGCATTACGTACCAAGGGATTCCACCCTCACTCATTAGCATGCCATGGAAATAATTGATTAAATTTCCCAGAACAAAGACAACTACACAGCAAATCAGATTGGATATCATCGGCAAATAGAGAGACCCGGCGGTTGCTATAGCACACATGATAGCGACCTGCAAAAATGAAAATATTAACTGAATAACGGTCGAAGAACCCACCCGCTCAAACGCGGTTAAGAGTCCGGCGTGATAATCAAGAGACTCCTTTACACTGAGGGAAATCATTAGGAAAAGACTCATCATAGCAAATATCAAGGAGACCGCGGTCAGTATGCCAAAGAACTTTCCCAGGAGGACTGATCTCCTATCGACCGGCTTAGACAGCAAGGTCATCATCGTGCCTTTTTCTATTTCTCCGGATATCGTATTTGTCGCACTCAACGAGGTAAGGCACAGGCAGCAAATCGTGACCGTAGAGACCCCCATCTCCCGGATCATCCTCGCCTCATCACCGAATGCGAACAGGGTGAAGGAAAACGAAAAAAACATCAATGCAACGCCGCCACCAGCAATGAAATAGAATATTGCCTGCCTCGTAATCTCCCGTGCCGTACTACCGGCAATAGTAAAGACGCACCGATTCATAAAAATCCTTGCAAATTCAAAAAAATCTCATACACTAACATATCAATGAAATTGTTTCACGTGGAACATCCTTTTAACCCTAATGAGTGTGCGTAATACTAGCATTCCTGACCGAAAAATGCAATTGAAAACCGTCACAAAAGGAGTCAAAAACCATGTCCAAAAAAGAAAAGCTTAGTCGCGGGCTACAATCACTCCTGGGCGGAGTTATTGGAATAGAGGCAGAAGCAGGACAGGACGTCATTCTGAGACTCAACCCTGAAGATATTCAACCTAACGACCTCCAGCCGCGCGACCTCTTCAACGACGAAGAGATGCGGGGGCTCGTCGAATCTATTAAGAAACATGGCATCCTGCAGCCCGTTCTCGTACGACCTCTCCCGCACGGGTACATGTTGATTGCAGGCGAGCGACGATGGCGAGCGGCAAGGCAGCTTGGATTAAAGGAGATACCCGCAATCGTCCGGCACACCGACGGTGCGAATGTCCTGGAAATTGCCCTCATAGAAAATATCCAGAGGGAAGACCTCAATCCCATTGAAAAGGCCAAGGGTTTCGAGGAGTTGATTGAAAAATTCGGACTCACTCAGGAGCAGGTAGCAAAGGCCATGGGCAAAGATCGCAGCTCTATAACCAATTATCTTCGCCTGCTGGACCTGCCCCAGGATGTCCAGGCTCATGTTTCACGTGGAACATTAACCATGGGACATGCACGGGCACTCTTAGGGATAAAAGACAAGGAAAAGCAGACGCAGCTCTGCAAACGCGTTGTGGAAGAGGGTTTGTCGGTACGGGCGATCGAGGAGGTCGTTTCTGCAGAAAAAAAACACAACCCCACGCACAAAGTGGGATCAAAAACGGTACCCACCCCTCACATCGAAGACCTGGAGGATCGATTCCGGCGGTTCTTCGGAACCAAGGTTACCATCCGGGAACGAAACGGCAGTGGTCGGATTACGATTGCATTTCATACCAATGAGGAATTTTGCCGGATTGCAAAAACATTAGGTGTTCAACTCTAAAAATCTCTATAATCTTTCGACACGTAGTTCGTGAAATCCGGTAGTACTACCTGACGATCCCGCACTTCGGAAAGAGATATTATTACGCCAGGGACGCACGGATAAATTCCCTGAATAACGGGTGCGGACTCGTGGGCTTCGACTTAAACTCGGGATGGAACTGCACACATACAAACCAGGGATGTTCCTTCAGCTCCATGATTTCCACCAATCGTTCGTTGGGTGTGTGTCCACTGAAAACCATTCCATGTGCTACAAACAAATCCGTATATTTATTGTTAAATTCATAGCGGTGCCTGTGTCTTTCCGATATCTCATGGGCTTCATATGCCTTATACGCCTTTGTGCCTGACTGAAGGATACATGGCTGCGCCCCAAGCCTCATCGTCCCGCCCTTACAAGACACCGCCCGCTGTTCTTCCAGTAAACTGATTACCGGATGAGTGGTATCGAGATCAAATTCTGTGCTATTTGCACCCCTGAGATTGCAGACGTTCCTCGCAAACTCGATTGCCGCACACTGCATTCCCAGACAAATACCAAAGAACGGTATCTTGTGCTCTCTTGCATACCGTATCGCCTCGATCTTCCCCTCAACACCGCGCACACCAAATCCACCGGGCACAAGGATGCCCCGCACCCCCTCAAGAAGCGCCTCAGCTCCGTTTTTTTCAATATCCTCAGATTCTACCCTGCGCACCCGCACCCGCGCATTATTCCCAATCCCTCCGTGTATCAGTGATTCATAAATAGATTCGTATGCAGACTGATGTGCAATATATTTCCCGACAATCGCGACCTCCGTTGCCTGGTGTGGATTTTTAAGTATCTCTAATAATGACAACCACTTATCTATGTTGTTGCCGTCTGTTTTCAGTCCTAATTTCTGGACAATAAATGTGTCCATGCCCTGATCAACAAGGATCAAAGGTATCTCATAAAGATACGGTTTTACATCACGCTCTTCGATGATTGCATTTTTATCCACGTTGCAAAAAAGCGATAACTTCTCCTTTACCTCTGCACCGAGATGCTTTTCCGTCCTGCAAATGATGATGTCCGGCTGGATACCGGCCTGTCTCAACATACCGACACTGTGCTGTGTGGGTTTCGTCTTTATCTCTCCGGCAGCGCCCAGGTACGGAACAAGGGTGAGGTGGATATAGAGGACATTTTCCCTGCCAGCCTTTTGACCAAATTGCCTGATGGCCTCAAGAAATGGCTGGTTTTCAATATCACCCACAATGCCCCCGATTTCCGAGATGACCACATCCGTATCGGGGCCGTCCAGCTTCTGGATACATTCCATAATTTCATTGGTTATATGGGGAATCACCTGCACTGTCTTGCCTAAATACTCCCCCTTGCGTTCCTTCATAATGACGGAATAATAAATCGAACCGGTCGTAAAATTACAATACCGGTTTGTCCTGCTATTGGTAAATCGCTCATAATGCCCCAGATCCAGGTCCGTCTCAGCGCCATCATCCGTTACGTACACCTCCCCATGTTCATAGGGACTCATCGTACCCGGATCGATATTCACATAGGGATCGAACTTCTGGAGCCTCACCTTTAATCCTCTGCTTTCCAGCAACATCCCGATAGAGGCGGAATTGAGCCCCTTACCAAGAGAAGAAACCACACCGCCCGTAACAAATATGTGTTTAGTCATGTTTATATCTTTCCAAAAATGCCATCAAATCTTCCCTTGTATCAATACCCCGGGAAATATATTCAGTAATTGCCACCTTTATTTTGTATCCGCTGGAGAGTGCCCTGAGCTGCTCGAGCTTTTCAGACTGCTCCAAAGGCGAGGCTGGAAGTTTTGAATATTCTAATAAAAAATCCCTCCGATAGGCATAAATACCCAGGTGACGCAAAAATGTAATGCCTGGTTCATTGATAGGGTCTTTACTGTCCCGTACGTAAGGAATCGGTGAACGGGAGAAATAGAGCGCATACCCGCCATTATCCAGCACCACCTTTATCACATTGGGATTGGCCAATTCTGAAGCGTCTCCGATCTTGTGTGCAAGGGTTGCCATCTCCGCGGCATTATCCTCCGCGAGGGTATCAACTGCCTGATCAACCATGGCCGCAATCATCTCGGGTTCGTCCCCCTGCACATTCACGACAACGTCTGCGTCCAATCGCCCAGCTACCTCTGCAATCCGGTCGGTCCCTGAGGTATGCGCCGCGGAAGTCATTTCCGCCTCGCCGCCAAATCCTTTTACAATATCGTATATCAGTTGATTATCCGTGGCAACAATCACCCTATGAATTCGCCGTGCCTGCTTTACGTTTTGATAGACGTGTTCGATGATATATCTTCCCGTGACAGATTTGACTTCTGGCAGGATTAATTTGCAAGGCAGCCGGGTCGATGCATATCTTGCGGGAATTATAACAACTGCCTTCATACGATACATCCAACCATGAAATTACTCTGATTAATATTTTTGACGGAGAACGCGGGACACAAAGAAATGCAGGGAAACTATCAAAGGAGTTTCATTTTATTGAACAACGCTTTCGTATTCAACCATTTTTTGAAATAGTCGACGTCAAACGGAGCGAATTTTTATCACAGGTACATTTTTCTTTATGTCCTTTGCATCTTCGTGATGGATTTTTCCGTAATTGATCAACCGGATATTTCCAGGGAGATATCCAGGGCCTTCGCCGAATGGGTCAGAGCGCCAACCGAAATTCTGTCCACACCTGTCTCTGCCACAAGGCGCACGCTTTCCATGGTAACATTCCCCGATGCCTCGGTAAGTGGTTGCCGGACGCCCTCGTCATATTTCCACCCTTTCACCATTTTCACCGCATCTCGTAATTGTTGGATATCCATATTATCAAAAAGGATGATGTCCACCCCTGCTTTAATGGCATCCGTGACCTCTTTGGGCGTCCTTGTCTCTACCTCAATCAAAACACCCTTTTTTATCTTCTGTCTTACTATAGACACCGCCTTCTCAATGATGCTGACATGGGGAGGAACGTCATAGAATAATTTGTTTTTTATAATATCCAGGTGGTTATCTTTTATGAGCACCTGGTCATAGAGCCCCATCCGGTGATTTACCCCACCACCCACGCCTACTGCATATTTTTCCAGATATCGCCAGCCGGGAATGGTCTTCCGCGTATCCATAAGAAATGTTTTTAGCGGCTTGATGCATTCAACAAACCGCGCTGTCAACGTTGCAATTCCTGAAAGCCTTTGAAGTAAATTCAGGGCGATCCGCTCGCCGGAAAGTAAGACCTTTGCGCGGCCATGCACTATAGCGATGGTCTCACCCTTCTGAACAAAGGTTCCTTCCTTAACCCATTCTTTTAAAAACACATGTTTGTCTAATTTTGAAAAAAAACAGGCAACAACAGGCAGACCGGCGATCATCCCGTTTTCCTTCGCAGTAAAAGCCCCTTTTACCATCAGGTTGTCCGGGATAAGGCTTTCTGTCGTAATATCCCCATGAAAAATATCCTCCTCAATAGCAATTTGAAGAAGGACGTCTATCTTTGCTGGATCGAATTGGATATTCATAAAGGAGCTTGTATGCCGCAAATATACTTAAAAATTTTATTATTGGCTAGTCTCTTTCAAATGCTCGCTAACACCTATTTTGCCATCATTATATACTGTTTTGAAGAGAACTCAACACGATAATTGTCAAGGCCTGTCTCTGATACTGTTACTTTTTTCTCTTGACATTAACTCTCAAAAAATGTAATTAATGTTCTCTTTACAACTAAACAAGGCAAAAAGTGAAGTAATAAAAACATACGATAAAGGCAAACTTCGAGCAATCGGAGGACGCAAAGTAAAGGGTCTTTAAACACACAAGGAAGTGGGTTGTATAAGACAACCTTGCTTTTTTCAAGAAAAGACAGCCTTACTACCGAAAATGTTTGCATAAGCATTTCTGTAGTAAGGCTTTTTTATTTTATACCGTTTTGAGATAGCGTCAGTTTATCAAGAGAAAATAATTACGGCACCGTTGCAGCTTATGTTTGTTTGAACTGTTGCCTTTAAAACAGAGGGCAAAATGCTTTCACATGCCTTGACTATTGTAATGAATGAGTTAAATACACACCTCGCCAACAGCTATGGATCTAACACCACACAGGTAGCATTACGAAATATAGCTGAGGGGTTTTCGTCTACTACAGGCAATGCCGGAGAAAGAGACAGGCTTTACTTATCCGTAGTGAATATTAAAGAAGAGAAAACTCTGAAGAATCTGCCAAACTATATGCGAAACGATACTACGCTCAGGGCTGTGTATGAAAATCCCCCTGTTTTCCTAAATTTTTTAATTCTTATGGCTGCAACTCACACAAACTATACCAATGCATTATTGGTATTATCGAGGACTGTACGGTTTTTTCAGTCGAAAAACGTATTTACTCAGGACACCGTTTCCCCTGGCTCTATAACAACTTCAAGCCCAATGAATCCTCTCGATCAATTAGAAACTTTCAAGCTTATTTTCGACTTATATTCTCCGACCTTAGAGGAGGTCAATCATCTGTGGGGTACCTTGGGTGGGAAGCAGTACCCTTTTGCCCTGTATACCCTGAAAATGCTTGAAATGAAGTTTAAGGCAGTCCAAAGTGAAAGCGGTCTTATTACCGAAGTTGTCAGCGATTTCCATCACAAACAAACGACAAAAATGTAATATGGGTGAGCTTATTAAAAACGGATATAAGCGGTTATTCGAAATACGTATATTCCACCATTACTGGCTGGATGACAAGGCAACCGTGTTCGATTTAACAACAACACAGGAACAATGGGATAGGCGTCTATTGTCATATGATATGCGCCGATTCCTTTCGGTGTCGCCAACGGCTTCCACTTCAAAATCTCTCAAGGGTCTTGGATGTATGTACAAGAATACGGCTGTAGGATGTGTGGTTGCAATTCCGCAAGATTCAGTGGTCCCGGTTGAAACGAAGTTCGAATTTATTGTGGTGGTTAATGACCCTGCTTTTTACAACTATACTGCATTGACTCTGCGCCCTCAGAAAATCTATGAATTATATCATAAACCTGAAGACAAAACTTACCGTTTCAAAGAAGATGTACCTGTACTGTCTAATTTGACAGGGGCTTCGAGAGGGATGGGCAGCGACAAGACCCTTTTCCTGTCCAGCGAATTTCCCTCTCCTGCCACAGACGACAAGGTTGAATCGCTCGTGCAATCGGGAAAAGCTCTTATGCAATTGACCGGCGACCAGCCTGATGCAAATCAGCAAAATTTATACAACGACACGGTAAATGTACCTGTGTTTGTCCATCAGGGCGATATACCGCCTATTGTGCCGCCTGCAGGGCTTTCAGGTGCGCCTTCACGAGGGATAATGCTATCGAACGACATTCCTGACAATGTATTTGCTCTTATTCGTTTATCAGCAGTGCGGACAGATGACGCGGACTTTAGTTTTGTTGATATGAAGACAACTAATCCGGTTTATCAAATCCGTTTCAAGAATCGTGCAACGTACTGGAAATATTTTAATAAAAATACCGGCGTTGTGCTTTCCACCGAAACAGCACCCCTTCCCTTGACCTACTATGGAAATGCAGGCACAAAACAAAAACCTTCGCAAGGATTGGTCAAGTCAGTGAAAGCTAATAACAAAATTAACCAGCTTGTATCTGAAATATTTGTGTAACTTTTAACTCACATACACTCAGAAAGGAGGAAATGACATGCCAACATTGTATAAAACGCCCGGGGTATACATCGAGGAGATACCCAAGTTTCCACCCTCAATTGCGCCGGTGGAGACGGCGATACCGGCGTTCATCGGGTACACGGAGAAAGCAGACGATCAGTCAGCTAATGACCTGCATTTAAAGCCGACGAGGATTTCATCTATGGTTGAGTATGAAAAATACTTCGGTGTTGCACAAAAAGAAGAAAAGATCAAAGTTTCCATAGATGAAAAGCAGGAAAATGGCGCCACTGTCGAACTGAAAGCTGCGGCCAGTCTTTCAGAAACAGACCGGTCGAAGCATATTATGTACTACGCATTGCAGATGTTTTTTGCCAATGGAGGGGGCCCTTGCTATATAATTTCGGTAGATCCATACAAGAATCTTGGCGATCCTCTGGTTGAAACAGAACTGGAAGCAGGTCTCAATATCCTGGCCAAAGAGGACGAACCGACCCTGATTGTATTTCCTGAAGCACAAAGCCTTTCGATTGCCGATTTTAAGGCCCTTCATGATGCCGCACTCATGCAATGTTTCAACTTGAAAGACCGCTTTGTTATTATGGATATGCACGGAGACACGATATCCCTATCCGAGGCAAATAGCAATCTGCTCACCGCTGTTAGCAATTTCAGGAATAATGGCATCGGCACTAATAATCTCAAGTATGGGGCTTCCTATGGGCCAAATATCAGTACGGTTCTGGATTTTACTTTTGAAGAAACGGCGACTGATGTGACCATAGCTACAAATGGCACTCCCGCTGCGCCTGTCAAACTGGATACCCTGAAAGGGTCAGACAATCGGGCGTATGAACTGGCCAAAGCCGCGATTCGGGATTTGCCCTGCAAACTACCCCCTTCATCAGCTATGGCCGGGATTTATGCGGCAGTGGACAACAGCCGCGGAGTTTGGAAGGCCCCGGCCAATATCAGCCTGAATGCCGTTATCCAGCCCACAATCCAGTTTTCAAATGTGGAACAGGACCAAATGAATGTTGACGTTACGGCTGGCAAATCTGTTAATGCTATCCGCGCATTTATCGGCAAAGGTACCCTTGTTTGGGGAGCACGCACCCTTGCCGGAAATGACAATGAGTGGCGTTACATCAATGTACGCAGGTTTTTCAATTTCGTGGAAGAATCGAGCAAAAAGGCCACGGAACAATTTGTCTTCGAGCCAAACGACGCCAATACATGGGTGCGCGTACAGGGCATGATCGAGAACTTCCTCACTTTTCTTTGGCGACAGGGCGCTTTGCAGGGAGTAAAACCTGAGCATGCTTTTTATGTTGCAGTTGGGCTTGGCAAGACCATGACGCCCCTCGACATCCTTGAGGGCCGTATGATTGTCGAGATCGGCATGGCTGTGGTTCGCCCGGCTGAATTTATCATCCTCAGATTCTCCCACAAAATGGCAGAATCATAAACGGAGGGCAATGTTCAGATTATCCGCGGGCAGAACCATAAATAGTGTACTCCACGGTGCTTTCTGCCCAAGATACTCCGAAAGATCGAAATGAAAGCCTAATTGAGAAATTTAGAGGAGGAAGATAAAAATGGCTGAAAATGTTGAAGACAAATTAAAAACTTTGAAGAATACATTGCAGACCACGGAAGGGATAATTGAAAGTAAAACAAAAGAAAAAAATACCTTAAAAGGAGATATAACAAATTTAGAAAAAATAGTAAAAGAGATCAATCAGCTATCGGATGCTTACAAGCAAGGGCTCGCAGTTATTCAAAAGGATGAAGCTGAAATCGAAAGTTACATTAGTTTAAAGGAACCTATGATTGAAACTGCCATAAAGGATAAGAAGGATGACTTTGATTTCACAATCAAGGAGATTGATGATTCCATAGACAATATCCAAAAGGAGGTCAATACGCGCAGGGAAGCTGTCGAAAATGCACAGAATGAATACGAAGGGGCAAAAGAAAAACGTGACCTGAGTCAGAATGAATACAATTCGTTTAAGGCCAAACAAAAGGTCATAGAGAACAACCTAAAAACGCTTAAAGATTTAAAGAAACAAATAGAGCAAGAAGAAGATAATAAAAACACGGCAAATATGTATTTCTTTCTGCAGGAGATCAAAAAACTTTTGGATGAAACAAAAACTGATATTTTGTCTGAGGAGGATTTCAAAGATAAATTGCTAGAAGGGTGGGCCAAGCTCGACACAGATGAAATGAACGCTAGAACAAAAGAAATGGCTGTGGAAGCGGCTAAGAATAAACTTAACGAAAAGCAAAAAGCATTAGAAACAGCAAAGAAAGACCGCACTCAACACATTTTGGAAAAACTGAAAACAATATAGCATAGCGCAGCTAGGCCGAAAGCCAAGTTCCCCTTGGCAAAAAGGGTGAATAACGTTGTAAAGAACTTACAAATAAGAGGATTCTACACATAGCGCATATTGAAAGGAGAATACCATGGCGCAAGAATATCCAATACCCAGATTCCACTTTCAAATAGATTGGGGTGGAGCAAAAATCAGTTTCACTGAAGTGACAGGACTTGTTATGGAGAGAGAAAAGATCGAGTACCGCCACAGCGACAGCAAGGATTTCAATAAGATCGCGATGCCGGGATTAATCAAGAATAACAATATAACCATGAAACGCGGCAAGTTTGAGAAAGATTTCGATTTCAACGTATGGCTGGAGGATGTGGCCAACGAAAGGGTGGAAAAGCGGCGCGACGTGGTCATCCGGTTGCTGAACGAAAAACACGAGCCCGTAGCGGCATGGCTGGCGGCCAGATGTTTTCCGGTAAAGATTACCGCCCCTGATTTGAAATCTGATGCGAATGAGGCCGCAATTGAAAGCATTGAGGTTGCCCACGAAGGTTTGAAGTTAATGAAAATTTAATGGGATAAGTCATGAACGACTATTATCCGCCGTGGGGATTTTACTATCAGGTTAAATTCGGCATCAGTCAAAATAAGAATGATGCTCGTTTTCAGACAGTTTCAGGATTGTCCGTAGAATACGATACGGAAGAGTATAAGGAAGGCGGTGAAAATCGCTTTGTCCACAAGCTGCCCGTGCGCACAAAATATGCTGATCTGGTGCTGAAGCGCGGTATGCTGACGGACTCTGAAGTAATCAAGTGGTTACTCAATGCCTTTCGTGACCGTGAGTTTAAGCCTGCAGAAGTCAGCATTATTCTGATGAACGAAAAGGGCGAGCCTTTGCGTACCTGGAAAGTGGCTCATGCCATTCCAAAGAAATGGGTTGTCAGCGACTTAAATGCCGGTGAAAATTCTGTTGTTATCGAGACGATGGAGCTTTCCTATCGTTATTTTACGATTCAATAAGGGCAAAAAATGGAAATTTCTCATGCCTATCGAAATTAAAGAACTTCATATACGCGTTGCTGTTAATACACCACAGAACGGGAAACCAACGGGAATAGGAAAGGCATCTTCCAGCAGCAACCAAGCTACTGATGAGATGAAAGAAATCATAGTGGCAGAATGTGTGGAGCAGATATTGCAAATTATCCAAAATAAGGCGGAGCGCTGATGGCTTACGGCAAATTGGAAAAGATGCTGATCCTCGCCTTCGATAGCTCCAAAGCCGCAGAAAGCGGCGGGAAAATGGAGGCGAAAGATAGCTTTGAAGCCTTGATTAACCCTGATACTTACACACTTGACTATAAACTCAAGTTTTCTGAGTCAGGACAAGGGCATGGAACAAGCGGCAAGCAATTAAAGTACGAGTATACTGAACCCGAGGAAATCACCTTCGAGTTTCTGTTTGACAACACAGGGATTATCGATGATAAACCTCGTGATTCAATCGCTGACGATATTAAAAAGTTCAAACAAGTATTAATTGAATATAAAGGTGATGCTCACGAGCCCCGCCACTTTAAACTGGTGTGGGGAGAAAATTCGATTTTCAAGGGCAGGGTAACTGAAGTCAGTATTACCTATAAGATGTTTAAACCCGATGGTACACCCATCCGGGCAACAGCCAAGGTCAAGTTTAAAAGCAGTATTGAAGAACAAAAACGGGCGGCAAAGGAAAACAAGCAGTCATCTGATTTGACGCACACTCGTAAGGTGAAGCTCGGCGATACCCTGCCGCTTCTGTGTTACCGGATATACGGGGACTCACGATATTATCTTAAGGTTGCGGAAGCAAACGGCCTTGGCAATTTCCGGTCGCTGACACCAGGGCAGGACATTGCTTTTCCGCCTATTGAAAAGACGAGCAAACAGCCGTGAGTAATGATTCAACGATTCCAACACCTGCAACACCCGATGTATGCACCGTTGGCATTCTTGTCGACGGAAAGGAAATTCCCGGAAGTTTTCATGTGTTGTCGGTTTTGGTAACGAAAGAGTTGAATCGTATCCCGGCGGCCACAATTCAACTCCTGGATGGCGAAGCATCCAAATCGACCTTTGAGGCGAGCAATAGCGATCTTTTTATTCCTGGCAAAAAGATAGAGATACAACTTGGTTATCGTTCGCAGAACGATACGGTGTTTAAAGGAATTGTTATAAAGAATGGCATCAGGATACGCAAGAATGGCAGCTTTTTAACTGTAGAGTGCAGGGATGAAGCCGTGAAAATGACCAGTGGCGTAAAGAGTCGCTATTTTGTCGATAAAAAAGACAGTGAAATTATGGAAGAAATTATCGGATCATACGCACTGCAAAAAGAGGTCAAGGCAACTACGCCGGCCTTGAAAGAGATTACCCAATATAATTCTACAGATTGGGATTTCCTCTTATGCCGCGCCGAAGCCAACGGGCAGGTCGTTATGGTAACAGATGGAAAAGTTATTGTAACTCAACCGGCCATCGGAGATAAACCGGTGGTTAGCGTTAAATATGGAGCCACGTTGTTGGAGTTGGATGCTGAAATAGATGCGCGCCGTCAGAGCAAAGGTATCACGGCGGCCAGTTGGAATCCTGCAGAACAAAAAGTTACAGAAACGGAGGCAAAAGAGCCTCCCGCAATGAATACCGGAAACCTTTCACCGGATAGACTGGCCGACATTATTGGCGGAGAAAAACATGTTGTCAGGCACGGAGGAATGCTCAGCGACCCAGAACTGCAGGTCTGGGCAGATGGCAGGCTGATGAAGGAGCGTTTTGCCAAGGTGCGCGGCAGGGCAAAATTTCAAGGTTTTGCAGCAGTTCTGCCGGGTAAAATCATCGAAGTGACCGGTATCGGCGAACGGTTTGAAGGAAAGATGTATGTCTCCGGCGTTCGTCACGTGGTGGCAGGCGGTAATTGGGAAACGGATGTTCAGTTTGGACTTAACACTGAACTATTCGCTGAAACCTATAACCTGCGTCCGTTGCCTGCCGCTGGCTTAATTCCTGCAGTGGTCGGTCTGCAAATCGGGATTGTCACTGTGCTGGAAAACGATCCGGATGGCGAGGATAGAATTAAAGTCCGTCTTCCTTTAATCAACGATGCAGAGGATGGCCTCTGGGCCCGTATCGCCACACTGGATGCAGGGAAGGATCGTGGCACTTTTTTCCGTCCTGAAATTGGAGACGAGGTGGTGGTGGGATTCCTCAATGACGATCCGCGCCACCCTGTAGTGCTGGGAATGTGCCATAGCAGCGCCAAACCGGCCCCTGAACCGGCAAAGGATGACAACCACCGGAAGGGCTATGTCAGCCGCGAAAAAATGGAATTTATCTTTGATGATGAAAAAAAAGTTATCGTACTGGGAACGCCAGGGGGAAACAAGATCACCTTATCAGAAGAAGACAAGGCTATCATCGTTGAAGATCAAAATGGGAATAAAATGTCATTGAATGACGGCGGAATAAAAATCGAGAGCAGCAAAGATATCATCATAAAAGCTGTTAAAGACATAAAGATTGAAGGTATGAACATCGACTTAAAAGCCCAAACCGCCTTCAAGGCTTCCGGGACGGCCAGTTCTGAGGTTTCCGGCGCAAGCACGACATTAAAGGGAAGCGCTACGACTGTAATACAGGGCGGGGTTGTTCAAATCAACTGATTCAGCGATAGGGGAAAGTGTATATGATGCCTGCAGCGCGTATAACCGATATTATTGTCAGTACTGCAACCATGGGTGCCCCGACTCCGATCATTCCGCCGGGCGCGCCAACGGTTTTGATCGGTGGGCTTCCGGCGGCACGTATGGGCGACACGTGCGGCGTTGATGCTATTGTTAAAGGTTCAGCCACTGTGATGATCGGAGGAATGCCGGCCGCCAGGGTTGCAGATTTAACCGCATCAGGCGGCGCCATAATACCGCCAGGGGCCCTAACGGTGCTGATTGGAGGGTAAGTGTAATATGAACAAAGAATTTCTGGGACGGGGGTGGTCTTTCCCCCCTTCATTCAATCGAAGCTTCACGGGTGTGGAAATGCTGGAGGAAGAAGCCGACATCGCATCCAGCCTCGAAGTGCTTCTCAGCACTGCGCAAGGTGAAAGAGTGATGCAACCGCAGTACGGCTGTAATCTGGAAGAACTGGTCTTTGAGAGTCTGGACACTCGCATGAAGACCCTCATGGCGGATAAAGTGGAGTCCGCCATTCTCTACCACGAACCGCGTATCGAATTGGAGAACGTGCGCCTGGATGAAAGCCGTGAGCTGGAGGGCGTTGTACTGATAGAGATCACCTACCGGGTGAAATCCACTAATTCGCGATTCAATTTTGTTTATCCCTATTATAAATCAGAGGGAACGGACATTAATCTTACCACAACGGTTAATCTTCTGCCTGACAAAGATTGACATACTCAAAAAGCTTACATTTGTGGATGTTTAAATTAATAACCAGGGTGGCACGGACAAACCGAGTTTGTCCGTGTTGAAATTACACAGCGTTGTTTCCGTGATATAAACACGGGCAAGCACAGCTTGCCCGTGCCACCTCTTTAGTTAGCAATCATTCTCTATCAGATTTATAAATCGTAAATTATGATCATCTTAAGTGTATATGGATAACGTGATGAATTGCTCACAAAATACGGACTCCCTGAAACTCATCCGCGAGGGCACAAGCCAGAAACAACGCTTTTCCCCGACACTCGATCCTGCATACGCCCCGGTAGACGAACGAACCGTCGCGCACCGCATGGTCTTCGCACGGGCCTATGCGGCTTATCTGAAATATTACAATTCTAATAACGTCCAGGAAGGTGATTGGCAGGCGTTTTTTAACAATGACGTGTCGGTGCTGCTTGCCGTTGCCGCAGTGCAGGATGTGGATGATTACAGATCCAATATAAAAGGATATTTTGATTTTTTAAAAAACCGTGACAATCAATTAAAAGAACAGGACTTAAAAGACAATTTAGGTTGTCTCTTCAGTTGCGCCGGCACCCTTGCCAGGCAATTGGATGTGTTAAAAGAAGGGTTGCCCGTCGAAATTCCCCTCAAAGCTGCCCTGCAGAACCTGATTCAGAGCCAATTGGCGCCTGCCTTCAAAAATCTGATGCTGTACTACAGGGATGGATTAACCCCTAATCCGCCACCTCCGCCGGTTGCCCCTTATTTAAATAATAAGGAACCCACCTTCAGCATCATGGGAGCAAAGGCAACATTTGAAGATGTAATTAAAATACAGGGGTTTTCAGAGGATTGGATTGCAGAGGACAGCGCAACCAAATGGGCTGATTATCTCAATCACATAAACAATATGTCTGAAAATCCCCCACCCCAAAGATACGGCAGCGGCAACACTATCTTTGCTCGGGTCAATCATATCGCTACCCACAATCTCTTTACTTCGATATTTGACCAGCTGCTGAAGGCGTATGCCCGTATCGTTAAGGAAGCAGAACAGGCGCTGGAAAAAACCTTTCTCGAATGGGACCGTCACGAGCCGCATTATGCGCTGTTTCTTGCCTTCCTGCGTTTGTTTGAATTTGCCCGTACGGAAATGAATACGCTTACAGGACGGCACCTGGATTTTTATTACCGTGAAATCCTTCGTCTCAGGGAAAAAACCTCCGAACCCGGCCATGCGCATTTATTAGTGGAACTCGCGAAGCAGGTTGACAGCCATGAATTCAAAAAAGACGTGCTGTTCAAGGCGGGGAAAGATGCCCTCGGTAAAGATGCTGTTTTTGCAAATGATTACGATTTTGTAGCAAACCATGCTAAGGTAGCGGCGCTAAAAACGGTCTACCGACACGGTAGTGAAAACGCAGGAAAAGAGCAATCAGACAAACATCAGGGAAGACTGTATGCTTCCCCGGTGGCCAATTCAGATGACGGAATGGGGGCCGAACTGACTTCAGAAGATAAATCATGGCATCCCTTTCACAACAAAATGTATCAGGACGGGGCGTTAATAGAAATTAAAATGCCAAAAGCTGAGGTCGGCTTTGCCATTGCCTCGCATTATTTGTTAATGGCAGGAGGAATTCGAACAATTACTGTCAAGTTTTCAGCAACATCTCTGCCAAATAATTTGGTATTATCCAATGAAGATATAGATTGTTTCTTAACCACTGAAAAAGGGTGGTTTGCAGGCAAAGTCTCAGAATTTAATGGAGAAATAAACAATAAACTAAACATAAAAATCGAGTTGTCCGGAATGGACCCTGCCATAGTACCTTATTTAATGAAAACGCATGGCTATAATTTTGCAACTAATCTGCCGGTATTATTGGTAAAACTGAAACATAGGAATGATTCTCCATATCTCTATTCTCAGCTTCAAGATATTGTCGTTAGTCAGATCGATCTTACCGTTAATGTTACAGGGCTTAAAACCCTGGCTGTTTCCAATGACTTCGGTCCGGTAGACACCTCAAAACCTTTTCAGCCATTCGGCGCATCACCGGTGGCAAACAGTGCATTGGTCATCGGCTCAAAAGAGGTCTTTCAAAAAGCACTAAGTTCCGCTGCCATCAATGTCACATGGCAAAGTAATCCTGCTCCTTACGGCAAAACGGTTAATGTTACTATCGATTATCTTCTGGCTAGTGTATGGCAACCTTCCAATATTCAATCTAAAGATGTAACGAATAACTCCTTCTCTTTATTCAATGGAAACAATAAGCCGTACATCGATGCCCCTGATTTATCAGAATCAGAGTATTACAATACCTCCTCTCGGCATAGCTTTGTACGACTAAAATTAGACAACGATTTTGGCCAGAATGAATATGAACTGGCTTTGAGCGCTTACATACAAAAAATTGTTGATAAAACTCTCAAAAATACTGATATTAAACCCTTGCCACCTATTGGACCATTCGCAACCGAATTAACACTGGACTATACAGCGACTCAACAAATAATCCTCAACAATGCAGATAAGTCTAATTATGAAGACCGTCAGTCCCGATTCTTTCATCTTGCTCCCTTTGGCCAGGCCGAGCAACATCCGTTTCTTAACCCGGCTAATAAAGTTTTCCTTTTACCACAGTTTAGTTTTCAACGCGATGGTATCACCAACAGAAGTGAGGCAGAATTTTATATCGGCGTTATTGATCTCAAGCCGCCGCAAAACCTTGCCCTGCTATTCCAGGTAGCTGACGGCACGGCCGATCCTTTAACGAAAAAACCTGAACCGCATATTCACTGGAGTTACCTCCGCAATAATGAATGGATATCCTTTGGCAAAGGTGACGTGGATGATAAGACCGATGGACTCATCAACTCGGGCATCGTTACTTTTGCCATGCCTCGGGATGCATCGAATATCAATACCCTGTTACCGGCCGGGATGTACTGGCTGCGGGCAGCCGTAGCATCCAACGACGATTCCGTGTGCCGGTTGTTACAAATTGCTGCTCAGGCGCTAAAGGCCACGTTTACGGACAAAGACAATGACCCGGCCTTTCCATCTAAGGTGCTGGAATCAGGCACCATCAGTAAACTGGATCAGCCCGACACCGGAGTCAAAAAAATCACACAGCCCTTTGCCACCTTCGGCGGAAGAGGAAAGGAAGACACTAAGTCATTTTATACCCGTGTCAGCGAGCGGCTGCGCCACAAGGACCGCGGTATTACCCTGTGGGACTATGAACGGCTGATCCTGGAGGCGTTTCCTCAAATCTACAAGGTCAAATGCCTGAATCACATGGAGTATGAACCGGATGAAAGCGGGAAGGGTATTTACAGGGAACTTGCCCCTGGTCATGTCACTGTCATTACCATTCCGAATCAGCAGTATCATAACCTTCGTGACCCATTCAGACCCTACACAAGTTTGGGGCTTCTTGAGCAAATACATGAGTTTTTCGAAAAGCGGTTGTCTTGTTTTGTCAGCCTGCATGTCAAAAACCCGGAGTTTGAAGAGGTCCTTGTTAAATGTAGAGTCCACTTGAACACCGGTCTTGATGAGACTTTTTATCTTAAAAAACTGCAGGAAGCCATTACCCGATTTCTCTCTCCCTGGGCTTTCCCCGACGGAGGCAGTCCTTCCTTCGGTGGAAGAGTTTATAGGTCGGCGCTCATCAACTTTGTAGAAGAACTGCCGTATGTGGATTATGTAACGGATTTTCAGTTATTGCATATCTTTGATGACTTCAATGGTGATCATCAAACAATTGAAAAGGACGAGGTTGAAGGATCCAAGGCAGTTTCTATCCTCGTTTCCGCCAGGAAACATGATATTACAACAATTAAGCCCGCCGTGGCAGAAACGCCCGGCGAGAAATGTCCGTGTGAGGCAACATGAGTCAGCTATCTAAAACCATACCAAAAAATCCTGAGCTGAAACCTGCCGAGGATTTTTACTTTCTCCGGAAGGCAGGAATCGGCTTTATTGAACAAATGGGCAGCTCTCTATGGACGGATTACAATATCCACGACCCCGGAATTACCATCCTCGAGGCCCTTTGTTACGCGCTTACCGATATTGCCTATCGCGCGGGTTGGGATATCAAGGACATTTTGACGCCGGAACCGAATAAACCTTTCCCAAAACAGCCATTTTTTACTGCAAGGGAAATTTTAACTGTAAATCCCTGGACGCCAGATGATTTTCGCCGCCTGCTTATTGACCTGGAATCGGTGCGGAATGCCTGGGTTTTCTGCAAAAAATGCGCGTGCGACGTCTATTATTATGCGTGGTGCGAGAAAGACAAATTGAAACTATCGTATCAGAAGCCTGATCCAAAACTAAAATTACAGTTCAAAAAAGTTGTACCTCAAGGTTTATATGATGTGCTTCTTGAACTGGAAGCCGATCCGGGACTGGGTGACCTGAATGATCACAAGGTCGAATATACCGCCGACATTCCTGATAAAAACGGCGTGAACCATCCTATCACTATGGAATTGCGTTTCCCCGGAAGAAACCTTGAAAACAGCGAGGAATGGGAAGTATTTCAAAACGATTCTGCAGGCTTTACGGCCACCCTTAAGCGGCTTGGCGCAACAAAAACCTATAATGTATTTACCGATCAAAACCTAAAAACCGATGAAGAGAGAGATGAATATATACGCAGGCATTGGAGAGGTGTGTACTACCTTGATGTCGAAATTCAGCATTCTCAAGACAAGTCATTTACCATTGAAAATATTACTCTATGTCTTTTCAGTAGCGCAGACGCACGAGCGGCCGTGACGGCTAAGGGATTAAAAGATCTGTTAGAAAGTGAGGCGGTAGGCAAACCCATTATCCAACGTTACCGCAACAAGACAAAGAAAGCAAAAGAATCTATCGCCAGCGCAAAGGCAGCATTGCAGAATCATCGTAATCTTGATGAGGATTATTGCCGCGTCAAGGTTGTCGATATTGAAGATGTAGCCGTTTGCGCCGATGTGGAGGTTAAGCCGGACGCAGATATCGAATGGGTGCAGACGCGCATCTGGTTTGAGATCGAACGATATTTCAATCCGCCTGTGCCATTGTACACGTTGCAGGAGTTGATGGATGCCGGTGATTCGGTTGAAGAAATATTTAATGGGCCTGAACTTAATTGCGGTTTTATCAAAGGCACTGATCTGGAAGCTGCCTCTTTGAAACCCGTGCTGCGGGTTTCAGATATCATCAACCTTTTGATGGATATTGATGGTGTTATCGCCATCAACCAGTTGCAACTGACCAAATTCGATGCAGAAGGCAATGTCGTTAGTGGCGCCGCTGATCCTGCTTGGAGCAGCGAAGGAAAACCCATCTTCGATGTCAACAAAACCAGCGCATCCTGGCTGCTGTATATTAGCGACCAACATCAGCCAAGGCTCTATTTAAATGGTTCGCGTTTCCTCTTTTATAAAAATGGACTCCTTTTCCGTCCGCGCATGGATGAGGCCAGAGACACCCTTACTCAACTGCGCGGCGAGGCAGAACGTCCAAAGATAAAAAGCGCTCCAAATGATTTACCGGTCCCTGCGGGGAGATACCGCAATACCAGCGAGTATTTTCCGGTCCAATATAGCTTCCCCTTGACCTATGGCATTGGTCCCGAAGGACTTCCTTCTAACGCCTCCGATAAGCGGAAGGCGCAGGCAAGGCAGTTGAAAGCCTATTTGCTGGTATTTGAGCAACTGCTGGGCAATGCGCTGGCGCAACTGGCTCATACCGCCGATCTTTTTTCCCTCGACGATAATATTAAGCGCACATATTTCGTAAAAGAGTTTACGAACGAGTTGATCAAAGGTTTTGACGAGATTAAGAATGGCCTGGACAAAAACGCTGTGGAAGCCATCGCCGAAACCTCACCGGAGTTTTACGAACGCCGAAACCGATTCCTTGACCACATCATGGCGCGTTTCAGCGAGCAGTTCGACGAATATACATTGTTGCTCACCAATCTGGAAGGTCAACAGGTGGCGCTTGATCAGTTAGCCAAAGACAAGATTGCATTCCTAAATTCCTATCCGCTAATTAGCCATGATCGGGCTAAGGCATTTGATTATAAACATCCTTCTGCACCTGATAATATTCCATCTCTGAAGAAACGCATTAGTTTGTTGCTGGGCACACCCGACTTATCATTCATTGTAATAGAGCATCTGCTATTGCGCCCCAAATTCACTGGCGATGCACTCTATCCTGTCTGTTCAGAAGGCCCCTGCAACACCTGCGGGGACGAAGATCCTTATTCTTTCCGATTAACCTTTGTAATGCCGGGCTGGGTAGAGCCGTTCAACAAAAATATGGAGATGCGGGATTTTGCTGAACGCACTATCCGGCAGGAAACGCCTGCGCATCTCTTAGGCAAGATATGTTGGGTCAATAACGATGGCTTTATTGAAAACCCCTGTGATCCGATCATCGGAGAATTAGCGGAGCTGTTGGAAGGAAAGGGAAAGACAAATGAGGGGGAAAGCCTTTCCGAAACAGACGACTGTCAGTGCGCAACAAACATCTATAAAGCCTTCAGCAAAATTTTCAAAGAATGGTACAAAGGCAGAACCCTGGATTATATTCACCCTGATTTTCTGAAAAAGGCATTAGAAACGGAATTTAGTAAAGTAAAGCCCGATGACATCTCCTGCTCGGTACCTTTAGATCCATTGTGGGCTGATATTCAGGCAAAAATGGTTGAACATTTTCAATGGATAGCGTTGCATGGGTGTCAGTTCGACAGGTTCAAAAATGCCTGGGATAAGTGGCTGGAAACCAATGCCAGAATTGATTGGATTGAAGAACGATTGCCTGAGCGCGTAGAGGCAATTCTTACAAAGAACCTGTTAACCATTTCCAATGCAGGAAAATCCACAGAAGATGCGTTGTGCAAGTGTACCGCCACCATTTTAACAGAGTGTGGCATGAAATTTTATAATTGGCTTGAGGAAAATTTTACTGCGGGACGAAATCCTGATGAATTTACCCCTGCATTTGAACTCCCTGAATTGAAGTTGTGCGATGGCATTACTTTCAAAGAGAGTACTAACGGAGCAATTAAAATGCTGCTGGAAAATCGCTATAATGACTATAAAGAAGTCTCTTACCGCCTTCGGGTCGTGGTTGATCTGCTGAGCAGATTGAGCAATATTTATCCTGCTGCGACCCTGCACGTTTGCGAAGAAGGCAATGATCAAAACCCGGTCCGCCTGGGAAAAACAGCTTTAGGAATTTGACGGAGGTATTTATGGAACCTACTGAAAAAAGTGAGAGTTATCCGGTCTTTGAGCCTAATCAGGTACTTTCCGATGCGCATCTGAATCAGGCTCGCGATTATCTGGATGAGCAGGAACGGTTGACGCGCGCCAACCTTATCGGTATCGGTATTGTCTGCGGACTGGAGATTCGTTATAATCCGGCTAAGCCTGCTGCAATAAACATTTCCAAAGGTTGCGGCGTTACGTCGGAAGGTTACCTGATTGTGGAATCTGAGGATGTGTCATTGGTTTCTTACCGTGAGTACACACTGCCGGAAGATCCGAACTACCCTTCGTTCAAGGACAGCTCATCTCCCCCCGTGCAGTACTCTCTATGGGAGTTGTTCCCGGCAGGTGAGCCTGGCACAACGCAGCTAACGACAGAGTTCCTGAAAGACAAAGCGGTTCTGCTGTTTCTTGAATTGAAAAGGGAAGGATTGCGCAATTGCAGCCCTAATAATTGCGATGACAAAGGGTCTGAGATGACGGCAACGGTACGCCGTTTACTGATAAGTAAAGAGCATTTGAAGATTATCAGTGGTTCTCCTTTAGTGGAATTTCAGAAATCTCGTTTTGATGTGCCTGAAATTCCGATGCGCAGAATAAACTTTTCTACACCAGAGGATTTGCGGATATATCAAGATGTATTTAAACAGTATTTTACTTACCAAATGGATGGAAAGACTGTCATTGGAAGGCTCGTAGATACAATCGATACGGCATATGAAAGCATAAAATTATTGCTACCTGATTTAAATAGGTTCGACAAAGCAAGGTTTAATTCAATTTTTACCTTTCAGGCGAATACCATGGCGATTCAGTATTACTACGATTTGCTTCGCGATTTGACGTCTGCATACCATGAATTGCGTGCTGCGCTCTTACGGCAATTGGCTCTTTGCTTACCTGATAGCAGATATTTTCCTCGTCATCTAACTTTGGGAGTGCTGGACGATAGTCAAGCTGCAGAGTGGAGAACGGGTTATTTCCCTTCCCCCGCTGTCTCCTCACCTCAATGCAAACTTAGTGAACTTCGCTTTTTATTCGAACGGCTCAATCAAATGGTGCTAAATTTCAATATTCCATCAGGGTCTCAACCTCAAATTCCGATAAAAATCACTCCAAGCCTTTTCGGTTTAAAACATTTATCCGGAAAATCCCTGCCGTTCTATTACAATGCCGGGCTGCGAAAACAATGGGATGCCGCGCGAAAGGGGTTGCAGTCTCAAGAGATTCTTTCCTGGCATGATGAGACCAGTAGTCCTGATTATATACGCAATCCGCTGCTATATGACCTGGAACCCTATAATTTTTTCAGGGTTGAAGGGCATGTAGGTAAAAATCGTTTGGATGTAACCACAAGCCTGGGAAGCTTGATCAAAGACAAACGATTGCCGGTTTCAATCCTGTATCTCAATGCCGATGCGGTGGGTGTTTTCCTGGAAAAACACTTCGTCATCGAACATGAAGCAGGTGTCATGCGTGGCGGTACGTTTGTTATTTTATATGGCGGTACCGGCAATAGCACAAATTTAGTGTTAGGCGATTTCGCCCTTCCTTACCGGATAGAAACACGGTCTTCAGATTGTCTTTGCAGGGTGGAGATAAGGGAGTGCCATTACGAGTGGTTTGATAGCAGGAAACATTTGAGCAACCTAGCAAGGCTTGAATATCGGAATTCTTATGGAGACCGTAAGTTTCAGTCTAAGGAAAAAGACAGAAATTCGTTCGCTGATCCTAAAAATCGGTATGCACAGTATTATGTTATAAATATTTACCGCTATGAAATTCAGGGAAATTCTCTTCTTACCGGCAATACACCTGTACAGGTCATAGTCCCTATTGACGAACTGGTAAGCGGCCAGATATCGGCCATCGCCAGGAAGTTGAATGAAAAATTCCCTAATGGTTTAGTCTTCGACCACGATGCTAAAACAAGTAAACTGGTCATCCGATATTTTGCCAACCAAACATTTCGCATCGAATGGGGTGGGCTGCAAGGCAATCAAATTCGTTACGCATATACACCAGAAGGGATCTATCGGTGGCAGAAAAGGGCATGGGAATCTCTTGACAATATTTCTAAGTATAAGGTGGATTGCCGTCTGCTTAATGATTATCGCCCTGATGAATATCAATGGTTGCAAGAAAATGATTACTACTCGGCCAAGTATCCGACGCCTGTTCCAATGCCCACGTCGAATGAGCTTATTGAATGGGAAAACATGATTAAAAAAAGGACCGACAGGCAGTTACCGATTAGTGATGTAGTTAAGTGGATTAGACATCTGGTCGATAAACAATACAACGTTGGTAATCCTCATGTACAAGTCGTTTTGATAGGGAGTTGGGCTAATGGCAGCTGGGTGTCTCGAAATGCAACGGAAAACTATTTCCCCCCAGGCTTCTTACGGCTACGGCAAAAAGTAACGGGAAAAACCGGCCACAGCGACATTGATTTACTTGTTTATATTGAACCGGGAAGCGGAGTTAAGCCAGAGGATATTTTGACTTTACTTAAAAGTGATGAGTTAATTGAACAAAGCGGGTATGGTATTCACATTGTACTCGGCAAGAAAAACGCCCAGAGGTGGATCGATCCGAATAAATTAAGAGGTGGATCGATCCGAATAAATTAAGAGGTGGATCGATCCGAATAAATTAAGTTGAAAGACTTTTGGGTAGAGCAAGACAAAAAAAGGGGGCCACTTGCGTGGCCCCAAGGAAATAGGGCCCGCTTTTGTCTGCTTGAGCCCCCAAGACGACATGCCTATCGCAATTTCCAGTAAAATAATTTTAACATATTTTTTTAACTTTGCAAGTTTATTATGGCATCTAATATTCATCTGATTCAGAAGCAATACCTCCATGTCGAGCTAAATGGCACGGAGTCTGACGGCATGGCCTTGCAACGCAGCTTGCCGGAACTGTTGCGGCACAGGCTGATACCTGTCATCGAGCAGGTATTGGAACGTGTTTCACCACAAGAGGGACATCTTTTTATAGAAAGGCTGGAAATCGATGCCGGCACCATGACACTAGAACAATTGGAACATAAACTGGCAGAGTCTGTGGCTCAGGCCCTTGAAAAATCACTGAGCGGGTATACCTCGCCAGGAGAATTGTCTGCAACAGCAATTTCCAGCAACATACGGCATAAAACAGGGCAGCAATCCGTCAATGAAGCATTGATCTATTTTCTAAAGACCGGCAGCCGGCCATGGTCATTTCGCTTGCCGAGCGGAATCACTCTGGAGCAGTTTACACTCGATTCATGGCAGAAGTCAACGAAATCGGGCATGGACCCTTTCGCCGAACGCGATGAGATGCTGCGGGAGCTTGCCAACGTCACGGTGCGGAAGCGTTTGATCCGCCAATTTTCCCCGGCCTTGTTGGAAACTCTGATCTCCCTGCTCTCGCCCGAAGGCAAGACGGTAATGGATAAGATTTTACAGACACTTTACAATTCGACTATACCATCATCTGATAGAAAATATTTCGAACGGCTCCTGTGGGAAACAGCGTTTGCCAAGCTTGCGGAGGGGCGCGTCCTCACATCAATGGAAGTTGTCGGCGAAGCCTGGTGTGCCATGCCTGTCACAGCAACAGGACACGCTGAACTGGCAAAAATCCTTGAGCTTCACTGGCCGTACGTAACCAAAAGGCCCCCCACAAAGTCTGAAGGAATGAAAAAAATTAAAAAATCGAGACCTCCGCAACATTCCGGATTAGATAAAACCTCAATTGCCGATGGACGTTCCGGAGACGGAGAAGAAATATATATTGAATCAATGGCAGAAAATCCCCCTGGGTTCGATAAAAAAACCATCCTTAGAAGCACATACCCTGATGCAGAAGAGGGCCTTTATATTGAAAATGCAGGCTTGGTTCTGCTGCACCCTTTCCTGCCACGCTTTTTCACGGGGCTGGGCATCGCTGAAGAAAACAATCTCCTGCTGCCAGAACGCGCTTTATGTCTGCTCCATTTTTTGGCTACCGGGCAGGTCATTGCGCCGGAACATGGGTTGATTTTGCCAAAAATTCTTTGCAACGTGCCTTTGGAGACGCCGGTAGAATCAGACGTAGCATTGACACTTGAGGAACAGGAAGAGGCATCCGCCCTGCTTGCAGCCGTTATCCGCCACTGGGATACACTGCGCAACACCTCGGCAGATGGCTTGCGCGGGACATTTCTGCTTCGCCCGGGGAAAGTATCTTTGCGGGGGGACGATTGGCTAGTGATGGTTGAATCGAGGGGGTTCGACGTCCTTTTGGACCAATTGCCATGGGGTATTTCAATGATCAAGCTGCCATGGATGGAGAGGATGCTGTGGGTGGAATGGAAGTAGCGATTTGGGGTAATTATTCAGCGAAACTGAAGGAGACTATTTTTCAAAATGGTAAAGGGCCAACAGCGAAAACGGGCAGACGGAAAAATCCCGAAGACATTCTATGTCAAGCTCTTTTTTTCTTTTTTTAAAAAAGAGTTAAAAGCCATTTAAGGATCAATGACTACAAAGCCATGGCCCAGGGGACATTTTTTATTTTGAGATTATG
>WBZR01000324.1_pt1 | contig 79524 bp, 64 predicted proteins | sample 5204231 | NCBI WGS metagenome assembly WBZR01 (sample SAMN12412403, study PRJNA552823) | activated sludge metagenome | isolation source: activated sludge from anammox sidestream of wastewater treatment plant... | place: USA: Virginia | collected 2017-08 | reverse complement strand
CGATTGTACCGAAATTTCGTATTGTTTTTTAGTCGGGGCTTCGTAAATCATTCATTATTAATTGGTCCGGGTATTATTTATCTACCTAATTAGATTTCACTTCCTGCTCAGCGAAGTAATTCTTCCATGTAAGAAAAGTAAGAATCGTCTTTGGCTTTTCATATTTGAATGTATCGACGGGTGGTTGGTGGGCGATACCGAATTAGGTAGAAGATTAAAACTGCCAAATCTCGTACCAAGGCCTGTTTTCGGATTTAGCCATTACGATTGTACCGAAATTTCGTATTGTTTTTTAGTCAGGGCTGCGTAAACCATTCATTATTAATTGGTCCCAGTATTATTTATCTACCTAATTAGGTTCCAAACCTCCCACCTCTTTCGCACCTCATTCCAACCTAAACAATCACCACTTCCTTGATCAACTCCTCACCAAAAGCCCGATTCATCATCTCGATTATCCTGGCTTTGCTGAACATCAACTCCTGACGCAGTGGGGCAGAAGTTACACTTACCGTCAATGTGCCATTATTGATGGTCAGCCTTTTAGTGTATTTCACGACGAGTGGCCCCATTTCTTCCTCCCAAGTGGACTTCATCACTACTTTCAGATACTGTTTTCGGATACCCGGTGACTTCACCAGCTCGGCCATCAGCTCCTTCAAAGACTTTTCATTCGAACTGAACATTTTACTCATAACTACTTAATTGACCATGTTTAATACTGAACGAGTGGGAAGGTTTGCTTAGGTCTGGAAGTATCGACCGGACTCTCTCCTTGTATGTATCAGTGATGAATATCTGCCCATAAACATCACTGTCGATTATTTTCATAAGATTCGTGACCCTGTCGTGATCCAACTTGTCGAAGATATCATCCAGCAACAATATGGGTTTGGTATGTGTAGCATGCCTGAGCCATTGGTACTGGGACAATTTGGCGGCAAAAATGGTCGATTTGATCTGGCCTTGAGATCCGATTTTCTTGACGGTCATGTTATCCAGTATAAACTCGACATCATCCCTGTGAATACCATGAGTGGTGCGTTCCAGGAGAATATCCTTACGAAGGTTTTGTCTAAACATGTTGATGAAATCCTCTTGAGAACCCGACGTATCCGGTTTATACATCATTTCTACCTTTTCGACGCCCCCGCTCAATTCGGAGTAAAGATTTTCATACAACCCGGCCATTTCTGTGACGAATCGTTGCCGGTATTCCGTGATGATGACAGAAAGTCTGGCCATTTCCTGATCATAGATGTCCAATAGGTTGTTTTCGGACGACTGTTGTTGATTCATGGCTTTTAGCAGGCTGTTACGCTGCTTCAGGAATTTGTTGTATTTATTCAGGGATTCCGTATAGAAGGGATCTACCTGACAAATCGACACATCCAGAAAACGCCGCCTTTCCTCACTACCTTCTTCTATAAGCTGGATGTCGGCAGGCGTGATCATTACGACAGGCAGACTACCTATGTAGGCCGCGTATTTCCTGATTTCCTTGTCATCTTTTTGGAATGATTTGTTGTTGGGAAGTCTGTATTTGCAGTCGATGGCGATCCTACTTCCATTTTTTACAAAGATTCCCTTGACCCGGAAAAAATCGTGATTGAAAAGAATAAGGTTCTTCTCTGAATATTGAAAATAGGATTTGGTCATACAGAGCAAGTAAATGGCATCCAGGAGATTGGTCTTGCCCTGACCATTATTTCCTGTGAAAATATTGATTCCTTCCGAAAAGCCGACTTCGAGCTTTTCATAATTCTTGAACTGTATCAATTGTAAATTTTCCAAATACACCGGTAGAATGGCTATATTATGAAGGTTGAAGTTAAGACGATAATTCAAGATAACAAAAAAATTGTATCTATTCACCTCGAATTAACTTTAATTGCCCCACGAACTATCAATTCTCCAAATTAAATTTTTTCACAAACGTTCACCATACGTTTCAACCCAAATAAAATAAAATTTCCAACGTTTGACGTCAAAGGAAATTTGGAGTAAGACCCATACTCGGTAAACCTGAATTCTGATAAGAAACAGAAATTACGATTATTCGAGATGTAGGTTTTCCTTCCCGTAGCTTTTGCACCTTTTTAGGGATGCGAAGCGGGATAACAAAAGCGGAGGGAAGGGAAACCGGGCGTTTAACCTACTTGAATCCTAAATTTAAAAACCCTTTTTGGGTCACGGATGGTTGCTTATAAAGGTCGCACCTACGGAGCTCTGATTCCGGTTACGATCAATATCCTACCAAATGGCCGAGCTTACAGCACTTTGAAGATGAAGCGGGATAACCAAAAGTGGAGAGGATGGAGACCGGCACCCAATTCAAATAAATTTTTTGATCTTCGGGTGAGTAGTTACAAAAAATCTGATTTGTGTTGTTTACGCCCAAAAACATAAAGCAATTTGCATATTTTACAACCTGTGTTGTGATTACCCGGCTTTGTTGACATTTTTGTAAGAAAATGATCTGTGATTCATTTAGTCCATAATAATTCAGGCAATTTACGTAGAGTAAAAAGGAGTTTTAGGTATAAATAATGCTCAGAAATATTTTATGCCTGTTTTTTATCGTCCTAATTGGGGATAAATTCATAATTTTACCCCTCAATATTTTAATCAAAACAGAATAATGCAATCAACCGCAGATAAAAAGAAGACAAAATATTCCGTAGATACCTACGCACTATGGTACGAAACTATGCTGAGAATCAGAAGGTTTGAGGAAAAAGCCTTGTTGATGTACTCCCAGCAGAAAATCCGGGGCTTCCTGCATGTATATATTGGCCAGGAGGCTATTGCTGCGGGGTTGAAGACAGCCATGAGGCCTGAAGACAGTATGGTTACTGCTTATCGTGTCCACGGTCTTGCGTTGATGAAGGGCATGACTTCAAAGGAATGTATGGCTGAACTGTACGGCAAATCGACCGGATGTGTAAAAGGAAAAGGCGGCTCTATGCACTTTTTTGCCAAAGAACACAATTTCTTCGGTGGAAATGGTATCGTCGGCGCTCAGATTCCTATTGGCGCAGGCATAGCTTTTGCTGAAAAATACCGCAAGACCGATAATGTCTGCGTAACCATGTTCGGTGATGGTGCAGCACGCCAGGGAGCCCTTCATGAGACTTTCAATATGTCGATGAACTGGAAACTTCCGGTACTGTTTATCTGTGAAAATAACCATTATGCAATGGGTACATCGGTTGCAAGAACTTCAGTGGTTACTGACATGGTCAAACTGGGTTTAAGTTATGAAATGCCGAGTGAAAGTGTTGATGGTATGAATCCGGCTGCCGTTCACGAAGCTGTGACAAAAGCGATTGAGCATATTAGGGCAGGCAATGGACCATTCTACCTCGAAATCAAAACTTACAGATATCGTGGACATAGTGTCTCTGATCCAGGATTGTACAGAACCAAGGAAGAATTGGAGCATTACAAGACGCTTGACCCAATCGGAATAATGGAGCATGCCATCAAGGAGGAAGGTTTGATTCCTGAAACAAGGATGATGGAAATTCAAAGTATGATCGAGCAGGAAATCGAAGATGCCGTTCAATTCGCTGAAGAATCTCCATGGCCGGAACCGTCAGAACTGTACACCGACAATTACGTGGAGTCTGACTACCCATTCATGATAGATTAATCAGGACAGGATGGTATTCAGCAGTGTAGTCTTTGTATTATACTTCCTGCCTGTATTCCTGATATTATATTTTGTTATTGATAGAAGGTACAAGAACATTCTGATTCTCGTATCTTCTATTTTTTTTTATGCCTGGGGAGCACCGAAATTTATTTTTGTAATTCTCGGCACGACTTTACTTGACTTCATCCTGGTACATTATATGGATAAAATGGCCACCGATTGGAAGCGGAAGGTTATGTTGTCCATTTCCGTTGTCGTGAATCTTGGCTTGCTGTTGTACTTCAAATATTCCAATTTTTTTATAGAAAATATCAATGTTTTTTTGAACGGATTGGGCTTCAATGAAATACAGTGGACCAAACTCGTTCTTCCAATCGGTATTTCGTTTTACACTTTTGAAACCATCACTTATGTAGTGGATGTGTACCGCAGAATCCACAAACCACTGACCAATTTCTGGGACTATCAGCTGTACATAATTCTTTTTCCCAAATTGATTGCGGGGCCCATTGTCCGTTACCATGAGATAGCCGATCAGATCACCGACAGGTCGGCCAATGAAACCAATGAAAACAGGCTTACCGGCTTTTACCGGTTTGTAATCGGTCTTGCCAAAAAAGTGCTGATAGCCAATCAGATGGGAGCTCAGGCCGATATGATCTTTTCTCAGGATTATCATCAATTGTCGATGATGAGCGCCTGGGTCGGCATTCTGGCTTATACATTCCAGATTTATTTCGACTTTAGCGGATATTCCGATATGGCGATCGGCATCGCACGAATGATGGGCTTCAGGCTTCCTGAAAATTTCAACAGCCCCTATACTTCAGCCAGCATTACCGAGTTCTGGCGAAGGTGGCACATCACACTCGGCAATTGGATGCGCAATTATCTGTATATTCCATTGGGCGGGAACCGGATTTCCCCGGGTCGTACCTATCTGAATCTCTGGCTCGTCTTTGCCGCTTCCGGCCTTTGGCATGGAGCTTCATGGAATTTTGTCATTTGGGGCGCATACCACGGTTGCTTCCTGGTGCTCGAACGGAAATTCCTGCTGCGCATATATGAGCGTATCGGCAAGGTTGTTCCGATTGTTCTGACCTTCTTTTTTGTGGTAATCGGTTGGGTGTTTTTCAGAGTGGAACATTTCAATGATGCCCTTACATATATCAGCAGGCTGTATGCCGGTGGCTTTGGCCATTTTTCGACGCCCGATGGTAGGTTTATCTCCATATTCCTGATCGCTGTCTTTTTTGCCTTCTTTGCTGTCACAAGTCGTAGCTATGCTTTTCAACAAAGGGTATTTGAACAATCTTATCCTCTAAAAGGCCATCTCGTGATGACACCCGTGATATTGATATTATTTGTGTTATCTCTGGCTTCGATTACCAGCTTTGACTTTAATCCGTTTATTTATTTCAGATTCTGACGACGATGGGAGGAGGGAGAAAATATTTGCTTTTGTTTTGGCTGGTCGTTCTGATCGTTCCCTTGGTACAGTCCGGATTGAAGATATTCAAAGGGGGAGCATTGAAAGGTGCAATTACCCCAGCTCCTGATGTTGACTTTACATTTTCAGGTTGGTTTGATGGCAGCTACCAGAAGGCTAAGGAAGAATATCTCAATGAAAACTTTGGATTCAGGAATGACATGGTCAGGCTGCACAATCAAATTAACTACTCACTGTTCAAAATTGCACGAATAAATGGCGCAGTGGTGGGTAAAGAAAATTACCTGTATGAACAAAAATATATTGAAGAATACTATGGTCGAAATTTTATCGGTGATTCTGCAATAGATCAGCGGGTTTTTAAGATTAAAAGGCTGGCGGATACACTCAACTCGTTGAATAAAAAACTTATTGTCGTAATGGCTCCCAGTAAGGCGAGATTTTTCCCGGAGTTTATCCCTGACAGCTTACGTGGATCCATTGGCCCATGCAATTATGACAGGTATGCCGATGATTTTGCCCGAGCAGGCATTATTACTATGGATTGTAACAAATACTTTGCTTATTTGCGGGATACCTGTTCATTTCCGCTGTTTGCCAAGTATGGGATTCATTGGTCTTTGTACGGAGCGAGCTTTGTTAGGGATTCATTGTTGAATTTGATTGGTAAGGTTACGAATAAAACATTGCCCCGCTGGGATAAGCAATTTTATGTAAGCCCAACGCCACTTGATACGGATAACGATTTGGGCGATGCAATGAATCTGATTTTCAAAATGAAACCCGGCCCTTTGGCATATCCGACATATACATTGCCGGAAGGAGTGCAGCCTGTCCCGGTACGGTTGATTTCCATTGGGGATAGCTTTTATTGGACCATGATTACCCTGAAGATCCATGAGGCCTTGGTGGATGATCAGTTCTGGTATTATAATAATGAGGTCTGGCCAGCGCGTTATAGACCTGATCAAAACAGGCTGACTTATGGCGATCTTAATATGAGGGATGAAATCAACAATGGTGAAGTTTTTTTACTGATTTGCTCAGAACTCAACATCAGCGACATTGGTTTTTTATTTGTGGATGATGCCTACAAATTATTCTACGGCCAATAAAAGTCAGATTAAGCGTTTTCGGGTACAGTTTCTCCTCTTCCCACTGTTTTGATGAAGATCTCATTGAGCGTCGGTAAGCGCTCTTTCATGCTGTGCAGCAAATTACCCTTGTTGATCTGGCTTGTGATGAATGCATTCAGGTCGCGCAGGTCGGGAGCCTTTACATTCAGGGCATTGCCTTTGTTTTCCTTGATTTCAATTCCCATAGGCACATCGCCTGATAATTCGATCTCGTGCTCAAATTCCAATTGGAACAGGCCTTCCTTCCACGTCTGCTTAGTTTCCTTGACTGTACTGTCTAAGATATTTTTCCCTTTACTTATCAATACGATACGATCACAAATTTCCTCTACCTGTTCCATTCGGTGGGTTGAAAACATGATTGTCGTTCCTTCTTGGTTTAGCCTGAGGATTTCGTCCTTCAAAAGGCTTGTATTGACGGGGTCAAGTCCTGAAAATGGTTCGTCGAGTATAAGGAAGGAGGGATTGTGCAGGACTGTGGCGATAAATTGGATTTTTTGCTGCATTCCCTTCGACAGTTCTTCAATTTTCTTGTAAGCCCAATCGGAAATATCCAGCCTTTCAAGCCAGAACCCGATTCTTTGCCGTGCTTCCTGAGCAGGCATCCGCCTCAAAGCGGCAAAATACTCCAATTGTTCTGAGACCTTCATTTTTTTATACAACCCTCTCTCTTCCGGCATATAACCGATCATGCCACGGTCGAGGTGTCTTGTATCCAGGCCCTCAAATATCACAGAGCCTTCATCAGCCTGGGTAATGTTGGTAATGATTCTTATCAGTGTTGTCTTTCCGGCACCGTTGGGACCAAGAAGGCCAAAAACACCACCTTTGGGGACATCAAAGCTGACACTGTTGAGTGCCTGATGGTCTTCAAACCATTTTGAAACCGCCCGGATACTGAGGATATTATTACTCATTACAAATTCTTTGTTGCGAAGATAAATAAATTGAGACTTTGTCTTAGCTTTATTCTATGAAGGTGGCCTTTTTGAAGTCGAAAAAATACTTGTTGTTGTTGCTCCTGATGGCATCAGTACGGGCAGGTCATGCCCAGGAAGCTGGACTGGAAGCGGATTCTGTACAGACAGCCAGGGAGCGGTCGCTGATTGTAAAAAAAGATATTCTTCATCTATTGGACTTGGGTCAGGTGACGGCTGTCAGATCTCGTAAAAGCTGCAACTGCGGTTGTAATATCATCAAGGAAAGCTTCAGACAAAAGGAGCGGAGAGATTTTTTCGACGCTTTCGATTTTTGTGACAGTTATGTCTTCGAATATACTTCATGGGACGAAAGGGCTTCTGAGCGATTTGATGAGTTGAGGCAAATCCTGAGGGCGAATGACTTTGATTTTGTGGATAAACCAGAATCTGTAAAGGATAAGTTTAAGGTAAAGCGCAAACTTATCGAAGGGAATGACCAGCTCACATTTATGGAAGAGAAAATATATAAATCGGGAAAATACCTTATAAGAATCAGTCTTTCAACGCCTGAATGATTTCAAGCGGGCGGGTAATTTTACCTTTCTGAGCTGTGGCCTGAGGAAGGCGGTCTTTTCGGAGGCTATCCACAAGCCTCCATTGCTGTCATAATCGATGGATTCATATTGTCGGGTCGTGAAAAAAGTCGGTAATGTATAATAAAGGATGGGATGCTTCCAGATATTTTCCATTCCCTCACTCAGATTGAATAAATATATTCTGGAATCTGTATCCGGCAGGATTCCCGCTACCCAATGATATCGATAGGAGAGTAACGCCAGTGTCTTCCTGTCGGGGTTTATGGCAGCACCGGTGACGATATAGGGCCTGAGGATGTCCGTACAATCCGTATTCAAGGGTTGTACAATCCCGCTTTTATCATCAATGCTGAAAGTGCACATTTGAAACGCATGGTTGGGATCGATGCCCTTGGTAAACAGGTATAGTTTTCCGTCAAAATGGCAGAATGCTTCACAATCGTATGTTTTTGGCCTTGAAAAATTTTCCGGATAGCTGAATAGAATGGAATCGATCAACTGAAAATTACGACTCAATTTGTAAATTTTGAATTCGTAGCGGTTTAGCCTATTATTACCGAGATCGCCGATATATATATTGCCGTGATCATCTGTGGACATATCTTCCCAATCGATATTTTGGGTAGCTAATGGCAAGGTATTCAAGTAGATACCTTTATGGTCAGTCAGGATCAATGCCGCCGGATTGCCGCTGTCATTTACCCAGGCAATCGTGTCGCCGAGGAAAACCATGCCGGAATTTTCATGTAAAATATCAGGCAACCTTTTTTTATATTGGCTATATACCGGTTGGATTAACAGGTTAAAAACAATGATTATTAAAAAAAATGGAAAATTATTCAAATCTTTATGCGTTTTATCGATAATTGATGTCGAAATTATGATTCGCTGTACATTATTCTTGTCAAATTTATAAAAAGTAAAACTATCGTCCATAATGACTTTTGAAGGTGATGATAAAAAAGCCATCCATTCCCTTAGGGTATCCAAGGTCATTTGGCCGATCCTCATCGGTATTGGTGTCGTCGGTTATCTTTTCTGGAAGCAGTTTGATATCAATGAGTTCAATAAAATCCAATGGACAAAAGGTGCCTTTTGGGCCATTGTGCTGTCCATTGGATTTATGGCATGCAAGCACTTGAGCTACGCGACGAGGCTCTATATCCTCTCAGAGAAGGAATTTAGTTTTCTGAAGTGCATTCAGCTTATTTTTATTTGGGAATTCAGTTCGGCGATCGCTCCAACTGCTGTAGGCGGATCGGCTGTTGCGTTGTTTGCATTGGCACAGGAGAAGCTATCCACCGCACGGACAACGGTTATCGTGATATACACGGCTATCCTTGATTCGTATTTCTTTGTGATCACTTTGCCCATTCTCTTCATGATTTTCGGCCCGGATATGGTGCATCCAGGATTGAAAACGCTTGACTTTTCCACTGTTGTGGGCAGTGCGTTGCTGAGTGCCTATATTTTCAAGACGATATACAGTACATTGTTTTTGTATGGTCTTTTTATCGATTCGAAGAAAATCCGGTCATTACTATCGGCCGTTACTTCTGTACCTTTGCTGAATCGCTGGCATACCAAGGCAGTTAAGCTGGGTGATGATATCGTCCTGGCATCCGGCGAAATGAAGGGCAAACCACTGCGATTTCATCTTGGCGCGATCGGGACCACCTGCTTGGCGTGGATATTCCGCTTTCTCATTCTCGTTACGCTGATCCTGGGCATCATAGGGGGTCTGGAACGTGGCTGGCATGTGGTTATGGAGCTTTATGCCAGGGTGCAGACTATGTTTATGGTCATCATGTTCAGTCCATCACCGGGAGGCTCCGGTATCATTGAGAGTGTATTTGGTGGATTCCTGTCTGATTATATTCCTGTCGGAGTTGCCTTGATCATCGCCTTGCTGTGGAGGGTGATTTCCTATTATTTTTACCTTTTTGCAGGGGTAATTATAGTCCCCAACTGGCTGAATAAAATCATTTCCGATAGGCACAAAAGCGAGCAGGAAAGAACCACTTCCACTGAGTAAATCCAAGATAAATTAATAGGAAATATTCACTCAAAGGTCGTGTCCTCAGTAATTGTTTACTCTCTTCAACCTATTCGAAAAGTCACTCAGGAGGCAATTGTTCCTGCCAATGGATATTTTCTGTCTGATTGTCGCCTATACAAAGCTTTTCGTAGCAGATGGAGATACAATAAATTTACAATTGAAGAATTACAACTGTCTGAATGTCACTTTTCTTCCTCAAAAAACTGATCGTAATTATTGTCTTTGTTGTCTTTGTTGCCTCGCTCTACATATTCCCGTTCGGCGCGTGGAGCATTCAAGTCCAAAGTGGAACTTTCTGCTTTCTTGCCACCTGCGAGCATGAGTGTACTGTCTTTTTCCCACTGTTCAAGCATCTTCATACCATCCTCTTCAAATACAGCATTTTGCAGGTCGATGGAATCCATAAAGTTGGATGACATCTCCATGAATCGTTCCATTTCGCCTACCTTCATTGCTACATCGTCTGCGATGGATTCCATGGCCTGATCAAACATGGCACGTTTGTCGGAATTGCCGGAAATGATGTTCATGGCGGATTTCATGGCGCTGTGGGAAGCACGGATAGCAGCACGTTCCTGTTCCTTGACCTTTACCTGATCCCGGGTGTCTTCCAGAAGAATTTCCGAGTTGCTGTACATCTTGGTCAGGATTCTGTACAGAATCTCCATTTTTTGGTACAACACATTGTATTTTTCATTGGTATCGGTGAGCCGGGCAGCCTTCCGCGAGGATAGGATCATGTGTTGGTCCTTATCCATCTCCTTGGCCTTACTCGCCATTTTCAGGTTCATGTCGATGGATGCTTTATTTTCATCCATGATATTCTGGAGTTTCCGCATCTGGCCTTTCAGGTTACCGATCTGAGTACCCATTTTTCTCAGATTATCTTCCAGATCTTCGACATAACTCTTTAGGATGCCGATCGGATCTATCTGGACAAACCAGCCTGTTATGGTCCGCATTACGCTTTTATACATATACCAGATCAGGCTTCGCATCTTCGGATCGAAAACCATGTACAGCAGAGCACCCAGTACGATAATCATACCGGCCAGGTAAAGGGTGTTTTGGGCCAGTTCAATCAGAAAGGGTAGGGCTTTGTACAATAGGTATCCGGCACCGACAAGAATCCCCGCGCCTACCAATAAACCTGCTTTGCCCTCAGGTCGCTGGATAAATGATTTGGGTTTGCCGTCAGCGCCTGCAAAAGGTGTAATTTGCTGAGTCATGTTGCTTATATATTTTGATTGATTAATTCAATGTCTTTTGTCAATTCGGCGATGATTTCTGAAAAAGTATGTTCAAACTTATATCTGGAATCCTCAATCCGGGCTATTGCAGCAGATATTTCCTCATCCACGCCGTCAATACTCTTTTGATATTCGTTGATTTCAGTTTGCAGCTTATTGATCAGGTCCTTGTTGCGGGTGATCTGATCCTGTAGCTTTTGCTGTTCAGCCTTACGCCCGTCAATCTTTTGTTCGCGCTGATTTTTGAGAGCAGCATCAAACTGTACCTTTTCCTTTTGGATCACTTGTTTGTAGAAATCGGCACTTCTGAGCAAGGCTTCCTTGGTCAGTCCCAGCGTATTGCCTGTTGTAAATGCTGATTTGATGGCCATTACTTCCTCCAAAGGGAGCAAAAGCAGTGCATTGTAAGCCTGTTTGAACTCGATATAATCGAAGCCCTCCTGATTATTTTTTTCAACGGCCATCATCATGAATTCAAGGCTTTTTTGATCCGTTTCGGGTGGAAGCTTAAACAAGTTGGACAATTGATTCAATTTTCCCGACATCTTCTATTAAATGTTTTTGTAAAAATAAATAAGATTTTGAAAGTACAACAAATAATAAGACTTAACAACTTACTTTCCCGATTAATTCCATGTCTTTGCCTGAAAAACCATCGATGCTCAAAAACAGGTTATTCTGAATATGTTTTAAATGTCAGGACAATATTCGCGGATTTTTTATTAGTCTGTTTCATTATTTGCCAAAATAAATTACCTTAGCGCCCATTACTTTGGAATAAGATTCTTTAAACAAAACGTGTTTTAATATTTATGAATACAAACTCTGCGTCGATGAGTCACCCTAAAGGCCTTTACCTGTTGTTTTTCACTGAGATGTGGGAGCGGTTCAGTTATTACGGTATGCGGGCAATTTTTGTCCTGTATATGGTCAATGGCTTGAAAATGGCCGAAAATGATGCTTCCAATATTTATGGAAGTTATACAGGGCTGGTCTATCTGACTCCTTTGCTTGGAGGCTACCTGAGTGATCGTTTTTTGGGTAACAGACGGAGTATTGAAATAGGTGGAGTATTGATGGCCATCGGTCAATTCCTGATGTTTTTCAGCGCATCGACATCAGGGGCAACGGCAATCACGCTTATGTGGGCAGGATTGACCTCTTTGATCATCGGAAATGGATTCTTCAAGCCCAATATCTCTACTATGGTGGGTCAACTGTACCCTGAAGGAGATAGAAGAGTGGACAGTGCGTTTACCATTTTCTATATGGGTATCAATCTCGGAGCGTTCTTCTCACCATTGATCTGTGGGACATTGGGCGAAAAGATTGCATTCAAATGGGGTTTCTTTGCCGCCGGAGTCGGTATGGTAATTGGAGTACTCCTGTTCTTGGCTCAGAAAAACAGGTATTTGGTGACGGATAAGGGTGAACCAATTGGTATGCCGAACAAAAAGCTGGACACTAAGAACATTGCTTATCTTATCGGTGCCATCCTTTTGATTTTTTTCCTCTTGAACTTTAAAACCATGTTCAATGTGGACAGGGATGTAATCGGATATTTTATCTTTGGTTCGATGATCATCATTCCTGCTATTATCATCAGCGATAAGTCGCTGACATCGACGGAGAAAAGCAGGATTTGGGTTATATTTATCCTGGCATTCTTTGTGATCTTCTTCTGGGGGGCATTTGAGCAGGCTGGTGCGTCACTTACGATTTTTGCCGATAAGCAGACTGATCGTCACATCTTTGGCTGGGAGATGCCGGCAAGCTACTTCCAGTCAGTCAACCCACTTTCCATCATCGTCCTCGCGCCTTTGTTCTCTGCCATGTGGATCAAACTGGGCAATAAGAATTTGGAGCCTTCCACACCACGCAAGATGGCATTGGGTCTCGGTCTTGTCGCCCTGGGTTATGTCCTGATAGCCTTTGCGGTCAAGGGTGTCGATGCCAGTACAAAGATCAATATGTTTTGGTTGTTTAGCCTTTATGTAGTGCATACGATGGGTGAATTGTGTTTGTCACCAATAGGTCTTTCTATGGTTGCGAAGCTTTCACCGGCGAGATTTTCATCCTTGTTGATGGGTACCTGGTTCCTTGCCAATGCTGCTGCGAATAAATTTGCGGGAACGCTGAGTGAATTGATTCCGAGCGAAGCAAATCCGACTACTTCATTTGTGGGATTCCAGATTACCAATCTGTATGAATTCTTCTTGGTATTTATCATAATGTGTGGCGTTGCTGCGGGAATATTGTTCCTGATCAGTGGTAAGTTGCAGAAAATGATGGGTGGTATTAAATAATACTTTTAAAGAAAAATGATTAACTTGCAAGGACGTTTTGAAAGAAGCGTCCTTTTTAATTTTTGGAGATATGTTGACAATAGATCAGGTACAGGACTTCAAAGGCAAATACCCAAGACAGATATGGAGCTTGTTTTTCTCGGAGATGTGGGAGCGTTTCTGCTTCTATGGCATGCGAGGTATGCTTGTTTTCTTCATGATAACGCAGCTCAATTTTGGCGATATCCAGGCCAATCTCCAATATGGAGCCACACAAGCCTTCGTGTATGCCTTTACCTTTGTCGGTGGCCTTTTTGCCGATAAAATACTGGGATTCAGAAAGTCACTGTACTGGGGCGGATTTATGATGATCATTGGGAGTGCCTTGCTGGCCACTGATCCGCATCAGTATTTCTTCCTTGGACTTTCCTTTATCATCATCGGCACCGGTTTTTTCAAGCCCAATATCTCCACGATGGTCGGTGAATTGTATAAGGATGGCGATGAAAGACGCGATGCAGGATTTTCGCTTTTCTATGCCGGAATCAATCTCGGCGCCTTCTTGGGCGGATACTTCTGTGTAGCTATCGGCAAAGGCTATATGTTCAGTGGAGTGATCGATGAGGCGCATCGCTGGAATGTCGCATTCGGACTGGCTGCGGTAGGTATGATCATCAGCCTCATCAATTTCTATTACACCCAAAGGAGCCTTGGGCCCATCGGCCTTCAACCCGGACATCCCAATGCATTGGTACATTCCAAGCCTCCTGCAAAATGGACTGAATATGCCGTATATGTTGGGACTCTGCTGTTGATCCCTATCATCCAGATCATGGTGTCCAAGCCGGAATATACCGATTATTTCATGTACACCATCGGCCCTGCAACCTTGATATACCTGTTCTATGAGATGTCCAAGGTTACAGAAAAGGAGCGTAAGAAGTTGTGGGCAGCTCTGATATTTATTGTATTTTCCATACTTTTCTGGGGAATCTATGAACAAAGTGGTGGGTCACTCAGCATCTTTGCTGCGAAAAACCTCAACGATTCCTTGTTGGGGATGAAGTTTGATCCCAATGGTGTCAACAACTCTGCCGGAGCTTTCTTCATCATCGCACTGGCGCCGTTGTTTGGCCTCATGTGGATTTGGATGGCGAAGAAAGGATTCGAACCAAATACCATAATTAAGTTCGGACTGGGTTTTATCTTGTTGGGATTGGGTTACTACACTCTGTTTACCACAAGATTTTTCGCAATAGATGGAGTAAGCTCACTGGATATTTTTACCATTGCCTTGCTGGTCATTACTTTTGGAGAACTTTGTCTTTCTCCCATCGGCTTGTCCATCATGACCAAGCTATCGCCGGCCAGATTGCAAGGAATCATGATGGGAATGTGGTTTCTCGCGTCGGCTTATGGCCAGTATGTGGCCGGCTTGGTAGGGGCGAGTCTTGCACAGGCGGAAGCGGATGCACCGGCGACCGTCACCATGGAAGCCTATACGGATGGCTATAAGATGCTTGGATTCTATGCATTGATAGCCGGTGTGGTCCTTATCGTGGCCTCACCTTGGATCAAAAAGTTGATGCAGGGAGTAAAGTGATGTTATGAGGCGTTTAGTAAGATATTTTTTGCCATTTCTATTCCTGATTTCCGAGATTGTGACGGGATTGGCAGGCAATGACAGTCCTGTACGCGTCTATCCAACCAATTGGTGGATCGGTATGCAGCATAACAAAGTTCAGATTTTGATCCGGGGAAATGACGAAGGTTTCAATACTCAGGCTGTTTCGATCAATTATCCGGGAGTGAAGCTGGAGAAAATCCATCGGTTGCCAAACAAGCATTACTACGCACTGGACGTTTCCATAGCGCCTGCCACAAAGCCCGGCGTGGTCAGAATCCACATCGGAAAAGACTCCTATGACTGGCCGCTTGCGATGAAAAATGTAAAGGGCAATGGCAAGACCTATGCCCAGGGCGTGACAGCAAAGGATCTTATCTACCTTATCATGCCAGATCGCTTTTCAAATGGCGATCCGTCCAATGACCGGATTGCGGGCATGAAGGATCAGACGCTCAATCGGGACACTGTGTTCAACAGGCATGGGGGAGACCTGCAAGGCGTAATCAATCATCTGAATTATTTTGACGGTCTGGGTGTCACTGCTCTATGGCTCAATCCGGTACTGGAAAATGATATGCCCGAACGGACCGAACACGGATATGCCATCACTGATCATTACAAGGTGGATCCGCGTCTGGGAGGGAATGCAGCATATAAAAAACTCGTCGAAGAAGCACACAGGAAAGGCATCAAGATCATCCAGGATGCAATCTACAATCATATCGGTCTGGATCACTGGAGCGTGGCCGACCCTCCAACACCGGATTGGCTGCACCATTGGGAGCATTATACTCAGACAAGCTATAAGGATCAGGTCTTGATGGATCCCTATGCAAGTGTCATCGACCGAAAAATTATGAGTGACGGATGGTTTGTGCCATCTATGCCCGACCTGAATCAGGGTAATCCCTATGTAGCCAATTTCCTGATACAACATGCTATCTGGTGTGTGGAACAATTTGGCATCGATGGCTGGCGGATCGATACCTACGCATACAATGATCTGGAGTTTATGAATCGATGCAATGCCGCCCTGCTCAGAGAATATCCGTCCATCTCGATATTTGGGGAGACCTGGGTGCATGGTGTCATCAATCAAAGCTATTTTACGGCAAATAATTACAACATCGATTTCAAGAGTAATCTGCCAGGCGTTACCGACTTTCAGCTATTGTGGGGCATCACTGATGTCATGACCAAGCCTTTTGGCTGGACGGATGGCGTCAATAAGTTATATACTACGTTGGCTCAAGACTTTGTGTATCGCAATCCATACAAAAATGTGATATTTCTGGACAATCATGACCTGAGCCGGGCTTATTCGGTATATGGTGAAGACCTGAAGAAATATAAGATGGCACTGACCTGGTTGCTGACCTGCCGGGGCATCCCGCAGCTGTATTATGGCAATGAGGTGTTGATGAAAGGTACTACCTACCCCAATGATGGCTATGTCAGGCTTGATTTTCCGGGTGGCTGGCCGGGAGACCCTGTCAACAAATTTACCAGCGAAGGCCGGAGTGCTGATGAGAATGAAGTGTGGAATATGATCAGCCGATTGGCTCATTACAGGAAAAATTCTGTTGCGCTGACGACGGGACGGATGACTCAGTTTGTTCCTGAGGATGGTGTCTATACTTATTTTCGCTATGCTGGTGACGAAATGATCATGTGCGTGATGAACAGCATGGATGACGCCAAACAGGTAGATATTTCCAGATTTAAGGAGATGACCGGAGGATATCATTCTGCTGAAAACATCCTGGATGGTTCGACCATCGCGTTGGAAGGAAAGGTGAATATCCCTGCATGGACAATGGCTGTATGGAAGCTCATCAAATAAGCTACTTGGTGGATTTGAATCACTGCATCTTATTGGTGTCGTGAGCGTGAGGGGTAGGAACGGCACGAGCGGTCATTCCAATCGAAATCAATGATCTGGCACGTATGTTCCGGCTTGTAACCGACTATCCGCTCATGCAATATGCAGCGAAGTACAGTGGATGACCCGACCCGATAGGGGCACGCCCAAATCTTGACCGATGCCGCCCTGTGATTGCCAAAGCTTAATTTTTGGTTAAAAGTTATTATAACTATTTGATTATTCGTATCTTTACGATTCAACCTTAAGAATATGAAGTTCAATATTTTAATTCTCTTTGCCTTGATGATTTGTACAGGTCTTCAGGCTCAACAGTTGGAAACTGCCGGAACGAAGGCCAAACCAATCAAATCCAGGGAAGCAAAGATGGCTGAAAAATCAACTGTTGTAAAGACAGTGGAAGAACCTCGTGATGAAATCTATGATGAGGTGGATGAATTGCCGGTGTACAAGATCGGAGATAAGGCCTTCTATAGCCTGATGCGTCAGAATTTTGAAGCACTGGAGCGAGAGGGTGTCTCTGTGGACAACACGATGTCCCTTGAATTTGTAGTTGGTCGGGATGGTACGGTGAGAAATATGGTTGTCCTCGATAAGAAGGGCGAGAAAGTTACCGATTCAAAAACACTTGGGCAAAATATGCCTTACTGGGGTCCCGGAAGGAAGGGGGAGAAGGCCGTTTCTACCAAAATGCACATCCCGTTGCAATTTATTCTGGATAAGAAATAGTTGGTAACCGGGTTAATGGGCATTTTTGCTTTTTGTAATCGTTTAGCCTGATGTAAATTTGGCAAAAACTAATTTATTGATAATCAATATTGAAATAAGTCATGAAGTATAGTATGAAAATTTTTGTTGTGATGGCGGGTCTGCTGTGGCTGTCTTTCTGCGCGAGTGCACAGGGTGTCAGGTTACCTGTCAAGCCACACGAAGAGGCTAAGGTCATCGAGGTAAAGAATAATAATACGCGCGTGTTGAGTCAACCATCTGTCGATAAGAACGCCAAGGAGATATGGTGGGAGGAAAATCAGGTATATACCGTCGTGGAAGAAATGCCTCAATATCCGGGCGGAATTGAAGCTATGTACAAATATTTCGGTGATAATCTGGTATATCCTGCTGAAGCCCAGGCAGCTGCCAAGGAAGGAAGTGTGATTCTTTCCTTTATCGTGGAAAAGGATGGGAGCATCAGGGAGATTGAGATCCTGAAGGATGATGTAGGCTATGGTGCGGCGGAGGCTGCTTCCAAAGTCGTGAGTTCCATGCCTTTATGGACTCCGGGTAAGCAGGATGGCAAGCCGGTCAGGGTTAAGATTGTCAATCCGTTTAAGTTTAAATTGCCTAAATAGCCTCCTTTTGTTGATAAGAAATTCGTTTTTACTGGCTGTCTTTTTTCTGTCCTGTCTGACGGTGTTTGGTCAAGGACTGCCAATCAACAGGGATACTGTGCGCAAGCAGGCTAAAGCCATTAAGACGGTTCAACCGCCGGCACAAAAGGAAGTTATATACCAGGGGACGCCTGCGCATAACAAATTTGAGATCACTCAAGAAGATGGAAAAGTGGTCGTGACCCCTGAGACCTTACCTTATTTTCCCGGTGGGCAATCGGCATTGGAGGAATTTATCAGCAAAAACCTAAGATATCCGGAGGAGGCTGTAAAAGCCGGAGCAGAGGGAATTGTCCTTGTACAATTTACTATCGAATATGAAGGGAGTGTTCATTCGCCGATTATTCTGATGGACAAGGTTGGGTATGGTGCAAGCGCTGAAACAAAACGATTGGTGCAGCTTATGCCCAAATGGGTTCCTGCGACAATCTCCGGAGAGTCGGTGACGGTGGAATATACCTTGCCGGTTAGTTTTAATATAAAAAAGTACCAAACACGTCCGGGTAATCATTAAATCACGTTGATCTTGAACCAAATCCGGTAAAATGCTGTTGATGTGGTGATACCGTCGCATGATATATTAGTGGAGGAGAATGGTTGTTATTTAATGGAAGCGATGGAATGATGTATAGTTAAGACTTATTTTCTAAATTAATTTTTTGCAATGACAGAGGAAAAAACAACTCAACAAATCCTTACCCTTACTCCCGGGGCAATCCGACAACTTGCCATCATCAGAAAGGATCAGAACATTCCTGAGGGATTGGGCTTACGTGTAGGTGTCAAGGGTGGAGGGTGCTCAGGATTCAGTTATGAACTGGGATTTGATTCTTATAAGATGGGGGATGAAGTACTTGTGATAGACGGTCTGGAAGTATATATGCAAAAATCACACAGCATCTATCTGAAAGGTATGGAAATCGATTGGGAGGAAGGTCTGAATAACAGAGGCTTTTCGTTTAAAAATCCCAATGCCAGCAGTACTTGTGGATGCGGGACTTCTTTTTCCGCATAAACTTAAACTGTTAAATAAATCATAAATAACCGGGTCGTAAGGTCCGGTTTTTTTGTTATTTCGATGCGATAAAATACTTTTACATTAGAATATTAATTGAAAACCCAAGGGAGCATTCCCAGAAGTTTATTGAATCACTAAATCAAATTACCATCATGAAACGATTATGTATTTTCTTTTTCATCTCTATTGTCATTTCCAATAGTGCATTATTAGCCCAGGATCATCAACAAGCTAAGATTGATTCCTTGCAACGGGAGCTGGACCAGCTTAAGGAGGTTGAAAGGCTCAGGAATGAAATTTTATATTTAAAATCGGATAAGGGCAGATCTGCATCGGATGTGGGCTTGAATAGTTATGATATAAGGCGGCAAAGGAAAGCAGCCAAAGGTAACATCGCAGCCGGGGCTATCATGGCATTTGCAGGAACATTATTGTTGTTGGAAGGTGCCAAGGAGGATGATAGTTCATTTCTTGATTTTAGCCCATTTTTTACAATCAATGGTGGCGGGTTATTGCTTTCCGGTAGCATTATGTTTCTTGCCAATATTTCTAAAATGGCAAAGTTGTCCAAGATGGAGCAGAGCAGAGAAGTAAAGCTGGAGATCAATGGTGCCGGAGCGCGTGTCGCATATACTTTCTGATGACAACTGAATTATGATATCCTTATCAAGAATGATCACAATTCAAATTACCATCATGAAATCTATCAATTTCTTCATTTTCATTTTATTGCTCTTACAAAGCTGCGAATCATTTGCCCAAGACCGGCAAAAGGTGGTTGATTCTCTTCAATTGGAGGTCGATCGACTCAATAGAATTGAAGCTCTTAAGATTGAAATCATACAATTGAATGCAATTGAACAGGGAGATTTGTCAGAGACGGAAATGCGTGCCCGGTATATCGCTCTTGGCAAGAAGTCGGCTGCACGCAACATTGGCATAGGTCTTGGATTATCAACCGCAGGTGCTTTATTGCTCAACAGGGCTAATAACGCCAATGATGAAATATTCTCTATCGTTGCACCGGGTGATGTACTATCGGTTGCCGGCTATTTGCTATTTATCCCCGGAACTATTATGGTAATCGATGGTATTGTAAAAGCAACCAAGTATTCCCGTTTGCAGGATACCAGAGAGGTCAGGCTGGAATTGCAGGCCACTGGGGCTCGATTGGCATATTCTTTCTGAGAAAACAGGTTGGCGGTTAGCCCTGTAATTTCTCGCCGTATGCCAGATCTCCTGCATCTCCGAGACCGGGAACGATATAGGACTTGGCAGTGAGCTCTTCGTCGATGGCGCCCACCCACATCTTGATGGATGGATGCAGTCTTTTGATTTGTTCGACAGCGAATTCAGAGGCGATGACGGAAACAAGATGTAACTCTTTGGGTTCGCCATAGTTTTCGATCATTTTCATCGCTGTGTTGAGCGATGATCCGGTAGCCAGCATGGGATCAGTAAAGATGACCACTTTATTACTGAGGTCGGGGCAGGTGATATAGTCCATCTTGATATCGAAGCCGCCTCCGGGATGTTCTTTTCTGTAGGCGGCGATAAATCCTGTCTCTGCAGTGTCCAACAACTTGAGCAATCCGTATTGCAATGGAATGCCGGCCCTCAGGATGGAGATGATGACTACGGAATCATCTAAGGTCTCGATGATGGTGGAGCCGAGTGTAGTCTGAACTTCTTCGGCCGAATAGTGAAGACCTCTGGAAAGCTCGTATCCGGCGAGTATCCCGAATTTCTCCAGATTATTTCTGAATTTGGCCCGGTCTTTCTGAATATCGACGTGTCTTAATTCATACACGATCTGATTGATATATGAATTGTTTTGAGAGAAGTTATGAACCATTGGACAAATATTTATACGTATAAAGATACATCAATGTTTTGATATAAGGCTCATGGCTCCTCCTACAATGTATTCACAGGCTATGGCCATGACAATAAAGCCCATAATCCTTGTTACGGCCTTCATTCCCGCTTCTCCCAAAACTCTGGCAATCAGCGGGGCACTTAAGAGCATGATGTAGATAATCAGCCCAAGAGCAAACATGACACCGATGATGATGCCTTTTTCATTCCAATCAGGGTGCAATGCGTACAGGCTGATCAGCAAGGAAATGGAGCCAGGCCCTGAAAGCAGCGGCATGGCTAAGGGGCTGAAACTGATATCTTCCTTTTGGCGGGCTTCTTCCTTCATCTTCTCGTTGATGGCTTCAGCACGAATTACCTTGCCATTCAGCAGGCTAAAACCGGAATTAAGGATAACCAGCCCACCGGCTAGCCTTAAGGCAGGAATGGATATGCCGAAGAAACTAAGGATATAGGATCCGCCTAAGAAAAATATAAGGCAGATCATGGTGAAATATATGGTGGTGTGCAGAGCTGTACGCCTTCTGTCCTTGATCGAATAACTGCTCGTCATCGACGTATATACAGGCAATGCTCCGATGGGATTGACCACCGAAAACAAAGAAGCAAGCACTGCGATGAATAACTCCATATCAACCTAATCTGGCATAGGCCAGTTCCATAGCTTTTTGCAGAAGTTGATTCGGGTCGAGATGGGAATTGTCCACTAAAATGGCATCCTGTGCCTGTTGCAGGGGACTGTCCTCCCGGGTTGAATCTATTCTGTCTCTTTCAATAAAATTTTCCTTAACGGATTCAAATGTAGTCAAAATATTTTTTTCATCCAACTCTTTTTTCCGCCTTGCTACACGTATATCCATGTCGCATACCAGGAATATTTTCAACTCTGCATCTTTAAGGACGACCGTGCCGATATCCCTGCCATCCATGACACAACCTTTCCTTTCTGCCAGTTTTTTCTGAAGTTGTACAAGTTTACTTCTGACTGTGGAGATGGTTGAATATTGGCTTACCAGGTTATTGACTTCCATGGTACGGATCTCATCCTGGAGGTGGCGGCCGTTGAGGTAGAGGTGATTGACCATATCGATCCTTTTGAAATGAAGATCCATTTCGTCCATAACCTGATGTACCTGTTCCGGATTGTCAGGGCCGACGCCTTTCTGGATCATCAGCCATGTTACAGCACGGTACATAGCTCCGGAATCGATATAAATATAGTTCAATTCATGAGCCATTGCCTGGGCAAGCGTGCTTTTGCCACAGCCAGAAAAACCATCAATAGCTATATTTATTTTTTTGCTCACGCGTCGGCTTAAAAAAATAAGCCGATTGGATTTCGGCTTATTTTATCTTGAATCAATATTCGTCTTCGTTGAAAAGGAAGTCGTCCCTTCGTGGATAATCAGGCCATACGTCTTCGATTCCTTCAAACATTTCGCCTTCTTCTTCCATTTCTTGCAGATTTTCTATCACTTCCAAAGGCGCACCTGAACGTATAGCAAAGTCAATCAACTCATCGCGTGTGGCAGGCCATGGGGCATCTTCAAGATGGTGTGCTAATTCCAGTGTCCAATACATAGTCTAAGGATTTACAAGTTGTTGTTTAATATATTAAATGATAAGCATCGCGTCACCGTACGAATAAAAATTATATTCTTTTTTGATTGCTTCCTGATAGGCTTCCATGATCAGTTCATACCCGCCAAAGGCACATATCATGATGATAAGGCTTGATTTTGGCAAGTGGAAGTTGGTCAGCATGCTATCTGCAATGCTGAATGGATATGGCGGGAAAATGAATTTGTTGGTCCATCCCTCCGCAGCTTTCAACATTCCTTCAGCAGATACAGCAGACTCAATGGAGCGCATGGATGTTGTACCAACGGCGCATACCCGGTGGCCCTCCGCTTTAGCTTTGTTGACAGCATCAGCAGAGTTTTCGGGAATCTGGAAATATTCGGCTTCCATCTTATGCTTACTCAGGTCTTCAACATCTATACTCCGGAAGGTACCGAGTCCGATGTGAAGCGTCAGTTCGGCAAAATTAACACCCTTAATCTCAAGCCTTTTGAGAAGTTCCTTGCTGAAATGCAGACCTGCAGTAGGTGCGGCAACTGCGCCTATGGACTTAGCATACACGGTCTGATATCGCTCTTTATCTAAGTCGCTTGCATCGCGCGATATATATTTAGGAAGAGGCGTGTTGCCAAGCTGATCAAGGATTTTCATAAAATCATCCGGTGTACCGTCGTAGAAGAAACGGATGGTTCTGCCTCTGGATGTGGTGTTGTCCACTACTTCGGCCACCAATACTTCATTGCCTTTGGCATCATTGAAGTACAATTTGTTGCCGACACGAATCTTTCTGGCAGGGTCAACCAACACGTCCCACAATTTCATCTCCCTGTTCAACTCGCGCAGCAGGAAAACTTCTATTGTCGCTCCGGTCTTTTCTTTTTTTCCGTATAACCTGGCCGGAAAAACCTTGGTATTGTTCATTATCATGACGTCGCCGGAGTCGAAATAATCCAGAATGTCCTTGAATACCTTGTGCTCAATCTTTCCCGTATCTTTGTGAACAACCATCATTTTGGCCAATTCACGCTGTTCAGAGGGGAATTGGGCAATTCTGTTCTTCGGTAGGTCAAAATTGAAATTCGATAGTTTATATCTCATGAAATTATATTTCTTATTACCGCAATTTGAGCGCAAAAATAATTTTTTTGGACAATTAAGCCACTTTATTTTTGTCTCACCTTATGGTTTCGTGATTATTTTATGTAAATCTCTTGAATAAGTCCAATAACATCAATAAAGTTCAACAAGTTTATACTTTTTTCTTTTTTGTACTTTTATTTTAATTTTGCCATAATATGAAATCCTATTTTTCTATTTTTTTAATCCTATTTTCAGGGGTGTGGAACGTGATGAATGCCCAGGAAATGGAATTCACCCTGCCGGAAGCAACCATTTCCTCTGCTTTCAACAAGCCACCGGTCACGGCTTCCTTTCTGATCAGGCATAAAGCCGATACAAACTATCAATATACGCTTAATACAACCTCGGGAGTACTCCGGGGTGATGGCATTTATCTCAAGGCTTATAATGAGGGCGGCCTTGTCACTGCGGGCAGCCGTGGCTATGGAAGCACACATACCAAGGTTTTCTGGAACGGCTTCCTGTTGAATAGTCCACTGAATGGGGCCATCGACCTCCAGCTGCAAGGTCTGGATCCTTTGGCAACTGATGTTCTGTTCAATAAGTCCAACAGCCCTGTCGAAGGCAGCATTTCCGGTGCAGGTGGCAGTGTGTGGATCTCCGATCGCATACCGAAGGGTGACAATCGGGTTCGCCTTGCTCTTTCGGCTGGTTCATTCTCCACCTATAAATCCGCTTTATCCTATACTATGCATCGTGGCCGGTTCAGCAATCACCTGTTGTTATCCTTGCTGTCCTCGTCAAATGACTATAAGTATCATTCTGTGACGGATTTCCGGCGTCCACTGATTCGGCTGGAGAATGCGGATGTCCTGCTATACAGTGTAAATAATTCTTCTACATGGATGTTGTCTTCCTCAAGGCTGGATTTCAGATTCAACTTCTCTCAGGCAGACAGGGGAATCCCGCCGCCTATTACCAGCAGCGGACCGATTGCCTTTCAGAAAGATGGCAGTATAAAGGCCGGTCTGGCGTGGAGTACCGAATTGAATAGCCATTCCGAACTGAGTTTCAACGCAGGTTACATGAGGGATGTCTTGTTTTATTATCCCGAAAGGACGGCATCGTCGAGATTTGAATATTATGTAACTTCTGTTCCGGTGTCTGGACGATGGAATTACAATCGATGGGGCCATCAACTGAATATTCACCTGAACAGCACTTCTTATCACGTCAACAGCACAGAAGTGATAGCTCCCGACGAATTGCAAAGTTATGGAACCATTGCTCTGGACAGGGACAATGCGGGATTCCTGCAATATGGATTCAGCGTACAGGAGATGGCATTGAAGACCGGATTGTTGCATCCGTCTTATCGATTATATGTCGGGACGAGTATCCTTGATGGGCTTAAGTGGAACTTGTCTTTTGCCTCCACCAAACAAGTACCTACCCTCAATGACAGATACTGGCCGCTGTCCGGCAATCCTGACCTGAAGGTGGAAACCAATCGTTCCATCGAGCTAGGATTGAATTATGCAGAGAACATTGACAATAAACATTTGATCAAAACCTCGTTATCGCTTTACAATGGCATTGTTGATGACTGGATAGCCTGGACACAGGTGAGCGGTGATTTTTGGCGGCCTTTCAATGTGCAAAAGGTGAGATCTCGTGGATTGGACTTTCACGGTGAATATCAATGGAATGTTACATCACGATTGAAGTTTGAAGCATCCTACAATCTGAGCATTTCCAACCCGATTGTACTGAAAAAATATTCTGGTAGTCTGGCTCTGGATGGTAAGCGGCTGATCTATTCGCCCGAATATCAGCACGCTGGTCGTCTCGCTCTCGGATTAGGAAACCATCTGGTAAGAATAACGCCGCGATACACTTCTTCGAGGTTTACTACTGCCGATAACTTGTCGGAATACAAGTTGGCTCCATTTACGATTGTGGACTTTGAATACAATTATCGTTTCAAGATCGGCAAGTCGGAATATACAGCGGTAGGCAAGATTAACAATATTTTCAATGAATATTACGAAATGATTGCTTACCGGCCTATGGCAGGAAGGTATTTTGAAGTGGGTTTGGGCGCATGTTTTGGGAAATAGACCGGGTATTTATTTGACTAAAGTTTCTGAGCCGGCCATAAATGACTTTTATATACTGCCACAAGTGTAATTATAGGAATAATAAGCTACTGTTAAGTAAATCGAAAAATGTCGCATCACAAAAACATATATTACTGAAAATCAACTATTCGCCATTCACTTTTCTCTATTCACTTTTAACTTAACACTACTTAGTCGGAGTGATATTGTACTTGTGGCTGCGGTTTTCCCTGGAATACGCTCAGTTGTTTTTTCAGCAAATAATTAACACTTTGACAATTACCGTTGTTTGTTTTACCTGAAATGCAGCAAAATAATATCGATGATTCTCAATTCGATCATTTAGCTCTATACAAGCGACCAATCAATAGCATCAATGATCATTGTGGACATTTAGCTCCATAGGAGTGCTCCTCCAAACATCAAAATTGTATTACAGGTGAATTGCATTTAGCCTATAATCAAGAAATCGAGAAACTGGAGCTGTCATGATGGATTAATATGGTATTACTTCTATGGAGCTGAAATATGGAGTTATTGCTATGTCGTTGCTCTTCAGTTGATATAAAGGAAATCGAGCTTTTTCTTGCATAAAGTTTTATAAAATAGTTGGAAATCATTGAAATATGAAAATATTGAGGTTGAAAAATCACTTATAGCATTGGTGAATAACTTTTTATCCAAAATGTCTGAATTTGTTTCGAAGGCCTTTGTTCAGGTAATGTTACGAGAGAAATGTCGGAGATATTCTTGCGAAAGTGTAATAAAAACCTTTCCTATTATTCGTTTAAGGTAAGTCCTATACTTCAGGTGATTTTCAGAGAACAGTTCTTCGTATCAGTAAGCGATGATGAGGGAAATGTCAAAAGCGGTGGGGCGGAGGTCTGAATTGTCAGGTTTGGGTAGCCGGTGGGAAGTATGTACGAAAATAATATTCTAAAATATTGGCACCGTCTGCATTTCAGAGATGCAATATAAAATCAGACCGCTTATTTACATAAAATAACCATAATCGTTTTTTGCCAGTGCTTGACCCAACTGAAAAGGACGATATTATTCTTCTACCTAATTCGAGATCTTCCACCAACAACATACCCTCCGCTGATATCCTTAATCAGTTATCACTCAGATGTCATTACATTTTTTTATTTTAATATGATTTTATAACCGTAACTTTGTGCTTTACTTTTAAAAGGAGAACCTTCTTACATGAGCGACCAAATCAAGCATGAGTGCGGAATCGCGCTTATCCGCCTCCGAAAACCACTGGAATTTTATCGGGAAAAGTATGGGACTGCCCTTTATGGCGTCAACAAGATGAGTTTGCTGTTGCAAAAGCAAAGAAACAGAGGGCAGGATGGAGCAGGTATAGCTACCATCAAGCTCAATCCCGAGCCGGGCACAAGGTATATTTCACGAAAAAGGAGCAATAGCGCCAATTATCTGAATGATTTGCTCAAAAGTGTCTATAAATACTTCAATAACCTGCCGGAAGAATACTTGAATGACCCTGCCTGGCTGAAAGCCAATAAACCTTACATGGGAGAGGTTCTAATGGGACACCTGCGCTACGGTACACACGGCCTTAATTCTATAGAAACATGTCATCCTTTTATGCGGCAAAATAACTGGATGAGTCGCACCCTCGTGCTTGCAGGTAATTTCAACATGACCAATACCGACGAATTGTTCAAGGAATTGATCGAGTTGGGTCAGTTTCCGAAAGAAAAGTCCGATACGGTAACAATGCTTGAGAAGATCGGTCATTTTCTTGATAATGAGGTTCAGAATCTTTTTGATCATTTCAAGCGCATCGGCTACTCTAATCAGGAAATCACCGAGCAGATGAAGGATGCGCTGGATGTCAACAATGTCATCCGCAAAGCTTTCCGCAAGGTGGATGGCGGTTATGCTATCATGGGCATGATCGGCACCGGAGAAGCCTTTGTGGTGCGGGACCCGAACGGCATACGCCCTGCTTATTATTATATGGACGATGATGTAGTTGCCGTGGCCAGTGAAAGACCTGCCATACAGACGGCCTTTGGAGTTCGTTATAAACATGTACACGAGGTGCCACCGGGACATAGCATGGTTATCAGGGCCAACGGACAGGTTGAATTTCAACCTTTTACGGAACCGGCCCCGAGGAAATCATGCTCATTTGAAAATATTTATTTTTCCAGAGGTAACGACCGGAATATCTATTTGGAAAGAAAGCGTTTGGGTGAACAATTGGCCAAGCCGATTATGGAAAAGGTCGGTTATGACTTTGAAAACACTGTTTTCGCCTTCATTCCCAATACTGCTGAGACAGCATTCTACGGACTTGTAGAAGGTCTCGAAAAGGAGTTGAATGAGGTCAAAAAGAACAAAATTCTTGCTTTAGGACCTAATCCGGATGCTGCAGCCCTGGCTCAAATCTTGTCAACAAGGGTGCGCACCGAAAAGTTGGTAGTCAAGGATGCCAAGATCAGGACCTTCATCACGGATGACTCGAGCAGAGGAGACTTGGTGTCTCATGTCTATGATGTGACCTATGGCATAGTAAAAAATGATCGTGACACCTTGGTCTTACTGGATGACTCCATTGTGCGCGGTACGACACTTAAACAATCCATTATCAATATACTCTCCAAATTATTCCCCAAAAAGATAATCATCGTTTCGTCAGCTCCACAAATCAGATATCCTGATTGTTATGGTATAGACATGAGCGTGATGAAGTCATTTGTAGCATTCCAGGCGCTGATCGAGATGTTGGAGGAAAGTGGGCAGGAAGAATTGCTCGAGGAAGTCTATCATAAGTGCAAAGAGCAGGAGCATCTTCCAAAAGAGAAAATGGTCAATCATGTCAAGACCTTGTACAATGTCTTCACAGACCAGGAAATCAGCGAACGGATCGCATGTATAGTCAAGCCGGAAAATCTTCCTTACGACCTTGAAATCCTGTTCCAGTCCATCGATGGCTTGCATGCTGCCTGCTCCGATGAGGTAGGAGATTGGTATTTCTCGGGAGATTATCCGACACCGGGAGGCACGAAAGTTGTCAATCAGGCCTTTATCAATTATATGGAAAAGAGTACCGAGAGGGCTTATTGATTCCTTATGAAGATCCTGATTGCAGGTGGGGGAGCTGCCGGTTTTATGGCTGCTATAACTGCCGCCGAGAGATGGCCACAGCATTCGATCATCATTGCAGAAAAATCACTTCGCGTCCTTTCCAAGGTACTGATTTCCGGCGGCGGACGTTGCAACGTTACCCATCAGCCATTGAGTCTTGATGAATTTTCAGATAATTTTCCGAGGGGAAAACGTTTTTTGAAAAAGATCCTGCATGAGTTTAGTGCAGCAGATGCCATGCAATGGTTTGAATCACGTGGTGTCCGGTTGAAGACGGAAGCTGATGGCAGGATTTTCCCAGTTTCTGATGATTCGGCCTCGATTGCCGGCTGTCTGGAAAGAGAAGCCCAAAAACTCGGAATACAGATTATTCTCAAGAAAGGGTTGGATTCATTTGAAAAAACGGATATCGGCTTTAGTGTCCATTTTTCGGATAATACGAAAGGGGAATTTGACCGTATAATCCTTGCCATGGGCGGCTTCCCCAAGTCATCCTCTTACGATTTTCTGCGTGAGGCCGGGATTGAAGTTAAGGAGCCGCTGCCTAGTCTATTTACCTTCAACAGCCCGGGAAATCCAATCACCAGGCTGATGGGAGTGTCCGTACCTTCTGCGCGGGTAAAAATTGCCGGAACGAAATTGGTACAGGAAGGTCCATTCCTCATCACACATTGGGGATTTAGTGGGCCGGCGGTGCTGAAGTTGTCGGCCTTTGGTGCAGAGTTGCTTGCAGGGATGAAGTATGAATTTAATATTGAAATCCGGTGGATTAGCGATTTTTCCAGAGAAGAATGCCGTCAATTGTGGTTAAGAAGGCGAGATGAAAAGGTAAAGTCAATGGTAATCAACCATTCAGGCTTGACTCTCCCAGATCGATTATGGCGCTTTCTGGTAGAGGAAGCCCAAATACCTGACACGACACGGTGGGCTGATATCGGCAATAAAAGTATTGATCTGCTCCTTGACAAGATTTTCGCGAATAATCATGTAATCAAAGGCAAGACGACTTTCAAGGAGGAATTCGTAACATGTGGCGGCGTAACTTTGGACAGGATCGATCATCGGACCATGGAAAGCAAGGATGTGCCCGGATTATTTTTCGCAGGAGAAATTTTGAATGTGGACGGTATCACAGGTGGGTTTAACTTTCAGAATGCATGGACAACAGGCTTCATTGCCGGACAACATGTCGGCCAGGATCAAATCCCGGCGAAATAGCTGCACACGTTGCGAGATTTGTTTCTAAGACCATTCCACATTTTTGAAGAAATTTGTTTCTTTGACCGATAAAACGCAACCGGCTTTGTCCGAATCCAGAAAAAATATTCCGCTCTTTTGGTTGAGTATCCTTTGCTACTTTGCCTTCTTGGAGATTATCATGCTATGGAAGAATCCGCAGCTTTTTCTGTCCGTACCAATCGTGATGAACAGGCTGATTTTTATTATCATTTTTGTATTGGTGCTTGCGTTGGAACGAAAATTGCCCGGCAGGGATTTCCTGCTTTTTTCCATTATTGCGGCTTATGCTGCCCTTACGGTGCTATACAAGGAAACAGCCATGCTCAATCAGCTATTCTATCCTGTGCTCGATCCGGTACTTTCAGAATTTGATTACAAACTGACGGGAATTCAGCCGGCGCTTCTGTTTTCGAAGAGATTTGATTCGGTACTTTTCAGTGAATTGATGTATTTCGGATATTTTTCCTATTATTTGACGCCATTGGCCATTCTGACATTGATTTTCTTCAAAAAGTCAGAGCTACTTGAACAGTTTGGATTTGTTTTGATTACTTCATTTCTTATTTATTATCTGATATTTATTCTTTTTCCGGCCATCGGCCCACAGTTTTATTTTTCCGCTCCCGAAAATTCCATTGAAGCGAAAGGTATATTCGGAAATTTGGTAAAGCTGATCCAAAAAAACGGCGAGGCCCCGACTGCGGCCTTCCCAAGCTCACATGTCGGGATAGCCTTGATATGCCTGATCTGGCTATGGAAGAATGCAAAAAAATACGTGTTTTTCTTCCTTCCTAATGTTTTTTTGCTGATTTTAGCCACTGTTTACATCAAGGCACACTATTTGGTGGATGTGATGGCAGGGGTAATTTCTGCACCTGTTGTGTATTTTGTGGTAGTCAAATTGTATGCAAGATTGAAGAGAATTAAACCCGTCAATGGCCTGCCTTGAAATTGCCGAATAATTTTATAAACCAGATTCCTGTTCTATGAGTGTCAAGATATTGGAAGTAAAAGATAAAAACGATTTAAATTCCTTTATTTATCTGCCGGAGAAAATACACCGGAATCATGCCAACTGGGTGCATCCTCTTTATATGGACGAAAAGCAATTTTTTAATCTTGAAAAAAATGAAGCTTTTCAACATAACCGGACTGCCTTGTTCCTGGCTATTGAAGACGGAAAGATATCGGGAAGGATCATGGCCATCATCCCGGATGAATACAACAAGTTGAAAAATGTCAAAACAGCCAGATTTTGTTACTTCGAAGCAACAGAAAATAAGGAGGTTTTTGATGCTTTGCTCAATAGGGCGGAACAATGGGCAAAGGATGCCGGATGTAACCTGATGGTTGGCCCGATGGGCTTTTCTGACAAGGAGCCACAAGGCTTTCTTACTGCAGGGTATGATGAAAAGACGATGATTGTCACCAATTGTAGCTTCAGATATATGAAGGAGTATCTGGAGACAGACGGTTACAAGCCCTTTGTGGAGTTATGTCAATACGATGTCCCACTTTCTGAGCAACTCATCCAAAGATACCGGGCATTTGCAGACAGGGTCGGACGAAATATGCATGTAACCGTCCATGAATTCACCAAAACATCAGAAATAAAGCCATTTGTACAAAGCGTTTTCAGGCTGATCAATACGACATATACTGAGATTTACGGCTTTACCAAGGTCACCGAAAAGGAGGCGGAAGACTTCGCCAATCGATTTATTCCTCTTTTGAATCCTAAGCTTATCAAGTTGATTACCGATGAAAGTGGTGAAGTGGTTGCATTTGTGATTGGTATGCCTGATTTGAGCCAGGCAATCAGGAAGGGTAGAGGAAGGCTTTTCCCTTTAGGATGGTTTTACATTCTCAGGGCTTTCAGGAATTCCAGGAGGTTGGTTTTGCTGCTCGGAGCCGTTAAAAATGAAATGCAGAACAAGGGCCTGGATGCAGTTCTCGCGGTGCATCTCTTTCGTTCAGCATTGGATCTTGGTTTTGACAAGATGGACAGCCACCTCATCATGAGGAAGAATATTAAGATGCGACGTGAAATAGAACGTCTGGATAATCATCGTATGTACAAGGAATATACCATTTATTCCAAAGAACTTGATTGAAGGTGCATTATGTGACAGCACGCGTGACAGGCAAATGAATGTCTATTCTGCCCGCCTTTGATAGGAAAATGTATAAGCGTAACACCACCTTCCGTCAATTTTTTGATTACTTTTGCCGTTTGTTAAATGTAGATAAGATCCTGACTACTTTCAACATGCAGGATTTATTTGCAAATATCCGTAAGGAATGATGCATGGTTATGGCTCTCATGGAGAATATTTTCATGAAGTGTGTAAATTCACTACGGTAACTATTTTTTGAACTAAATTAAATGTCCATCAATATTTATTTATGAAAAATTTATCCTTAATTTTCAACGCAATACTGGCAATTGCCGTGGCTTTTCTATTTTATCTGAATTTTAAAAAGCCGGTACAGGTAACCACAATTACTACATCTTCCGGTAAGGATTCAACTATCAAGGTGGAAATTCCAGAGACTTTGCCGGAAGGTGTCCCAATGGGCAAGATTCTCTATGTGGATATAGATACCATCAACGAAAAATATACCTTTATCAAAAATCAAAGAGCTGTCATAGAAAAACAAGGCGCCCAGGCTGAAGCGAGCCTAAAAGCCAAGGCTCAGACGCTCCAGGCAGAGATTATTGAATATCAGAAAAAGGCCCAAGCCGGTGAATTGACTCAACAACAGGCAATGACAATGGAAAAGGCTCTGTCGGAAAAACAGCAGGCTCTGGCGCAACAGGAGCAGAAATTGTCAGATCAGCTTGTTGAGAAAACCCATAAGATCCAGGATGAATTGAACGATAAAATGCGTAAGGAACTCAAGGTTTTTATGGAGAAATATGAGGCCGATTATATACTTGGCTATACTGAAGGCGGCAACATATTACTTCCCAACCCGAAACTAAATATCACAAAGGAGGTTTTAAATAGGCTAAACGAATCTGATAAAAAGAAATAGTATAACATGTCTTTTCACCTGGAATCTGCCTATAAACCTACCGGAGATCAGCCGGAAGCCATACGTCAGCTTGTAGATGGCGTAAATACCGGTGATCGTGCACAGGTATTGTTGGGCGTGACAGGATCAGGAAAGACATTTACCATGGCCAATGTCATCAAGGAACTCAATAGGCCAACACTTATCCTTACTCATAATAAGACGCTTACAGCTCAGTTATATGGCGAGTTCCGGGAGTTTTTTCCGGATAATGCAGTTGAATATTTTGTTTCCTATTACGACTATTATCAGCCGGAAGCCTACATTGCGGTCTCTGATACCTTTATAGAAAAAGACCTCATGATCAATGAGGAAGTGGATAAACTGCGGCTCAGAGCGACGTCAAGCCTGCTGTCAGGCCGGAATGACGTGATTATCGTAGCTTCCGTTTCCTGTATCTATGGTATGGGCAATCCGGATGACTATAAGAATAGCATTATTCGCCTTCAGCGTGGTCAGATCATTTCGAGAAATTCGTTCCTGTATAAGTTGGTGGACAGCTTGTATGCCCGCACGGAAGCCATGCTGACTCGTGGACATTTTAGGGTAAAGGGCGACACTGTGGATATAGCACTGCCTTATGTGGAACACGGCCTGAGAATCCACTTTTACGGCGATGAAATTGAAGAAATTGAAATTCTGGAAGTGGAGTCGGGAAAGGCTATACAGAAAATCGAGACGGCTGCTATTTATCCGGCCAATCTTTACGTGGCACCAAAGGATAAAATCAACGGAATCCTTCGTTCCATCGAACACGAATTGAAAGAACACGAAACCTATCTGGAATCTGAGGGGAAATACATCGAAGCCAAACGAATCCATGAACGTACCAATTTCGACATCGAGATGATCAAGGAATTGGGATATTGCAGCGGCATCGAGAATTATTCCAGGTTTTTTGACGGCAGAGAGCCCGGTACAAGGCCGTTTTGCCTGCTCGATTATTTTCCGGATGATTACCTGATGATCATCGATGAGAGCCATGTTACACTTCCACAATTGCGCGGTATGTGGGGTGGTGACCGCAGCAGAAAGACCAATCTTGTAAATTTCGGATTCCGGCTGCCCAGCGCTCTGGATAACAGACCCTTGAACTTCGAGGAGTTCGAGACTCTGATCAATCAGGTGGTCTTTGTTTCTGCGACTCCAGGTGATTACGAATTAGAGCAAACCGACGGCGTTTTTGTGGAACAATTGATCAGGCCGACAGGACTTGTCGATCCACCGATCGAGGTTAGGCCATCCATCAATCAGATAGACGACTTGATGGAAGAAGTGGCCATCAGGGCAGAACGGAATGAAAGAGTCTTGGTTACTACGCTCACCAAACGAATGGCTGAAGAGCTGGCAAAGTATTTTCAGAATCTCAATATTAAGACGAAATATATCCACTCCGAGGTTGATACACTTGAAAGAGTAGAGATATTGCGCGACCTGCGTATCGGAGAATTTGACGTATTGGTTGGGGTTAACTTGCTGCGTGAGGGACTGGATCTTCCTGAAGTGTCATTGGTGGCCATTATTGATGCGGATAAGGAAGGTTTTCTTAGAAATACACGGTCGCTGACCCAGACAGCAGGAAGAGCGGCCAGAAACGTAAATGGCAAAGTTATTTTCTATGCTGATAAGGTAACTGAAAGCATGCAGAATACGATCGAGGAAACCAATCGAAGACGCGCCAAACAATTGGAATACAACGCTAAGCACAATATAACGCCCAGGACGTTGGCCAAGACTAAGGAAGAAATCCTGTCGAGAAGTTCCATTTTGGATATTCGTGGCAAAAAACAGGAAACTTATTATCAGGAGGCCGAACATCCCGATATTGCTGCGGATCCCGTGGTAGCGATGATGTCTCAGGAACAATTGATGACATTGATCAATGAGACGGAGAATAAAATGAAGAAAGCGGCAAAAGATCTTGACTTCCTTTCTGCTGCCCAGTTTAGGGATGAATTATTTGCATTGAAGAAAAAATTAAAATCCGCGAGCTAGTGAATAAGAAATCATTCGGTAAACGGCTAGCTTTTTTTACAGCTGCTCTAATTGTAGCCTTTGGGTTATCTGGGTTCAAAACGCCGACAAAGGGGAGAAATGACTTGCCTAATGTGCTGATCATCGAAATCCGGGGCATGACCTATGAAATGATGGAGCGTGCCTATACACCGAATATAAAATATCTGATCAAGAATGGATTTTTGGGTTCAATGAAATATAGGAACCCAGAGGAGACAACCACTGGCAATATTGGTAGTGTCAGGAGAAAAATCGGCACCATGGCAAGATGCCTTGATTCGATGAAGGTTTGCCAGACTTCACTGAATACCGTGGGTGTATTCAACGAAACAATAAGAGGACCATTCAGTAGATTGAGAAAAAATTACCGTTCGAATGAATCGATGGTCAAAGACTTCATCAACAACAATAATGGAACCAATGTCCGTTTCTCCATGCTTTCCTTCCGTACATTCACACCTAAGCAGAACTATGTGGATGCAGAACAGATCAGGGAATTATCGACCATCGACAGCCTGATAGGTGTAGTTTTCAAGAGCTATCAGGAAAAGGTCAAGTGGGAGCAGACAACAGTTTTTGTCGTTACTGATGGCATAGCAGCTCATCAATATCAAGAAACCGAATTGTACAAGAACACACCGATCGTGATCAAAGGCCCCACAATACCGGTATATCAAAATGTCGAGGAATTGGTTACCTATGATGACATACTGAGCCTGGCAAATCAAATCATCCAGATACCTTGTGAAGATAAATACATCCCACCTCCCGAAAACTTTTTGAGCAAAATAAGCAGAAGGGGAGAGGCATCGGATATCAAGACCTATTTTGTCAGCCGACCGGATATTCATGTACATCCTATACCGTCAAAGAATTCTTTGAAAATCGAGGTATTGGATGACAACGAAAATTCGGTGATTTATTACACCATTGATAACAGTGACCCCAGAACGAGAGGAATCGAGTACAAGTCGCCGATAACCCTAAAAGAAGCCGGATCATACGTCATCAAGGCTGCAGCCAACAAGAATGGTGTCTGGTCTCCGGTGACGCAGGAAAAAGCTTCGTTGAGATTTGATATTGCCGGAATAGAACTAGACCCAATGCCGGATGCCAAGTATTTTTACGATGGCACTGATGAGTTAATCGATGGAGATACGGCGAGCCTTAATTTTATGGATGATAAATATTTGGGTTTCCAGGGAACTGATGTCAGCATTCTTTTCAATTTTGGTTCCAAGCGTGAGATTAGAGATGTAGATTTGTCCGCCTTGCAAGACCATCTTTCCTGGATATTCCTGCCTGTAAAAGTGACTTTTCTCGCCGGTAACGACAGAAACCATCTGGTTGAATTAGGTTCTGTCTCTCACATAACTGACAAGAATGACGCGAAAAACGAAAAGTTCCATTATTCAGTGACCATGGATGATGGACTCCTGAAGTCAATTGCTCAAAGTATGGTAAAAAAGAAGAAGGGCAAAAGGACGTTGTACGTTAAATATTTGCAGATCAAAGTAAATGCCCAAAAAGTGGCGCCTGATTGGTTTTCCTTACCCGGTGCCCAGGTGTGGTTTTTCACCGATGAGGTTAGGATCGAATAAAAAATTCAATGGTCGCGGGTTATTTCCGTAACTTTCAAAAAATTTATGGGAAATACTTCAAGAAATAAGGTTCAGGATTTTGTCTTTCGTAATTTCGGGAGCATTTCCGCTTTGTGTCTGTGGGGCATGAATGCTGGAATTTATCTCACTATTTCCGGACTGTTTGCAAGTAGGTTTCTGATAGCTTGTGGTATGATTGTGATGGGTTGCGCTTCTTTGCTCAATATTGCAACCATGCAAAAGAAGGACATAGCAGTGCGTTTTCGGCTGGTACAACCCATAGCTATAGCCGTAATGCTTCTGGTTTTAGGCGTGATTACTTCTTTTATCGGAAGCGAGCAGCTTGGATTTGCTATGGTGAGGCTGAGGCTCTACGCTGCCTTCCTGCTGATTCCGCTTATTTTGGCCTACGCACCTGAAATCAATGTATATCATCTGAAAAATTATTTCCTGTATGCTGTCTCCTGTGCCATCATTACCGGCTTTTTCATTCAATTGAATTATTTTCAGAATTTTGAAGCGATCAGTGGGGAACTCAAATTGGGCAAACCCTTGCCGACACCAATCCCACACATTCGTTATGGTATGTTCTTAAGTTTCACCTTTCTGGGGGCCGTTTATGCTCTGTTAAACAAGGTATATCCGCCGCGGTGGCAATCTTTTTTGTTGATAGCTTCAGTTTATTTGGGCTTTTCCATTTTGTTTCTTTCAGTCAGGACAGCTTGGCTGATCAGTTTTATTGGGCTGATGATTATTTTATTCCATTATCTGGGAAGAAAGAAGAAACGAATATATGTTTTTCCCATTCTTCTAATGCTTATTTTAGGTTTTTTTCTGGCTTATCGATTTATGCCATCGGTAAAAATTAAGGCGGGCTATACGCTGTACGACTGGGGAAAATTTAAGGATAAGGATGGTCAACAATATTCCGACAGTGAAAGATTGTATTCTCTTCGCAATGGCTGGTCATTATGGAAAGAACACAAGTGGCTGGGCGTCGGATCGGGCGACCTCCACCAACAATTGGAGCAAAACGCTATCAGGAATCATTTACCCGGAAATCAAATTCCCCACAACCAGTGGCTTATGACCATGGTATGCGGTGGATTGCTGTCCCTCGCTCTGACTTTACTTTTTTGGTATCTTTTGTGGAAGAATCCTTTGCACAGAAGGCTATTCCTGTTCAATTTACTGGCAATACTTTATCTTATTACCTTCTTCTTTGAGCCAACTTTTGAGACCTCTGCGGGAGTGATATCATTTGTATTCATCCTCGTTATGGTTCTTATGCTTCCGTATAAGGAGAGGCATCAGGACGCTTATTAGTTAGGCGGCTCGGGACGTGGATCGGGATAGGCAATCCTGATATGATTCATATTGACCAGCATATTCTTAAAAATGCGGATACATGTCTGTACATCCTCAAATGTAATATCTGACCGATCGAATTGCCCGTCTTCTATTTTAGCCCTGATCAATTTGTCCACCAAGTCATTGATTTCCTCTTCAGAAGGATTTACCATGCTTTTCACAGCTGCCTCCAGCGTGTCGGCCATCATCACCACAACCTGTTCCTTGGTGCGCGGCCTGGGACCTGGATATGTAAATACCTTTTCATCCACCGCATGGTCAGCATGTTCTTTGACGAACTTCCTGTAAAAATATTCAACCTTGGTAGTGCCATGATGTGTCTTGATAAAATCTATGATGACATTGGGTAGGCCATTCTTTTTCGCTATTTTGACGCCTTCGGATACATGTTCTATGATCAGTTTGGCGCTTGTGACGTAATCCAAAGAGTCGTGGGGATTGACGTTGGTTTGATTTTCGGTAAAGTTGTAGGGAGCCTTCATTTTACCTATATCATGGTACAATGCGCCCACACGTGCCATGGAGCTGTTTGCGCCGATCTTTTCAGCTGCGGCCTCTGCAAGGGTGGCTACCTGCAGGACATGTTGAAATGTTCCGGGAGCCTTGATGGACAGCTCTTTTAGCAGATTATTGTTCAAATCAGACAATTCAGCCAGAGTGATGCCCGATGTAAATCCGAACAACCGTTCCAGCAATGGGATCAATGGATAAGCAAGCAGCGTAAGAAATACGTTAAGACAAATCCACCAGATACTGTTCATATCGAAATCGGCCAGACTATTGCTTTTGATGTAAGTGAGGAACAGGTAAGTAAAGATGTAAGTACACAACAGAAACACCAGCAACAAGAAAAATTTGGACCAATATCTCGTTTCCTTCGTCACAATGACTACCATGATGCCTGCCGTTATCTGCATGATGATGAAGTCCTTGGTCACCGGGCCGAATAGTGCAACGATGGTGAGGATGGCCACCAGTGTGAAAAATGCGAGACGTTGATTATAGAAGTTCTTTATCACAATAGGTGCAATACAGAATGGTATCATCAAAAGGTCAAGAGTAGTGGACTTGATTACAAAATACGTGAAGAAAACGTATAGGATCAACCAGAGATGCATGAAAAGCATCTTCTTGAATATAAGGAAAACCTCCCTCACATAAGTCCTTACGTACAATACATAGAACATCAGGATGACAGTAATGAAGGCAAAGTATGCGAGGAAGGACTTGAAGTACGATAATTTTCCGGTGTTGTCTGCGTCGTTCAACTCCCTGAGGGAAATGAGTTTCTGATAAGTGTCCTTTGAAATGGTTGAATTTCGGGTGATGATGATATCTCCCTTCCGTACAATACCTTCATTGGTAGCTATCCCTTTGAATTCCTGATTGAGAAACTCATTAGAAAGAGCCTGATCTAGGAAAATATTTGGTTCGACCAAGGCATCGACGACAGGGTAGAGTAGGGCGCCTTTCTCATTGGCTTGCCTGACCTCCTTATGCAACTCATTTTTAGCCACCAACAGTGTGGGGATGCCTGCCCTGGGCTTCAGGGATATGGTATTTCCTTCCACAATGTGAATCAAAAAATCCTGATCGCGGTCCTTATAGATGTCATTTGCCTCCAAGATCCCGTCCTTGTATGTCTTTTGGAACAGGGTCCGAATCAACTTGATATTCGTTTCCTTGAAATTATTCAGAAATGTCGCCGTGTCTCCACCCGAATGGCTCTGATAGGCATTGTATTCTTCCTGGACTCTGTCATTCAGGTTCTCGGTAGTTGATTCATTCTTTTTATAATAGGGAATGAAGTTTTTGACAATAGCTTCTTTTTCAGCGGTGATTTCACTGTCCGTCTTTCGGATAGCGAAATCGTATGGAGCTCTCAAGTCACTGTATTTCCATTTACTGCCTTCGTCAAATTCGTAATTGACGCTTTTGACTCTTGGCAATAACAGACTTATGATCAGAGAGGATGCCAAAATGATGAGTATCCGGTAGGATGCAGTCAGGTTGCGTAATATGCTGAAATTTATTTTTTGTTCCATAGTCTGGAATTAGGCGGCTTTTATGATAAATGATCGACCAAACATCCTGCTGCTCAGTCTCTCGGATTCCATTCGACATCCTTCTTTCCGGCACGATGGGCCGCATATCTTGCAAATACGAAGAAGTAATCCGATAGCCTGTTGAAGAATGCAAGAATCTCCTCTGCTACATCTTCTTCATGACTGAGTGTTACAATTCTTCGTTCTGCCCGCCTGCAGACACATCTGGCCATATGGGCAAAAGAAGTGGGAAGGTATCCGGATGGTAGAATAAAGTGCCTCAATGGGGGTAATTCAAGTTCCATTCCGTCAATCTTCTGCTCCAAAAAGGAGAGTGCCTTTTCTCCGGGTGGCGTTACATACTGTTTTGCTCCCGGTGGAGTGGCCAGCATGGATCCGTAATCGAAAAGCCAGTGCTGGATTATCAGCAAATCATCTTTGAGCTCCGCAATGTCCAGAGAATCCAGTAATATGCCGACCTGTGAATTCAATTCATCTACTGTACCATAAGCTTCGATTCGGACAGCATCCTTGGACAATCTCTTCCCTCCGAACAAGGATGTGGATCCTTTATCACCCTTTTTTGTATAAATGCGCATAATTCTGATTGTATCTCAAAGATAATATCTTGGGATGCATTTTTAGCAAATATATGGAATAAACCCATACAATTTGATGTCAATTGTCAGAATAGGATAAGGCTAAGGTTATCCTTTAGGTAAATATTTTACCGGTATGAATACGTAAATCCTTTATGAAACCTTGCCGTTTAGGTAGTCATCATAAGCAAAAAGATCCAAAAGGCCATGACCACAGAGGTTGAAAAGAATGGATTTGCTCTTGCCTTCTTCCTTCGCCTTCTCGACTTCCCGGATGACTGATGCTATGGCGTGAGTGCTTTCCGGTGCAGGAATCAGGCCTTCTGTTTTGGAAAACAGGATTCCCGCGCGAAGGCATTCTTTCTGGTCATGCGATATAGCATCTATGTGACCATCCTTGGCAAGCTGGGATATGATCGGTCCGGCTCCATGATATCTCAAGCCCACAAGGTGATTCGGTACAGGCATGAAGTCGTGTCCGAGCGTGTACATCGCAAATAGGGGTGTCTTTTCTCCCACATCACCATAATCATATCTAAATTCTCCTTCAGATAGTTTTGGACAAGTCAAAGGCTCACTGGCGACAAATCGTGTGCTTTTATTGCCTAAAAGCAGATCTCTCATGATTGGGAAACATATTCCCGCAAAATTTGCGCCGCCACCCAATGGTGCAACAACCACATCCGGATAGTCGTCGATCTTCTCAAATTGCTTCAGACATTCCTGGCCAATGACTGTCTGATGTAACAGCACAAAATTCTGAACACTGCCGATTACGTATTGAATGTCCTTGTCCTGTGAGGCATATTCGATTGATTCGGAGATAGCGGTTCCAAGTGAACCTCTGGATTCCGGATTGGCGGCCAGTTGCTTTCTGCCGACTGAAGTCAGTTCGCTGGGGGATGCTGTGACATGAGCTCCCCAAAGTTGCATCATCTGACGTCGGCTCGGTTTTTGATTATACGGGCCTCTGACCATAAACACTTCACATGCCAGATCATACATTTGAGCGGCAAATGCGACTGCGCTGCCCCATTGACCTGCGCCGGTCTCGGTCACCACCTTTTTGACTCCATCCTTGGCAGCATAATAAATCTGTGGAATGGCAGAATTGGTCTTGTGGCTGCCTGCCGGGCTTACACCTTCATTCTTGAAGTATATCCGGCAGTCTGTATTAAGTGCTTTTTCCAGCCTGTGCGCACGGACGAGAGGTGTAGGCCTCCATATCTTGTAAATATTTCTTACTTCTTCCGGAATTTCGATCCATCTTTCTGTGCTGAATTCTTGTTCGATACAACCTTGGGGATAGAGATCCGAATAATATTCACGGGTTACGGGTTGCCTGTTTTCGGGTTGCAGCGTTGGTGGTGGCTGGACATTCATATCCGCCAGTATATTGTACCAGTGAGTAGGAATCTCCTTTTCTTCAAGCATGATTTTATAAGATTCGCCTGATGGGGTAGCATTTCTCTTAGCGCTTGTACTCATTGTTCTTTTGTTTTTGTTTTAGACAGGGTGTTTGTTTTTCTATTTTTTAGGTAAAAAGACTTCAGTCATCATGCATCTTACACTGCCACCACCATATTTTTCTATTGTATCGATGGGAATAGCAAGTATCGGATTATATGACTTTAATTTTTCGATTTGACTTTGAGTCAGGCTATCGTAGGCTTGTTGTGACATAACAAGTATTCTTTGACCCGGATAACCTTCGACCTGTAGCATATTACCGGCAAAATGCAATACCTGATCGAAAGTCAGTTCTATCACTTCTTTGCCGCTCCTTTCCAGGCTGTTGCGTACTTCATTTCTTTTTTCTTCATCCTTTATACTCTCCAGGCAAATCACCGCATATCGGTCGGCTATCGCCATCATGACATTGGTATGATATATTTCCTTCCCATCCCGGTCCGTAGAAAAGAAGGATACGAGTTGATAGCCCATCAGAAGGCAGAAACGATCCAGGAGGAAAATGTCCGTGCGTGGACTCAGACAGGCATAGACAATCTTATTTGGCCTGTCCAGAATCATACTGCCTGTACCCTCCAGAAATTGATTCTCCTGTTCTGATGCCTCGAAAGAATATCTGTTGTTGATGTTGAAGATCAGTCCAAGCGCATCAATGATATCTTCGCGACGTTCCAACCTCCTGTTTTCCGTAGCCATCGGATAGGTGATCAGTGTTCCATTGCCGTGGAAACTGATCCAGTTGTTAGGAAAGATGGCATCCGGTTTGATTGGATTTAGAGTATCGTGCATGACAATCACGTTGACACCCGCTTCCTTGAGTTTTAGAACGAAATTGTCAAATTCTTGCAATGCCAGAGTATTGACATTAGCGGCTCTGCCACCTTCATCATTGGTTTGGAATGCATTGGTAACAGCGGTCTGCTCATTGAACATAAAGTTGGCAGGGCGCACCATCATTATGTTGTTGGTATATTGTTTTTCCAAATCTACGACTTTATAAGCTGCAAATGTAGGAAAAAAAGCTAAAGTGAAAAAAACGGATTTGAAACTAAGCCTATGATACAGATAAGGCCAATCAAAGCAAAGGGCATAAAAGACTAAGTTGCCCTTTATATTTTAGGGCTTGGAAAGAAAATTCAAAAATACTTTTCAGCTAGTGTTAAGTTAAAAGTCAATAGAGAAAAATGAATAGTGGCGAATAGTTGATTTTCAGTAATATATGTTTTTATGATGCGGCATTTTTCGATTTACTTAACACTAGTTTGTAAAAAAAAGAAGCCCGGCAAAACCGGGCTTCTCTGTACAATATTCCTGTACTAAACTTAAACTAATCTCTTATTTCAATTTGACCATTTTTTTGGTAACGGTTTTCTTGTTGGAGGTTATTTCGTAGAACATCACTCCAGATGCTTTTATGGAACCATTTTCAAGGTTAATGGTATTCCTGCCTTTGGAGTAGAATCCCTTGGTGTATTTGAGCACCTTACCATTTATATCATAAATTTTCATTATGACATAATCGGCCGAACCTAATGTAAAGGATATTTGTGTCTGATCACTGAATGGATTCGGTATGTTCTGTTCTACAAGCAAATTGGAGTCGTTGCCCGTAAACGCCAGCTCCAGAGAGTTGGCATTCCCCTCACTGTCGTACAATTCTGAATTGAATCCATCAGGATTCAACTGGATCGCATCCGACAATTCGATTTCATCGTCCGCCATCAGATATAGAGTCATCACCAGATTGTCATTCAATGCTTCTCCGGAAGAAAGGCTTAATTTCAGATCATTACCTGTTTGTAGATAATTTTCATTTCCTTCTTCCATCAACTGACTTTCGATACCGACCAATTTAACTTTGGCGTTCAAAAAGAAAGCTGCCTGTAATCCCTGTATCGCAGTATAGCTTTCACTTACGAAGTGGATTGGTGTAACTTCACCGGCTTTTAGCTTTGTATTTTCAACCGTTAATTTCGACACATTACGGCTTTCCACCTTGCTGTCACTTAAATTGAGCGTAAAATCACCATTTACATCACCCATCTTCACACCGATGAAATCGACGCCGTCCAAATGTCCTGTTGTGGAAGCCGGGATGGACTGTGGATAATTCTCCTTGAGCGGTCGAGTCGGATCGGCAAAAGCATAAGATTTATCAATGAATTTCCAACTCTTTCCTGAACTGAACTGGTCTATCTTGCCCAGGATCATTTTTCTGATCATGACGATGTCGGATATTGTTACGGCCTTATCTTCATTGACGTCAGCAGCTATGATCTTATATGGTGTCGGAAGTGGTGTCTTACTAAGGATATGATTCTGTATCTTGATGATATCGCCTGTCGTGACACCATTCAACGGATTGTTGTCGTCCTTTGGTTGTATATTATATGTTTCCCCCGGATGGACATTGTTGAATGCAAAAAGGCCATGATCATCGGTCAATCTGCTCATATTTGTATGTGCATTGACTTCCACCTGAGGAATTCCTGCACTTCCTTCAGTAACTATCTGCCCACTGATAACAGTAATTGTATTCGGACAAGGTACGATGTTGTCATTGAGTGTGAGATCCACGTATGCCAAATCATACAAACCGTTTGCATCAATCACATACACTGCAATCTTATGCGCCGTATCCACACCAAAGGAGCAATCAAAAGTCCTTACACTGTCTGCCGGATCTGTACTATAGGCAAACCGGAGTGGATTACTGCTGGAGCATGCTCCGGAAGATTGATAATTGAAGAATCTAGCCGGAATGTTTACCTGAAGATTGGCCATCAGGTCAGTCACTAAAGGTGCATAGACCGGCGTTGGCTTCTTAACATTCTTCACTTCAATCAGAAAGAACTGATGTCCGAGATTTCCGCAACCGTCAGTGACTGCAAAATGCACCCTGTGCTTGCCAACAGGCATGTTTTGGGTAAATGTGTTGCCATTGCCATTGTAATCCCAGGTGGCTGTAACTCCATTGTAGTTTAGATCCAGTTCCCACTCGTAAGTCAGGTAATTGGATGGACAGTCATCTGTGGCTGAAGTTGTAACAGTCACATCGTCCGAGGTACAGTTATTGGTTTCCACGATCTGATCGGCATGTGGCAAGAATTCCGGTGCTGTTGTATTCATCACCACTAACGCATGTGTGAAGGTTACAGCATGATCTAATGCGTATTGATTGCCCTTGGCAGCTGCCAGACACCAGTCGATGATGGTCCAGGTACGTACAATCTTATAACATGCATCTTTGACCGAGGTAAATACTTTATCCTCCTTGTTCATCATGATGTTATGACAACCGACCAACGGTGATTTCAACGATGGGATATATTGACTGCCCAAGTCGGCATTCGCTATATCCTCCGGTGAGCACATGCCGTTGAAAGTGACATAGTCCAATGGCGCATTGAAATCACTTTTTTTAAGTTCTATGCCATCAAAGTTTACTGTAATTGTTTGAGATACTGTTTGTTGGAATGAGCCTCCGTCTGTTATTAGGAAGTGTCGGGTGATTGTTCCGAAGCCACATGCTTGGATGCTGATGCTTGGTGTAGTTTCGGACACTGTAGCTGTACAGATACCTGTGACTAAACCATCCCAGCCTTTATCGATGCCATCTATAGTAATTTTTTGACGGGCAGCCGGATCTGTTACATATTTTCCGAAGGTCTGTGCCAGGTTGGTTGTGTCAAAATAGGTGCCACAAGGGACTGTTATATCAGGCAAGATATTGGCAATGATCGGAGTATTTTTGTTCTGGACAGTCACCGTGGTCATACATGTGTTGGTCAGACCACCAGCATCGGTCGCCTGAAGGATGACCTGGATTGGATTGTTAGTCATATCGCAGCAATAGAAATCTATGTAATCCGCCCATGCTGTCTGATCCGGTGCCCCATTGCAATCCGGATTCATTCTTCTTACCTTGATGGTTACAGGGTCGCAGCCATTATCATGACTTCCGTTGTTGATGGAAGAAGCGTACATCCTGCCTACACCTGTATTATCCAAAGAGACGATAGCCTCCTTGCAAATAGCTACCGGTGCCGTTTGATCCTGCACGGTCAGCTTCATTGTGTCACGCACGATATGTCCGCATCCATCATTGACCGAATAAATGATATTAAATGTGCCTACAGAGAGATTTGTGATTGTAAATCCGCCGTTTTGATAAGACACGCCATTAGGATGTGTTACAGTTACAATTCCAAGGTGGTTGCAGTCGTCGGTAATTGTAGCCGGAGCCACCGTAAAGGAGGCCTTGCAGTTCTGGCCTGTCGATATGGTTTGATCAGCCGGCGCGGTTACAACCGGCGGAACCGTATCGCTAATGATGATATCCTGAACATGAGCAATGGAATCATCACCAGCACAAGTCCAGAAATAAGTAACCCATCTTCTCATGATCTTTATTCCGCATCCCATTGGCAACACCTTATCCGAATATTGGGTCGTCATATTGCACAAGGAGGCTAATGTGCTTGGATATAAATTGATACTTGTATTCTTTATTTTCGGCACTCCGGTTACACTCGGCAATGGATGTCCTTGCGCGTCTTTTTCAAAAGTGTCACTGCACTGCAGGGTACCTACATTGGCCGGGAATTCAATACTGTCTCTGCTTGGTGGCGCAAGGAAAAGGGTATCCTGACACGTATCCGAAATATTTCCGGAAAGATCGGTCAGATAATATTTCCTGGTAATCTTGCCAAGCAGGTAAGGATCTGTGCTGCAATTAAACTGTGTATAGGTCGAATCTATGACGTGTGCCGTCAATGCTCCTGAACAGTCTGACAGCGAGGCCAATGAATATAGTTTAAGTGGCTCATAACAGAAAACGGTATCAGCCGGCTTGCAAGTGATCTGAGGAGGTATATTGTCCTGAAATTTGTGCCAGTTCCAGCAAGAATTAGGACTGCCGCCTGCTATGTTTTCAACAATCCTGATGACATAACTCTTGTTGACCAGTGGATAAGGAATGCCAGTCGCAGTAAATCCATCTGCCTTCAAGGAATCTATCCCCTGTTCCAGGATTGGGCCTGTTGGCGTCTCTAACAGTTGAATAATGAATGATGTCGCACAGTCATAAGATGTCGTCAGGAAGTCTTTAGCAATTAAAGTAGGCTGGCAATTGGCAGGGATGCCAATGTTGGTGGTATTGCATGCCATGGTACAGCCGGAGGTCGTTGCTGCAGGCTGATAGGATATGCAATACGATAGCAGCAATATTGCCGAATTGTCAAAGGAAGTTTGATATATTCTATCCGGTGTCCCGCCCTTTTGTAAGCCGATGGTGGAACTGCCTCCGTCATTATTTTCACTACCTTCAGCGATTGTATTTCCATAGAAGGTGTCTTTATATACAAACTTTATTTCATTCGTCGTCTCATAAAACAACACCTGATAGGTGACTGTCCCGGTGCTGTATGTCGGAATCGTTTCGTCAAGTACTTTCTGCATTCCTTCCCACTGTACAATATATACACGGTTGGGTGCAGTCCCTTTTGTCTGGACATAGACCCCAGCAGTAGTCGATACATCGGCAAATCCATAATCCCAGAAAGGATATATCGCGCCATCTGTATTGATATCCGGGTCATTGACAGGCAGCGGAAGATTGTCATTAGTCAAGCTACCCGTGGTTGTGTTCCACATAATGTAGCCGTCCATGCTGATCTTGATGGCCGGTGTCGTATAATTCTGTCCGAAATAATTAAAATCGAATGGAAGCCCGGCATTGAAAGTATGCCCGTCTCCATTGACAACAAGTGGTGTACCGGTAGTGACGATATCGTCAAACGATGTCGTGCAGTTTTGATTGACATCGTAATATTGACTATACCCGATTCCGGATGCGTACAATACCATAATAAATATGGCAAATTTGGTTAGACCGGGACTCAATGATGACAAGAGCCGTCGGTAGGATGGGCCTCGGTTCAGGCCGATCGTTGTAGTGTTCTTCATAAGACTAAAATATGGTTAGAAAATATAAACCCGGGCTGCCATGCACGACAAACCCATATCTTTACTGTTATTGGAGAGAAATGGCAATAAGAATTACTTAAATGCCATTTGAATGACAAAGATACATATTAAATTTATTTCTAATGTGTATTTATATTAAAAAATTTTATAAAATATAAATAATTTATTTATAGATATATATAAATACCAAATATATATAATATAAATTCTTGATAATCAACTCCCACAACTTTTAAGGCATCTCTTACCTTTTTTATAAATATTATTTGATGCTATAATATTTCCATCCCTATGGAAAGACTTCAATTATTGAATATTCTTTATTCACTACTCACTATTCCCTTTACTCTTCCTCGCCCAAAACTTCCACTCCGCTCCTTAATTCCTTAATTCCTTCATTCCTTCATTTTTCATTTCTTAATTCCTTCCCTCTGACTCCTCCGTCGCAGAGGACTTCCGCTCCGCTCCAGCATTCCTTCATTTCTTAATTCCTTCATTTTTCATTTCTTAATTCCTTCCCTCTGACTCCTCCGTCGCAGAGGACTTCCGCTCCGCTCCAGCATTTTTAAGTCCTTAAGTCCTTCATTTCTTCATTTTTCATTTCTTAATTTTTAATTCCTTCATTTCTTAATTCCTTAATTCCTTCATTTCTTAATTTCTTCATTTTTCATTTCTTCATTCCTTCATTCCTTCATTCCTTCATCCCCCTTTTAATAAAAAATTGATTTTATTATCTTTGTGCCTTAAAAACGCAAATTCTTGTCTGAACAACTTAATATACATTTTAAAGGAAGCTTTTCGGATGTCAAAACCTGTCCTGCCTCTGAAATGCCCGAATATGCCTTTATCGGTCGTTCCAATGTCGGAAAATCATCGTTGGTCAACATGTTGTCCGGAAAGACCCATATCGCAAAGGTGTCAAACACGCCCGGCAAAACACAACTGATCAATCTATTTGAAGTCGATACGAAATGGATCATTGCTGACCTGCCGGGATACGGATATGCAAAGGCTTCCAAAGTCAATCGATCGGCATGGAGTAAGATGGTGACCAACTACCTCCTGCAGAGAGAGAATCTGGTACTGCTCTTTGTTTTGATCGACAGCAGGTTGCCGGCGCAGAAGATTGATGTGGATTTTATGGAGTTCTGCGGCAAAAAACAGATTCCCTTTTCGATAATATATACCAAATCAGACAAGTCTTCGGCCAATCAATTGAAAAAACAAATTGCTGATATTCAGAAGGTACTGCTGCAACAGTGGAATGCCTTGCCAGAACAATTTGTATCATCCAGCCAAAATAAATCCGGACGGGATGAGATTCTTGACTATATTTATGGAATCAATGAGCAATTCAGCAGAAAATAAACCTCTCGAGGATAGTATTTCCAAGGAGAAGGATCAGATATATCCGCCCCTGATTGAGGATATCAGTCAGTGGCCCATCAACAAACTTACTGAAGACAGGAATGCCTTTGTAGAAAAACTGGAAGCTTATACCTACAACACCTTGAAGAGGAAGTCACCGGAATTTATCAAGGACCTGATCCAGAAAACCATTTTTCAGGAAAAAACCAGAATAAAGGAAGAGCCATGGCGCATCGACCCACCCAATGACAGGGTGTTCTGGAATCGCATCCGGAAAAAAATGGCTGAAACAGAAATCGATACCAGCCAGCAAAGAGAGGATAATATCGACGAAAGTCTGAAGCTCATCATCCATCGGTATGCAGAGGAGATTGTAGGTACATTCAATACCAAGACTTACAGGCTGATCAGAAAAATCTTGACCATCCTGTTCAAACGGTTGCTAAACAAGGGGATTAAGGTTGCCCCATCCAATAAAGTGGACAAGGTGTTGCTGGATAAATTAAAAATATACGGACCGATAGAGAAGATCAGGATGCTTGCTTCAAAGGGGACGGTGGTCATGCTTCCTACCCACTCCAGCAATCTGGATTCAGTGCTGATAGGCTATACGATGGACTACAAGCTTGGATTGACAGGTCCTGCCTACGGTGCAGGTCTAAACCTGTATAACTTTGGTCCCGCTGCTTATTTTATGAATAGACTGGGGGCTTACCGTGTCGATAGAAGGAAAAAAAGCGTCATCTATCTGACAACACTGACCGGAATGTCCAAGCTGGCCATTCAGGAAGGCACACCATCTTTGTTTTTTCCGGGCGGCACAAGATCGCGATCCGGGATGTTGGAGAATAAATTGAAGCTCGGACTGCTGAATTCAGTCATTGAGGCTCAGCGTGCCATATACGAGGAAGGAAGGACCGACAAGGTTTACGTCGTGCCCTTGGTGCTGTCTTACCATTTTGTGTTGGAGGCCAAAAATCTCATAGAAGACTTCCTGAAAAAAACAGGAAAAGAGCGCTACGTCAAGTCCCGCAATGAATTTACTTCCTTCCGCAGTTGGACCAAATTTCTGTATCAGTTTATCTCAAAAAGTACGACAATCTCACTTTCTTTTGGAGAGCCGATGGACTGTTTCGGAAACTGCCTCAATGATGAGGGTGAGAGTGTAGATCCACGTGGTAATGTCATCGATACAAGGGATTATTATATGTACGAGGGCAAATTGACATCCAATCATCAAAGGGAGTCGGAATATACAAAGAACCTCGGCGCCATAGTGGCCGAAAGATACAAGGCTGAGAATATCGTCCTCAGCAGCCACCTTGTATCGTATGTCGCATTTCAGCTGCTCAAGGCCGCCAATCCCAACCTGGATTTGTACAGCTTGCTTTCCCTGCCTGAAGATGAATTTTTCTTCTCTCGTCAACAATTCCTTGAGCAAGCGGGTGTAGTTATTGAATTTCTGAAGAAAAAAGCGGGGGAAAATCAGTTGAAATTGCCTGAAATATTCGGACATGATACCTTGTCCCTGGTGCTTGATGGTATAGATCAGATAGGTACTTTTCATTCAAAACGCCCCATAACTATACACAAGAACGGAGATTTCTACAGCCAGGATTTCAGATTGCTATATTTTTATAATAACCGCCTTGAATCTTATGGATATGAGTCAGAGATTGCCTGGAATAATCTGCCGGTGGTGTACCAAATAGACTAAATGCATTATATACTTTTCGATCTTGAAGCAACATGTTGGCTCGGAAGGCCGCCAACGGGGAATAATGAGATCATCGAAATCGGTGCTTACAAAGTCAATGGTTTTGGTGAAATCACAGACCATTTTAGCCAATATGTCAAACCCATATCTAATCCGATGCTTTCAGGATTTTGCAAAAAACTGACAGGCATCCAGCAACACAATGTCGATACAGCCTACAAATTTGATCGTGTCATCGAGGATTTCATGGAATGGTTCGGTTATGATAATAATGAAGAATACCATCTCATTTCCTGGGGCGAGAATGACAGACAGCTGTTGACTCAGGATTGTAGTCTTCATGACATACATGATGACTGGATATCTTATTGGGTCAATCTCAAACCCGCTTATCAGAGATTGACAGGTATGCAAAAACAAGTGGGCCTTAAAAAAGCGCTCGAAAGAGAGACCATTGATTTTGAGGGAAAACAACACCGCGCCATCACGGATGCCTACAATTTAACAAAACTTTTTATCAAACATTTTGACGATTGGGAACTATAATGCCATATATTTGCTTCTGACTACATTCCTCTTGAGATACGTTTCAACAGGTTGATTGGATTCGATTAATTTATTGTAAAAAGATAAAACTCATAACCACTTATTTAAAAATCAAAAAGTAATAAATATGAAAAAATTTAATTTAATTGTTTGCTTTATGTTGATGTTCCTGACAGGAGCGTTCAGCCAATACGTCAGGATGGGTATCAGCTCTGTCAAGGCCCCAAGCCCGGATGCTCAACAACAGATGGAAGCGACAATGAAATCAATGAAGATAGAAACCTTTGCAACTCCTGACAAGATTCGTTCCGACGTAAATATGATGGGTGGCATGGTCATGATGAGTACATTTTCCAATCCTAATGATGACAGCTTCGTGATGTATATGGACATGATGGGTCAGAAAATGAAGGTTGTCCCTACTGCTGAGGAGCTCAAGAAAATAAAGGACGATGGCGAGAAGAACAGCAAGGATATGAAAATCACAGAAGTCCCGGGAGATACCAAAACAATTCTTGGATTTAAATGCAAGAGGTATAATGTAAGCAATGGCGAAATGAACGTGTCCATGTATGTGACGACTGAATTGAAGATGAAGGCTAATAAGATACAGGGAATGGAAGGGTTGAAGATAGATGGATACCCAATGGAATACACCATTGAAGCAGCAGAAACTAAAATGACCTTCACTGCTGAAAAATACGAGCCTACCTTCGATGACAGTAAGATGAAAGAACCATCAGGCAAATACAAAGAAATGTCCTTTACCGAATTTAAAAAGCAAATGCCGGGCATGTAAGATAATCGAAAAGCGGCCGAAAGGTCGCTTTTTTTATATTACCCTTTTTGTACAAATTTCTGATTCAGCGTTGTTTGATTTGTTCAGGATATAGATACAGCGGATATGTTGATCACTTTTTCTGCCCCTGTCATATTCTGGATATTGAATTAAGCCAATCGAAATTGCAGGAAAATCCTTTTATTCATGGTACCGCATGATGCGTTGTTTTGGGCAAGTAAAAACAATTTTTTGCCTGAAATAAATTGTTTAATCATCTTCAAATTACTTTGAATTCTCTATCTTGGGAACTTAAACGGACGAGTCGATTTTGGAAAAAACAGTATGGATAATCCGCCACGGCGAGACGGAACTCAATGCTAAGGGTATCGTGCAAGGCCAGGGAATGAATGTGCCCTTGAGTCGTAAAGGATTTGAACAGGCAGCACACTTCTGGAAAGAATATGCCGCTGAGCCGTTTGATCTCATACTTTTTTCCAATCTCATCAGGTCTCAGCAATCAGTCATGAAATTTCTCACTGCAGGCATTCAGAGCACTGAATTGGCGGACTTAAGAGAGATAAGCTGGGGCGTAAACGAAGGTAAACCGCCCACTCCGGATGTTCTTCAACGGTATCATGCCGTAATGGATGCGTGGCTTTCGGGTAACTTCGATGCAGCGGTAGAAGGTGGAGAATCCGCCAATCAACTGGCTAAGAGAGCCGAAAATTGTGTTGATTATTTTACCCATGTAAATAGAAGCAACATCCTTGTCTGCTCACATGGACGAACAATAAGGGCCTTGGTCTGTTTAATGCTTGGCAATCCATTGACGATGATGGAAGAATATCATCATTCTAACCTCGGCTTGTATAAATTCGTTCTATCGGACGGCGTTTGGCAATGTATCGCCAGGAATGGTGTACAACATTTAATTTAATTAAGGAATTAAAAATTAAGGAATTAAGGAGTGAAGGAATGTTGAAGCGGAACGGAAGTCCTGTGCGACAAAGGAGTCACAGGGAAAAATTAAGAATGAATAAAAATCCCGTAGGGATGAAATTATTATAAAAATCGAAAGCGCAACGGTTTGATTATGAAGGAAATAAATACCCTGGGGGCTTTAAAGGCATCCGGATATGCTTATAAAACAGTCAAGGATGAATTGAGGGATAACCTCATTTTGAAATTGCAAAAAAAGGAAAAAGTCTTTGAAGGCATTTTCGGATTCGACGATACGGTACTCCCTGACCTGGAACGGGCCATTCTCTCCCGCCATAATATTCTGTTATTGGGATTGAGAGGCCAGGCCAAGACACGGATCGCCCGCCTTACCGTCCATCTTTTGGACGAATCTATTCCTGTTATCAAGGGCAGTGAACTGAACGAAGATCCTTTGCGGCCGATTACCTCCGCTTCAAAAGAATTGATCGCTAATATGGGCGACAATACACCTATAGAATGGTTGAACAGGGAGAATCGATTTCTGGAAAAACTGGCTACACCCGATGTCAGCATCGCCGATCTGATAGGTGATATAGACCCTATCAAGGCGGCAAACAATCAATGGAGCTATGCCGACGAAAGGTCTATCCATTATGGCTTGGTGCCCCGATCCAACAGGTGTATTTTTGTACTGAACGAATTGCCTGATCTACAAGCCAGAATACAGGTTTCCTTGTTGAACATCCTGCAGGAAGGCGATATTCAGATCAGGGGCTATAAAATGCGTTTGCCCTTGGATATACAATTCATTTTTACTGCAAATCCTGAGGATTATACCAGTCGGGGCAATATCATCACGCCACTCAAGGACAGGATAGATAGCCAGATACTGACCCACTATCCTGATCAGTTGAGTGTAGCCAGGCAGATAACCTTGCAGGAGGCTCGGATAGGGAAGGAGGTAAGGGAAAAGGTGTTTTTGCCGTCACACGCCCACAATATCCTGGAGAGAATAGCTTTTGTAGCTCGGGATAGCGAGTTTGTAGATGAACATAGCGGAGTGTCCGCCAGATTGAGCATATCCGGTCTCGAAAATCTGTACAGTGCAGCGTACCGAAGAATGTTACGCGGTGGTTATGATTCAACCCTGATCAGAATTTCTGATTTCATCGGCGTCATTCCGAGCATAACGGGAAAGGTTGAACTGGTGTATGAAGGAGAGCAGGAAGGCCCGTATAATGTAGCATTGAATCTACTGGGCACCGCAGTCAGGGACGAATTCCTTAAAATATTTCCAGATCCTGAAAAGAATATCAAAAAAAACGAACACGATCCTTATAACGCCATTAAAGCATGGTTTGCGAAAGGAAATACAGTAGAGTTTTGGTACGAAGATAGCGATGATGAAATTCTTGTAAAATTGATGGAAGTCGATGGCTTGCATGATTTTGTGGCAGACAAGGCAAATAACCGGGCCGAAGTGATCATTCTTATGGAAATGGTATTGCATGGCCTGGCTGAGATGAACATGATAACCCGTGAGATGCTGGACGATAAGATCAGCTTCAATGACTCACTGGCAGACATGTTTGGAGATCTCCTCAATACAGACACCGATGATGACTATTGATCCCTTTTAATTGACCTGTTGAAGATAGCATTTCATCCAAACGAACTGATCAAAATATTGAACAAATTAAAGTAGAAAAGACATGTTGATTGAAATTAATCCCCTTAATCCCGATTCAAGAGCTATCAACAGTATCGTTGAAAAACTTAGAAATGGCGCCGTAATCATTTATCCTACAGACTCTGTTTATGCCATGGGTTGCGATCCGGAAAGTAAAAAAGGCGTAGAAAAGCTGTTCCATTTAAAAAATTCAAATCCTGCCAAGAGTCCGCTCACCTTCATGTGTGAGACTATTTCTATGGCATCAGCTTATTCCAGCCAGATATCAAATTCCAACTACAGATTTATCAAGGATCATACTCCCGGTCCTTATACCTTCATCCTGCCGGCATCCAACAACTTACCCAAAATATTGCATGTCAAAAACAAGACCTTTGGATTTAGGATACCGGATCACAGAATACCTTTGGAGCTGATTAAGGCACTGGGCAGACCGATTTTGACATCCTCCCTCAAGGCCATTGAAAAAGAAGATCAAGAACAATTTTATATGTATCCGGAAGATATTTATTCAGATTATTCATTGATGGTGGACCTTATAATTGACGGCGGCCCGGGCTCATTGGAACAAAGTACGGTGGTCGATCTTACTCAAGATATACCGGAAGTAATACGGGAAGGAAAAGGAGATATCGAAACGGAATAAGGAATAACAAATAGAATCAATTACGAATTACGAATTACGAATTAGGAATTACGAATTAGGTATTGCGTATTTGGAATGATTGTTGTGACTATTGTGTGGTAGGATATGTTGTTGGATAATTACTATAATATTCAAGAGGGAATCTCCAACAACTATTCAGGCAAGGTATTTTAAATTAATTAAATACAGGAGCTTACTGGCTATAAATGAGTTGCTTAAAAAATGTTGAGTAATTAGGTGCAGGGTCATTGAAAGGCTTACTATAAAAATATTTTATCTTTTGACAATTTCGGTATTTTATATTGCGTTACATGTAAGTAAGCAATAAAGTTCTTAACTTTGCATCCCGAAAATATAGTATGAAGATATTGCAGCTCTGTAAAAAATTTCCCTATCCGCTGATAGACGGGGAGTCGCTTGCAGTCAACTATCTAAGCAGAAGTTTGGCAGAGCTTGGTTGTGATATCACCTTACTGACTATGAATACTTCAAAACATTATTACGCCCTCCAAAGTGAATTGCCATCTGAATTACGGCATTACCAAGAAATTCATCATGTCGATGTCAATAATGATATTACGGTCAAAGGAGCCTTCTTCAACTTGTTTTCCTCCGAATCATATCATATCAGTAGGTATCAAAACAAGCAATTTGTCGAAAAGCTAATCAAGATCCTCCAAGAGGAGCAATTTGACGTGATTCACCTCGAGACTCTTTACCTTACCCAATTTATTGATGTCATCAGAAGATACAGCAAGGCATTGGTTGTACTCAGGTCACACAATGTGGAGTTTGAGATCTGGGAGCGATTGACAGAGAATCAGGACAATTCAGTCAAAAAATTCTATCTCCAATATCTGACCCGGAAATTAAAGCGGTTTGAAATCAGGAAACTTCAAGAAATCGACCTTTTACTTGCGATAACACAACGTGACCTGAAGACATTCCGATCTTATGGATACCTCAAAGCCGCCAAAGTTGTACCAATTGGATTGGATACATCAGATTATCTGGCAGAGGAGAAAAACGTGTATAGCAATCCTTCCATAAGTTTTATAGGTTCACTCGACTGGATACCTAATATGGAGGGACTGGATTGGTTTCTCAACGATATTTGGCCGCGGCTTTCAGATAAATATCCAGAGCTGACTTTTCATGTCGCCGGACGAAATATGTCTTCCAATATTTCCAAGCGGAATATTCCCAATGTATTTTTCCACGGAGAGGTTAAGGATGCCAAGGAATTCATCAATGCTCACCCGATTACAGTTGTGCCTCTGTTGTCCGGAAGCGGTATGCGTGTTAAAATTCTCGAGGGCATGTTTTTGGGTCGCATTGTTATTACGACATCCCTTGGACTGGAAGGCATCGATGCGCAGCACAAAAATCAGGTCTTGATAGCTGAGACAACCGAAGAATTCATTAAAGCGATTGACTTTTGCTTTGAGCATCCAGTGCAGACGCAAAACATCAGCCGGAGAGCGCAGGTTTTCGCAGCACGCAATTATGATAACCTTGAGATAGGGAAGGATTTGCTGTCTTTTTACCGCATGAAGAAGGAATCTGTTCCAACGTAAGAGGATAAATATTGAATTACGAAGTCATCTCCCCACACCGACCGGTTTTCCACCTCTCCGCTTTTGTTACCCCGCTATGCCTCCCTGAACGGGTGCAAAAGCTCCGAGCCGGAAAACCTACATTTCGGCCATATCGTAATTTCCATTCTTAACGGAATGTAGGTTTGTCGTAGCATCGGCAGCACACCCTTGAGGGTTCGGGGCAATGACGTCAATGCGGCGGCAAACCGTGCCTATAGAAAATGTCCGAAATGGCGAGTGGGTGTGAAGGCGAGTGGGTGTTTTACCCCACCCATTCCAAATTTTCTCCTTCCACAAACGTCTCAAAAATTTATTTTATTTGGGGACGAAGGTGAGTTAAGCGTTAGTCGAAAAATTTAATTTGGATTGCGTCCGGTTTTCCTTCCCTCCGCTTTAGCTACCCCACTTCATCTTCAAAGTGCTGTAAGCACGGCCATTTGGTAGGATATTGATCATAACCGGAATCAGAGCTCCGTAGGTGCGACCTTTATAAGCAACCATCCCTGACCCAAAAAGGGTTTTTAAATTTAGGATTCAAGTAGGTTAAACGCCCGGTTCCCCACCTCTCCGCTTTTGTTACCCCGCTACGCCACCCTTGCTTATTGGGCGTCAATGGTGTTTTTTCAAAACCCATTTTTTTCAAAAAAGCATAATAGAACCAGACATTCCGGATGTATTTCGGAAGCTGTTGGCGCAGGGCTGGGAAGACATTGATGCGGCTGCGAGTTCATTTGTGAATTCAATTTTTTAAATGACTCATTAATAAAGTCCCCATCAGTAGTTAAATGATTACTTTTGTGACCATTGAAATAAAATAAATATGGCAACAGAACAATATACCATTACCCTGAAGGTCGGATTGGACGAGAATAAGGTGCCGGAGGTTCTTTCCTGGGACGCCTCAGATGGAGATGATATCAAGAATAAGGAAATCAAGGCGTTTTTATTATCCATGTTTGATGCCGATACTAAGGACACGCTAAAAATAGACCTATGGACTAAGGATTTTCAAGTGATGGAGATGGACCGATTCTTCTATCAGACTTTCAGAGCTATGTGTGATACCTATCAGAAGGCCACACAAAATAATGAATTGGCGAATGCCATGCGTGATTTTACCAACTATTTTGGCGAAAAGACCGGCATTATTCTACCCAAGTGATTCGGGGTGATCAATATCGTAAATGCCTTCTTTTACGGCAAATAAAGCCAAAGCAACCCTGGACTTAACATTGAGCTTCTCGAATAGTGCATCCCGATATCCATCGATGGTACGCGGGCTGCAAAACATTTTTTCCGCTATTTCCTTGTAGGTGAGGTCAGTACAAACATAGCGCAAAAACTCAATTTCCCTGTCACTCAAGCCCTGCAAATGATTGGCAGTTTCCTTGGATGCAATGCTTGTCATCAAATGAGAGGTTGCCCAATCGGGAAAGTAAAAACCTGTACCGATCATACGGCGTAATCCTTCGTGTAGTTCCATTGGATGTATGTTTTTTTGGAGATAGCCTTTTGCACCGGCTTTTACCATTTTGATCAGCGACTCTTCATCACTATTGACAGTCAATGCCATTATCTTTATTTCGGGCCTGTTTTCACTGAGCCACACCGCGGTCTGAAAGCCGTCCATCACCGGCATTGAGATGTCCAATAAGACAATATCCGGTGAGATCCCCGGCCTCTCCAGCCTATCGATCAACTGCTTGCCATTCTCTACTTCATAAATGACCTCAAATTCGTCGAAATCGTTGACAATTCCGGCTATGGCTTTTGCTATCAGCGTGTGATCATCTACTATGGCAACTTTATATATCATAACTAAAAATCATTGTCAATGGTAATCCGAATTTGTCTCTTTGATCATTAAATATATGCTTGATATGTAATTTTATTCCGCCATGGCGTCATAATAATGTCATCCCTAAGTGATTATTATTCCTTTCGTAATTTCTTAATTTCTTAATTCCTTAATTTCTTAATTCCTTCATTTTTCATTTCTTAATTCCTTCATTTTTCATTTCTTAATTCCTTAATCCCTCCCAAAAGAAGTTACTTGTCGCTCGGAATGGACACCATACATTTAAAGCCTTTGCCCGGATTAGTCTCCAGTGTACAATCACCCTTGAGAAATTGTGCCCTGCGTTTGATTCCTTCCAATCCGACACCTTTTGTTTCGACAGAATCCGGATCAAAACCTATTCCATCATCTTCCATCAATAATATAAATGCAGAATTGTCTTGTTTTAGTTCAATCAGGATGTTTTTACACCGCGAGTGTTTCAAACTGTTTTGAAGAAATTCCTGGACTATCCTCAAAAAAGTTATCTTGGTATTGATATCACAAGGCGGGAAATCATTGTAAATAAATTTAACCCGGCACTTACCGGAATTATTGACAGCCTGGCATTCCTCAGAGATCAATTGTTCGAGTGACAGTTTGCTTAGAGCGTCACCAGTGAGGTCTTTCGACAGGCTTCGCAGTTCCTGAAGTGCCTTCGAAAGTATATTATTGACAACTGTAAATTCATCCGGTGAGATTTCCCTTCCCTTGATAAACTGTAATTTCTGCACATATATGGAGGCAAGCGTGATTTTTTGAGCCACACTATCATGGATCTCCCTGCCGATATGCTCAGCGGTATGGCGTTGACTTTCCATCTCAGTATTGAGGATGCCCAGTTGATATTGATGCTTAAGGTTTTCCTTTTCGACATTATGAACAATTATTTTATGCCTGTATTGAAACAGGTAGAAAATAATCCCACCTATCATCACTATCACGACTGTGGTCGTAAGTATGAGGTATAATCCTATTTCGGTTGGCCCCATCTGAAGGATATTATAAAGCACATATACATCATATAATTCAAAGAAAATTGAAGGAACATCAAACCATTTCCTATTGCCGGAAAGTTGTTTAAATAATTTCGTATCAACCAATATGGCAATGAACCTGCAAAGAAAACCAATAACCCGATAACTACCCAGAACATCATGGATGATTTAAATTGTATTATTTCATCCGATTTGATAAATACCGAAATGAAATTAAAGACCGATAGAATAATCAGGATGTTTCCAACCGTGTATGAAAAGTCATTAAACCATGGATTGAAATGAATGGTTTGAAAATGGTCGAAGATCAAAGTAGCAATATATATCATAGCATAATACACAGGCATTTTTCTGACTTTTTTTCCCTCAAAGTATTTATAAAACAACCAGAAATAAAATAAGAACTGACCTGGTATGGCAATATACTTGTACAAAGCAGAATTGACGTTCGGCAATCCCAGACCAAAGTTGAATAACTCAGCGGTAATTTCGATCAAGAATAGCAGCAGCAGAAAGGGAGGGAATAATTTCCAGTAGGTGTTTTTAATTTTTTTATAGAAATAGAATCCCGTAACTGCTGCTGACAATTCAAGAAAGTTCAGTATGATTATTAATACGATGTAAGCCCGGTTCATTTATTGCTTTATTGGGAATGTTCCCGGATAGGGTGGTGGAACCATGCCACCGTGATTTTCACCGGCATCCATAGGCATCACCAGCAAAGAGAAGGCTCTTTCTTTCCCCTTGGAATTTTTGCCTATTTCCGCAATGGCATTTACATCAAATGCCGGGAAACAATCTTCCTGTGAGGAACGCCTCAGATCAAAATCCTGCCAATCACCCTTGCCTTCTTTCTTGAAGACAGGAACCATAGCCAGGGAATGTTTATTGTGATATTTAGGGTCCATTCCATTCAATCCGCCATTGGAATAAGGCGGGACTTCAAAGTTGTCCGGATATTTGATGTAGTAATACCGAATCCCAAGCTGTACTTTTTGATCGCATTTGTTATTGCATTTTGCCTCTTCCATTAGATAAATCAGTGCTTTGATGGTTTCTATGTCAAAAACAATAGCAGTAGCGTCAATGCTGTCGATAATGGATGTCCCCTTCCGGTCGTGGACGAATGACTTGGACTGATCCATGGCATAAGCTTCCGACATAGCCTTGAGTGCGGCAGCCGACACCGATGTTTTGAGGTCGTCGAATTTGTAGGATTTGCAAATGTTTTCTATGCATTTGGAATCCCCCGTTGTCGATGAAGGGGAAGTGCACTTACTCCAAAACAGATAAGTTGTTGTAATTATTAGCACAAGTATTAAAGAATTCTTCAACATAATTTTAAAATTTTAGATTCCTAAATAATTTGCTAATTTAGCAGAAATATTATGAACCACATACCGTGAAATAACGGTATTTCCATAGTGTTATTACTATATCTAAAATAGACAAAACACTTGTAGCGGATTGATTTATTTGGTTCACCTTTGCATCATTGATTTATCTAAGATCAGCTTCACCTTATAGTCAAGCAATACAAAATTATAAATATTTTGGGCTTGGCTGAAACATTCTTATAAAGCAAACCCAATAATATTTAACTTTTTAAAAACTTTCATTATGAAAAGAACAATTCTTAACCAGGTTTTTCTGATAACCTTACTAATGTTGGTAGGTTATATTTCACTTCAAGCACAGACAAGCTCGTATTCATCGTATAAATCAAATGCGACAGGAGAGCTGAAGAAACAATCGGAAGGGACTTATTCGCCATTTATCTTTGTTCGGCAAGTCGCTAATACAAGACAGGATAAAGGCGTAAGTCGGTATAACGAATTACGGGTAGATAAAACATCTTTGGGTAAAATCCAAAAAGATAAGCCCGGCATGATGACGATGGATTTCCCGGTTTCCAATGGTGAGGTCCTGAAATTACAATTGAAGAAAAATTATATTCTGAGCGATGATTTTACCATCGGAGTCAATGACCATGGAAAATACACAGAAGATCTTGATCTGGGTATTCATTATAGCGGTACCGGAATCTTGAATGGGAAAAAGGTCGTTTGCGCCTTTAGCTTTTTCAAGGATAATATAGAAGGCATGATAAGCGGTCATGAACAGATCAACATCACATCCATCAAGACACCTGAAAACACAGAGGCCATTTCTTATTATCAAAGGGATATGATTGGAGAACAGCCTCTTGGATGTGGTAATGTCCATGATGGAATAGACTACCGACCGGAACAGTTGCAAGCTCCGATAGAATCACGGGAAGCCAAATGTGTAAGGATATGGTGGGAATGCAATTATAATGTCTATCAAAATTTAGGTAGCGATATGACAAACACTGTTATTTTCAACCTTACCTTATTCAATGCTTATCACACAATCTATCAAAATGAATCCATCAAAGTATTATTGCATCACCTGGAAATATGGACATCACCAAGCCCATATACCGACCCTTCCGATCCTATGGTAGATGACAGGGATGAATTTTTGAATAAATTTAAAAGTAATCGATCTGGTAGTTTTACTGGGGATCTTGCCGGTCTAATCACTCAAAATAATATCGGTGGTGTAGCTGCAGGATTTTCCGGATTGTGTAATGCCACAAGGTCGGAAAGTATGTGTATCAGTGGTCTCTACAGCAATACTGTCGGGTCATACCCTGGTTACGCTTTCAACGTATATATTACTTCACACGAATTCGGACACCTGTTTGGTTCCAGACATACACATGCATGCGTCTGGAATGGGGACAATACTGCTATAGACGGATGTTCAGGAGATGTGGAAGGATCCTGTCCTTTGCCGGGAAATCCCACAGGCGGGGGAACTATAATGTCTTATTGCTGGAATCTTACTGGGATTGATTTTACACTTGGCTTTGGCCCTCAGCCCGGCAATGTCATTAGGAACAGTGTGAATGCTGCAGCGTGCCTGGTGTCTTGTTGTAATCCGGCCTTCAATCCTACCGTTACCACCAATTCGCCCGTATGTCAGGGAGGTACACTGACCCTGTCTGTTTCCGGAGGAGATCTATTTGCATGGACAGGCCCTGGCGGGTTTAAGTCAACTGCATCATCTGCATCAGTTAATAATATATCCCTGGCACAGGCGGGCACCTATAATTTAATTACCACAAATGCACAAGGATGCATTGCGGCCATATCGACCAATGTGGTAGTGAACCCTAAACCCAATGCTCAGGCCAGTGCCACGCCTAATCCCATCTGTTCGGGCGGAACTTTGCAACTATCCGCTTCCGGTGGTGCCACTTATGCATGGTCCGGTCCATCCGGCTACAGTTCAGGTCAACAGAACCCATCTATTTCCAATATATCTACTTCCATGAGCGGTTCATTTGTCGTTAATGTTACCTCTGCTCAAGGTTGCTCATCACTGGCAAATGTCAATGTAACGGTCAATCCGACTCCTACAGCCACTGCTTCTGCCAACCCGTCTTCTGTATGCGAAGGTCAGAATATCAATCTGAGCGCAACAGGTGGGGTCTCATATATTTGGTCAGGCCCCGGCGGCTGGACAAGCAATCAACAAAACCCAACCAGAAATAATGCTACCTTGGCTATGATGGGTACTTATAGTGTAACGGTTACTTCCGGTGCCGGCTGTAATTCTGTTGCTACTGTTAGTGTTGTGGTCAATCCATTGCCGAATGCCCAGATCAAAGTGGATCCCAATCCTGTATGCTCAGGCCGATTGGTCAAATTCAATGCAGCAGGAGGTGTTTCTTATGCCTGGAGTGGCCCCGGTGGTTGGACCAGCAATCTCCCCAATCCGGTCATCGGTAATATACAGACCAATCAGGCCGGTACTTACAGCGTGACTGTGACCAATGAAGCCGGTTGCAACGCCTCAAGGTCAGCCACTCTTGTGGTCAACCAGACACCTAATGGTGCAGCCAGCGTTTCACCACAGTCTGTTTGCGTTGGTGCACAAGCCCTTTTTACCGCAACAGGCGGAACGAACTATTCCTGGAGAGGCCCGGGCGGGTGGACAAGCACACAACAAAATCCCGTTCTGAATATTACATCTCATGTACAAAAAGGAACTTATTGGGTTGATATTTCCAATAATAATGGTTGTTATATGCAACTGAGCCTTGATCTTGATGTTAATTATCCTCCTGTAGTAACTGCCACTCATGATAAATCTACGGCATGTACCGGAAGCTTGTTGAGTTTTTCTGGATCAGGCACAGGGAATTATCAATGGACAGGCCCGGGAGGTTTTAACAGTAGCCTTCCAAATCCTGTTATCCCCAATGTTTCCCCTGCCAACAACGGTGTCTATACCTTGAAGGTAACAAATGCAAGTGGCTGTTCTGCTACGGCATCGACCACAGTAAACGTTGTAGCTCCGCCGGTGGTAACAGCAACAGTCGATGATAATTCCGTGTGTGAAGGAAGTAGTGTGTATTTACATTCGAGTGGGGCTGCCGGCTATATCTGGTTGGGTCCATGGGGCTGGGTGTCCAACCTGAAAGATCCTGTAGTGTTTACAATACCTTCTTATATGAGCGGTATTTATACTGTCACAGGAACAGGTGTTACCGGATGCAAATCCTCTGCTTCAGTCAATGTCGATGTGTTTCCTTATATCAATGGTACAATCGGTGCGACACCCAATCCTGTAGGTTATGGCGGTGCGTTGTATCTTAATGCAACCGGCGGTTCAAGCTACCTATGGACAGGGCCAAACGGATTTTATGCTACTTCCCCCGATCCTGTTATTTATAATTTTAACAAAAATAAGGCGGGAACTTATGCGGTTATCATAACAAATGGAGGTGGATGTGAGATGACCTTGTTTGTAGATATCGTCATGACCGCTCCGATCGGTGGCGATACGGATAATTTTAAGGTGTCAACTACCAAAATTATGGGTGGGAAAATATATCCAAATCCCGCCAGCAATATGATTTCATTGGAGAAACATGCAGAGTCGAAGATCGTCTATTCCATCATTGACATGCAGGGTCGGATAGTGGTAAAGAACGCCGTAAGTGATTCAGGCCTCATCGATGTCGATCATCTGATGCCGGGAGCCTATAAGCTGTTATGGTCTCAACCAGAGGTGGTCGGAAACGCCTTTAAGGGTGAATTTATTAAGATCAGGTAGAATATAATATTTCCTGAAAGCATTGGTAAGAGGCGGCTTTATGTCGCCTCTTTTCATTGTCAAGTTTCCCAAAATCTGCAATACCGTGTTTTCACGGTGCCATTACCGTTTTTTACACTATAATCTCATAAGGGTTTAATTCGATATTTGCTTTACAATTAAATCAAATGAACAGAAGGTTCCAAAGATATCCTCTTCCCTCCCCGCAGTAATTATTTGATAATTAATCGGGATTAACTATAAGGGCCCCTTATGAGTAACGCCAATTCCTTGACTGCTTAAAATCACCCATTTTATTCTGTTTAGAAGACTACAGCCGGCTCCTGATGAAGTTTAGGAAAAATATCAATGGCCCCATCAAAAAAACTCAAGGAGTGTAGATTATTTAAAATATATCACATTTGAGTTGAAATACATCATTGATGTTGAATTGATTAACGCTTTTGATTTTTTCCCTTCACTTGTAACTCAACAGTTGATGAGTATAAAATGAGAATTAATCACGACGCGTTAGTTTTCAAAGATTGGTCAATGGGAATGGGCACTTTGATGTCGTCAATCATGACATTATCGCCGGACGATTAAGGTTTCGATTTTGTGGTTTGACATTCAGAATTTAAAAAGCTGAGATCAAAAAATGACTATAATCCAGCAATAGTGAAAACACCTTACTTTATCCAACAATTATAATTTAAATTTTTCCAATTGTGGCCTGATATACGAAGAGGGCCATTTTTTTGTAGCGGAATATCAATCATTTATCCCATCATTACCGATGTCATGGTCAGCGATCCCATCATTGCCACATCGTTGAACAGATATGGGTTTTCGTCGGCTTCCTTTAGAGCGAGGATGTACAATAACGGAATGAAATGTTCCGGAGTGGGAATGGCAAGGCGGAAAGCATGCCCTTGCTTATGATATTCCAATAGCGGTTGGTAGTCATCCGAAAGAATACAGGATTTCATTTGATTGTTGGCCTCCAGTGCCCAGTCATAAGCGTATTCCGGCTCATTCATCTTGTCCCAGGCTACCATGCGCAGATTGTGGACAATGTTCCCGCTCCCCGCTATCAGGACGCCTTTTCTGCGCAGCGATGCCAGTTCTTTAGCCAAAGCAAAATGATACTCCGGGCCTTTGGTATAATCGATGCTCATCTGTATTACCGGCACATCGGCTTGGGGATAAAGGTGTTTGACCACAGCCCAGCAACCATGATCGAGCCCCCAGGACATATCCAGCCCGACTTCGGCAGCCTGGACGCCATTCCTGATATCTGAAGCAAGGGCCGGGCTTCCGGGTGCAGGGTAGGAAACTTCGTACAATTCCCTTGGGAAGCCTCCGAAGTCGTGGATGGTCTTGGGTTGATCCATTGCCGTGACAAAAGTGCCGGCAGTCTCCCAATGTGCCGAAATACACAGAATTGCCTTTGGTCTTTCTATCTTTTTTCCAATTTCACTCCAGGATTCGGAAAAACGGTTCCTTTCAATCGCATTCATCGGGCTGCCATGACCAAAAAAGATGACAGGCATCCTATCTGTACCCTTTGCCCATTCAGTTAATCCTTGCAGGCTGCTTAATGGCTGCATTATTCCCTTGCCGGTCAATATTCCCATTGTTTTTAAAAAAGATTTTCTGTCCAAAAGTAAGCGTATTTACAACATCACCTACACTGAACAATTCAGGTGGGGAATGGTTGGCCTGTCTCTGTGTATTCAGCCGGAAGTGTACTTTTCCCCGGAGATTAGTTTAACCATTATGGTCGATATCTGAAGCAATGTTGGTTTCCGACGATCTATTCATTTCATCCCGGTAAAAAGCAAGCGCGATCGTACGTCGTATGACGGTTGTAAATAGTTGTTCGAATTACTGGTTACTGAAAATATTGATAATGAGAATGATATGTATATATATTTCAAACAAAGCAGAACTCTGAGCCAACTCATAATGCAGTCAAACAAATATGAAAAAATTCAATTTATTTTCATATCTTTGCAGACATTTTAAGAAAAAATATAATATATGTCTCAAGATCAGAGGATCGTCCCGATCAGTCTGGATGACGAAATGAAAACAGCATACATCGACTATTCCATGTCGGTGATTGTTTCCAGAGCGTTGCCTGATGTAAGGGACGGTATGAAGCCGGTTCATCGCAGGGTTTTATATGGTATGGACGGCCTGAGTCTCAGTTACAATAAGCCACATAAAAAATCAGCGAGGATAGTAGGGGAGGTGTTGGGTAAGTATCACCCGCATGGTGACTCCTCCGTGTATTTTACGATGGTAAGGATGGCTCAGGAATGGAGTATGCGTTATCCATTGGTGGATGGCCAGGGTAACTTCGGATCCATGGACGGCGATAGTCCGGCTGCCATGCGTTATACGGAAGCAAGATTTTCAAGGATTGCCGAAGAATTACTGAGGGATATTGAGAAGGAAACCGTTGATTTCGCGCTGAATTTTGACGATACCCTCGAAGAGCCTACAGTCCTTCCAACCCGAATTCCCAACCTTTTGATCAATGGTGCCAGTGGAATCGCTGTCGGTATGGCGACCAATATGCTGCCGCACAACCTTACAGAGGTAGTTGATGGACTGATACACTATATTGATAATGGTGAATTGTCAATCGATGAAATGCTGACCTTTATCAAAGGGCCGGACTTCCCTACCGGAGGCATAATATACGGCACCTCCGGGATCCGCGAATATTTCGCTACGGGACGTGGACGTATTGTCGTCCGGGGAAAGGCAGAAATAGAAAATTCCGGCAACAGGGAGTCGATCGTTATTACCGAAATCCCCTTCCAGGTCAATAAAGCGGACCTCGTAGCCAAGATAGCCGAACTGGTCAATGAAGGGAAGATACCGGGTATTTCCGATACACGGGATGAGTCGGACAGGAACGGACTACGCATTGTGGTAGATGTCAAGAGAGATGCCATGGCAAGCGTTGTGCTTAGCATGCTGTATAAATTTACTCCGCTACAGACCTCTTTTGGCGTAAATAATATTGCGTTGGTCAAAGGTCGTCCGATGTTGCTTACCATGTCGGAAATCATGCGCCATTTCATTGATTTCAGGATTGAAGTAATTGTTAGAAGGGCTAAATTTGATCTGAGAAAAGCGGAAGAACGCGCTCACATCCTGGAAGGCTTGCTTAAGGCACTGGATCATCTGGATGAAGTCATTGCCTTGATACGCGCTTCTAAGACAGTGGATGATGCACATACAGGATTGGTGGCAAAATTTGAATTTTCCGATATCCAGGCAAAAGCCATCCTGGAAATGCGTCTGCAGAGACTTACCGGCCTTGAACGACAGAAGATTCAGGATGAATATCAGGAGCTGTTGAAGACCATCGCATACCTCAAAGAGTTGCTCCAAAGTGAGCAGATGCAAAAAGATGTCGTCAAAACGGAATTGATAGAAATCAAGGACAAATTTGGCGATGCACGGAGGACTGAGATAACCCACGCTGATGGCGATATTTCCATTGAAGATCTGATAGCCGATGAGGCCGTTGCCATCACGATTTCACACCTCGGCTACATCAAGCGGACCAACCTCGATGAATATAAGCCACAAAAACGCGGTGGACGTGGATCACAGGGTAGTAAGACCCGTGATTCGGATTTTATTGAACACATGTTCGTTGCTTCCAATCACAATTATCTGTTGTTATTTACCGAACAAGGCAGATGCTTCTGGCTACGCGTGTTTGAGATTCCTGAGGCATCCAAAGTATCCACAGGACGCGTTATCCAGAATATCATCAACCTGCCTCAGGATGACCGGGTCAAGGCATACATCCCAATCAAGGATTTGAACGACAAGGAATTCCTGGACAATCATTATATCCTGTTCTGTACGAGAAAGGGAACCATCAAGAAGACGCCTGTCAGCGACTTCTCACGCCCCAGATCCAATGGTATCAATGCAATCACAATCCACGATGGGGATATGTTGCTGGAAGCCCGACTGACCAACGGAAATAATGAGATCATCCTGGCCAACAGACATGGCAGGGCAATACGTTTCAATGAAAGCAAGGTACGATCAATGGGACGTACAGCTGCCGGTGTACGCGGTATGCTATTGGACGGCCCTGAAGACGGTATCGTCGGAATGGTCTGTGTCAATCCGGATGATATGCTGGTAACCATCTTTGTTGTATCGGAGAATGGAAATGGCAAGCGATCTGCCCTGGAGGATTACAGAGTGACCAACAGAGGCGGAAAGGGCGTCAAGACAATGCGTATCTCGGATAAGACGGGCAACCTGATTGCCATCAAGGAAGTGTATGAAAGAGATGAGATGATGATCACAACCAAAAATGGCGTTATCATCAGGATGGCTATGGAGGCTCTCCGCGTCATGGGCCGGGCCACTCAGGGCGTCAGAGTGATAAAACTTGATTCCAAAGACAGGATTGCCGACATTGCAGTTATCAGAGAATCCATGCTTTCCGACAAATCCGAGGAAGAATAATTGATTGGATTTTAAGAAAAAATTAATAGATTCGTGCTTGTATAGTGAAACGATGCTGTAAATTTTGGCGTTAAATACATAAATTCGATTCAATTTGAAATTAGTTAATTTTATGATTTGCCTGAAAAGGCCTCAGAACAAAAAACATTATAAAATGAAGAACTTTTTTTGGATATTATTGATGGTGGGGCTTGTCCATGTTGCAGCCACTGCCCAGGATGATGGTGCCAAGCTGGCAAAAAAAGCTAAAAGAGCCATCACAAGTTACTTCCTCGATCCTTCCAATAAAAATAATCTTACGGAGGCGAAGAGTATGATTGATAATGCGTTCGCTACAGGTGCAGTGGATAATGATGCTTCTGCATGGGCCATTAAAGGGGAAATCTATTCAGAACTGGCAAAGGCAGATGCTGCGATAAAGATGATTGACCCAAAGGCTAAGCTTAAAAATAGTGAAGCTTCCTATACGGCTTTCGAAGCATTTAAAATGAGCATCGACAAAGCTTTGAAGGAAAGTGGCAAAAAAGATGCCTACAATGGTTTGAATGAATTGATACCCTTGCTAAGCACATCGGGTCTGGAATACTTTTATGCACAGGATTTTGAAAAGGCATACCGGGACTTTAAGGCTATAATAGATGCGTATGGGATTGCCAAGAATGCAAAATTGGTTACTCCACTCGATAAAGCTGAGGACCTGAATAACCAATACTATATTACGGCCCTATCTGCCTTGAGCGCCGGAAAGGATGCTGAAGCTGGTGAATGGTACGAAAAAGCACTGAATGGCGGTAACCAGGGCGCAGAGATTTATGACGGATTATTCAGATCCTTTCAGAAGGTTGATCCTGCCAAATCCGAAAGATACCTTGCCGAAGGTCGTGCCAAGTATCCTGATGATAATAGTTTGCTTTTTTCTGAGATCAACCTATATCTTTCACAAGGGAAGCTCAGCAGCCTGATTGACAAATTGGAGCTCGCAAGTCAGAAGGAACCGGACAATATCAGCGTTATCAACACACTGGGCAACGTTTATGATAAGTTGTATCAGGATGCAAATGAAAAAGGCGACACCAAGGAGGCAGATCTGTATTTCGGCAAAGCTATGGAAACCTACAATAAGGCTTTGGTTAAAGACCCTGCCAACAACTTTGCCAATTACAGCATGGGCACCCTGTATTATAACAAAGCAGCAAATTACGTAAAACAAATGCAGACGCTCGGTGACGATTTGAGCAAAGAGGGAATGAAAAAATATGATGAAGCAGAAAAGAATATGTTCAGCATGTTCGATACTGCCTTGCCTTATTTTATCAAAGCTGAAGAAAGCGATCCTAAGGACAGAAACACGCTGATTGCTTTACGCGAGATATATGCAAGAAAAAATCAATTGGATAAGGCGGAAGAATATAAGAAAAAGCTTGACGCGCTTTGATTAAAGATATAAATCAAAAATAAAGGGAAGGTTCGCCTTCCCTTTTATTTTCTGCCCGTGATATTACGTAATTAGTCAGTTGTTAAGACGTCTGAGGTAACAACACACATGAAAGGAATAAGAACATGCTTTCTTTTTCCACCGCGCCTGTCCCGGCTTCCCGGAGAAATTCAAGTTGCTTATAAGTTTTCGTGTTATGTAACATGATTTTGTCTTAAATACCAATCCCGGTTCTTAGATATTTATGAATCATAGTAGGTTCAAAGCAATTTGTCGTGAATATTTACTTATTACTAAAGTTTCGAAATATGTTACAAATAGATAGGCTTGTTTATATGCTCCGGAAGTGAAGCTATCAAAAGAGCTTTAGCTAATCAAACAGGTGAAAACAAACACGCTCTGTCTAAATTCCTCAAATTGACCATATTTCAGAAACTTCAATTATATCATTACTTGGTAGTGTTAAGTAAATCGAAAAATGTCGAATCACAAAAACATATATTACTGAAAATCAACTATTAGCCACTATTCACTTTTCTCTATTCACTTTTCTCTATTCACTTTTAACTTAACAGTAGTTTCGTTCGTTTTATTGGAGTATAATGCTTGTGCCTCATGGTTTAGCACATATTTGAGAACATCATATTCGCCCCTTTTTATGTCTGATAATCCATCCCGATCCCTTTACCTTTTCGGTTTCTACGCTTTTCTTGAGCCCGGGTAGCCAAATGATTGTTTCATTCAAAAGCACAACTGGCTGTAATAATTTCTCCAAATAATTCAATCTGGCATTGGTATATATATCCTGCAATTTTTGGCTTTTACCTTTCATGCCTAAGGAGCGGATGCGGTCCCCATCTTGACGCGCTCTGATTTTAATGACAGATTGATTTCCCTTTTCCGGTATTTTTATTTCACCGTCTGCCGGCAAATTTTCGGACTTTTTAATGATAAAGATGGAGTCGTGAAAGTGATATTCCCCTTCTTCCAGTGAGAATTCCAAGGCCTCCGATGGAACCTCACGATCAAGATAGATTACTTTTTCCCGGTCACTGACAGCCAACGCACCATTGGCAAAAAATCGGGCTCCACTTTTCTTTTCCTGCAGACATCTTGTCATATCCTCAATGTCAGAATTGGAAAAGCCCAAATCGCCCAACCAGAATATCAATATGAAAGGCAATAAATCCTCTTCCGGTAGATTGTTGAGGTCGAGAACCATGCCATAAGAATTGGGCTTGAGCCTTCGATACAGTTCTTTCTCGATCCTGGACTCTACAAATTTGAAATACATATCCTGAATCTTCATGACATGTGACAGACTCCCTTTCATGCCGGGGAACCGACTTTCCATAAGTGGAAGGATCTGATTCCTAATGAAATTGCGGTTGTACTTATCGTCCTGGTTACTGCTATCCGTCCTGAAATCGATTCCTGCATGATTGCAAAATATTTCCAGCTCTTGCCTTTGAAAACCAAGTAATGGTCTGAGTATGCGGTTGTTGCGCGGGGGAATGCTGCTCAACCCCTTAGGCCCTGCACCTCGCATTAGGTTGATGATAAATGTCTCTATCCGGTCGTCTTCATGATGACCGGACAAGATATAGTCATGTTCACCCTGATCGCACAATTGGTAGAACCAGTCATACCGAAGCTTTCTGGCAGTTTCCTGCACGGATAAGTTCAATATTCGGGCTTCAGCCTTAGTATCGAATGCCCGGATATATGCCGGAATGCCGTTGCTGGCAGCATATTTCATTACAAACTCTTCGTCAGCATCACTTTCCTTGCCTCGTAAACTGAAATTGCAATGGGCAAGTGCAACATCAAGTCCATTTCTTCGACACAATTCGATCAAAGCCATAGAATCCGCTCCACCGCTTACCGCTACAAGATATTTATATCCGGAATATTCATTACCGGCCAAAGCTTCCAGATTTTTGTTAAATCGTTGTAAAATATTACGAAAAAATGGATTCATACGTTTCAATAAAAGTTATCTTTATGTCGTTATTTTTGCGAAAATATAATCGGACATTGAATATACTACTTTTATTTGAATCAGCCCGGTTATATCTTTCTTTCGCAAAATGTAAATTTGTAATCAAGATTTCATCCCCGTTCAAACCCTTTTTATTTTTAAACTAATCAACAGCTATCATGATTAAATTTACCAAATGGTTATTGGCTTTATGCTTGTTTACCTCATTTTTTCAATGTAAACCTTCAGGTAATGAAGCGGAAAATACGGATGCGACAGCACGCAATGATTCGTTTCAGTTTAAAAAGTATGTCCCTGAAGACGGTGAGAAACTTATAGAACCCGAAAATAATGTTGATGCATTCAGACCTCAACTGCCTTTGGATCAGGCCGCTTTCAAATTGGCCAAAGGGGAAGACGCAAAAAGATTGGAGAATGAGTTTGAATTTATGTTTGATAAAAACTGGAAAGTCAAAGGAAGAGTTTTTGTAAAAGATGACAAGGTGCATCGGAAAGATCAGGAAGAATACACGTTTGACCGGGACGGTAAATATAATGGCATCATAGATGGTAAGGAGGTTTCGGGTACCTGGATGGGAAGGATGGAAGAAAATGCACCGATCATTACGGTATTTCCATCCGATCTGAAAGAAAAAGTGACCGAGTGGTTTGTAAAAAATACAGGGAAAACGATGGTGTGGTCCGGAACAACAAGTTATAAAGATAATGGGATTATGATTCAATTTGCATTAAAATAAATAGTAATATTCAAAAAGTTATTTACCTTTGCAATATACATTCAAAATACCAATAATATGTTAGTTCGAAATCTGCAAAACTTAGCCTTTTTGATGCTCTTCATGGGTGTAACCTCCATTGTCCACGCTCAATCTGACAATACAATTTTCAAAGTCGAAAAAGCTGACTTGAATAAGGATGTTCTTGAATATAGTCCGTTGTATTTGAAGGGAGAATGGGTCTATACGCAATTGGACGACAAGAATGTCAATATATATTCTTTGGGCAGTGATAAAGTGATGCCGATTGAGGGATTTAGCCTGCGAAAAAGTATTGTGACCGGATTTGCCAAAGCGGACAAAGGCGGCCTGATAGCTATTTCTTATGGTGAAAAGAAAATGAATGTACCGGCCAAATTGAAAGGCAATAAGATTTGGTTTGCCATGCAGGATAAAAATGGCATCGCTTCGAAATATTTTGAATTCCAATTGAATAGCGATGACTACTCATGCACAACACCCTACCTGAGCCCGGATGGAACCAAGCTTTATTTTGCTTCCGATATGCCTGGTGGTTACGGCGGATTTGATATTTATGTGTGTGACTATAGGGGTAAAGAGTGGAGCAAACCGAGAAATCTTGGACCAAAGATCAATTCGGACAAAGATGATGTATATCCCTACATGATCGATAATATGCTCTTTTTCTCAAGTAATGGGCACGGTGCCAATAGGATGGATATTTTTATAGCTGACATGGATAAGGATATGGGCCGCCTGGTCATTAATGCCGGTAGCCCGATAAATAGCGCGGCTGATGATTATGCAATTAGCTTTGATAACAATACCCGAACCGGTTATTTTCTTTCTGACCGGGATGGTGTCAACGGAAAAGCCTTCAAAGTGACCAATGAGAAAAAACTCATCCTGCTCAATATTAAATCAAACGATGATAAAAAGGCGATCTCAGGCGCAAAAGTGGATCTTTCCAGATGTCGCAAGAATCCCGTTTATGCCAATAGCAAGGGAAGTGTCATCCTGCCTGTTGCTCCTGGAGAGAAGTGCTTTATTCAGGTGGGCAAGGTCGGTTATAATGCCACTACCATCCCCATTGATTTTGAAGAGATATATGGATTGAAGAAGTCTATCAATATCAGTCTTTCTCAGGAAGGAGTTTTTTACAAAGGTCGTGTTGTTGATCAGGATGGAAATCCGGCAGTTGAAGTGGAATTGTCAATTATAGATCAGGCAACCGGTGAATTGCAGTACGTTTATACAGATAATGATGGTTACTATTCCATCGCATTGGAACCATTGTCCTACTATATGATACGTTCCAAAAGCGCATATTATAATGCAAGTGAAACCAAGATCGCAACGCTTGCTTCTGTGCCTGCTAATATTCTGGGAGTTATCAAATTAGTCGGAAATGGTGTGACCAGACCTACTATCCGAGCTTCCAGCATGGATGACATCAAAGTGACCCAACGAAGTGAGTCCGAGCCTGTCAATCCATCTACGACGGACTATGTAGAAACCGGAGTCGCCAAGAAAATAGAAAGCGTCAAAGGCCCTGAGACATCCGTTACTGAAGCCCAGAAAGTTATGGACTATAATGATAGCAGGGTGAGAGAGGAAGCAACTAAAATTGAGGTCACTCAGGAAGAAAAACCGGTTGAAAATCCTAAAAATCCCGTTATTATCGCTCCTAAACAAGAGGTGAAGAACGTGGGTGCAGCCAAGTATGCCATTCAGCTTGCGGCTATATCACCGGACAACAATAATACCAAGCCCTATGAGGATAAAACTACTGGCTATGGTCAGGTCTATATTGTAAAGGAAAATAATCTCAATAAGGTCCGCCTGGGATTTTTCGAGACTCGTCAGGATGCATTGGCAGTCCGCGAACGGTTGCCGGAGGAGCTGCGCAAAGGATTTGTCGTGGAAGTCAAGGAAAGTGAATATAATAATCGTCGATCTATTCCCGTCGATCTCAGAAATGCTACCAATCCACCGATGAATAAGCCCGAAGCAAAGATTGAAACTAAATCTGAAGCGGCACCGGACATCAAACCAGAGGCAAAACCGGAGATAAAGCCTGAAATAAAGCCTGAAATCAAGCAGGACGAGGGACCCAAAACTAAATCGGAAATCACTATCCAACAACCAAAGGAAGAACCCAAGGCCGAGTACAAAATTCGTCTTTCTACCTTGAGAAATCCGTCATTATTCAATGGATCAGCTGTTAAACAATTTGGTTTGATAGAGGAAATTAAGACAGGCAACCTGACTACTTTCTATCTAAGCGGCTTTGAAAATAAGGAAGAAGTCAAACAAGTTATAGACAAAGTCAAAGCTGGCGGTTTCCCGAGTGCCCAAATCGTAAAACTTGTCAATGGTGAATATTCCATTGATAATTGATTGGCGAATAAGTGGGTGAATAAAATAATTGGTTATTCACAAAGTGATTGAGTGACTGGTGTCAAGTTAATCAAAATATGTGGTAAATAGATTAATGTATATCATTGATATTGTGATGATTAGCGCTTTTGCCTTTGACTCCTTTGTCGCACAGGGCTTTCGCTCAGCTCCGGCTCTTTTCTCTATTCACTTTTAACTTAACACAAGCTTTATCTTATCAGTTGCAGGAATTCATTTCTCGTCTCTACATTCTTAAATTCGCCGGTAAAGGCTGATGTGGTAGTTATGCTGTTCTGTTTTTGCACGCCACGCATCATCATGCACATGTGTGATGCCTCGATTACGACAGCTACACCCTGTGGCTTCAATGTATCATCGATCACTTCGAGTATTTCCTGTGTCAGCCTTTCCTGTACCTGAAGTCTTCTAGCAAATACATCCACGACTCTGGGCAGTTTGCTCAAGCCAACGATATGATCCTTTGGGATATAGGCTATATGTGCCTTCCCAAAAAAAGGAAGCATATGATGCTCACATAGGGAATATACTTCGATATCCTTGACTATGATCATTTCGTTATAGGGTTCGTTAAACATGGCGGATCGAAGGATTTCGGCGGCGTCCATCCTGTATCCGCTTGTAAGAAAATCGATCGCTTTTGCTGCTCTCTTAGGTGTTTTGATCAGACCTTCCCGCTCCACATCTTCTCCGGCCAGAGTGATGATTTTATTATAGTGGTCGATTAGATTCTCAAGGTGGGAATCCTGATTTTCAACTTTTTCCATGTGAGTATTTATTTTTGTAAATTATCATTGCTTAATGAGGCAAATTTAGCTTTTCATATCATAATCAATCCCTTTTATTGGCTGATCTTAATTCTGAATCCCAATAAGACTGGTTGATATGGGTAATTTTCAATTTGCCTACAATACATATTCGGAAATGAAACAAGCCATCAGGTAGATAGTTTTGACCAAAGACATAAACCTCTATTTTTATTTATTTTTGTGTCTTTTTAAGTTTATATTGATATCTTGCACTATGAATTTGCGGAAAATTTTGAACTTTATTCAAAAGTGATGGAAATACTTGGTAATTTTTGGCAGTATTTTCAAGGCCATATATTGGAATTTGTTGCGGCTTTTTTTGGAGTATTGAGCGTTTGGTATAGTAGAAAGAATGATATCCTGGTCTATCCGACAGGTATAATCAGTGTTGTTCTGTATGTGTATATATGCCTTTTTCACAAGTTATATGCTGATGCCGGAGTTAATTTTTACTACTTTGTCATGAGTGTGGTGGGTTGGATCAATTGGGCCAGTAAAAAAGAGGATGAGTTTGTATTCCCGATTTCGTATTGTGATAGAAGCGAGTGGATACGTGGTGTAGCTGTATTTTTGATAGTTCTTGTCTTACTGCTGATTTTTTTACATTATATGACCGATAGCACGACTGTAATTGGAGACTCGGTGGTATCGGCTTCTGCGGCGACTGCTATGTGGTGGATGGCTAAGCGAAAGATTGAGAGTTGGTATGCCTGGATTGTAAGCAACATTGTCGCACTTCCTTTGTTCTATATGAAAGGACTTCATTTTACGGTTGTACAATACGTTGTTTTTCTTTATCTTGCAATATGGGGCTTAATTACCTGGCGAGCTGAATTTTCTAAGAATCATGCATAATTCTGATTATAATATTACGGTTTCAGAAGATATCGGATATCAACATGCGTCCGTTGTCCCCATGACCAAAGCAAGAAATATGTTTTCTGTTGTGGGCGTTGAATCTACCGGTAAGTCCACCTGTGCAGCATTTTTGGCAGAGGCCCTCAATGGTAAATTAATTGAGGAATATGCCAGACTTTATCTGGAAGAACATTCCAATTCTTATGATCAGGATGATTTTCTGGCTATTGCCAAAGGTCAGGCCCACATGGAAAACCAGGCCTTGCAAACGGCTTCAGAAGAGGATATCCTGGTTTTTGACACGGATTACATTGTCATCTATGTCTGGTCAATGATTGTTTTCAACGTCATTCCGGACTGGATTGTGGACAGGATAAAACAATATCCTCCGAAAATCTATTTTCTGATGACTCCGGAGGTGGAGTGGATCAATGATGGATTACGTGAATACCCGGATCTTGCAGTCAGGGAAAGCATTCACCGCGTTTATATCGAAGTTTTGGAGAAATTCAATTGTAAATATTACATCATTACCGGTCCGGATTACGAGGAGCGACAGAAATTGGTTCTTCAACTAGCTCTTGAGGAAATCAACCGATGATTTACTTATTGTGAATTGACCGGGGAGAGTGGGCTTTTCAGATAAAATTGAAATACTTTCTTACTAGATTACGCATAACTCGGTATGACAATATTGCCAAAATAATTATGAAAATGCCGAACAATATCGGTATCAAATAGGCAAGCACTATAAATCCGATACAAAGTATATTTTCCATTGTACTATACGACGAATTGGCAAGACCGAAAGATGAGGCAGTTGTCTTGATGCGAAGCATACCTGTCAGGTTATTGATACTCAATGCTGTACCGCCACCTGCGATCAGACTCAGCAAATACTCGGCATGAAATGGTGTTACCGGTAACCAAATATACAGAGAAATTGGCAAATAAGAATGCATGATAAATGGCATCTAGGAATGCATAATTTTGCAGTCGATTTTGTCATAAAAATTATTGTTCAAATATAGATTTTCTG